>Ga0126383_10001692_pt1 | contig 13841 bp, 10 predicted proteins | sample PanSoiMetPlot_35_FD_96882 | JGI IMG/M metagenome (GOLD analysis project Ga0126383, IMG submission 96882) | Tropical forest soil microbial communities from Panama - MetaG Plot_35 | ecosystem: Environmental > Terrestrial > Soil > Tropical forest > Bulk soil | place: Panama | collected 2016-02-17
GACCCGGACCCCATCTCGCGCAGCAGGTCGGCCTCAAGTTCGCGTCCAAGGGCGGGCACGGCAAGCGCAGCGTCTATGCCGAGCTGTATCTGACCTCGATGGTCGACATGTTCATGATTCTGGTCGTGTTCCTGCTCGAGACCTTCAACGCCACCGGCGAGATCGCGTTCGTGCAGAAGAACATCGTGCTGCCCGAAGCCATGAACTGGAAGGACCTCGAGCGCGCGCCCATCATCGGCGTCGCCAACGACGTGGTCACGCTCGACGGCCAGCCGGTCGCCAACGCGGATGATCTGCAAAAAGAAAACACGGTCGACTGGAAGATCACGAAGCTGCACGATGACCTGGTCACCCTGAAGAACAACTACAAGCTGATTCACCCCAATGAGCCGTTCAACGGGCTGGCCATCGTGCAGGCGCACAAGGAGATCGACTTCAAGATCTTGAAGAAGGTCATGTACTCGGCGGCTGTCGCGGGCTACAACAACCTCAACTTCGCGGTCCAGTCCAAGGCCAAGGGCGGCGGCTAGCAAACCCCTTCTCGCCAAGTTCTCACTCCGCTACAATCTGGCAACTTCCGGAGGAGGCGTGTCATGTGGCGTTGCAGCAAGAGCATGGGCTTTGTGCTGGCCCTCGCGCTGCTGGGTTGCGGTTGCGTCGGGGACCCCAACGATCCGCACACGTGGATCAAGAAGCTGCACGATATTCGCGAACAGAGAGAAGCCGTACGCAATCTGGTACGGATCAATGACAAGGTGGCCGTCCAGCCGCTCATGGACCTGTACAAGGATCCCAAGGGCAGCCGGGATCCCGAGGTGCTCGACGCAATCATTCATTTTCATGATGCGCGAGCGATCCCGCTTCTGATCGAGGCGCTGGACTACACTGAGCAGGACTTCGACGCCGCCACCAAGGCGGCGGCCGAGCTGGGCAATCTGAAGGCCAAAGAGTCGATTCCCGCGCTGCTCAAGGCACTCGACAAGCCGCTGCCGATCAAGTCGCGGGCCAACCTGGCCAAGCAGGAGGCCATCCGGGCGTTGGCCAAGATCAAGGATCCGGCGTCCGTGGATGCGTTGTGCAAGGTGGTCAAGGCGCTGCCCGACGAGCAGGACATGTTCCTGAACAAAGTGGCGGCGCTGGCGCTGGGCCAGATCGGGGACCCGCGCGGGGTGCCCTGCCTGCTCAATGGCGCCTTCATCGCGCGCGCCGACAACGCGACCTTCTTCCCCGAGGTGCGCATTGCCGTCACCAAGATCGGTGAGCCCTCGGTGGACCCGCTCATCCAGCTCCTGCAGGAAAAGAACGCCGAGGTCAACGAGATGGCCAAGAAGCTGGACTTCAAGCCCGGCGTCATCGGGTTCAAGGCCGCCTACCTGCTCGGCGACCTCAGGGCCAAGAAGGCGGTGCCCGCACTGATCGCGCGGCTCAAAGAGCCGCCCAAGGGTGACATGCAGCGCTCGATCCTGGTGTCGCTGGGACAGATCGGCGAGCCCGCGGGCGTCGATGCGGCGCTGGCCGTGCTCAAGGACTCCCGGCAGAAGCAGGAGTATCGCGAGGGCGCGTGCCAGGCCATGATGGCCGCGCGCAACGTGGGCGCGGTACCGACGCTGCTCGCGCTGGCCAAGGACAAGAAGACGGCCGCCAACCTGCGCGTGGCCGCGGCCTACGCGCTCGGTGTGCTGGGCGGCAAGAGCGAGTACGATTCCTTTGCCTCCACCGTCAAATCCGAGGAGTACATCGAGGTCAAGCAGGCGCTGGAGCGGCTCGAGGTGGCCAAGAGCTGCACCGGCGATCTCGACGATTGCTACATCAAGGCGCTCGACGATCCCAAGGTGACGCGTCAGGAGAAAGGCGCGCTCATGCTGGGCACCAGCAAGAACAAGCAGAAGGCCCTGGGCGCGCTGCTGGCGCACATGGGCGTGCAGGAGCAGGTGGTGCGGCTCGCGATCATCGACTCGGTGCGGCGGCTGGCCGACAAAGGCTGCACTGCCTGCCAGACCAAGTTGCAGGAGCAGATCAGCAAGGAGGAGAAGCTGGTCACCAAGATCCCGCAGTTCAAGGGGCTGGTCGACGAGATGAGCGTGACCCTGGCCGCGCTGACGAAAGCGTAGCGCCGAGCCGGCGGTCGAGTCAGCCGATGCCGTAGCGCTTCAGGCGCCGCAAAAGCGTCGCGCGCTTGATGCCGAGCGAGCGTGCGGCCTGGGAGCGGTTGCCGCCGCACTGGCGCAGCGCTTCGGCCAGGCGCTCGCGCTCGAGCTGCTCGAGCGTCCCGCGCAGCCCACCGGTCGCGGCCGCGTGCTCGAGGCGCTCCTGGGCGCGCCGCCGAAACACCTCCTCGTCCACCGACAGATCGATCGACCGGATGACATCGTCCTCGGTCAAGAGCGCTGCCCGCTCGAGGGCGTGCTCGAGCTCGCGCACGTTGCCGGGCCAATCGTAGGACAGCGCAATCGTGGTGGCTTCGGGCGCCAGGGTTTTGGCGCGCACGCCGCGCCGGCGCGCCGACAGCTCGAGAAAGTGTGCGCACAGGCCCGGAATGTCGCCGCGCCGCTCGCGCAGCGGCGGCACCGTGAGCTCCACCACCTGGAGCCGATACATCAGGTCGCGCCGGAACCGCCCGGCCGCGGCCTCCTGCTCCAGCTTGCGGTTGGTGGCCGCCACGATGCGCACGTCGACCGAGATGGGCTGGTCGCCACCCACGCGCACGATCGCGCGGCGCTCGATCGCGCCCAGAAGCTTGGGCTGCAGCTCCAGCGGCAGCTCGCCGATCTCGTCGAGGAACAGTGTGCCGCCTTCGGCCGCCTCGAACATGCCGATCTTGCGCCGGGTGGCGCCCGTGAACGCGCCCCGCTCGTGGCCGAACAGCGCGCTCTCGAACAGCCCCTCCGGGATGGCCCCGCAGTCGACCACCACGAAGGGACCGGCCCGACGCGGGCTCCAGGCGTGAACCGCGTGCGCGAGCAGCTCCTTGCCGGTTCCGGTCTCGCCGCGGATGAGCACGGTCGAGCCGCTCGCGGCCACCTGCTGCGCGCGCTCATAGGTCGATCGCAGAGCAGCTCCGATCACCGGCGCAGCGCCGCCGGTGCGGGACAGCTCGGCTGCCTGCAGTCGGGCCTCCTCCTCGACGCGCTCTTTCAGCCGCTGGATCTCGCGCCGCTGTTTTTCCGAAACCTCGGCTTGTTTGCGCAGCCGCTCGGTGGCCGCGGCCAGCTCCGCATGCGCGCGCGCATTGCGCAGCGCGACCACCAGCTGCTTGGCCAGCGTCTCCAACAGCTCCCGGTCCTCGCGCGCGAGCCGACCGTCGGCGGGCGGCGCCACCACCAGCGCGGCCGCCTGGCGCGTGGACACCTCGATCGGAACCGCCACCGCGCCCCCGCCGATCTCGGTGGCCTGGCGGCGGCCCAGCGCATGCAAAATGCGCTCACGCACCGGGTCCCGGCGGTCCAGCCGCTGGCCGAACCCGAACCCGCCCGCGTGCGCGCGCAGGACGAACGCGCCCTCGGCATCCTCCTCGTACAGCGCCACCCCGCCCAGCTGCATGGCCGCACACACGCGTGCCACCACCTCGCCCGACAGTGCGGTCGGATCGAGCGTGCCGATGGCGACGTCGGCCGCCGACGCGATGAGCTGCCGCGCCCGCGCACGCTCGCGGCCGAAGCGCGCATCCACGCGCCGCTGAATGAAAACCCGCAGGGGCCCGAACAGCGCAGCCGCGATCAGCGTCGCGGCCAGGCACAGAAGAACATCCACGCGTCGGGCCGCCAGGCCGCCCCCGACCGCGGCCACCAGGGCGAAGTAGGCCACCGCCGCCAGCGTGGTTGCGATCAGGTAACCGGCGCCTTTGCGCAGCACACGATCGAGCTCGCCGAACGGGCCGCCGGTCATTGCAATGAGGAGGCACAGCGAGCCTCCCACGGCCGCGGTCGCCAGGTACTTGGCGAACCCACCGGCCACGAACGCTTCCAGGTCGAACGCGGCCGCGATTGCGCCGGCGACCATGGGCAGCGCGACCGCGAGCGAGCCTCGGAGCGTCCAGCGCCAGGTGACGCGATCGACGCGCGTGCCGCGCGGGCTGCGCCACCTGCGCCAACGTCCAATCGCCGCCGCCAGAAGGTAGCCGGGTGCGAGCGTGGTGGCGGCCACGAACACGAAGCCGCACCAGGCCGCCTGCAGGTCCGGGTGCGGATCCAGGACCCCTAGCTTGAACAAAGCCACGCCTAGCTCGACGATCGCGATGACGGCAAGCGGCGGCAGGTACAGGAGGGCGCGCGCGCGCGCGCTCAGCTCGCGCGGCCCGGCCGGATACAGCAGCGCGAAGTGGCAGGTCGCCGGTGCGGCCAACAGGAGCGCCGCCGCCCACACTGCGGCCAGCGGCGTGGTCAGCACCACCACGTCCCACGCGAAGGCACCCGCGAACAGGATGACGTAAACCACGCTTGACACGTAGAAGCGGCGCGGCGCGCCCCGCGTGACCCCTCGATCGGCCAGCAGCGCGATGGCGAGCAGGAGCGCGCCCAGCGCCACCCCGGCGCCCGATCCGAGCGGGACCCGGCGCGGCGGCCGATACCGCACCATCACCGGTGCGGCCACGCCCGCGCGGCCAACCTCGAGCACGACCTCGTCGCCCGCACGCAACGCCCGCAGAAGACCTCGGCAGGCCCGACCCGTGCACGATTGCCCGCCCACCGACAGGATCCGGTCGTGGCGCTGAAGGCCAGCCTGCGCGGCTGCGCTGGCCGGCGCGACCGCCATCACCCGCGGACCTGCGAACAGGAAGAAGCCCAGCTCGGGCGACCGGACCGCCGCCCACAACACCATGAGAGCGTAGGCCAGCGCGGCCAACCCGCCCAGGAGCAGAAGGCGTCGCTCGCGCAGGACCGGGGCCTTGATGTGGGTGGTCGAGTCGCCGAGCTGCCGCGGCAGATCGATGCTCCCGCGTACGATGGTATCTTGTCCCGGCCCCGCCATCCTGCAAGGCAGCCTTCCAGCAAGGCCCAGGCCATCCCAACAAGATGAAATTACTCAGTATGACTGGGGACCACGGTCCCCATCTGAAGGGAAGCGTCAACAGGGGGTCCGCACTCCCAACAGGGGGTCCGCACTCCAGTTCGAGACCGGGTGATCGGCTTCGGACACCTTGGTGCGCAGCTAAGGCCGCGGCTTTGCAGCCTCGGCGACTGGCGCGCGGCTTGAAGAAGCGTCCCTTGGAGGGTGGACCGATGAGACGGCTTTTGGGCAGCGCACTCTGGGTCTCGATTGCGGGCTGCTCGGTAGGGCTTGCGACCTGGCCCCCCGACGGCGGCGCGGGCCGGGGCGGCGGCACGGGCGGGACGGGCGGTACCGGCGGCGCGGGCGGCGCCTGTGGGCCCAGCCTGCCCGCGGTCGATCCGGCGTCGCTGCCCACCTGCTGTACGGTTGGGGCGGCGCACTGCGTCCCGTCGAGCGTCATCCCGGCGGGCGTGGCCGGCCTGCTCGCAACCTGTCCGGGCGGCTCCTGCGTGCCCGATGCGTTCATCCGCACCGGTGGCGCCTACACGCCGCCGTCGTGCCAGTCGATTGGGGGGCCCGGCGTGTGCCTGAGCCTGTGCATTCCCCAGGTCATGGCCAACCAGGGCCTGCTACCCCAGGCCAGCTGCGCGCCCGACGAGCGCTGCGCACCCTGCATCAACCCCCTCGACAACAAGCCGACCGGCGCTTGCGAGCTGGGCAAGTGCTCGGGCGGCGGCGGGGGCTCGGGCGGCACCAGCGGCTCCGACGGTGGCGCCGCGCCCATGTGCCCACACATGGGTCCGCCCGTGATCGATCCCAACACGCTGCCGGCCTGCTGCTCGGCCGGGGGCTCGCACTGCGTGAGCGCGCAGCTGGTGCCGCCGGCGGTGGCCTCGCTGCTCGCGATGTGCCCGAACGGCGGGGGCTATTGCGCGCCCGATCCCTTCATTGCCGCGGCCGGTCAGTACATCCCGCCCACCTGCAACTCGCTCGAGAACGCCGAGGGGCGCTGCATGTCGGTGTGCATCCCGCAGGTGGCGGCCCAGCAACAGCTGCTTCCGCAGTCGACCTGCGCCGCCAGCGAGAAGTGCGTGCCCTGCTACAGCCCGCTCGACGGCACCCCCACTGGCGCCTGCCGGCTGTCGTGCGATCCGGGTCCCACCCGGCCGCCGGTCCAGTTTGCAAGCTGTTGCTCGAACCAGGCCCGCTGCGTGCCGCAAAGCGCGATCCCGCAAGCGCTGCAGGCGAATCTCGAGCAGAAGGAGTGTGCCGCCGCCCACCTGTGCGTGCCCAGCGAGAACCTGCAGCCGAACTTCACGCCGCCCGCCTGCACGGCCAGCTCGTTCCTGCTCGGTAACTACAGCGGCGTGTGCTTGAGCAAGTGCCTGCACTTCGGCATCCAGCGCATTGCGCTGGACCAAGGCAGTTGCGACGACAACCACTTGTGTGCGCCCTGTCGCGACCCGAGCGGCCAGCCGACCGGCGCACCGGGCTGTCCGCCTTGATTGTTCCCGGGTCCACCGTGTCGCGGTCGCGGGCACGGTCGTGCCCAGACCACCCGCGCTCCCTCCCCCTCCCGCGGCGCGGTGGACCCGGGTAGTCTGCTCCTGCGTATGATCGATAGGTGCCTGCGCTGACCGTTCTTCTGCTCGGCTTCGTCTACCCGTGGTCGGGCCAACCGCTGGTCGAGCGGTTTGCGGCGCCGCCCGGTTTCGTGCGGGTGGCGGTTGGCGCCCAGTCGTTCGGTGCCTGGCTGCGCGCGCTGCCGCTCCTGCCACCCGAGACGCCGGTTCTGTCGTACCGCGGCCAGCTCGTGCGCGCGGGCGATGACGAGCACGTGGCCGCCGTGGCGGCGCTCGACGTGGGCACGCGCGACCTGCAGCAGTGCGCGGACTCCATCGTCAGGCTGCATGCCGAGTGGCGCTGGGCACGCGGCCGGCGCGACCACAGCTATCAATCGGCCGAGGGTGTGGCGCTGCCGTTTACGCGCTTCCTCGCGGGCGAGCGGGTGGTCGAGCGCGATCACACGCTGATCTGGCAGCCGCGGCCTGGCGGCTCGGCGGCGCAGGCGCCCACGCACGCGGCCTTTCGCAGATACCTCGATCTCGTCTTCACGTGGGCCAATACCGGCTCGCTGGCCGCGCAGGCCCGGCGCGTGCCGCTTTCGGAGCTTTTGCCGGGCGACCTTCTGGTGCTGCCGGGCGCACCCGGCCACGCGGTGCTGGTGCTCGATGTGGCGGCGGCGTCCGACGGCCGGCGAGTGGCGCTGATCGGCCAGGGCTTCATGCCCGCGCAGAGCTTCCACGTGCTGCGGCCAGCGCGCGGCTCGCCCTGGTTTGCCATCGATCCGGCTGCGCCGGGCCTTCAGACCCCGTTCTGGCCGGCCGTGTTTCCGTGGTCGTCGCTGCGGCGGTTGCCCGACTGAGCGGCCGATGATAGCTTGTCGGGCGCGTCATCATGAGCGCCGACGTGGGCATCCTCGGCGGGGGGATTTCGGGCCTGTCGCTCGCGGCCTTCTTGCGCCGCCAGGCCGAGGTGCTGGAGGCGAGCGAGCGCCCGGGCGGCCTGGCGCGCACATTCGGGCGCGGCGGTTTCCTTTCCGACATCGGCGGTCACATCATGTTTTCCAAAGATCAGGAGGTGCTCGACCTGATGGTGCGCACGCTCGGCGACAATGTCGAGCGGCGCCGCCGCAACAACAAGATCCTGTACCAGGGCATCTACGTGAAATATCCATTCGAGAACGGCCTGGGTGCGTTGCCGAAGGAGATCGCGTACGAGTGCCTGATCACTTTCTTGCAAAACGACGCCAAGCCGCCGCCGCATCAGAACTTCCAGGACTGGATGTACTACACACTCGGGCGCGGCATCACCGAGCGCTACCTCATCCCCTACAACCGCAAGATCTGGAAGCGCGATCCCACCGAGATGGGAATCGAGTGGGTCGAGCGGGTACCGCGGCCTCCGGTCGCCGACGTGGTCAAATCGGCGCTGGGCATCGAGACCGAGGGCTACACGCACCAGCTCTACTTCTTCTACCCGCGCGCGGGCGGCATCGAGTCGCTGCCGCGCGCGTTCGCCGAGAAGGTGCGGGCGCGCCAGCGGCTGGTCACCAATTTTCGCGTCGAGCGGGTGCGGCGGAGCGCGCACGGATGGGTGGTCAACGACGAGCGCGAGTACCGCTGCCTGGTCACGACCATGCCCATCCTGCCCTTCTTGCACACGCTCGCCGACGTGCCGGCCGAGGTCATGGACGCGGCGCGCGCGCTGCACTACAACTCGCTGCGCGTGGTGTTGCTTGGCGTCGCGCGGCGCGAGGGGCTCGACGAGATGACCGCGGTCTACGTGCCCGATCCGAGCGTGGTGTTCCATCGGGTCTGCTACAGCTGCGCGTTCTCGCCGCAGATGGCGCCCGCGGGCGCGGCCGGGCTGGCCTGCGAGATCACGACCAATCCGGGCGACGGCGTCTACGAGCTGGCCGATGACGCGCTGGTCGAGCGAGTGCACGCGGATCTGGTACGCATCGGCCTTTTGCGCGCCGACGATGCGGTGGTCGAGAGCGTGGTGCACAAGGAGCGCTTCGCCTATGTGGTGTACGACCTCGGCTACGCCCAGCGAGTGAAAATCATCTCCGATTATCTGAGCTCGCTCGGGATTTACGCGGCCGGTCGGTTTGCCGAGTACAAGTACGTCAACATGGACGCGTGCATCCGCCGCACGCTGGATCTGGCTGGGGAGCTCGACCACGCATGAGGTCGCTGGTGGTGGGCGGCGCGGGATTCATCGGCTCGCACCTGGTCGATCAGCTGGTCCTGCGCGGCCCGGTCACCATCTACGACAACCTGTCGATCGGATGCCGCGAGTTCGTGGCCCAGCACATCGAGGCCGGGCGCGTGCGGCTGGTGCAGGCCGACTGCCTGGATCTGGCCGCGCTGTGCGCGGCGATGCCGGGTCACGACGCGGTGTTCCACCTGTCGGCCAATCCGGAAGCGCGCTGGGGGCTGGACAACACCCGCTTCGACCTCGAGCAGGGCACCATCGCTACCTACAACGTCCTCGAGGCCATGCGGCGCACCGAAGTCCAGCGCATCGTGTTTTCGTCGTCGGGCACCGTGTACGGCGATGTGGCGACCCCGGTGCCCGAGGATTTCGGCCCCTCGCTGCCGATCTCGCTCTACGGCGCGTCCAAGCTGGCCAGCGAAGGGCTGCTCAGCGCGTTTTCTCATTGCTTCGGGTTGAAGGTTTGGATCTTCCGGTTCGGCAACGTGATGGGCCCGCGCGGCACCCACGGCGCCGCGCTCGACTTCGTCAAGAAGCTGGAGCGGGATCCGACGCGGCTCGAGGTGCTGGGCGACGGCGAGCAGCGCAAGCCCTATCTTCACGTCTCCGACTGCGTGGCCGGCATCCTGTTCGGTTTCGATCATGCCGACGACGCGCTCAACTATTTCAACCTGGGCCCACCCGACGCCACCGCGGTCAAGGACATCGCGCACATCGTGATCGAGGAGATGGGCCTTGCGGGCGCACGCATCGAGTTCACGGGCGGCCAGCGGGGTTGGCCGGGCGACGTGCCGCGCTCGTTTCTTCAGCCCGACAAGCTGGCGGCCCTGGGTTTTCGCGTGCGCTACTCGTCCGACCAGGCGGTGCGGCTGGCGGTGCGAGATCTGGTCCGGGAATGGAAGGCGCGCGGGTTCAAGTAGCTATTCTGTGCGGCGGGTTGGCCCTGCGCATGCGGCCGCTCTCCGAGCGCGTGCCCAAGTCGCTGTTCCCGGTGGCCGGGCGGCCCTTCATCGATTGGCAGCTGGCCGCGCTCGTGCGCGGGGGCGCCACCGAGGTGCTGCTTCTGACCGGCCACATGGGCGATGCGATTGCGGCGCACGTGGGCGATGGCACGCGGCAGGGGCTGCGCGTGACCTACTCGCACGAGGGCGCGCAGACGGTGGGCACGGGCGGCGCGCTGCGACTGGCCGCCCAACGCGGGCTGCTGGGGCCACGCTTCGTGGTCCAGTACGGCGACTCGTACCTCGAGCTGGACTATCGCGCGCTGTGCGCCACCCCGGGCGACGCAGTGATGACCGTCTGGCGCAACCAAGGCCGGCTGGAGCCGTCCAACTGTGTGGTCGCAGGCGGACGCGTGGTGCGCTTCGAGAAGGCGAGCCAAAAGCCGGAGGTGCTCTGGATCGACTACGGCGCCAGCGCGCTCGATCGAGGGCTGGTTGAAAATGCGCCGCGCGATCTGGATCAGCTGTTCGCGCTGTTGGCCGCGGAGGGTCGCCTGCACGCATTCGAGGTGGACGAGCGTTTTTACGAAGTGGGCTCACAAAAGGGACTGGCCGAGCTAGAAGCGCTGCTGGGCGGGCGGGGCCAGCCGTGACCCGGCGGGCCTGCTTTCTCGACCGCGACGGCGTGATCCTCGATCTTCTGCCCGACGGCACCAGCGTGCGCACGCCCGATCAGGTGCGGCTGGCCACGGGCGCTGCCGACGCGATCCGGGACCTGCGCGCGGCCGGCCTCGTGGTGGTGGTGGTGACCAACCAGCCCGGCCCGGCCAAGGGCCAGTACACGGCCGCGAGCGTGCATGGCGCGATGGCGCGTATGCACGCGCTTCTGGCCGCAGCCGGCACGCGCGTCGACGATGTGCTCATCTGTTGGCACCATCCCGAGGGCGGACCGGGCGGCGACCCAACGCTGGTCATGGAGTGCGCCTGCCGCAAGCCCAAACCGGGCCTGCTGCTCGAGGCCGCGCGCAAGCACGACCTCGACCTGGCCGGGTCGTTCTTGATTGGCGACCGCGACAGTGACGCCGAGGCCGGACGCGCGGCCGGCTGCCGAACGGTGCAGGTGGGCGCGCCCGGGATTCCGGGGCTGACGGAGGCGGCGCAGCGGGTTCTCGGTTGGCTGGCCGGGCGTGGGTGAAGGCATGCCGCTCTCGACCTCGGTTGTGATGATCAGCAAGAACGAGGAGCGCGCGGTCGGCGACGTGATCGCCGGCATCCGCCGCGCCGTCCCCGACGCCGAGATCGTGCTGTGCGACAGCTCGACCGATCGCACGGCCGAGATCGCCGAGGCCGGTGGCGCGCGCGTGATCCGGCAGGTGCCCCCGCGCGGCTACGGCCCCGCCATGGAGGCCGCTCTGCGCGCGGCCACCCGCGACGTGATCGTGACCATGGACTGCGACGGCACCTACCCGGCCGATGCGATCCCGGGCCTGGTTGGTCTGGTCGAGCAGGGCTTCGACCTGGTCAACGCGTCGCGACTGTGGCAGCGGCCCGAAGCCATGCCGCTGGCCAACTTTCTGGCCAACGCCACCTTTGCGCTGACCACGCGCCTTTTGCATGGGCTGCCGGTCACCGACGTGCACTCGGGCATGCGGGCCTATCGGCGCAGCAAGCTGTGCGAGCTCGCGTTCGACCCGCACGGTCCCGCGCTGCCGGTCGAGCTGCTCATCAAGCCGGCGCGCGAGGGGTGGCGCGTGGCCGAGATCGGCATCGACTACCACGAGCGTGTCGGCGTGACCACGCTCGACCGCTTTCGGTCCACGGTATGGACCTTTCGGCGGATCGGGCGCCTGCTGGGGACGGGCCGGCGGGTTCGAGCCAACCAGTTTGAACGCATCGGCCGAGGAGGCACGACATGAGCAAGCTAATTCTGCGCGCGAGCGACATCAAGGCGCGCGAGGAAGCGCATTCGCATCCCTGGAACCCGAAATCCGAGATCCGCGGTTTCATGCTGGCGCGCGGAGTGGGCCTGCAGCGCACCGGCGTCAGCATCGTGCGCATCCCGCCCGGCAAGGAATCGTTCGTGTACCACTCCCACCGGTTCGAGGAGGAGTGGCTCTACATCCTCGCGGGTCGCGGCGTGGCCGAGATCGACGGCGCCGATTACGAGGTCGGCCCCGGTGACTTCATGGGCTTTCCGACCCCGTCGGTGGCGCATCATCTGAAAAACCCATTCGAGAGCGAGCTTTTGTACTTGATGGGGGGCGAGAATCGTGAGTTCGAGGTGGCGGATTATCCGCACCTGGGCCGGCGGATGGTGCGTCACGGCCCGCGGGTCGTGATCTATCCACTCGAGGCGGGTGCGGCGTTCCCATTCCCGGGCATCGAGAAGCTGTAGTTTTCTTGATCGAGAGCGCGCCGCCAGCGCGCCAGCGCTGCCAGCGGATAGTGCTCGCGGTAAAAGTGATAGCGGATGTAAAAATGGCCCGGGAAGCCGGTCCCGGTGAAGGCGGCCTCGTCCCAGCCGCCGGCCGGCTTCTGGTGTGCGCACAGCCAGGCCGCGCCCCGCCGCGCCACCGGGTGGCCGGCCAGACCGGCCGCGCTAAGTGCACTCAAGGCCCACGCGGTCTGCGATGCGGTCGCGGGCGCGGCGACAAAACGGCCGCTCTCATAACTCTTCGGCGACTCGCCCCAGCCGCCGTCGGGGTGCTGCGTGCGCACGAAAAACGCAACCGCGCGCGCGAGGCGCCCATCGTGCTCGGGCACACCGACCGCGCGCAGCCCGCGCACGACCACGCTGGTGCCGTACAGATAATGGACGCCCCAACGTCCTTGCCACGAGCCGTCGCGCTCCTGCGCGCGCGAGAGAAACCTGAGCGCGCGCCGCACGACCGGATGTCGGGCGTCGAAGCCGACCGCGCCCAGGAGCTCGAGCGCGCGCCCGGTGATGTCGGCCGTGGGCGGGTCGAGCATGGCGCCATGATCCGCGAATGGAATCGCGTTCCAGAGCGCGCGCGTGTTGTCGACATCGAACGCGGCCCAGCCGCCGTCCCGCGACTGCATCGCCAGCACCCAGTCGACTGCCCGCGCCACCGCCTTTTGGCCGCGCCCGAGGCGTGACATCAGCAGCGCCACCACGCAGGTGTCGTCGACGTCGGGATAGAGCGTGTTGTCGTGCTCGAACGACCAGCCGCCTGGGCGCACGCCCGGCCGCGTCCTGGCGGCCCAGTCGCCCGGGCGCGTGACCTCCTTGCCGAGCAGCCAGGCCGCCGCGCGAGCGAGGGCCGGATCGTCGGCGGGCAGGCCGGCCTCGGCGAGCGCGGTTGCGCACAGGGCGGTATCCCAGACCGGCGACACGCAGGATTGCATGCGAAAGCCGGCGCTGTCTTCGCGACCGAACCGATCGAGCGCCGCCAGCGCTCGCGTCACCAGAGGATCGTCGATCCCGTAACCGCAGGAGCGCAGCGCGAGGAGCGCGTACATCATGGCCGGAAAAATGCCGCCGAAGTCGCCGCTCGTCTCGAAGTGTTCCAGGATCCAGGCCAGCGCCCGTTCGCGCGCAATCCGCGGCGAGATCCGCACCCGATGCAGCACCCGATCGGCCAGCGTAAACGCGTTGGTGCGCGGATAAGCCCAGCCTACTCCGGCTGCCAGCTCGTCTACGCGGCCCAGCGGAACCACAGGCTGTGCGTCGAGCAGAAGGGTCAGCGGCACCACGCACGAGCGCGCCCAGCTCGACATGTCGTAAATCGAGAACGGTGCGCGCGGCGGGATCAGCAGCAGCCAGGTCGGCAGGACGGGCACGTGCGCGAAGTCGCACGCGCCGGCCAGGGCCAGATGGATGCGCGTGAACGCGCGCACGCGTTCGACCCCGCCGGCCGCACGCACGAAACCGGCCGCCCGCGCCATGTGAGGCGCCTCCGGCGGGTCGCCCGCCAGCTTGAGCGCGAAGTAGCACTCGGCGGTCGTCGAGAGGTCGCCGGGCGCACCCGGATACAGCCGCCACGCGCCGTCCTCGCCCTGGCGGCCCCGGATCCAGCGCGCCGCCGCCTGCTCGCGCCGCGCATCCGGACAGCCGAGCAGGCGCATGAGGAGGATCCATTCGGCCGTGATGGTGTCGTTGGCCTCGAGCTC
>Ga0126383_10001693_pt1 | contig 13839 bp, 11 predicted proteins | sample PanSoiMetPlot_35_FD_96882 | JGI IMG/M metagenome (GOLD analysis project Ga0126383, IMG submission 96882) | Tropical forest soil microbial communities from Panama - MetaG Plot_35 | ecosystem: Environmental > Terrestrial > Soil > Tropical forest > Bulk soil | place: Panama | collected 2016-02-17
AGGCCTCGGCGCAGGCGGAGGAGCAGGTCAACGCACAGAAGCAGGCAAAGCTCGACGAGGTGAAGAAGGGAATGGCGGCCTGCCTGGAATCGAAGGGCTATACGGTCAAATAGAGGGACCGCGAGCGAGCCGCGCCGGGCGCGGCTCGCCTCTCGCCTCACGGAATGTAGACGATCCCGAAGCGCAGATTGGTCAGCGAGAACTTGATCTGGCTGGACGGTCCGACTTGCTGATTGCCGTTGTCGAATCTCGGATCCACGTCCACCTTGACCGCGTCGGCGCCCGCTCCTAGCTCCAAGCCCACCTTGTGCGACACGAAGTACCGAGCCGCGGCATTCGCTTCGATGTAACGGAAATGGAATCGGTCGATGCGGAGCTTCACGATCCTGGCGTCGGTCTCCGCGTACCAGCGGGTCCCCATGAGGAAGCGCCCGTAGAGACCGAGCGATCCCACCGGGGCGGTGAAGTTCTGCGAGGCCGAGTAGCTCACCCCGCCGCCACCGGCGGAGGCCAAGGCGTCGAGCTCCGCGTTGAGGAAGAGCGCGCCCAGCCCAACACCCACACCCGCCTGGGTCCTCTCCTTCGCGATGAAGGCATAACGGTAGTTCAAGAACAGGAGGTTCGTGGTGAGCTTGCTGTCCAGGCTCGCGCCCAAATTGAACGTCGTGTCCCGGAAGATGATGCTGCGCTCCAAGGTCTTCTCGCCGGTTCGTGCGGCCCACTGGAAGCCGCCTTCCAGCTCGTGCTTGCGACCCAGCCGCAAGCGGGCGTCGATGCGCGGCTGCGGCTTGACGGTCGAGAGCCCGAGATCCTTCTCGGCGTCGATCGTAGTCCCCTCGCCGCCTCCGTTGCTCCGGTCGACGCGAATGTCGGTGTTGAGGATGACGGCCGTGAACGAGGGCGAGATCTCCCACTTGTTGTACAAGCTCGTGAAGTGGCTAGCAGGAGCAGCGGCCGGACTCGGCGCCGCGGCCGGACTCGGCGCCGCGGTCGGAGTCGGCGCGGCGGCCGGCGTCTTGGTCGAGTCGGGTGTTTGCGCCACGGCGGGAATGGCGAAGAAGAGCGCGGCCAGCATGGAAAAACACAACCATACGTGCAGGGATTTCATCGAGCCTCCTGGAGAAAGCGCTCGCCAGACTATCACGATCGGGCCCCAAATGCTCACGACGATCGAGCCCCCCGCCCACGCGCGCGAAACGTCTGCGGCGTTGCACCCGTCCAGCGCCGGAAGGCGCGATGGAAAGCCGCCGGCTCTGAATAGCCGAGCGCATAGGAGATCTCGGCGATCGAGAGCCCGTCTCCTCGCAGGTGCCGCTCGGCGGCTTGGCGCCGCGTGTCTTCCAGAACCGTCTGAAACGTGGTCGCCCGGTCGGCCAGGCGACGTTGCAGCGTGCGCGAGGTCATGGCCAGCTCGCGCGCCACGTCGTCGATCCCCAGGCACCCCTCTGCAAGTCCCCGAACGATCGCTTGCCGCACCTGGCTCACGATGTCGCCACGCGCCGGCTTCTTCGCAAGCTGCTCGGCCGCCTGCTGCTCGAGAACCGAAAACAAGATGGAGTCGCGGCGGTTCATGGGCAGTGCCAGCGTCTCCTTGCTCATGACGTAGCCGCTCCAGGCCGCGCCCGCGCGCACCGGGCAGCCGAGCACCGCTTCGAACTCCGCCACGTCATCCGGCGGATGCAGGAAGCTCACGTACCTGGCCAGCGCTCGTCCCTCGCTCTCGCGCCGCAAGTGCAGGAGCGCGACCGAAATACCGTATTGCTCCGCGAAGGCTTCTCCCGGAAGCAACGATTGAATACGCAGGCCTTCTTCCGTCTCGGTCAGCACCAGCTCGCAACCGGGCGCCGCAAGCCGGTAGTAGCGGGCCAGATTTCGTAAGCCTTCCCCGACGCTGGCGCAGGAGACGACGAGGTAGTCGACGAGAGGAAACGCGCCGAGAGGCGTCGCCTGCGCGACGTGGAGTCCCAGATTGGCGCGCGGCCGAGCCCGCTGGGCGTGGCCGACGAGGTCGCCGAACACGGTGCAGGGCACCCGGGCGTCAGGGTCGGCGATCTGGCGCTCCTCGAGACCGCAAGCGGCCAAGAGGCCGGCCCGCGCGTAGCCCAGCCGCTCGAGCGCGTCGACGAGCGGCCGCACGCTTCCGCTTTCGATCGTCGGCGGCGCGGCCGGCTGATTCGTGGCGCGAGATGTCAATGGATTGGCGTCTCCGGTCCTCACGAGAGCGGGTGAATCCGGCGATGATCCTGCCAGCGGGTTCTCGCGGGAGCAATCCCCAGGAGGTGCGCCTTGGCGGGACGAATCGGTTGGGAGCGCTGGGTCGTGAGCGGGCTCGGGGCGGCGACGATCGCTGCCATCGTGGGACCGGTGGCAGCGCGGGAGCAGGCGTGGGCCGGCGGGCTGGCCGTGGCGATCGCGCTCTCCACCACTCCGTGGGCGGCACGACACTTGCCCGCGTCTCTCGACGGCGCGTGGCGAAGGCGGCGCGTCGTCAGCATCCTGTGGGCGCTGAGCGCGCTTCTCGCCATCGCGCAGATGGGGCGGCTCTCGGCCTTCATGGCCGACTCGTCACGCACCTGGGGCGCCACGGTGCCCGAGCCGCTCTCGACGAACCACGCTTGCCTGTCCGCTTACGTCTACGCCGCCGATCTCAGCCGGCGCGGCGTGGAAAACCTATACGATGCAAGGTGGTATCCGCTCTTCGACCCGCCCGGGCCAACCTGTCGTCTGGTCGCGACACCGGTGCGCGGCCTGCAAGCCTGGATCTCGGATCCCTACGAGTATCCGCCGCCATTTCTGCTCTTGCCGCGGGCCGCGCTGGCGCTTGGCGCCTCGTTCGACGACATCCGCGCCTGGTGGTTCGTCATCCAGGCGCTGGCGCTGATCGCCGCGGGACTCGGGCTGGCTCTTTGGCTGGGCGGTGCGGCGGGGGCCACCATCGGTCTTCTGCTTCCCGCGGTGCTCGCTTCGCTGGAAACCATGTTCACTCTTCAATTCGGCCAATTTCACGCCGCGGCACTCGGGCTCGCGCTCGGCGCGATGATCGCGTTCCGTGAGCGACGCCAGGCGCTCGGTGGCGCTCTGCTGGCCGCCGCCCTAGTCGTCAAGCTCTCCCCCGCGATCCTGCTCGTGCTCCTGGCGACCAGACGCGAATGGCGCGCTCTTGCCTGGACAGCGCTCGCGAGCGCGGTCTACTCGCTCGCGGCCCTGGTCGTGCTCGGGCTCGCGCCCCTCACCGCCTTCTTCGGTTATCAGATCCCGCGCCTGGTGAGCGGCGAAGCCTTCCACTTCACGCACAGCGGACGGCACGAAATCTTCCTCGTGTCGCGCAATTTCTCGGTCGCGGGACTAGGCGCGAAGCTCGCGCTCCTCGGTGCGCCACCCACCGCGATCGCCGCGGTCGCGATTCTTCCGGCCCTGTTCACGATCGCGCTTGGGGCGCTGGCGATCGCCGTGGCACGCGGCGCGCGCTCGCGCGTCGAGGAGGTTCTCGTGTGGCTTGGGCTCCTCGACCTGGCCGCCCTCCGAAGCCCGGTCGCGCCCTCCGCCTACGTGCTCGCGCCCGTGCTCTGGCTCCTCGTGCTGCTCGCGACCAAGGCGCGGGGGCGCCGCACCGCCATCGCCGCGCTCGCGACCGCCTGGGTGATCGTAGTCGGGCCTCCCCCCTTGCCCGACCGCGTCGATCTTCTGGTCAGCATCGCCTCCCAGACGTTCGTCGTCGCCCTTTGCTTCGTCACGGTATGGGCGGCACGCCGGACCTCGCTCGCCCCCTTCGCCGCGTGCGCGGAGACGGCGGCCGCCCCGCCGGTCAGCTCGCCCGCGCGACCTGAACCCGGGTCGTGATCTGACCTGTGGCTCCCGGCACGCTCTTCACCGAGATCACGCCCGTCCACGGCTTTCCTTCCGGATCGGTGAAGCTCCACTTGCTCGTGCCGCCGGACGCGGGTGCGGTGTTCTTCCATTTCGCCTGGGTAACGAGAGCTTCGTCGACCTTGCCGAGCAGCTCGTCGGCGCTCAACTTGGTCGAGGCGCGCCACTCCGCCTCCCAATGATCCTTGTCTCCCTGCGTGCTCACCACCTGCCAGTGCCCGAGGGGGCGCAGATCGATGTCCGGGAAGCGAAGATCGGCCAGCTCGGCGCGCAGATACGGACTCTTGGGGTGCCAATCGTATTCGAGCCCGAGCGCGACTTGCTGGGCCGCTCCTTCCCCATCGGTGCGCGACACGACGTGGAGCGCGCCGTCGATCCCGGCCGAAAGCCCGCCCGCCGTGATCACGTGGCCGTTGTCGACGACGCGCTGGTCGTTCACCACGTGCACCTTGGGGAACGCGGCCTTCATCGGCTCGATGTTGTGAGCCGTCGTGGTGGCGCTGAGGCCGTCGAGCAGGCCGGCGCTGGCGATGATGAAGGCGCCGTTGCATACGGACATCGTGAGCTGCGTCTTCGCGTTCGTCTTTCGGATCCAGTCGAGAGTCGGCTGGCTATCTTGCGCGCGCCTCACGCCCCCGCCCGGAACCAGCAGAATGTCCGGCTGGGGGGCGTCGGCGAAGGTGTAGCTCGGGACCACGGTCATGCCCATCGCCGTGGTCACGGGCTCCTTCTCCTCCGCCACCGTGTACACCTGGTAGCCCGCGGCGCCGAACACCTCCCAAGGCCCGGTGTAGTCGATGATCTCGACGCCGTTGAAGACCAGGATCGCCACCTTCTTGGTGGGCGGCGCCGGCGCGATGGTCGAAGCGTCGACCAGCGCCATGCCGCAGACCGGGCACGTCCCCGGCTTGTCGAACGAGGCAGTGTCGCAGGGAGAGCCGCAGGGCGGGCAGACGTAGCGCGTGGCACTCGCGTGCGCGGCGGGAAAGGACGTCGTGGTGGCGCCCAGCAGCGCCACGGCCGCCAGGGCCAGGATGATGGTGATCGTGCTCAGAAGGAGAGCCTTCATGACCGACTCCTTGTCTCATGGTTCACGGACGGCGGCCCGTGGAAGCGCTGCCGGTAATGACTGGGGGGAACGCCGACGATCTTGAGAAAGGCGCGGCGCATCGACTCGGCGGTGCCGAGCCCGCTCTTCTCGCAGATGGCCTCGAGCCCCTCGGAGGATTCCTCGAGCAACCGTCGCGCCGTCTCGACGCGGGCCCGCGCCACGAAACGTGCCGGCGGCGCACCGACTTCACGCGCGAAGACGCGCGCGAAGTGGCGCGGGCTCATGGCCACGCGGCGGGCCAGCTTCTCGACCGAGAGATCGGCCTCCGGGTGGTCGAGGATGTAGCTCTGCAGATCGCGCAACGGCTCGTGCTCGGCGATCTGACCCGCGAGCTGGGCGCTGAACTGCGCTTGCCCGCCCGGACGCCGGAGAAACATGACGAGGGCGCGCGCCACGGCGAGCGCGACCTCGCGCCCGTGGTCCTCCTCGACGAGGGCGAGCGCGAGATCGATGCCGGAAGTCACCCCGGCGGCGGTGTAGAGGGAGTCTTGTTTGATGTAGATGCGGTCGGGATCGAGGCGCACCCGAGGAAAACGGCCGGTGAAATCGTCCGTGTAGCTCCAGTGCGTGGTCGCGTCGAGACCGTCGAGGAGGCCCGCCTCGGCGAGGAAGTAGGCGCCCGTGCACACCGAGGCCAGTCGGCGCACGAGGCGCGACTGCCTGCGAATCCAGGCCAGCAAAGGCTTCGACTTGCAGTATCGCTCGGTGCCCCGCCCGCCCGAGATCAGAAGCGTGTCGATGCCCGGTCCGACCTCGCGATAGCCGTGGTCGGCGTACAGCTTGAGGCCGGAGGAAGCCACGAACGGCCCGCGCTCGATCCCGATGATTTCCACGGTATAGGCGTCGTCGCTAGGGCGCAGGCCGTGGTCGTGCATCCAGCGCGAGGTGCGAGCGAAGACTTCGAGCGGCCCGGTGACGTCCAGGATCTGGATGTCCGGGTAGGCCAGCATGGCGACCCGGCGCGTGCGCGCGCGGCTCGCCTTCGACGATCTCTTGGCTGCCATGGCAGCCAGGATGAGGCCCGGCGGCTCATGGCACAATGACAACGTTCCCACACTTTCTGCCATCGGGCGGGATCTGGGACCGCCCCGGATTCACTCCGTCGCGGGGCCGGAGTAGACTCCTCGCCACCCGGTTCCCACTTCTCGCAGGGAGGCAGTCATGGCCAACGACGAGGGTGTGACCTCGCGGATCGCGAGCGTCGCCGAGCAGATCAAGGAGAAGGCGGCCAGCGCCCTCGGGCAGGGCTCGCACGCGCTCCACGAGACGATGGAGAAGTTCGACCTCGGCAACCTGGGGCCCGAGGCCATGAAGGGGCTCGCCGACGAGGTGAACGACCTCACGCCGACCATCAAGCAGGCGGGCTATCAGGTCGAAGGCATCGACCTCGTCGCCTCGATCAATCCCAAGGTCTACATCCGCTGCCGCATGGAGATCGACATCTCCCCCGAAGAGCGCACCAAGCTCGAGGAGTCGCTCGCCCACAAGAAGATTTCGAGCACCGTCGTGCGGGCGCTCTTCCGTGTCTCGGACGCGCAGAAGAAATTCCAGTTCGGCACCATGCGACCGTCCGGCGTCGTGCTCGAGCTGGGCTTGAGCCCGAGCGTCACCGTGCTCTACCGCGAGCCCGCGAACTAGACCAACGCAAAGGGCCGGTCACTGGCGTGACCGGCCCTCGGCTTTCCCGACGCGCGATCAAGCAGCCTCGGCGTCCACCTCGTCTTCCTCGTCGTGCGATCCCGCCACGGCGACCGCCGAGCGCACGCGATCCGACGTGCGGCGCTCCTCGCGCAAGCCGTCGATCGTGGCTTCGGCCTGCTTGAGAAGGAACTGCAGCGAGCCCGCCTTCTCGACCGCCTGATCCACGAGCGCCTTCTGTCCCTGCAGGGCTTCGAGGCTCGAGCGCACGTCGACCAGCAGACCCTCGGCACGGGCCAGCCGGCCTTCGGCCTTGGCGATCTGGCGCTTGCGCTCCTCCAGCTCGCCCGACGAGTCGCGCACGGTCTTGAGCTCGGCCGCCAGCTCGTTCAGCACGGCGCGGCTCTGCGCGATCTCGGCGTGGGCCGAGGTGATCTCGCGCACGCCCGTCACCGTTTGATCGGCGATCGAGAACATGCGGTCGAGATCGGCGCGCAGCGAGTCGATCGTGGCCTGCCGCGAGGACAGGTACTCGAGCGAGCGCGTCACTTCCTGGTCCACCGTGTCCCACTGCGAGAGCCGCTCCTCGAAGGAGTCGAGGCGCTTCTCGACCAGGCGCAGGTGGGCGCCGCGATCCTCGAGCTTCGCCGTCAGCTCGCCGGCCATGCTCACGCGCTGCTCCGTGGTCCCGATGGCGCCCGAGAGCTTCTGCGACAGCTCCTCGAGCTGGGCCGCCGCCGCCGCGGTCTCCTCGCGGAGCGACGAGGCACGCTTCAGTTCCTTGATCGTCTCGACCACCGCGCGCTTTCTTGCCTCCAGCTCTTCCTTGAGCGACTGCGAGGCCTCGGCCAAGCTTTCGACCGATTCCACACGCGCCACCACGCCCGACACCGTCTTCTTGATCTCCTCGGCTTCCTTGCTGGCCTTGTTGAGACCGGAGGACACCTGGGCGATGGTCTTGGTCATGCGGTCGGCTTCCTCGGAGTGTGCCTCGAGCCCGCCGAAGCGCTGCTCCGCGGACTGCATGCGCGAGGACAGCTCGCTGCCCCGCTCGTCGAGGCGCTGGCTCAGGTTCTCGAGCGAGTCCAAGCGGCCTTCGAGCGACTCGATGAACACCTGGCGCGACTCGATCGAGGTGAGCGAGTCGGCGATCCGCTGCGTCTGCTTCTCCGCCAGATCGATCTCCGGCCGCATCGCCGTGAGCCCGTCCACCTGGCCGCGAACCTCACCCACCGAGCGCTCCACGTCGGCGAGCCACGAGCGTGTCTGGGCGTGTGAGTCGCACAGGCGGGCGATCTCCCCGTGCGCGGACTGCACCTGGTCGAGCGCGTCGCGCACCGCGGCGTGCGCGACGGCGAGCTGATTGAGGTCGCGAAGCGCCGACTCGACCGCGGGACGGACCTCCTCCATGCGCGCCACGCGAGAGCCCACCTCGTGCGCCGCCTGACCGGTCTCGTCCAGCTCGCGCCGAATGGCCGCCAGCTTCGAGATCTCGGAATCGATCTGCGCCGCCTCCGCCGTCAGGTTCTGCAGACGCGAAGCCAGCGCGTGGGTCTGGGCGTCGATCTCGCGCACCGCGACCTTCGAGTCGCTGACGCCGCGGAAACGCTCCTCGCAATCGGCGAGCGAAGCGCGCAAGTCGGCCACTCGCTGGGTCGCCGACTCCAGGCCGCGGCGCTCGAAGTCGAAGCGCTCGACCGTCGTCTTGGTCTCGTCGATGGCCGCCGCCAGCTCGTGGCGGCCCGACTGCACGCGCTCGTCCATCTCGCGTTGCAGCTGCGTGATCTCGCTCGAGCGCTCGAGCACCGAGTCGTGCAGCGAGCGCAGGTTCGTCACTTGCTCCTGCATGGCGAAGAAAGCTCTCTCGTTGTCCTGCTGCTGGCGCAGCCCGGCGTCGATCTGGCGCATGGCCCGGTCCAGCTCGGTGGCCTGCGCGAGCGCGCGCTCGCAGGCTTCGCTCTGGGCTTCGAGCGAGGCGGTCTTCTGGGCCACGAAGTCGGTCATCGCCTTGAGCGCGCCCATCTCGCGGCGCACGTCGTCGGCGCGGTGGCGCACGCTGTCGATGCCGCGCGCGGCCTCCTCGACCATGGCCATGCGGCGCTCCTTGTCGGCGAGCGAGCGGCCGAGGTCGTCGCGGCGCTTCTCGAGGGCTTCGACCTTCGAGTTGGTGGCCTTCTGGTCGTCGACCAGGCGGTCGTACTGGTCGCGCACGCGGGCGAGGCTTTCGCTCGTCTGCTCGATCTGGCCGCGCAACGACTCGGCGTCGCCGCGCAGGACCTGGAACGGCTTGTCGATCTCGAGGAACGAATCGAGGCGGCTCTCGAGCGTGAGCGCCGCTTCGATCTTCTCTCCAATGTTCTCGGACGCGCTGCGGATGCGCCTGGTCTCCTCGAGCGCCGAGGTGATCTCGGCGCCGGCGCGCTCGTGCTCGCGCGAGAGACTCTCGGCCTTCTCCTCGAGCGACTGGAACTGGCTCACGACGGGAGCGAGCGAGGACAAGCGCTCGGTGATCTGGCCCAGCTGGCTCTCGACGGCGGCCGCCTCGCCCGCGACGCGGGCGATCGGCTCGGCCAAGTGCTCCAGCCGGTCGGCCGACGTACGGGCGCGGTCCACGAGAACCTCGTAACGGGCGCACTCCTGCTGGATCTGGAGCAGGATGGCGCGCATCTCGTCGGTCAGCTCGCGGTCCTTGGCGGCTCTTCCGCTCAGATTCTTGAAAAGGGAGCTCATCGCACTCTCCTAGTGCCAGTCGTGGGCGGGCCCGGGAGGTCCGCCGGCTCGTATCTCCGTGGCGGCCGCTCGGATCCTCGGCGGGGAGAGGATGGGAGGAGGGCCGCGCCGGGCCCTACCCCTTGCAAGACGCGGACCCTTCCGCCACAGAGGGCGACGGAGCCGAAATGGCGCTGGAATGCGTGAGCTTGCGGACCGGCCCGGGGGCCTCGAGCGGTCAGATCCGAGCCGGTTTGCGGAGCAAGCTCGGCCGGGCTCGCGGTGTTTCCTAGTGGATCAGTCGAGTTCCTCGCGCAGGCGCCGGGCGGCCGCTGCCATGGCCTCGAGCTTGCGCTTCGCCGTCCCATGAGAATTCATCGGGCGCGACGCGAAGGTGCCGAAGCCGCAGTCCGGATTGAGGAAGAGCTGGCGCGGCTCGACCTCGGTGAGCGCCACACGCGCGCGCTCCACGACCTGCTCGACGGACTCGATTTCGTCCGAGCGCGGATTGACGACGCCGAGCCCCAGCTCCTTCTCGCCCGGCGAGACCAGGCGTCCGGCACGGGGCGTCGCGTATTCGAGCACGAGCTGGGTCACGGGAACGCGCTCGAGCCAGGGGGCAAGCGGCGCGTACGTGCCCGAGAGAAGCCTCGTCTCGTCGCGGCTCCAGTTGCCGCGGCAGACGTGCAGCCCGGTGCGCGCCGCCCCGGCCCGCGCCAGCACGCGGGTCAGAAGCGAGACCGCGAGCTCGAGCTCCTCGGTGGGATCCCGGCGCGCCGCGAGCGAGGCGCACATGAAGGTGCGGGTCCGCCCTTGGGTGAAGACGAGCTCGGTCAGCACCGGCTCGTCGAGCTGGATGAAGTCGGCGCCCAAAGTGGCAAGGCGCTCGACCTCGTCGCCGAGGATCGCGACCACGGCGTCGCCCAGCGCTTCCTTGTTGGGATAGGCGTCGCGACTCAGCTCCTGCACCCACAGGGCGCGGGTCAGGAGATAGGGCCCGGGAAGCGTGATCTTGACCGGGCGGTCGGTGAGCGTTCGCAAACGCCAAAGCTCGTCTTCGGCGAGCGGCTCGCGCGAGCGCAGCTCACCCACACAGGCAGGATGAAAGATGGCGTAGGCGGGCACGTCCAGCGTGTCGAGGAGCTGGCGGAAGCCTTCCTTGTCGTCGACCACGTCGAGCATTCCGGCGAGCGAGTACAGGCGCACGCCGTCGAGCTTCTCGGCCACGAAGGAATAGAAATTGTCGCGCGCTTGCTCCCCGTCGGTCACGAGATCGACGCCTGCTTCCTCCTGGGCGCCCAGGGCCTGGCGCACGGCGGCCCCCGCCACCTCGTCGAAGCGCTCGCGCGAAAGCTCGCCGCGCCGCCGCGCGCGGAGCGCCTGGAGAAGCTCGGGCGGCCGCGGCCAGCTGCCGACCGTGGTCACGGGGAAAAGCGGCAGCTCTCTCATCCCACGAGCGCGAAGAAGTTCTGCTCTTCCACCGCCTCGCGCAGCGCCCGGTAACCGCTCACGCGTCCGGGCATCCAGGCCTTGAGCCCTTCCAGGTCCATCATCTCGCGATGCGCGGGATGGGCGTAATCCATGGAGAGAAGGACGCGCGTCCACTCTTCGGCGCGCTGGCGAGGAAAGGATCGAAGAGCCGTGAAGTTGCAGTGGTCGAAGGGCGGCGTGGTCTCGAGGACGACGATTCTCTTGGGATCACAGGTACCGTCGGCGCTCCACAGCCGCCAGTTGAGATCGAGCACGCAGGCGGCGTCGCTCTTGCCGTCGAGCAGCGACTTCAGCGCTTCGCGCTCCCCGCCCACGTGATCGCCGTGTTTGCCCACCAGGACGTCGTGGCGCTCGACCTCGAAGTCCTTGCCGGCCACGAGCCCGCGCCGTCGCAAGTGATGGAGGGGAAGGAGCGTGGCCTGCGGTGAGTCCACCGCCCCCACGGCGACTCTTCTGCCACGCAGATCGGCGGCTCTCTTCACCGCGCCGTCGGCTCGCGCCACAAGGTGGGTCACCCGATCGCGGTCGGTGTCGCGCATGGCGAGGGCGACACACTGGCCCGTCGCCCGGCGCTCGGCGTCCACCCAGGCGAGGGGCGAGTTCCAAGCGATGTCGATCTGGCGCTCGCGGAGGGCGTCCACTTGCAGGGCGTAGTTGGTGTAGAACACGCAGTCCATGCGGCAGCCGGCCGCGTCGAAGAAGCGGGTGATGATCTCCCAGATCACGGCCACCTTGGGATCGTAGATGACGGCGCCGACGAGGATGGGACGCACGGGCTCCTCCTCTACAAGATGAGCTGCATCGAGACTTCGACGTGGACGCTTTGGGCGAGTGTCGCGTACACCGGCGCCTTGTCCAGAGCCTGCCTCCACAACGCACGCACATCGGGCTCGGGAAGCGCGGCGCTGACGTAGACCGAGCCGCGAACGCTGGTCACGCGCGCGCTCCCCGTCTCGCCGATCACGCCGAGGGGCACGAGCGGGTTGTCGAGCCGCGCCGAGAGGCTCGCCTCGACCGCGTCCAAGGCCGCGCCGGCGCGCCTTGCCTCGCGCTCGAGCCCGGCGATCAGATCCGAGGCCAGCGCGCCCAGCAAATAGTCGAGAGAAGAAGGATGCGCGGCGTTCGGCATCTCGCGCGCCTGGCCTTCGGCGAGATAGCCATGCGCCCGCGACTCGACGCGCACCACGCCCGGCGAGACGATGCGCGCGCGCACCGCCGCCTGCGGCTCGAGCCCCGATGGCGCCCTCATGCGAAGAGCGGCATGCCGGTGAGCGCCCGCCCGGTGAACTCGTAGAGATGGTCGGCCGTCGGCGCCATCACCCAGCCGGCGCGGGCGTCGCGGAACACGCGCTCGAGGCCGAGGTGGCGCGAGAACGCCGCTCCACCACACGCCTTCATGGCGAGGTCGGTGACCTGGAGCGCTGCCTCGAGGGCGGCGACCCGGGCCTGCAAGACGAAGAGCGGGCCGGCGGGCGAACCCTCGAAGAGATGGTCGAGCGTGTGGCCGAGGAGGGCGCGCGACTGCTCGGTCTTCACCGACATCTCGGCCAGGCGCGTGCGCAAATTGGGCAGGTCCCGAAGCTGGGTTCCCGAGTTCTGGAATCCGGCCGAGGTGAGGTGGGCGGTGGTGAGCGCCACGGCCGAGCGACAGAGCCCGTGGCTCATGGCCGCCGTGCCGACGCTGAACCACGGCAGAACGACCTGGAGCATGGTGGCCGCGCCCTCGCCCTGGCGGCTCACCAGGTCTCCCTCGCTCACCTTCACGTCCTCGAACGAGACCGGCTTGGAATCGTTGCCGCGAAGGCCCAAGCCGTCGAAGCGTCCCGCGGTCTTCACACCGCTCGCTTTGCGCCGCACGAGATACACGGTCGACTCGAGCGGTCCTTGGGCTCCCGGCTTGAGCCCGCTCGCCACGTACGAATCGGCGTGCTCGGCCGAGGTCACCCACGACTTCTCCGCCTTGGTCTCGAGATGGCCGTTCACCTGCGCGAGCCGGGACACCGGGGCCCAGAACTGCGAGCGCGAGCCGCGCTCGGAGAAGGCGAGCGTGGTCAGGTGATCACCGGCCGCGATGCGCCGCAAGAGAAGGTCGCGGTCCTGGAGCGTGCTGCTCGAGGCGATCGCCTGCGCGGCGCTGACATGCATGACGTAGATCATCGCGGTCGAGGCACAGCCGCTCGCCAGCTCCTCGGTCACGGCGGCGAAGGCCCGCATCCCCGCCCCTTCGCCGCCGAGCGCGCTCGGCACGCACAAGCCCAGGAGCCCGTGGCGGCGGATTGTCTCCAGACTTTCTTCGGGAAACCGGGCCTGCGCGTCCACGTCGGCGGCGTGGGGCCCAAGCACGTCCTGGGCGAGCAAGCTCGCCACCGCCTGGAAACGAGCGTCGTTTTCGCTCAATCGGTAGGGATGAGTCACGCGATCCTCCCGGCTCGCGGACAGGCCGCGAGCCCTTGGCAAACAGAGAGCGCCACCACGAAGCGGTGCGCCGTCGTCGTCTCGATGTCGATCGATGTGGGCTGCCGCCGCTCAGGCGAGCGCGGCCGAACGAAGCTGCGGAAGGATGGAGCCCGCCACCCTAGGTGAGGGCGACTCAGCCGAAGCCGGAGGAGTGGAAAAGCACCTTCGCGGGGAACACGGAGCAAGTGTCACACGAGTTCGCGAGCCCGGCAATGGAAGAGCCCCTTCCCAACTCCGAGCTTGCGCGGGCTTTGCAAGAACCCTACGCTAGGAGTCACTTTTCCGGGTGGCCCGCGCCCGGCCGCATATTCCGCGTGTCGCGAAGATCGCAATCCCACAACCAGGAGTTCGCAACCATGACCGGATGGCGCCTGTCCCTGGCTCGCATTTCGCTCGCTCTTGCGGTGGCCGCGATCTCGCCCCTGACCGCCCGTGCCGCCGAGTCCGCGAGCGTGACCGGCAAGGTCACGGACGCAGGTGGTGCCGCTCTCCCCGACGCCGTGGTCAGCGTGGCCGAGCTCAAGCTCGGCACGACCAGCGGAGCCGACGGCTCCTTCTCGTTCGCC
>Ga0126383_10001694_pt1 | contig 13839 bp, 12 predicted proteins | sample PanSoiMetPlot_35_FD_96882 | JGI IMG/M metagenome (GOLD analysis project Ga0126383, IMG submission 96882) | Tropical forest soil microbial communities from Panama - MetaG Plot_35 | ecosystem: Environmental > Terrestrial > Soil > Tropical forest > Bulk soil | place: Panama | collected 2016-02-17
AAAGGTTGCCCAATGGAGGATGAAAATCCTCAGCCCAGCAAGAGCGGCCGGCCAGAGCGCGGCCAGGACGCAAAAGAAAACGGTCGCGCGGTGGAGCCAGTTCTCTGGAATGATTGTAGCGATACCGCCCACCACGAACGCGTTGATGGCGGACGTTACGATCCAGCCATACCAGTACATGGGCGGACCTTCCCCGGTCAAAGGCCGGTGCAGCCAAAAATACGTCCTGCCGACAGCCGGCATATAGGTGAAAAGCGGCCAGTTGAGCATTTGGAAAACCGTGTACCCAAGCGTGAAAGAGATGCCGAATGCGATCACGAAAGTCTCGGACTTTGTCCCGGTCTGCGTCGTCGATCTCGGCGCGCCCGTTGCATCGGCGCTGTCGAGTTGGGAGAATCCCCTACCGGCATCCAAGGTCTGAGTCATGATCCGACCCCCCGGAAATAGTTGGCAACATGACCTATGCTAAGTGCGTACCACACGCCTAGGGCCAGGAAAACGGTCAACCACTTGCGCACGACCGCGCGTTCCGTGGACGCGGGCTGCTGCCAAAAATACCAATACGCCGGAAGAAGGCCAACGCCCAATGCGATCGTGTGCTCTTTGAAATCAAAGGCTCCGACGGTCCACCAGTGGCGGAGTTCCTCCATTGGAATTCTCACATAAGTGCGGTATTTGATGTAAATCCAGGCGCCAAAGAGTGCTTGGACCAGGTAGACGACGGCGATCAGCGTGGCATAGGAAGCTGCCGGGATCGGACCGCGATCGACGAAACCGCCCGCCACTTGTCGCGCCGGCATCAAAGCGGTCACCGCCTGGAGCGTAAGCGCCGCCAGCAGGACGAGGGCCAGCAGGAAGTGAATGAAGAGCAGGATTTTCCAGAACGTATCTTCCCTTATGACGCTGAATATTATGTCCATGGCGTCTCCCCGGCTTCTTCTGGTCCTGGCGATGAGACCGAGCTAATGAGTAATTATCGTACGAGTTGAACCCGATGACAACCTCGAAAGCATTGAAGCGCCGCTCAACAGGCGGTAACGTCCGTGCCAGACGAAAACAAAAAGAAAGCAAGCAAAGAACATCGGGGAGGTGACCTTGCAATCCATCACCGCGCTCCTGGAGACGCTGCAGTCCTTGTCATGGGCCGTATTCATTCACAAGAGGCCGTGGGCCTTCACGACGGTTCAGGTGGCTCATTTCTTCGCGGTTTCGCTGGTGCTTGGCACGATCGCAATCGTGGACTTGCGCCTGCTCGGGGTTGCCGCGATCAAACGTCCGTTTGCGGAACTCTCAAGGCAACTCCTGCCGTTCACGTGGGCCGCCTTTGTGCTTGCGGTGGCGACAGGTTCGCTCTTGTTCATAAGTCAGGCCACGGACTATTTCGTGAACCCGGTGTTCTGGTTCAAGATGTCGCTTATTGTCCTTGCCGGGATCAACATGATGATTTTCGAGTTCATCACAGTTCGCGACGTGGAAAAATGGAATCTTGATCCGACGCCGCCGCCGCGTGCGAGGCTCGCGGGTGGGATATCGATCGCCTGTTGGGCCCTCGTCATCGTGCTCGGTCGCATAGTCAGCTTCACCCTGCCGACGGAGTGATGCGGGGGCTTGCGCGCGTTAATGCGCGGCCCCGGTTGGGCGCGTGACGATGAAGGGATCCTCTGGGAATAGCAACGTGGCTGCACAATCGATCGCTGGCGCAAAATCGAGCGGAGGCTTGCATGCGAGTGTGGATCAGCTTTGGGACCGTCGTGCTTGGGATTGGCCTGGGCCTTGGTCTCGCGTCGACAACGAGGGCCATGGAAGACGAGGTGCTTCTCAGGGATGCGCGCAGTATTTTCGCCCCGCTGCCGAAAAGCATGGCGGTTGCCGGGCGGCCGATGACGGCTGCCCTCGTCGAGCTCGGCCGCGCGCTGTACTTCGATCCCCGTATGTCGGTCGACGGCACCACGAGTTGTGCACGCTGTCATCAGCCGGCGTTCTATGGCACCGACGCCTTGGCAAAATCGCACGGCAATCGTGATCGACTCAATGCAAGGAATGCGCCGACCGTGCTGAACACTGCGCTTCAAGTGAAGCAGCACTGGTCCGGCAACCGCGAGGACGTCGAAGACCAGGCCACCAAGGCGCTCACGGGCCCGGCGAGTTACGGAAACCCGAACTTCGACGCACCGATGACGCGGCTCAAGACGATCGCCGGCTATGCGCCGTTGTTCCGCGCCGCGTTCCCCGAGGATGCCAACCCGGTCACGCCCGAGAATTGGGGCAAGGCGATCGGTGCCTATGAGCGCACCTTAGTGAGCCGCTCCCGATTCGACGAATTTCTCGACGGCACAGTGGATGCGCTCTCGCCGGCCGAGCGCCAGGGATTGCGGACATTCATCGATACCGGCTGCGTCGCCTGCCACAACGGCGTCGGGGTCGGCGGCGGGGCATTCAAGAAATTCGGAGTCGTCGAGGATTACTGGAAGGCGACCGGCAGCCAAGAGATCGACGAAGGCCGCGCGCTCGACACCAAGAAGCTGGAGGATAAGTTTCTCTTCAAGGTCCCGAGCTTGCGCAACGTGGCCATGACCGGGCCCTATTTCCACGATGGCTCGGTCGGCTCGCTGGAAACCGCGGTCCGCATCATGGCGAAAGTGCAACTTGGTGTCACGATCGGCGACGAGGAGGCGCGCGACATCGTGGCTTTTCTCACCAGCTTGACCGGTCCGCTGCCCGAGAATTTTGCTACGGCGCCAGTGCTGCCGGCGGAGCGCTGATCGCGCGGTGGGTCAGCGTACGTTCGAATGCCGCCCGATGCGCTCATCGATCGCCTCGACTTTCATCGGCGTATCGGTCTCGCGCATCGACATGGAGCCGGCGGCGATCGATGCTTGCGCCTGCGCCTCCAGGGTCGGACTGCGTCCGTCCCAGCCAACCGGCGCGTTGCCGGCATAGCCCAGCCCGATCAGCGGCTGCGATTTGCGTGAGGTCGTTTTGCCGGAATCGTTGCGTGGATGCGCGTCGGGCACCAGAACCCCCCGATCTTTAGAACTGGCCGCACCGGATCAACAGCCGGCACAACGTTGCGCGTAAATCAGCCGCTGGTTCTGGCCCGGCCTTGCCCATGGCAAAACAGGAGGACAAAATGCCATTGGGTTAGTTATGCTGATTCTCCTGCCTTCCACGAAAATCGGAACAAATCCAGAAAGAGAGTACCGACATGAGACGGTCGATGACAGCGCTTGCTACGGCGATTCTGTTGTGTGGAGCGGCTACCGCTCATGCCCAGGATCAGGGTGCAGAAGATGGCATTCCCTCAGTCAATGCACGCTCCGCACGTGCGTCGGGCTCCACCGGCAGCCCCGCAGACAGCACTGAATTGTTCCTCTCGGAAGACCGTCGTCTTCCGAACGTGTTCAGAAATTGCGAGCACCCACTTCCGTGGTTTTGTGCAAGACCCACAGGGTCGCTGTGGTTTGGTTCGCTCGCTACGTTTCATCACCACGGCCGTCCCGCCCGTCGGGCCTCTATGGGGCCATATTATTAACCTGCGAGTAGGGTGGACAAAGCCAACGGGTCCGGCCTTTGGCCGGCCCGATGATAGGCTCCGCATGCCCACCTAGGGTCTTTCCGCGTGGGCGCGGTGCGAAGACGCGCCCATCCTACCGTCTCGTGCTCTAGGGTTTCACCCCACCCATCTGGCAGACGATTTTCCACTCGTCCGGCGTGACTGGTTGCACCGACAGGCGTGACAGCTTCAGAAGCGCCATCTCCTTTAGCTTCGGCTCGGCCCGCACCGCCGCAAGCGTGACCGGTGTTTTGAACGGCATCACGGCCTTGACGTCGACCGCGACCCATGGCTCGCCGGATTTGGCGGTCGGGTCCGGATAGCTTTCGCGGACGATTTCCGCGATGCCGACCACTTCCTTGCCTTCGCCGGAATGATAGAAGAAGGTGCGGTCACCCTTTTTCATCTTCGTCAAATTCTGCTTGGCGGTGTGATTGCGCACGCCGGTCCAGGCATCGCCCTTAGCGCCTTTTTGAACTTGCATGTCCCATGACCAGGTGTCAGGTTCCGACTTGATGAGCCAGTAGTTCATGGTTGTCACCCTTCTGCCCGCAACGGCCGTGTCAGCAGCGCCTCGATGGCGGCGTCGATGGCCAAGGTGCCGTCGAGCACCGCTGCAACAGCGGCCGCGATCGGCATATCGACCTTGCGGGCGCGTGCCATATCGACCAGCACCGCTGCCGTGAATGCGCCTTCGGCAAGATGCCCGGACCGCTGCGCCTCGTCGAGATCATGCCCCTGTCCAAGCGCCAGCCCGAGCGAGAAATTCCGCGACTGCGCGCTCGTGCAGGTGAGGATCAGATCGCCGAGTCCCGACAAGCCGGTCAGCGTTTCGGGTTGCGCTTCGTAGGCCTTGCCGAACCGCATCAGTTCCGCGAAGCCGCGCGTGGTGAGGGCCGCCGCGGCGCTCGCTCCGAGATTCCGGCCGGTCACGATTCCGGCCGCTATGGCAAGCACGTTCTTGGCCGCGCCCCCGATTTCAACGCCCCGCACGTCGATCGAATGGTACGGCCGAAACGTTGCCGACCCAAGCGAACGGGTGAGCATTTGCGCCGCGGTTTCGTCGCGCGCCGCAAGCGTCACGGCGGTCGGTAGGCCGCGCGCAACATCGACCGCAAAGCTCGGACCGGACAGGATTGCCGGCACTGCTTCAGGCAGGCATTCCGTAATGATCTCGGTCATGAAACGGCGCGTGAGTCGCTCGATTCCCTTGGCGCAGCTGACGACAGGCGTCCCCGCGGCAACCGCCCCCGCCAAGGCTGACGCGATGCCGCGCAATGTCTGGGCGGGCACCGCGATCAGAATGGCATCGCCGTCCGGCTGGCCTTCGCTCAGCGACGCGATGGCGACGCGATGGTCGATCGGCACGCCGGGCAAGCGCGGGCTCTCGCCGCTTGCCGCCATGGTGCCGGCCGTAGCTGAATCGCGCGCGAACAGCGTCACCGTGCGGCCGGCGCGCGCGATAACGTTAGCGAGCGCCGTGCCCCAGGCGCCGGCGCCCACGACGACGATACGTTGCGCGATCTTGCTCACGCGACGGCCGAAGACGCAGTATCCGAACGCACCGAGCCCGAGGGCGCCGCCTCGGGCGATTTCGCGGAGACTTCATCGGCCACGATCGGCGCGGCTACGACCGAAGCCGCGGGTTTCGCCACGACCGGCTTGGTGACCTGATCGAGCGGCCAGCGCGCGCGCGGCGCGGTATCGAGCGTATCGCACAGGCCGTCGGCAAGTCGTTCCGCACCGGCCCAGGCGATCATTGCGGCGTTGTCGGTACACAGCGACGGCGGCGGGACGACAAGCGCGACCTGATCCTGCGCCGCCACGTCGAGCAGGGCATCACGGATCGCCCGGTTTGCCGCGACCCCGCCGGCCGCCACCAGGGCAGACGGTGTACCGAATCGTTGACGGAAAATCCGCAGGCCCTGGTGCAAACGGTCAACCATCATCTCCACCACCGCGAGTTGGAACGACGCACACAGGTCGGCCACGTCCTGCTCTGTAAGGGGAGCGATCTTTTCGGCCTCAAGGCGCAGTGCGGTCTTCAGACCGGATAAGGAGAAATCCGCGTCGTATCGGCCGATCATCGGGCGCGGCAGGATGAAGCGAGCACAATCGCCACGCGCGGCTTCCTGTTCGACGCGCGGCCCGCCCGGATAGCCGAGACCGAGCAGCTTTGCGGTTTTGTCGAAGGCTTCCCCAATGGCGTCATCCCGCGTCGTGCCGAGGCGCACGTAATCGCCGACACCGCGCACCGCGACGACCTGGGTATGGCCCCCTGAGGCGAGAAACAGGCAGTAGGGAAACGGCGTTCCATCGGTGAGCCGCGCCGTCAAGGCGTGCGCTTCCAGATGATTTACGGCAATCAACGGCTTTTCATGGACCAGCGCGATCGCTTTGGCGGTGGTCAGGCCCACGATAACGCCGCCGATCAACCCCGGACCGGCCGCCGCAGCCACACCGTCGAGCACGCCGAAATCGCGGCCGGCGTCCGCCATGGCAGTCGCGATGATGAGATCTAGCGCCTCCACATGGGCCCGTGCCGCGATCTCCGGCACCACCCCGCCGAATGCCGCATGTTCAGCGATCTGCGACAGCACTACATTGGAGAGAATTGTGGCGCGACCGTCATCGTGGCGTTCCACCACCGCCGCCGCCGTTTCGTCGCAGGTCGTTTCTATGCCAAGCACCAGCATGGCGGTCTCCGCCGGGCCAGCGAAGCGGTTTGCTTTTTTGCAAGCCGTGCTTAAGACCTGATGCCAAACCCGGTTTTGAACCGGGTAGCATTGTGGGGTCCCATGACGCAATCCTCTGCACCGTTTCTGCGCATCGGCACGCGTGGCAGCCCGCTGGCGCTGTGGCAGGCGCGAGAGGTGCGCGCGCATCTGGCGGCCGCCCACGGGGTGGAGCCCGACGCCATCGTGATCGAGGTGATTCGCACCACCGGCGACATCATCCAGGATCGCCCGCTGTCGGAGGTGGGTGGAAAGGGCTTGTTCACCAAGGAGATCGAACAGGCGCTCCTCGACAAGGCGATCGATCTTGCCGTGCATTCCTGCAAGGACATGCCGACCGTGTTGCCGGCGGGACTCAAACTGGCCGCGTGCCTGCCCCGCGAGGATGCACGGGATGCCTTCATCAGCCGCAAATCCACCTCGCTTGCGCGTCTCTGGCACGGTGCTGTGATCGGCACCGCGTCGTTGCGCCGGCAGGCGATGGTCAAGCGATTGCGGCCGGATATCTCGGTGGTGACATTCCGCGGCAATGTGGATACACGGCTCAAGAAGCTCGACGACGGTGTGGTGGATGCAACACTGTTGGCGCTCGCCGGCCTGAAACGGCTGGGACGCGAATCAGCTGCAACGGCCGTGCTGGAGGTCGACGCATTCCTGCCGGCGGTCGGCCAGGGCGCAATCGGTATCGAGGTGCGCGAGGCCGATACCCGCGCCCTTGATCTACTAGACCGGATCAACCATCCCGAAACGCTGGCTGCGCTTTGTGCTGAGCGTGCATTCCTGGCCGTGCTCGATGGGTCCTGCCGCACGCCGGTCGCCGGCCATGCGTGGATCGAGGGCGGCGCTATATTGTTTCGCGGCTTGATCCTGCGCCCCGATGGCAGCGAGGCGCACGAGACGGCACGCACCGGAGCCGTCCTGGATGCCGTGAAGCTTGGCGCCGACGCGGGGCACGAGTTGAAGAGCAAGGCCGCTCCGGATTTCTTCGCCGTGGGATGAGTGCGTGCGCCTCCTTGTCACCAGGCCTGAACCAGATTGCGAGCGAACCGGAGCGGTGCTCCGCTCGCGCGGCCACGAAGTGTTGCTGGCGCCGCTGCTTCAGATCGAGCCCGTCGCGGACGTCGATCTCGGTGTCGGCCCCTGGGCGGCAGTTCTATTCACCAGCGCCAACGCAATCCGGGCCATTGCGGCCCATCGCCGTTTCAGTGAGCTTGTCCACCTGCCAACCTACGTGGTGGGGCACCGTACCCAGGCTGCAGCGGTCGCGGCTGGATTTGCGTCAATCATGTCGGCCGACGGCGACGTAAATGATCTGGCTCGGTTGATTGCATCCAAACCGCCAGTCGCCGATCTCGCTCTCATGGGTGCCAAGGTACGCCCTAACAGCGCGGCGAACTCCTCCCCTCCCCCTTGTGGGGAGGGGGTGGGGGTGGGGGTCGTGAGAGACGGCACCGCATTGCCGCAACCCCCCGACCCCCCACCCCAACCCTCCCCCAGAAGGGGGGAGGGAGTCGTGGCGGCGCCGCCAAAGTTCAACCCGCCGCCTGTGAATCTCCCCCTCCTCTATTGCGCGGGTGAAGAGCGAGCGGGCGACTTGGCGGGCGCCCTGCAATTGCAGGGGTTGCGCGTAGAGACCACGATCGTCTACCGGTCGGTTATGGCGACCGAGCTGACATCCGATACGCGCGCCGCCCTGGCGGCCGGCACGATTGATGCTGTGCTGCACTACTCGGCCCGTACTGCGGCCGCTTTCATGGCCGCCGTAACAACGGCGGGTGTTAGAGATTTATCAATTCAAATCCGACATTTATGCTTATCCGCCCAGGTTGCCGCGCCGCTTGCGGCGGCAGGCGTCAAGACCGTTGAGGTCGCAAGCGAACCCAACGAGCAGGCGCTGCTCACATGTATCGGTGGAGCGTAAAGCCAGCCGCAAGTTGCATTGCCGCAACATCACGTCCGCAGTATGCCGGCATGCATGCGAGGAATTCGGAGATTCCCGATGGCGAACTCGGAAGATAACACGCGGCAGGAGGGTGGTCCCCCGGATGGGCGCCCACGCCGGCAGCCCCCGATAATTGACGTGAAAGCGGTCGAGGTTTCGCTTGATGGCCCGGACGCGGCCGTTTCGCGCCCGGATGCCGACCCGGTTAACACGGTATGGTCGCGATTTTTGGTATTCCTCTCATCCCTATCGTCCCTATCGTCCGTGAAGTTCGCGGTCATTGGTGCGGCCAGCGTCATCGCGGCGATCATCGCGGGCGCGCTTTGGATTTATTTTACGCCCGACGGCGTTGACGGGCGCAATGCGGCTGCCCCCGATGCGGCCAAGCCTGACGAAGTGATCGAGCGAGTTGCCAAGCCAGAAATCGTTCTCAAGGCACCGCCGACGCAGGCGTCGCCGGAGGCAGACTTGGCGAATCGGGTGGCCGGTCTCGAGGCGACGCTCGCTCCACTGGGGGATCGCATCGCGGAGCTGGAACGCAGCGTCCGCGACAATACCGCCGCCGCCCGCATTGCCGGTGAGCGTGCCGATAAGGTTGCCGGTCTGTTCGACGAGGCGAAAAGGAGCGGCGTCGAGCAGAATTCATTACAACAGCACGAGCGTAGCACTCTTGAGAACTTGGCCGATCGCCTCAAAACGCTAGAAGCCGTGCAAACCGCGCTCCAACAGAAACAGGAAGAATTGGATCGCGCTGCCGACGCGACTGCGGCGGCGCCCGATAAGGCGATTCGGGTTGCCATAATTGCCGCGGCCTTGCGTAGCGCGGTTGAGCGCGACGCCCCATTTACAGTTGAACTTGCCGCAGCCCGGTCACTCGGCCTTGACGAAAGCGCCCTGGCCTCGCTGGAGCCCTTCGCAGCGACTGGCGTGCCGACGCTAGGCGAGCTGTTGCGCGGTTTGTCGGCGCTCGTCCCGGAGTTACTGCGGGTGTCGACGCCAACCGGCCGGGACTTCGGCTACCTCGATCGCCTCCAGGCGAGCGCCGTCAAGATGTTGAATATCCGTCCCGTGCGCGATGAACCAGGCGACGATCCGGCGACCGTGATCGGCCGTATTGAGTTCAAGATAGGACACCGGGATATTGCCGGGGTGTTGGCCGAGCTGGATAAGTTGCCGGGGCCGGCAAAAGCGCTGGCGCAGCCGTGGCGGAGCAAGGCGCTGTCGCGGCAAGGCGCGGTCGAATCGGCGCGGCTTATCGCGACTGCGTCACTGGCTAAGCTGGGCGAACCAGCGATACGAGGACCCTCGCCCCAATGATTCGCGTTGTCGTCTTTCTTGTCCTGACGGCCGCGTTTGCATATGTCGCGATTTGGCTTGCCGATCACCCGGGCGAAGTCTCCATCACGTGGCTCGGTTATCACGCGGGGCCTCCGATCGGCATCCTGATCGCCGGCATCGCCTGCGCCACGGTGTTGTTGTGGTCGGTGCTGCGCTTGCTGTTTCGCGCTCCCCGCCAGATTGCTTTAACTGTCGCGGATCGTCGCGCCGCCACGGGGCAGCGGGCAATCGTGCGTGGCTTGATGGCGATCGGTGCCGGGGATGTAGGCGCGGCGCGCCGGTTCGCGGCCAAAGCGCGCCGGCTCGTGCCCGACCAGCCTTTGCTGCTGATGCTACAGGCGCAAACGGCACAATTGTCCGGAGAGCGCGATGGTGCCGCAGCGGCCTTTCGTGCCATGGTCCGCTGCAGCGACACCAAGCTGTTCGGTTTGCATGGCTTATTCATCGAGGCGCAGCGCCGCAATGACCCCGCCGCCGCACGCCAATATGCCGAGGAAGCAGCAAAGGCTTCGCCCTCGCTTGCATGGGCCGGGCAGGCCGTGCTCGAATTCCGCTGCCGTGACGGCGATTGGTCGGGTGCGCTCGCAATCCTGGAACGTAATCGCAAGGGCGGGCTGGTCCACGCCGACGCTTTTCGGCGACAGCGCGCCGTCCTCCTCACTGCCCGCGCCTTGTCGCTCAAGGATCGGGATGCGGGCACAGCAAGTGAACTGGCCCAGGATGCCGCCAAGCTGTGCCTCGGACTGGTCCCGGCCGTCGCACTTGCCGGCCGCCTTCTGGCGGAGGCCGGCGAACAGCGTAAGGCCGTAAGGATTCTCGAAGCCGGTTGGCGCGAAAGTCCGCATCCGGATATTGCCAACGCCTATGCGGATGTGATTCCGGGCGCGTCCGCGCGCGACCGCCTCATCCGCATGCGCCTATTGGCGCGGCTCGCCGAAGCACACCCGGAAAGCGCCTTGGCGCTGGCCAATGCCGCGCTCGAAGCCCACGAGTTCGCGGAGGCCCGCAGGAGCCTTGCACCTCTGACGGAAGCGCCAACCAGGCGAGTCGCGACCTTGATGGCTCGGATTGAGACCGCCGAGCATGGCGACAGCGGGCTTGCCCGCGAATGGATGGCCCGCGCAGTTCACGCCGCCCACGACCCGGCCTGGACCGCCGACGGCGTCATCGCCGAAACCTGGATGCCGGTATCGCCGGTTACCGGCCGGCTCGACGCGTTTCAATGGCGTGTTCCGGTCGCAGAACTCACGCCGCGTGGAGCGGTGATCGAACAGGCCGACCGGACGCTGCAAGTACCGTCGATCCCAATGCCGCCGCTCCACTCCGCCGCCCCGCTTGTGCCGAAGGCGCCCGTGAAGCCACCTTTCAAGCCTGCAGATCAGCCGGATGGACAGCCGGCACATGCGCCCGACGACCCCGGCCCCGCCCCGGAGCCGCTTTTGGACCCGGTGCCAAAACCGAGCGGTACCGAGGGGAAAATGCGATCCTGGTTTTGAGAAGCCGCGCTTGCGCCTGCGGCAGTTCGCCCTATAGTCCGCGCCGATTTCGGCGCGGGACTGGGCAGGGAGAATTGGTTTGGCTAGAGGCGATGTCAAGAAAGTGGTGCTGGCCTACTCGGGCGGCCTTGATACATCGATCATTCTGAAGTGGCTGCAGACGACTTATGGCTGCGAGGTGGTCACTTTCACGGCCGATCTCGGCCAGGGCGAGGAACTCGGGCCTGCCCGCGACAAGGCGCTGCTGCTGGGCATCAAGCCGGAGCACATCTTCATTGAAGACCTGCGCGAAGAGTTCGTGCGCGACTATGTGTTTGCGATGTTTCGCGCCAATGCGCTCTATGAAGGCCAATACCTGCTTGGCACTTCGATCGCACGCCCCCTGATCGCGAAGAAGCAGATCGAGATTGCCGATAAGGTCGGCGCCGATGCAGTTGCGCACGGCGCCACCGGCAAAGGCAACGACCAGGTGCGTTTCGAGCTCGCCTATTATGCTCTCAAGCCCGACGTGAAGGTGATTGCCCCGTGGCGCGAATGGGATCTCACCTCGCGCACGAAGTTGATCGAATTCGCCGAACAGCATCAAATTCCGATTGAAAAGGACAAAAGGGGCGAAGCCCCGTTTTCCGTCGACGCCAACCTGCTCCATGCCTCGTCCGAGGGAAAGGTGCTGGAAGACCCCGCCCAGGAGGTGCCGGACTATGTGTATTCGCGCACCGTCGACCCCGAACAGGCACCCGAACAGCCAACCTACGTTACGGTCGCATTTGAGCGCGGCGACGCGGTGGCGATCGACGGCAAGAAGATGTCGCCGGCGACTTTGCTCACACGGTTGAATGAACTCGGCCGCACCAACGGCATCGGCCGGCTCGATCTCGTTGAGAACCGTTTTGTCGGCATGAAGTCGCGCGGCATGTACGAGACGCCCGGCGGTACCATCCTGCATGCCGCCCATCGCGGTATCGAATCGATCACGCTCGACCGCGGCGCCATGCACCTCAAGGACGAGCTGATGCCGAAATATGCCGAGCTCGTCTATTACGGCTTCTGGTTTGCGCCGGAACGCGAAATGCTCCAGGCCGCCATCGACCGCAGCCAGGAATGCGTCAGCGGCGAGGTCCGGCTCAAGCTCTATAAGGGCAACGTCATCGTGGTCGGCCGCGAAAGTCCCTACTCTCTCTATGACCAGGACCTCGTCACCTTCGAGGAGGGGGCGGTCGCTTACGATCACCGCGATGCGGCCGGCTTTATCCGGCTCAATGCGCTGCGGCTGCGCACGCTAGGGCAGCGCAAGAAGAAGCTGAAGCTGTAGGGCGGGTTCGCTTTAACACGCCCTACAAGGACAGCATGGTGGATATCGTCAATTCTGACCCATCAGTAATGGCGTGATGCGCCGCACCGCGACGCGGCGGTTGGCACGCTCCGCCCCGTCGGTCGGAATTTTGAGGAACTGCTTGCCGTATCCTTGCGTGGTCAGATTTTCGGCCGGCACGCTGAATTGGTTGGTCAACATGACGGCGACCGATTCGGCACGGCGATCGGACAGCGACAGGTTGTCAACGTCGTTGCCGGTCGCGTCGGTATAGCCTTCCACCAGGAACACTTCGCGCGGATTACGTTGAACGGCGCGCGATATTCCCTGAGCTACGAAGGCCAGACGGTCCGCTTGGTCGGGGGTGATTTCCCAGGAACCCGACTCGAAATTTACCGTGTCGATGTCGACCCGCGGCATTCGCGCACGCAGCGGCTCGCTATAGCGGATCTCGTCAAGCGCGTAGCGGCGCTCGATGCGGTCGACCGGTGGCGCCATAAAGGTAAGGAAGATGTCTTCCGCAGTTGCCCGTGCGGCCTCCCGGATATAGACCTCGCGCGGAATGCGCACGACCGGCGCGGGCAACGCGACGAAAAATCCCGCATAACTCGGGCCGTGCGGTTCGAAGCTGTTGTCGATGAGGATCACCTCGCGGCCGGCGGCATCGCGGCGCACGCGACGAAGCAACCGGCCACCCTCGTCGACCTCGGTGACGATCCGTGCACCGTCCGGCCGCAAGACCACCGTCACAGTGTTGTTGCCACGACGTTCCACGTTGACTTCGCGGGCGTTGAAGCGGAAACGATCAGCCTCGTCGTGACGGATGATGTCGTGTCCGCCCTCCCGAATGATCGTTCGGTTCGCTTCCTGAATGACGATCGTGTTGCCCTCTTGGGTCTGACGCCGCTCGGTACGCACCTGATCAAGACGCTGCGGCATGGCGCGAGGATCGACAGGCGCATTCGCGACCGCCGGAGCGGGTGCGGCGGCCGGCGGCGCAGCCGCTGCCGGTGCGCCGGCTGCCGGAGGCAACACGTTCTGCTGGGCGGCGGGCGCGCCCGGTCGGACCTGCTGACCCGGCGGCGTCTGTGCGGTTGCGGGAGGCGGAACGTTCGGCTGCGCAGCTGGGCCACCGGGCTGTGGCACTTGCTGAGCGGGCGGGGTCTGCGCGGTTGCCGGCGACAAGGCATTCGGCTGGGCGGCCGGACCGCCGGGCCGCGGCAGTTGCTGGGCGGGCGGCGTCTGTGCGGTTGCCGGCGGCTGGGCATTCGGCGAGGCAGCGGGACCGCCGGGGCGCGGTAGTTGTTGAGCGGGCGGCGTCTGCGCAGTTGCGGGCGGCACGGCGTTCGGCTGGGCAGCGGGACCGCCGGGATGCGGAAGCTGCTGGGCGGGCGGCGTCTGCGCGGTTGCGGGCGGCAGGGCGTTCGGCTGGACGGAAGGCGCTCCGGGCCGCGGCGGCTGTT
>Ga0126383_10001695_pt1 | contig 13838 bp, 19 predicted proteins | sample PanSoiMetPlot_35_FD_96882 | JGI IMG/M metagenome (GOLD analysis project Ga0126383, IMG submission 96882) | Tropical forest soil microbial communities from Panama - MetaG Plot_35 | ecosystem: Environmental > Terrestrial > Soil > Tropical forest > Bulk soil | place: Panama | collected 2016-02-17
ATCACGGTTCGCAACCACCTCGCCGCGATCCGCGCCAAGCTCGGCTTTTCGAACCGCACGCAGCTCGCGTTACATTGGCAGCGGCTCGAGCATCTGAACCAGATGGCAGCAACGATCGGCATCACGCCGGCCGAAGAACGCGAGCGCATGCAGCTCAGAGTGGAGGCGAGGGCAGGGAAATGAGGTTCGCGATCGTGCTTGCGGTGATCATCGTTGGACTGGCTGCGCTCGATCGCATCCCAGAGGTTGACGCGATCCTGACGCGCGTAGCAGAGGCCAATCTACAGGCCCATTAGTTTGTCCGTCTGAACCCACCGAATGCGCCCAGTCGCGAGAAACTGGGCGCCAATTCTCCCACTCAGCAAGAGCAGCCCGCCCTTCATCCCAATCAACCTGTGCCCTCGAACAAGGATGGTGTGCATCGTTTGAGGGCAGGCCCTGTCGAGCAGCTCGGCCGACATCCCGTCGTAGCGCGGTTCGCGGCCCGTCCGAATCTCCAGCTCGCCATCCTCGCGGTAGATGCGAATGTAGGCGCCCGTCTCGAGCAGCAGCACTAGGTCCGGATCGGAAGAGTCGCGCGAGATCCAGGCGCGTTCGATGCGTTTGTTGATGTGCTGGGGGGGGAACTGTCTCACGCTACGCCCTTCATTCCGTTTGCGTGATCACAGGTTTCCCGCTGATCTGGACGTCCTTTGCACCCCAGTCGATCCGTATTTCACGTCCGCAATTCGGGCAGGTGACGTAAGCCGAAAAGGTCACAACCTTGTGGCCACACAAGCATTCAAATTCGTATTCGCTAGCGGTCCTCATTCGGGGTATACCTCGTAAGCGATCCGCTGGCACTCCTCCGGAGCATGGCCGCGATCGCGCAGAATGAGGGCCAGCAGGCCGCGGCGGATCGGTCTGTGGTCTATAGGTCCGGTGAGATCACTTTTCTCGCGCGGGCTCAGGTAAACCCGGTGCGCATAGGAAAGGTGCGGGTACTGCGGGCACATTTTGCTAGGCATTTTGGTGTCAGTCCTTCTGTGTCGGATCCGGCGGCGGATTGTGTCCGCGCAGCTCGAGCTGAATGCGGAGATCTTCGACGGCTCGGGCCGATTCCTCGTCAGTGCGCCGGTGCATAGCCGCTTCGCCCGCCGTTGCCGTGACCTGGTCTTCGATTTGCTTCAGTTCCTGCTTCTGCAGCTTGTAATCTGGTTTGTTGTCGCAGCGCCACGCCTCTTTGATTTCGGGTAGCGGCTTCAGCACTTTGCCTTCGATTAAAAATGGCGCATACGCGCCAGGATTGAGCGCAACTTCCCGTTTCCACTGCTCGATCTTCCGCGTGTTCTCCAAAATTTCGCGGGTTCGATAGGCAGCCTCGAGTTTGTCGAAATCGGCCAGTTCCATCGCTGGCTGCACGCCGTCCAACGGGTCATAGCGCGTGCAGTAGAGAGCCCGTAGCGAGGGCAGGGTACAGTCCTTTCCCCACTCCCGGAACGTGCGGATCGCAGCATGCGCGAGCCAGTTCAACTGCTCCCGCGTTTCAATCATCGATTCGAATTCGGCCATGAGCACCTGGATTGCGAGCGCGTTCTCATCCGGAAACCACGCAATCACTGACCCCATAACGGAGATGGCCCGCAGCAGATCCTGCTTGTCGAGTTTGGAATTAGTCCACCTCCCCGTCATTAGAACCTCGGGATCTCGTCCGACTCCATGACCTGGGCGTAGGCGGCGCGGCGGCGGCGTTCGCGCGGCGAGAGGTCTGCATCGGGCGCCGAATCGTTGCCATTGCCATGTGGGTTCTGAAGGAAGCGATAGAACTGTTCATCGCTACCGATAAACTCGGGTACCTGGGTTCGGAACACAGCAGCGTAGAGCGAATTGGGTTTGCTGCCTCGGCGCTGCTCGGCCTTGTGGTGGATCACGGCAACGATATGCGCCGTCTCAATGCCAGCCCGGGCCGCGCAACAGTCGGCGACCAGTTGCTGAGCTTGCTTGACGGTAACGCTTCGATCGTGGGATTGCAGAGCTTGACGGACCTGCTGAACGTCGACGGTTTTTACGAGCGGTGCTGGATGGGGATGGGCCGGCGGCGGCGGTTGTGTCGGAGCCATACTACCCACGGAAAGGCCCGCCGCCGCCGCGCGTTCCCCTTTTCTATTAGTAGTCTTAACGTCTATAAGGATAGAGCCCGTTTTGTCCGACCTGTCCGGACGTTTTGTCCGACCTGTCCGGACTGTTTGTCCGACCTGTCCGGACAAGTCCGAACCTGCATCAGATCGTTGCGCTTTCGCTTTTTCTTCGCAGTCCTCACTTTCCTCTTCCTTTACCTTGTTCCAGTCTGATAAGATCTCGTAATCGATGGCCTTGACGATCGCAACCGCCTCAACGCGCCGTTTTTCGGCCTCATCGCGAGCCTGTTGCTTCTCTGGGTGGCGTCGCAGCCAATCCGCGGTGAAGTTTAAAAAGCGAACAGACGGCGAATCTTGTCCGGACATGTCGGCGGAGTTTCGCTTTATGTTCGCCTCTTCGGTGCCATCGGCCTGAACTAGACGGCCTGGAGGGCCGACAGTGCCATCGGGGAATCGGCCCTTGTGGTCTGGCACGATCACGTAGCCCAGCAACACATTGGCCGATACAGCCTCGCTCACGCGCCGGCGGTCCATGCCGGTATCCTGCTCGCAATCCCGACGAAATTTCTCATTGCCTGCGGAATCGACCGGCCAGTCTGAAAAATTTCCAGCGGCGTAGAGCGTCAACCACGCGAGGAAGCGGTCTGCATCGCTGACCTCCAGATCGCGCATCCGTTGCGCGAGAATCGCGTTCCATTGGCCGCTGAACGGATCGCCGCGGTGTCTCTGGCGCCACGCTTCGAATTTCTCGCGTGAGTAGTCGCGAATCGGCGGCGCCGCGTATTTAGTCATTGAACGTCTCCCAAACCTGCGGACTGCGGGGAAAATCAGTGCTTGAGAAACGTAAAGGTGGGATAATCAACTTGAACCGCGTTCCGGTCATCCGTGCGCGGTTACTGCTCACCTGGCGTTTCTCTTCATGACCACTTGCACAGCTTCAGACCGTGGAAAGTTGAGGGCTGTGTGCGTGGAATTAAACTGGCGTTGCGCCGGGTGGCGGTCGGATGACGAAATACAGAGCAGCAGTGTCAGGGACATAAGGCTCTGCGTTATCAGCGCGGCCTAGAGCCCAACTTCTGATAATGGTTATTACGTCGTCCGCAGACAGTTCCCTTCTCTGAGCCCCTCGAATGGGCTCATTCTGCGCCAAATGAATTGAGGTTTTCCGCATCCGTCCTACGCTTACGGCTGGAAGGGTGGAGGCGTAAGACGCCGAATTTGGGTTCGGCGAACTCCACCCTATCCAATTCCGGACGCTGGACACCACTCCAGCGGCCGCCACCATGTGGTGATGGCAGCGGCAGATCAATTCTACAACAAAGTTCACGAGCACCTCGCATCAGATTTATGGGTGTTGGACTCTCTTACCAATAGGCAGCGAGGAGGAACGAGTGTACAATGCAGGACATACCAGCATCCAAAGCAACATTCGGATGCTTGAGTCCCACACGAGATCGAATCCTCTAACCAGGTCGCCCGTTGGGATTGCTAGCGTGTACTGGCGCGCTGGTTGACAACTTCTTCTCAAGGCGAGTAGTCATCCGCGCGCCGGCCCAAATTAAGGCGGCTGCCGTTCCCTTTTAGGCGTAATTAGGTACATACAACAAAATATTTCGCACTGAACTGAAATCGGCTGACCTCGATTTTACGCCTGAACCGACCCGCCGCGTTATCTCGTCATTGCAAGTTTTTTCGATGCTATGCCATAATTCCTTCAAGTAGTTCAACACGCAGCAGTTCCGATAGTCGATTAAAGGATTACGATGTGCCGCAGCAAATAAGCGCGGAGCACGAGAAGCGCGCCCACACCATCGACGAGTTCGGCGAGCTGGACCGGCAGCTCCGACTCTGGGCTCCTACCATCCGGCGTCACAACGAACTTCGCAAAATCATTCAATCCTGGTTTGAGCTGATCGATCCCGAACTGGGAGCCACGGCGGCTGGGCATGCTTATCAGGTCATTATCGGCCCGAAGGCCAATCACCGATTGATCGATTGCCGAAAGCTTTTCGCACAGATCGGCGACAACTTTTTCGACTGGGCGAATTTTCCGCTCGAACAATTCGAGGCACTGCGAATCGATTCGCACGGTTTGATCACCGAGGAGCGCAGTGGGAGCCGCAGCGTTACGCCAGTCCCGCTGGTGGCCGCTGTCGTTCCTGGAACAACGGCGGCGACGAAGAAGAACACCGAGGGCAAGAACCCTCGCGGCAGGCCGCGCAAAATAGCGGCCTGATGGACGACATGATCGCGGGCGCGACGGGAAGCGCCCAAACTCGAGGCGAAGCTCGAGTCTAAATAATCCGGCATTGCCGGCGGATCTCTCCGCAACTCCCGTTTACCAACCTCACAGCATGAGTACGTCTATCGAGCGGGTAGCCGTTGTCGATGAGGCAGGGGTGCATCTGTTCTGGGCAGACGAGGAGCGAGCTCATGAGCTGCTCGTGGAACGCAAGGTGCACCTGGTGCGCCGCGGCGGCCGCGCGAGGGTCCTGGTCGCACGGCCCGACGTCGCAGCACCGCTCACGTTACGGCTCGAGGGCCGAGGCTCAGCGCTCGGAGGCCTGAGGACCAGCGACAAGCGCGAAACGGAGGACAATCCGCCGAACGTTTGGCGCCTACGGCGACTGTTGCTCTATGCCGCGTAACACCACCAAAGCCGTCATCGTCGTAGCGCACCAGGGACGGCCGCTCACCGCGTCAGTAACAGCGCCTCGAGCCCTGGCGATCGCCGGCGAGTGGGATCAAATCATCCAGATGTGGTTGCACGGCCGGCCAGAATCGACAGTCGCAGTCTACACGCCAGAGATCGAAGCGTTCCGCCGGCGAGTCCCGGGCAAGCGGCTCGCTGAGGTGACCCTGCTCGACCTCCAGAACTGGGCTGTGGACTTGGCGAAGCAGAAGCCGCGGACTGTCGCGCGGAAGCTCTCGACGATCAAATCGCTACTGAGCTTCGCCCATCGTGCCGGCGTAATTCCGCTCAACGTCGGAGCGGTGCTGCGCGCACCGAAGATCCCCTCGGACCTGGCCGAGAAGATCCTACCGGAAACCGCGATCCAGAAATTGATCAGGAGCGGAGCCGACAAGCGGGATAATGCCATGCTGCGGCTCATGTACGTAAGCGGGATCCGCGCGTCCGAGGTCGCAGGCCTGCGCTGGGTAGATTGCCAGTCGCGCTGGGGCGGCGGGCAGATCACTGTGTTAGGGAAGGGCAATAAAACCAGGTCCATCAAGGTCTCGCGCGAGAGCTGGGCGGCGCTCATGGAGATCAAGCCGAGGAAGGCGCAGCCCGAAGATCCTGTATTTGTCTCGCGTTGGGGCAAGGCATTCGATCGCACCGGAATTAACGTTGTCGTCGCGGCCGCGGCCGCTCGAGCTGGCCTGGAAGCTCACCACGTCTCGCCGCACTGGTTGCGGCATGCTCACGCAACGCATAGCCTCGATCGAGGCGCCCCACTGCTATTGATCCAGCAGACGCTCGGCCACGCATCGCTCGCGACCACACAGAAGTACCTGCACGCGCACCCGGAGGACAGCTCTAGCCGGTTCCTCAAGGCCTGAGCGTGTGTGCGTCCTTCCAAGCGCTACACAACAAAATACCCCTTTTGCTAACCCGTTCGGGATGTGCCACTTACTGAAATGTCTGCAACCTGGACATTAGGGTTTTCGGCGTGTCGCCGGCACGAAATGCGGCAGCCCGGCCGCGCCTGCGGCGCGTGTTCTTACCCACATTTTCCTACACTTAAAAAGGAGTAGAAATCGATGCTAGACAGACGAGAAATGTTGACCGTTGGCTCGCTCGGTATTGCTGCCGCAGGAATAGCGCAGGCCGACCCCAGCCGTCAGAATAGTGTTCTTTTTCAGGCCCCGCAGCGCCCAAATCCTCGCTACTAAGTGAAAAAGGCTATTACCAAGGTCAAGCAGAAGGCCTTCCTGGCCGGGTTCGCCCGGGCGGGGTCTGTCCTCGGAGCCAGCCATCTGACGAAGATCGATCGGAGCTACCACTATGACTGGCTCAAATCGGACCAGGAATACCAGCGCGACTTCCTGCACGCGAAGGCTGAGACGATTGACCGGCTCGAGCACGAGTTGAACCGACGCGCGTTCGTGGGGATTCGCAAGCCGGTCATCTACAAAGGCGCGTTGCAGTTCGAACCGGCTCGAGACGCTAAAGGCAACGTCAAGCGCGACAAACGGGGTCAGGCGATCCTGAGCACCGATCCGCTCTTTCTGCGCGAGTACTCCGATACACTGCTGATGTTTTGGTTGAAATCTTTGGATCGGCCGCGGTTCCAAGACAACCAGAACATCCAGGTGAGCGGGCCGGCGGAAGGCCCGATTCCGATTTCAATCGATGTGCGATTCGTGAACGCGCCGCCGCAGCCGGATGGCCCTAGCTGACTTTCCGGCGGTGCTGGGCTTCCTGTGGCAGCCGGCGCGCTACAAAGTGGCCTACGGCGGCCGCGGCGGTGCGAAATCGTGGAACTTCGCGAGAGCATTGCTGATTCAGGGATCGAAACGAAAGCTCAGGATTTTATGCGCTCGCGAAACCATGAAGTCGCTCGCCGACAGCGTACACAAGCTGCTATCGGATCAGATCTACGTCCTTGGGCTGGGCGGGTTCTATCGGATCGAGAAGAAGACCATCGTGGGCCAGAACGGCACAGAGTTCACGTTCGCAGGCCTGCGGCACGACATCGCGAGTATCAAGAGCACAGAGGGCATCGACGTCTGTTGGGTGGAAGAGGCTCAAAGCGTGAGCGACAGTAGCTGGTCCGCGCTAATTCCGACGATTCGAAAGGACGGTAGCGAGATCTGGATTTCGATGAATCCCGATTTCGCGGACGATGCCGCGTACGAGCGCTGGGTGCTGAACCCTCCACCGGGCGCGATCGTGCATAAGGTCGGATGGCGCGATAATCCGTGGTTTCCGCAAGTGCTCAGGCAAGAGATGGAATTCTGCAGGCAGACCGATCCGGATGAATATAACCATGTCTGGGAAGGTTGCTGTATCTCGCTCCTGTCGAGCGCCATCTACGCGAACGAGCTGCGCGCCGTAGATCGTGAGGGCCGAATCCTAAATGTGCTTTACGACCCTGCGAGGCCAGTTGACTGTTTCTGGGATCTGGGTTTTGGAGACCAGACCGCGGTGTGGATGGTTCAGAGCTTTCCGTTCGAATATCGGTGTATTGACTACATCGAAGAGTCGGGTAAGACCATCAATTGGTTCCTGACCCAGATGCAAGCGCGGGGCTATCTGTTCGGCATCGACTGGCTGCCCTGGGATCTTGGTCTGCACGCAGCTTCGCTCGGATCCGGTAAGTCTGTTGAGGAGCTGATGCGCTTGGCGGGCCGCCGAGTTCGCATCGTGCCCCGGCTCACGGTGGCTGATGGAATCAATGCGGCCCGTACGATTTTCCCGCTTTGCTACTTCGATCGCATTCGGACAGAAGCCGGCGTGAAGAGCCTGAGACACTATCGCTACGGCGACGTCAAGACGACAGGTCACGTCTCGCGCGAACCGATCCACGACAAGTGGAGCCATGGAGCGGATGCGTTCCGGTATTTCGGTCTGTGCGCGAAGGGTCCGAAGCCGGCGGCCGCGGCGCGCTCGGGACGCGATCGCCGCGACGAAGCGGTGGGCACCTGGACGTAAGATCAAGGGATGAACGCTATGATTGCGAAGGAAGAACCCGCTGAAATCCAGGGCTGTCCCATCGCTGAAGTCACAACGTTTGATCATGATGGGTTCTGTTTGCAGTGTCCGGTCTGTTCTTACGAGTACAGCCATATTCGGAGCGCATATACCGCTTTGGGTAACGATCCCCACGAGGGCGGCGCAGCCTATCTAGGAACCGAAGCGCGAGGCGTGACGCCATACCGCCGTGATTGTCTCGTGATCACGGTTGCCGGGGAATGTGAACATGTCTGGGAAATTCGTATCCAGCAGAACAAGGGAATCAACTACGTTTTCACTCGCGTTATCGAGTGAGCCTTTATGAACCTGACATCAGAGAGTCGCCGCGAATTCTTAAGGAGACTGAAGTTCGTTTAGCGGTTCTATGTTCGGAATGTCGGCAGCAGCGGTGTTCGCCCTTTGAGCCCGCTTGTTGTACCTGGAGACAAGCGCCCCGATGAATTCTGCAAACTCAATCGGATCTTCTGGCAAGCGACATCGATGTTTAACGCCTCTGCCGTGGTTGGATTCGTCCGCGGGATCGTCTATCCAGACATGTAAAAGCTCGATTCCTTCCGAGAACTCCAGGATGAAGCGAATGTTGGTCTTTACGTCGTAAACGTTGAAAGTGGCTCCAGTCAGATCAAAGTTGTCGTATACCATGCCATGTCCAAATTAACATCAGAGCGACGTGAGAAACTGCCGGAGAAAACCTTCGGGCTCCCCGGTCAGCGCAAGTACCCGATGCCGGACGCCAGCCACGCGGCCAACGCAAAAGCCCGCGCAACGCAACAGGTCAACGCGGGCCGCCTCTCGCCGGCATCCGCGTCGAAGATCAGAGCGAAGGCAAACCGGATCCTCGGTAAGAAGTAAAAAGGCACAACCCCACAAAAGAAAAGCAGCGGGACGAGGGGCGCGGTCCCCGCTGTTTGCGGTTTCCGATTGTCGCGCCCCCGAAACAACAACATAGCCGTGACTCCTCGCGAAGAGATCAATCGATATCTCGCGAAGCGAGGACTGGGTCAGCTCGGCGATGATGGGCTGATCTCGCAGCTCGCGTTCTTAGTCCGCGATCATCTGCACTTTCAATCTTTGCTGACCGCGTGCGAACCAGAGCTGAGAACGCCCATGTATGAAGCTCTCGCGCCCAATCTCAGCTTCCGACCGAAGCCGCTGGCCAGCTACCTGATCGAAGCCGCGCGCGATGCGGAGGCGCGCCAGCTCCCCGTCATCGGAGCGGACGGGGAGCTCCAGCAGTATTACCCGCCCGAGGTGAGTCATCATGCCCTGGACCCGGAAACAGGTGAAGCTTTTGCTGTCGAAGGCCTCGCCGCTGAACGCGGAACAGAAAGCCTCGATGAAATCGGAGCTGCACGCGGACCCGTCGATGGGTCACAAGCGTAAAGGCTCGCCCGCACTCACAAAAAGCAAAAATGATTCCGTCCATCCGCGATGAGCGGCCCGCCGTCATTGACGACGATGACGAGCCGCAAACCGCAGCCGTAGACAACTCCGAAGAGGACGAAAAACTCTTGCAGGAGATCCGCCAGCGCTACAAGTTCGCCCGCGATTACTGGCGAGAGATCCGCGAGGAGCGCACTACAGACATGCGCTATGTGTGCGGCGATCCGTGGCCCGACAAGGACAGGAACGCCCGCACCGACGCGGATCGCCCCGTCCTGAACCACGATGAGCTGAACCAGTACATCGCGCAGGGAATCGGGAATATCCGACAGAATCCCCGAGGCATCAAAGTCGAGCCGGCGGCCGAGAACACCAACGACAAGACAGCCGAATACCGGCAGGCGAGAATCCGCGCGATCGAATACCGCAGCAAGGCTCAGGCCGCCTACGAGACAGCGTTTCAGCAGATGCTCGAGGGCAGCTACGGGTATTTCAGAATCGGCCGGAAGTGGGTCAGCTCCGATCAGGACAACTGGCGCCAGGACATCGTCATCAAAACGATTCCGAACCCCGACAGCGTGCTGTATAGTCCCGACGCTAAAGAGCCCGACTGGTCCGATGCGACATGGTGTTTCGTGATCGAGCCCATGAAGAAGGAAGACTTCAAAACGGAATGGCCGGATGCGCAGTACACCGATTTCTCGAACGAGGATGTAAATCGGGACTGGGTCACTGATCACACGGTGATGGTCGCCGAGTACTGGAAAGTCGAGAATACGCCGCACAAGCAAAAACGCAGAAACCCGCGCACCGGCAAAATCGAACACCGTACCTGCGGCTGCAAGAAGGTGGTTCAGTACTTCACGAACGGGGCGCAGATTCTCGACAGAATCGAGCAGCCAGGGGAGGAGATCCCAATCGCAGCCTGCATCGGACCTGAACGCTATCTGGACGACGGCAAGGGCACTACGAAACGGAAGATTTTTTCCCTCGTGCGGCTGGCTCGTGATCCGCAGCTGATGCTGGCGTACCTGGTAAGCCAGGAAGCGGAGGAAGCGGGGCTCACTCCGAAAACGCCGTTCGTCGGATACACGGGCCAGTTCGAGACGGACCTCGAAGCATGGAAACTCGTCACGAAAAAGCCGTTTCCCTTTCTGCAAGTGGATCCCATTCCCGATTCAGCGAATGGTCAAATCCTTCCAAAGCCCGAGCGCCAAAATTTCACTCCTAATTTTCCCGCGTACGAGATCGCCAAGGATTCTGCGCGGCGCGCGATCCAGGCTGCGATGGGCATCTCGCCGTTACCCACTGCGGCGCAGCGGAACACCGAAAAGTCCGGTATCGCTCTCCAGCGAATCGAGAATATGCAGGCGTTGGGATCGTTTCAATTCGTGGGCAATTTTGAAAGGGCTCTCGAGCGCGCCGGCCGGATCATCGAATCGTGGATACCGATTTACGATTCCGAAGAGGGTGTAGTCCCGATCTGTTCCGAGGACGGGAAACGGCGCATGGTCTGGATCAACACGCCGAAGCCTGTGCTCAATGCTGAGACGGGCGAGCCTGAGCAATTCTCCGTCGAGGAAGGCTTGCACGACGTGACCGTGAGCACTGGGCCGAGCAGTCAATCGATGCGGGATGCTGCGCAGGACGTCGTTGCAGGCCTCACGCAGCAGGCGCCAGCATTCGTGCAAGCGGGAATCTTGAGCCCGCCGGCCGCGGCCACAATCCTTGCCAAAAACATCCAGATGTTGAATCTGGGGCCAGTCGGGGACGAAATGGTCAAGGCGATCGATCCGGCTCAGGGACAAGCCGCGCAGCAGCAGGCGCAAGCGCTGGGTCAGGCGCACCAACAGCTGCAGAGCCTCAGCGAATACGCGAAAGGCCTCGAGGCGCAAGTGCAGCAGTTGACGATGGAACGCGAAGCCAAGATCATCGACAACCAGGCCAAGGCGCAAATCGAGCGCGAGAAACAGGCAGGCGAGATGGAACTCGCGGATAAAAAGCTCGCTACGCAAATTACCGTGGCCGAGATCCAAACCAAGATGCAGAGTATCGAGGAGCGCACGACGATGATGGCCACGATGATCCAGGAGCTGCACACGGCCGCGATGGACCGCGCCCACGAAGCGGGCATGCAGGCCGCGCAGCACGCCCACGAGCGCGACCTGGCCGACCAGCAACACCAGGCGACTATAGCGCAGCAGGCCGCCGCGGCGGCCGAGCAGCCAACGAACGGACAAGGGGCAGAAGCATGATCCTTAGAACGTCGCTCTTATTCGCTGCGGGCCTGCTCTTGTGCGCGCAGAATGTCCTCGATCCTTCATGGCAGAGTCGCACGGCAACGGGCAAAATCACTGCGGCAAGCGTGGACTGCACAGCGACGTCTTGCGTCTGGATCGTCACGCCGCCGGATGTGACCGGCGCAAGCATCCAACTGTCCAACGTCTGGACAGGAACGGTCCAGTTCGAGTCGTCTACCAACGGCTCGACCTGGGTTCCAGCCTCCACCTCGAGCGCGACCTCGAGCGGTATTTATAACTTCCAGATGGCGGGTAAACCGTTCCTGCGTGCGCGGGCCAGCGCGCTATCCGGCGGGACGATCCAAGTAGACATTAATACGAGTACCGGCACTGGCGGCGGCGGCGGTGGCGGAAGCGGCACGGTCACCAGCGTTGCGCTGGCGATGCCCACGGGCTATACCGTATCCGGTTCGCCTATCACGGCCGCCGGCACGTTTACGGTGGGTACGAGCCCAACCGATGCGGTCACGTTTCCGGCCGGCGTTCAGACCGGCGACGGCACCAAAGTTGGAGTGCAGTGCTTTAGCGGGACGACTGGAGAAGTCTGTCTCAGTGTCGCGAACGCCGCGGGAACTGCGATCGTCTATCTATGGCCATCGACAAACGGGGCAACGAACCAGGTTCTCACTGATTCGGGTTCGGTGACATGTCCGACCCTCCCGACTGTGACGCCGCCGTTGCCGGCGACGTGTCATCAGATGGCGTGGACCACGCCGACCGGCGGCTCGAGCCTGGTTACGGTCACGGTTTCGACGACGACGCCAGTCACGGTGTCGACGACGGGCGCCTATTATTTCAATGACTCGGCCGCGGCGATAACATTCAATCTCCCTACGATCACAGGCGGCATGGTGGGGACGCGCTGGTGCTTCACGTCCATGAGCGGGCGCACTGGCGCCGTGACGCTGCACGCGCCGGCGGCAACGACGATCGTCAAAGATGGCAACTCGAGCACGAGCGGCGGCAACCTGGCGAGCGCGGGCGCGCTGGGTGATGCGGCTTGCGTGATCGCGGTATCGACGACCTTGTACGTGGCGTACGCGGGGGCTGGTACATGGGGCATCAGTTGAGAACGATCGCGATATTGGCCGCGCTCGCGTTGCCGGCGTATGCCGTGACCGATGTTTATTACTCGGTCGGGCAGAACAACTCAGACCACAAGAGCCCCGCTACGACGGTGGGCATCAGCAGCGGGACGGCAACCTTCGACTTTGCGCCAACTGCGCCCAACATGGGCGTTGGTGACGACGTGAATGTCGGTGGTACCCACTATTTCATCAAGGCGAAACTGTCCGGCACACAATGGACGGTCACGACACCGACCGGAGCGCAGCCGGCCGACGTCTCGGCAGGCACAACGCTCACGTCCATCTCGCACGCATTCGTTGGGATCCAGAACGCCTTCAACGGCTCGCCAAAGGTGACGGATGCGGCCCACCTGAACAACACAAGCCTCACCGCGATCGACACGTTTTTGCACCTGGCCTGCTACAACGACACGGGCGCCCTCGATACAACGACCGCTATTACTGCGCAGAACATCACGACTGACTCGACGCATTGGGTCCTCATCTATACGCCCGTTTCGACGGTGACCGAGGCGAACTCTAATCAGCGCCATTCGGGTTTTTGGGATCCGACGAAGTTCAACATCAACGTCTCGAACGCGATCGCGATGAGTTTTACGAGCGTCGCTTATATTTGGCTAGATGGCCTGCAAATCACAAATAACTCGCCATCGGCCGATGCCCGCTACGTGATGAACTACACGGGGCCGTACACGGCGGGGGCTAATGAACAGCGCCTATCCAACAGCATTGTCAAGGGCCACGGCAACCCCAGCTGGTTTCAGCGAGGCGTGAGCGCGGCGGCGGCTAACACCGTGTTTACAATGTGGAACGTGATTGTCTACGGCATTGGCAACCCTTCCAATGCAAATTCAGTGGGACTGGTGCTGGGCGGCACGTCGGCCAATCTCAATAATGTGACCGCAATAGGGGGCAATCAGGCGCTGCAGCGATCGTCAGGCGCGATCCAATGTAAAAACATGTACGCGGGCGGATCGGTGGGACTGGCATACAGCACAGCGCTTATCACGAAAACGAACTGCGCCAGCCACGACACGAGCGGGTCTCCTGGCTTGCAAAGCATTGCGGCGGACACGACAACTTTCCGGAACGTAACAACCGGCTCTGAAGATTACAGGTTGTCGACGATCCCCGGGGGGTCTCCGCTGGTCGACAAAGGGGCGCTCAATATCACTGACACCGCGCCTCTGAACTATGCGAATGACATCGAGGGACAGGCGCGGCTCCAGGGTATGGCTATGGACATCGGGGC
>Ga0126383_10001696_pt1 | contig 13830 bp, 15 predicted proteins | sample PanSoiMetPlot_35_FD_96882 | JGI IMG/M metagenome (GOLD analysis project Ga0126383, IMG submission 96882) | Tropical forest soil microbial communities from Panama - MetaG Plot_35 | ecosystem: Environmental > Terrestrial > Soil > Tropical forest > Bulk soil | place: Panama | collected 2016-02-17
AATCCTGATAGAGAGTGCTCAGCCTATCCGTCATGGACGGCAGGTTACAGACACGCCGTCGCCCGTTTCAAACTGCCCCGCAGGGGCCACTTTTTCGCAGCTCCGTCTGCGAAAAAGCGTAGTTTCTTACCGGACTCGCGCCATTCCTCCCAGGTTCCCGGATACTTCTCCGGCCCGTAGCCGATTTCGTTCCACCACGACGCACGGTTGGCGATCTGGAGCCCAATGATGGTGTTGGGAACCGCAATCCACTTCTTGTCGTCATAGGCGATCGCCTTGGAGGTTTCGTAATAGCCGCCCTGGGCCTTGCCGATCTCCTCGGCTATGTCGCCGACATCGGCGACGCTCTCGCCATAGAGCTGCGCCCAATTGTTAAACACGCAAATGATATCGGGACCGGTGCCGGACGAGACGGCAGAAGTGACCCGCGCCTGGATCGTCAGGCCGTCCACGGTTTCAAGGTTGAACTTTATGCCGAGATCCTTCTGAGCCTGCTCGTTGATCTTCGTTCTAAGCGTCTGGTCTGAAACCGGCACATAATCGGAGCCTCTGACCCAATGCAGCGTGGTGCCCTGGGCAAAAGCGGGCGCTCGCCCCGAGGCGAGAATGCCGGCCAAGCCGCCGGTCGCGGCCGCCATCGCCCCCGCCCCCGAAAGCTGCAAAAGGCGCCGGCGGTTCGTGTATTGGGTCATCATTCGCCTCTGTCGGAGCCCTATCTTTGCCAGACAAAATCGTAGCTGCACGAGTGACTGAGCTGGCGGACCCGTGCAGTGCCGTTTCCTTCTACGCTACCGCTGACGCTTAGATCGATCGGTTGGTTGCCCCACTTGCTCGGCGCGTCCGCTTGCATTGCCAGCTCGCCTTGTGGCCCAACCGTCCCCCTGACCCGCAAGCCTGTGGCGGTGGTGTACCGGGCCTTCCCATTCACGATATGGAGTGGCCCCGCTCGCCGGTTCGGGCACGGCGCCGTCTGCCCTTTCCTCGACGTGTATGTTGCATTTACGTTCGCCGACGAAACCAGTCGGTAGGTACCGTCATAGCTCGACCCAGTCGGCGCCGGCCGCGGTGCTTGTGCATCGGCGGCAGCAACCGAGCAAACAAATCCGACGGCCCACAACCATCCAAGATGCTTTTGCATGAGCCGATCCTCCCATCCTCCCGGTTCAGATTGCCATTTCAGACGACATATCGAAGAAATGCAGACGCTCCGGGTTCAGTGCGAGCCGCATCCGGTCATGAATGTTGGCGCGTATGTGAGGCTCGACGGAGGCCACCATCATGTCGCCGCCAACTGCGACATCAAGCAGAATTTCAGACCCAAGTCTCTCGACCACCTCGACCATGACGTCGAACCCGAGGTCCTGAGGATCGGCTGCGGATGCCACATGCAAGTCCTCGGGCCGGATTCCCAATGTCACCTCTTTTCCGACATAACCGCCGAGGCGGTCCGCGCATCGCACCGGCGCCTTGATCTGCATGCCGGCATTGGCGGCCCAGATCGACCCATCCTGCTGGCTGACCTTGACCGTCGCGAAATTCATCGCCGGCGACCCGAGGAACCCGGCGACGAAGCGGTTGGCCGGCTCGTTGTAGAGTTCCAGCGGCTCGCCGACCTGCTGCACGAACCCGTCCTTCATGACGACGACCCGGTCGCCCAACGTCATCGCTTCGACCTGATCGTGGGTCACGTAAATTGCGGTCGTGCCGAGCCGGTCGTGCAATTTCTTGAGCTCGACGCGCATCTGGACGCGCAATTTGGCGTCGAGGTTCGACAATGGCTCGTCGAACAGAAAGACTTGCGGGTGGCGCACGATGGCGCGGCCGAGCGCGACGCGCTGGCGCTGGCCGCCCGAGAGCTGCCGCGGCTTACGCCGCAAGAGTTCCTGAATGCCGAGGATCTCCGCCGCCTCCTGCACGCGTTTGGTGATGTCGGCCCGGTCGAATTTCCGCATTTTCAGGCCGAAGGCCATATTGTCGTAAACGCTCATATGCGGGTAGAGCGCATAGTTCTGAAACACCATCGCGATGTCGCGGTCCATCGGCGGCAAATCGTTGATGACCTTCTCGTCGATCATTATTCGGCCGGAACTGATCGATTCGAGTCCCGCGACCATCCGCAATGTCGTGGTTTTGCCACAGCCGGAGGGCCCGACGAGAACCACGAACTCCTTGTCGCGGATGTCGAGGTTCACGTCCTTGACCGCGTGAACCTCGTCAAACTTCTTGTTCAGACTTCGGATGACAACCTGGGCCATTACTGTATCACTCACCCTTTCACCGAGCCGGTCAGGCTGGCGACGTAGTGCTCGACGAAGAAGGAGTAGACGAAAGCCACCGGGATCGAGCCCAGCAATGCGCCGGCCATCAACTCGCCCCAATAAAACACATCGCCGCGGACCAGCTCGGAGGTGACGCCGACCGGCACCGTCTTCTGCTCGGGCGAGGACAGGAACACGAGGGCGTAGATGAACTCGTTCCAGGACAGAGTGAAGGCGAATATCCCGGCGGACAGGATGCCCGGCACGGCGATCGGGAAGATGATGTAGACCATCGCTTTCCAGCGCGTCGCCCCGTCGATACGAGCGCATTCCTCCAGTTCCTTCGGGATGGACTTGAAATAGCCCATCATCAACCACGTGACGAAGGGGATCAGAAAGGTCGGGTAGGTCAGAATCAAAGCCCAGGGCGAGTCGCCCAGCTTGAAGTTACGGATGATGTCGGCGAGCGGAATGAACAGGAGCGTCTGCGGCACCAGATAGGTGATGAAAATCATCGTGCCGAGGCTGCCGGCGAACGGAAACCTCAATCGCGAGAGGGCGTAGCCGGCCAGCAAGCCGCAAAACAGAGAGATCGCCGTGGCGGAGATCGAGATTAGCATCGTGTTGAACATCCACGTGCCGAACAACGTCTCCGTCAGCAAGTCCCTGACGTGCTCCAAGGTCGGATGCAAGGTCCAGAACGGAGTGTAATTCGGGGCGTTCCACGGCCGGTAGAGCTCATTGTCTGGTCGGACCGTGGTGACCAGCATCCAATAAAACGGAAATAGCAGCATGACGATGAAGGACGTCAGCGGAACGTAAAAGAAGACCCACCGCCGCCAGCTCGCCCCTTCGATCATCGCTCAGCGCCCCACTTCATCGGCGCGGTAAGCTTTACCCTCTCCCCCCCGCCGGCCGGGGGGAGAGGGGAGGAAGAGGAGGGCCGAAGCTTCAGTCCGTGGCGCCGCCCACCTCACCCTCCCATCGCTGCGCGACGGGACCCTCCCTCTCCCCCCTGAAGGGCGGAGAGGGGCTCTGGTTTCGGGGCTTATTGGGTGGGGGTCGTACGTCGTCATTCGCTCAATGGGTCTCCACCCGGCGGATGTAGAGCAGCTGGACAATGACGACGAGCAGCAGCACCGGGAAGACGGCGAGCGAGATCGTTGCGCCCTGGCTCAACAGGCCGGTGCCAATGCCGATCTGGTAGGCATAGGTGGCGAATAGCTGCGTCGCATTTGCCGGCCCGCCGCCGGTCAATACATAAACCAGCTGGAAATCGGCGAAGGTCTGGATGACCGAGAACAGCACGATGACGAGGGTCACCGGCAACAGCAACGGCCAAGTCACGTGGCGGAAGCGCTGCCAGGCGCGGGCCCCGTCGATTGCCGCCGCCTCGTGCAATTCCGGGCTGATCGTCTGCAATCCGGCCAGCAGGCTGATCGCGTAGAACGGCACGCCGCGCCAAACATTGACAATGATGACCGAAACCATCGCCAGGGTCGGATCGCCGAGCCAGTTGATGCGGCTGTGAATTATCCCGAGCTGGAACAGCACCCAGTTGATGACGCTGAAGGTGGGGTCGAACATCCACTTCCAGGCGAGGGTCGACAGCACGGTCGGGATGATGAACGGCAACAGAATGAAGGCACGGGTGAAGGCTTTGCCCTTGAAATTGTTGTTCAAGAGCAGCGCCAGCCAGAGCCCCAGCGCAAGCTTGAAAACCGTCGTGACGGCGGTGTAGAGGCAGGTGTTCCAGACGGCGACGCGGAAGATGCCGTCATTCCACACCTGCGCGAAATTCTGCAGGCCGACGAACTGACCGGGCACCCCGACCTTGGCATCGGTTACCGACAGCTCCACACCCTTCACAAATGGATAGGCTATAAACATCCCCAATAGGATGACGGTCGGCAAGAGCAGCGTTACAGCCAGCCAGCGCTCGTCTTCAAGGAGCCGGGTGAGCGGCCCTCGTCTGGGCACCCCGGCATAAGCCGGCGCGGCCGCATAAGTGAAGGTCATCGGAAATGCTCTCCGGAGGTCACGCGTAAACCTTGACCAGCTCGTCATTCGCCCATTTCACCGAGGCCTCCGGCACCATGCCTTGAACAGCTTTGGCGTACATATCGACGATGATGTATTTGGTGATCGCCTCCGCCGATGCTCGACCTGGTGGTCCGGCAAAGCCGGCCAGACGTCCTTTGTTCGGTATGTCTCGAAACGGCAGCAGTACCGGGTCGACGTTCCACACTGGGTCCTCCTCCCAATACTTTGTTGCCCCGTCGCTATACCCCTGTTGCGAGGTAAACCACTGTTCAAAGATTTCCTTTGAGTTGACCCAGCGGAGGAAGTCTTTAGCAACTTTCTGGTTCTTGGAGTAGCCCATCAGCACGTGGGTGGAGGGGAACACAAACACGAATTGTCCGCCGGCGCCTTTAGGCAGCGGGGCGTGCAGCGTGTCTTGCCACAGCGGCGCGCCCGTGTCCGTCAGGTACGTATCAGGCTTTTTCTTCGCCTCGAGATAAATCGACGCCCCGTTGTTGGTGGCGCTGATAGTGCCAGCGAGATAGGCGCGGTTGTTGCTGGAATCGTCCCAGGCCAGTCCCCCTTCGTCACAGGCGTCTTTCCATAACCCGACCGCGAACTTGACCGATTCGACCGTTTCTTTGCTGTTGAGCGCCACTGTCTTGCCGTCGGACTCGACCTCCTTGCCGCCCCAGGACCAGAGGTAGGGGTACCAAAAGCTTGGGGCGTCGCCGAAGGTGTGACCGAGTGTCTGGCCGAGCGGGCGGCCTTTGGCTTTCAGCTTTTTGCCCGCGTCCCTGAGTTCTTCCCAGGTTTGCGGGAACTTACCGTCGCTATAGCCGATTTCCGCGAACCACGACTTGCGGTACGTGACCAGTCCGCCGCCGGTGGTCCAGGGCACACCAATCCATTTGTTACCGACGGTAGCGACCGCCGTCGATACTTCGTAGTAGCCGCCCTGCGCCTTCCCGATTTCCTCTGTGACGTCGCTGACATCAGACAAGCTTTCGACATAAAGCTGAGGCCAGTTCCCGATCACATAAAAAATATCGGGCCCCGAGCCCGACTGGATCGCGGCGGTGATGCGAGCCTGGATATCGTTGGCGTTGATCATTTCCAAGTTTAGCTTAATTCCAAGCGCCTTTTCGCATTGCGGGACGATCTTGCTCTTGAGAAGCTGGTCGGACGCCGGCACGAAATCTGACCAACGCAACCAATGGAGAGATGTCCCTTGCGCATAAGCGGGCGCTCGGCCGGAAGCGAGGATCGCGGCAATTCCGCCGGTGCTTGCGGCGACCGCGCCAGCGCCCGAGACCTTTAGAAGCCTACGCCGGTCGATGTGCGCCATGATGTCTCCTCCCGAAGCAAGCCGCGCATTTCGTCTCCAAGATCATTTCTTTAAAACCAACCGATCAGCTGCACAAGCCGGATCGGGTCCGCCGCCGGCTTGCGGCTTGCCCGCAACGTTTGGCTGCGCTAGGCCTTGGCACGGAACGGCATCGGGGTCATACCGGAGAGGGACATGAGCGAGGAAAGAGGCATCACCGTCTTGGCCTTTTGCGGCAGTTTGCGCCAGGGCTCGTTCAACAAAGCCGCCTTGCGCACCGCGATCGAGGAGAAGCCGCCGGGCATGACCATCGAGACCGCTGATATCGGCGCGATCCCGCTTTACAACGAAGATGTCCGGGCTCTCGGCTTCCCACCCCCGGTCGAGCGCTTGCGGGGCCAGATCGCCGCGGCCGATGCGCTGCTCTTCGTGACCCCGGAATACAATTATTCGATCCCCGGCGTGCTGAAGAACGCAATCGACTGGGCCTCGCGTCCGCCCGACCAGCCGTTCGCGGGCAAGCCGGTGGCGATGATGGGGGCAGGCGCCGGGATGGCCGGCACGGCGCGCGCGCAATATGATCTGCGCCGGTGCTGCGTCTTCCTCGACATGCACCCGGTCAACCGGCCCGAGGTGCTGATCGGCCAGGCGCAAACCAAATTCGACGAGCAAGGCCGTTTGACGGACGACACCGCACGCGGCTTTATCCGCGATATGCTCGTCAACCTCGAGAAGTGGACTCGGCTGATCAGCCGAAAGTGACGTTAACGTCGCCCCCGCGAAAGCGGGGACCTAGGGCAACGGATGAACACTGTGGCCCCTGGGTCCCCGCTTTCGCGGGAACGACGAACTGAAACGGGAGGAACGACATGGACCTGGATTTTACCGGCAAAGTCGCGCTGATCACCGGCGGCGCCAACGGCATTGGCCGCGCCACCGCGCTCGGCTTTGCCAAAGGCGGCGCCAAGGTCGTGCTCGTTGACCGCGACGCGGCGGCCGGCGAGGCGACCGCCGGAGTCATCCGGCAACAGGGCCGCGACTCACGGTTCGTCGCCGCCGACGTCACCAAATCCGCCGAAGTAAGGGACTATGTGAAGGCGACGCTGGACGCCTATGGCGCGATCGACTGCTTCTTCAACAATGCCGGGATCGAAGGCAAGTGGGCGCACACCGCCGAATATGACGAGGACATGTTCGACGCGGTCATTGGGGTCAACGTCAAGGGCGTGTTCCTCGGTTTGCGCCACGTATTGCCGGTCATGCTACAGCAGAAGCGCGGCGCCATCGTCAACACGGCTTCGGTCGCGGGTCTGGTGGCGACCCCCGGGATGCCGGCCTATGTCGCCTCGAAGCATGCGGTGATCGGCTTGACCAAGACGGCCGCCGGCGAGGTCGCGCGGCAGGGTATCCGGGTCAACGCGGTCTGCCCCGGGCCGGTGGACACGAGGATGATCCACTCGCTCGAAGCGCAGCTCAACCCGTCCGACCCGGCGAGCGTCAGCCGGCGCTACCAATCGGCCATCCCGATGGGCCGCTACGTCAACCCGGAGGAAATCGCCAACACCGTCCTGTTCCTGTGCTCCGACCTCGCCTCCGCGATCACTGGCGCGCAATACGTCATCGACGGCGGCCGCACCGCCACCGGCGGCGCGGTGACCCAGGCGATGCAAAACTAAGTCGCGCTATTCCTCCTCGCCGATCAACGTCAGCACCAGCGAGCGGCGCTGCGGCGAGGCGCGGTGCTCGAGCAGAAAGATGCCCTGCCAGGTGCCCAGCTGCAGCCGCCCGTCGGTGACCGGAATGCTCAGCTGCGTCTGGGTCAGCGCGCTCTTGATATGGGCCGGCATGTCGTCCGGTCCTTCATCATTATGGCGGTAGAGCCCGGCATCCTCCGGCACGACGCGGCGCAGAAAAGCGTCAAGGTCACGCCGAACATCGGGTGACGCGTTCTCCTGGATCAGCAGAGAAGCCGAAGTGTGTGGGATATAGAGAGTCAGAAGGCCGACCGAGACGCGTTGGCCTTCCGTCCACCGCGCAACATCGGCCGTGATCTCCCTGATCTCGCGAGGCTCTGTTTCAATCGATAGACGGCCCTGGACAATGTGCATCGCCGGCATCCTCCGAGCAGAGATGTGGGGTTCGGATCGTCCTCTGGCGATACCCTTCCGCGAAGCTGCCGGTCGGCTTATCCTTGCACCCCGATGACGAGGATTATCCCGATGCAATTTGTTGTCCGGATCGCAATCTTGGGGGTTCTGCTGAGCCTTTGCGGAGTAGGGAACGCTCAGACCACCGATCTGTTGCTCGTACTCGCCGCCGACGTATCGCGCAGCATCGACGAAAGCGAGTTCGCATTGCAGCGCAAGGGTTACTCTGCGGCATTGACCGATCCGCGCGTGCTCACGGCGATCCGCGGCGGAACCACCGGATCAGTAGCGATCTGCTTCGTCGAATGGTCGGGCGCCGGAGAACAGAATGTCGTTGCCGATTGGACGGTGATCCGCGACGAGGAGGATGCGGGCGGGCTCGCGGCAGCAATTCTGGCTGCGCCGCGCTCGTTCATCGGGCGCACTTCGATCAGCGGCGCCATCGATTTCGCGATGGAGCGGTTTGCCGCCGCGCAGCCGCGAGCCAACCGGCACATCATCGACATCTCCGGAGACGGCACCAATAACTCCGGCCGGCCGGTCACCGACGCGCGCGACCAAGCGGTGGCGGAGGGCGTGACGATCAACGGGCTCGCCATCGTGAACGACAAGCCAAACCCGGGCTATGCGTTCCACACTCAGCCGCCCGGAGGTCTGCCCGAGTGGTATCGGCAGAACGTCATCGGCGGTCCGGGCGCCTTTCTGCTGGTCGTCGAGGATTTTCGCTCCTTCGCCGACGCGATGACCAACAAGCTGGTCAGCGAAATCGCGGCGGTCGCTCCGGAGATCCGTGCGGCGAGCCGGTGAGCCGTGGCAGCGTTCCCCACCGAAGTCGACATTGCCGTAATCGGGGCCGGCGCTGCCGGGATCGGCGCAGCGCGACGGCTAGCCGGCGACGCCTCTGTCGCCGTCGTCGTGCTCGAAGCGCGCGGCCGAGTCGGCGGCCGTGTGCACACGATCGAGCCGGCCGGGTTTCCGCTCGACCGTGGCGCCGAATGGCTGCATTCAGCCGACCGCAACCCATTGTCGACGATCGCCCGCGCGCTCGGCTTCTGGATCCATCAGCGGCCGCCGGAGTGGACGAGCCGGCTGCGCCGCAGCGGCGAGACGGTCGAGGCCGAAGCGGATTGGCTCGCGACCCGCGAGGCGCAAGCCCGCGCGCGCCGGGAAGCCGCGGCAGAGCCGTTTGACCGGCCCTTGGCAAGCCTGGTGCCGCCGGGTGGGCGCTGGAACCAGTTGCTGGACGCGACCAGCACCTGGGGGAACGGCGCCGAGCTCGACCGCGTCTCGGTCAAGGATTACGTCCGCTACGAGGACAGCGGCGTCAACTGGCGGCTGCGCGATGGTTATGGCCGACTCTTCGAGAGACTGGCCGATGGGCTCCCGGTGGCGCTCGACGCAGCGGTCTCGCGCGTCGACCATAGCGGCCGAATGATCCGGCTCGAAACGAAGCGCGGCACCGTCACCGCGCGGCGGGTCATTGTCACGGTGCCGACCACGATCCTGGCAGCGGAAGCGCTGCGCTTCGACCCCCCTCTGCCCGACAAGCTCGCCGCCGCAGCCGGCTTGCCGCTCGGCACCGACGACAAGCTCTTCATTTTGCTGTCGGGCTCGCTGCCCGGGATCGAGCCTGACATCTATCTCGTCGGCTCCACGATCTCACGCCAAACCATGAGCTACCAGGTTCGGCCGCTCGACCGGCCGGCGATCAACTGCTTTTTCGGCGGCCGCTGGGCGGCTGCGCTGGAGCGGGAGGGACAAACGGCGATGTTTTCCTTCGCCGCCGACGAGCTGGCGAGGCTGTTCGGGAACGACATCCGCAGACACATAGCGCCGCTCGCCGCGACTGCCTGGCTGCAGGACCCCTGGGCGCGCGGATCCTATTCCTACGCGCTGCCGGGGCACACCGAGGATCGCGCGACGCTCGCCGAACCAGTCGACGACCGCCTGTTCTTCGCCGGCGAGGCCACCTCTCCCAATTTCTTCTCGACCGCACACGGCGCTTATCTGAGCGGCATTCTCGCCGCCGAAGCTGCCCTCGCCAGTTTGTCGCGGACTTCGCGACCCATAGCGAAATTGGCACTCTAAAAAAACGGCGTTCGGCCTCGCCTACGCTCTGGCAGAAGGGTTCTGCCTATAAGCACAGGCAGGCCCGCCTCGATTGCCAATATTTAACTTATGTTATAATATTGTCGCTGTCTCTGCTCATCTTTGAATAAGAGCTTGACCTTCGCCAAAATTCGATAAATCTTGAGCGAGGAGGGAGACATGAAAGCATTAACTTTGACTTTTTGGCTGTGCTTCACCGCGATGCCGGTGTTCGCCGCTGCGACACCCACTCCGAGTCCTTGCGCAAGCACCGCGTGCGTCCGCGGCGCGCCGGCCCCGTTGATCGGCTTCGGTATTCCCATCGCTCTGGCGGCCGGCGGTGTATTGCTCGGCACGAGGCTGTTGAAGCGGCGGCGGAAGGCTAACGGTCAGGTCCCAAACGAAGGTTGAGGTTTCATTGCCGCCGATCGCAGGCGGTTGCGCAACCCTCCTCTTAGAGCTTCTCCATCGATCGGACGGCCGAAAGGTAGTCGCGATCCCAAACCATTCGCCAATCGATGGTCTCGGCGGCTTTACATTCCTGTGGAGATTCGACCAGGAGCAGGTGCCAAGACGGCACGTATTGGGTACGTACTTCATGCGCTCCATGAAAACCGCCAGCCGGTGAGGCTTGTCCCAGGAACGGTCGATATAGACATACCGCGGCGCATAGTGCGGTTCCCGCGCGGAGCGGACGAGCGACGCCTGGTCGAAGGTCACCAAGACGAAGACGACAAATATCGGTCGTGAACAAGCGGGCGCATCAAACGCCAACGCGCGAATATCCGTATCGGCAATAGTTGTATGTTCACGGTAGGCCAAGCCCTGCGAGCGGGCAACGCGAATCACCGCGGCCTCGAGGCTGGTGCTCTCGCTGAGCACGTCAGTGGTTCGCGCCTTGGCGGCCAGTGAACCGATGAGGATAAGCGCGAAAACAAAGTGCAGCGGCCAGACCCTCATGCGAGCCGCTCGGTCGATCGCGTACCGTACAGGCTGATCAAGAGTATCGTCGTCGACGCACCGATCGCGAAAATCTCGGCCCCCGTCCCGTCATGCCAATAATGAAGAAGATCTATGTCCCACGCCATCAAATAGAGCCTGACGAGGTTCAAAAAGATCATTGTCCCGCCGACGATCGCGCCGACAACGAAATCACGGCGCTGCCAATCCTGATGCCGCAGTTTACATACGCTCACCCAACAAAGCATCGCCAACGAAAGATTGTGGAATGAGGAGCACCCGGTATAAATCGCGATGCCGAAGCCGCTTGGTCCGGTAATCACGTTGTCCCGCCACACTGTTCCGGCCCGCACGACTGCAAGCATCGTACCAACGACGGCCGTCTCGGCCCGCATCAGCGGCATCGCCATGAGATTGAAGAACACGTGCCCCCACAACTCCTGCACCGAGAGTGCGGCAAGCACCGCTCCCGCGGCACGCAGTTTGGGATCACCACGGTTGAAGACCCACATACAGATCGCAATGCCCGTCGCGGCGACCCAAACCATTCGGCTCGTCGGCAAGAAAAGGAGACAACAAAGTCCCGCGGCAATCAGCAAATGTCCCCAGCGAGCCGCCATCGAACGGTCACTCGCGAGGAGGAGCCGAAAGACGACGTACCATGCCATGTATTGAAAGATGCCCACCGCGCCGAGATCGGAAACCAGTTTCTCGAGCGAAGCAGACCGCAACTCTCTGACGACGCCAAATAACTGGTTGGCAAAGAGAACTACGGCGGCCCAAATAAAAATATCCCGAACCGACAATTCGAGCCCGCGTTGTCTCACCCGGGCGTCAGATACCTCGGCTCCGACATCAAGCAGGCTCAATCGGTTAATCCCTGACCGAAGTCCGGCGATCGCCGCGAACGGGTTGAGGAGGTCACAAGTTCACCACGCTAATCGGTTAATGCATCAGACCCGGTTTACCAAAATAAATTCTCAAGAGAGCCAGTACCCCGATACTAGCACAATTTTATGCCTTCGTCGAAGAGCCGTTCTGAAGCTCAACTGGACCAACTCTCCGCTTCGGCAAGTTTACACTGGGAAGGTGCCGAGCCGATGCCGTCTCCGGCGCATCGGCAGCCGTCTCCTCGTCCTGTCCAATCGTCTGAATGCGGCTGACACGCGAAAATCAGCTCACTGGGGCTTTGCGGCGGCGGTGTAAGAGAGGATGCGGTCCCGAATGAGCGCTTTATAATTCTCGATTGGCATATCTCTGTCTTCCACAGAAGCTATGCCGCGCGAAGCAGATACCAGAACTGGGCCGGTTTTTGTCGTGAGCGAGGATAGCGCGCACGCATCGCCCCCTTGGGGCCCGAGCCCGGGCGCGAGAAATGGCGATATTGGCATCAGCTTTCGGAGTCGGCTCGCCTGCTCGGGATATGTCGCCCCCACTACGGCCCCCACCGCTCCGACGCCGCTGCTACCGGTCGTTGCCTCCGCCCAGCGGGCAACCAGCCCTGCCAGCAACTCGGAGACGGAGCCGCCATCCAGGCGTTGATCTTGCAGCCACCCGGAGTCGGGGTTGGAGGTCTTGACGAGGACCAAGAGGCCTTTACCGAAATCTCTCGCCCGCGCGACAAAGGGCTCCAGCGTCTTGGGCCCAAGAAACGGGTTTACGGTCAGGCAGTCTACTTCGAGGTCGGAGCCGCCGGCATGGGCGGGGGTCAGGTAAGCCTGCGCGTAGGCCTCGGCTGTCGGGCCGATGTCGCCGCGCTTCGCGTCCAGGATCACGGCATAGTCGAGCTCCCTTGCAGCCGCTATCGCCCGCGCCAATTCCAATACCCCCTCGCTGCCGAACGCCTCGAAGAAGGCAGACTGGAGCTTGACGAAGCCGACCAGTCCATGCGCGGCCTCCATCAGGACTTCGGTATATCGTCTGAGGAACGGGCTGTTGCCCGCGGAGAGTGCGAGCGGAGCATGTTCCGGGGCCGGATCGATGCCGAGGACGAGCTGGCCATGTGCCGCCGCTTTTGTCGAAACGCGGTCACCCCAATGCATTTCCAATTCTCCGCATCCGTATTTGCCTGCTCAGAATTTGGCGAGCCACTTTTGTATTACGACGAGGGGATACTTTCAAAAGCCGAGATCGGTCTAATGTCGGGAACAAGTTGTTCTTACCACGGGCCTTGGGGTGGAGCGCTCAGCGTCCCTTGAAGATTGGCTTGCGCTTTTCCATAAAGGCGGTGCGGCCCTCGGCGTAGTCTTCGCTGGCGAAGCACTCGTCGACGAGGCGCTTGCACAAGGCGAGGTCGCGCTCGCGCTCGTCCTTCATCGCATCGCGCACGATCGCCTTGACCGAGCGGACGGTCAGCGGCGCGTTGGCGGCAATCATCTCGCAGTAATCCTTGACATAGCTCTCTAGCTTGTCGGCCGGCACCAGCTGGTTGATCAGCCCCATGCGCAGCGCTTCCTCGCCGCTGAACTGCCGTGCGGTGTAGAAGATTTCGCGCGCGCAGGCGGGGCCGACAAGGTCAATCAGCCGGCGGATCCCGTCATAGCCATAGCCGAGCCCGAGCTTGGCCGCCGGGATGCCGAAGCGCGAGCCTTCGGCGGCGATCCGCATATCGCAGGCCAACGCCGTGCCGACGCCGCCGCCGATGCAATAGCCTTGGATCATCGCGATCGTCGGCTTGGGCGTGTCCTGGAGCCGCTGGCGCGCGCCTTCGGAGATCTTGCTATAGGCCGCCGCGGCCTCTTCCGAGGCCCGCTTCTCCTTGAACTCGGAAATATCGGCGCCGGACACAAAGGCGCGGCCGCCGGCGCCGCTGACGACAATGACACGGATCGCATCGTCCTGCTCGAAATCGTCGACGATGCGGATAACGGCTTCCCACATTTCGAGCGACACCGCATTGTGGCGCGCCGGATTGTTGAAGATCAGGCGGCCGACGCCCCCCTCCTTCTCGACGATCATCTTGCTGGTGATCGGCTGGTCGAGCATGGTTCTTGCTCCTTAGCTATTGGGTGTCCGCTATCATTGCGAG
>Ga0126383_10001697_pt1 | contig 13826 bp, 9 predicted proteins | sample PanSoiMetPlot_35_FD_96882 | JGI IMG/M metagenome (GOLD analysis project Ga0126383, IMG submission 96882) | Tropical forest soil microbial communities from Panama - MetaG Plot_35 | ecosystem: Environmental > Terrestrial > Soil > Tropical forest > Bulk soil | place: Panama | collected 2016-02-17
GTCCCGACATCCCTGAAAGCGACTCCATCGTTATCGGTGACTACATCTTGTCGCTTGAGGTTGATTATTCCTACAGAGGCCAGCGCTATCACTGGATGATCTGTGCAACCGTGAACCCCGAGGAAATGGTGTGTTGGGGACATGCGCCTACGCGGAGACTGGCTGAACTAGCAGCACGGAGCGAGGTTGCGAAGTTGGAGTCCGCGTTGGTGGAAGCTAGTCTGTAGATCAGTACACGTGGCTGCAAGGTTAAGTATCCCCACCAATCGTTCGATACGCTAAGCAGCGCAAGGGAGAGGCGCGGCATACTTTTTTGGGTGTTATATGGAAGACCGCCTCACTACAGTTCCATGCGTTATTTGCAGCAAACCTGTGCGCTTGGACGAATGCAAGGTCAACGACCTTGGAGCACCCGTGCACGAATCATGCCTTGCTGAACGCCTCAAAGAAGAGATTAAGAGAGACAAGGCTGCACCTGAACGATGGAAGGTATGACGCCAACAATGTTGATCTGCTGGATATGTGGTAAGGCTCTCGCGTTACAAGAGCGCAAATCGGATGACCGTGGTCGGCCCGTGCACTCATCTGCTAATCCGCACAGCTTTGATCTGGAAAAGGCGTCCTGACGGGTTTACGCCGCTCGTAGCGAAGCACAATGACCGGCAGGACACTCATGGATACCTTCCCAGTTGGTCAGGTCCGACTCCCTTTTAGCATGGTATGCGGCTCCGCACCATGTACACTGCGATTCGTGATACGTGCCCCTTTCGAGGCTCACGGTAGACCGGCAGAACTTGTAGTAATCCATCCGTCCCTCCTCCGCGAAGTGGTGCAAAGATTCAACTAGCCATTTGTGTAACTGTCAGGAGGCCATATTGAGGTAATTCTGCACAGCGACCTTCGACCCGACTGATCCGGTAGCGTGTGCGGCTGCGATCAAGGCAGCAGGGATAAAAGGCAGACGCCGGGTCTCGCCAGAGCGTCGGCAGCAATTCATAGCGCTTCTCAGCCGCCCTGTAGAAGGGGACTTACAGCCGCAGGAACGACGATCAGCACGCGGGTGACCATTTAGCCTGTCTCGCTCTCAGTGATCGTTTCTAGCGTCGTAAGTCCAAGTGCACGAAATACGCTGGCCCCGACACTAAGGGCCGCAGTGTATTGTTTGCATTCATGGTGTATTTGATACACAACTGATGCACCTCTGTGATCGTGCGTATTTTGTGCAGCAACCGTATTAATCCTGACAGATCACAACCGACCGCTGCCTCCCTGGATCGATACAGGAGACGTACAGCATACGCAGAGAGCGCGCTATTATGACCTCGAAATATGTTGCAATGGGTTCGATCTTCGTCCGTCTAGCAACACAGAATGAAGCAGGAGGATTCCATGCGCAACTTGTTGGCCCTATTCGCCGTCACCATTCTCGTGTCCGCTGGCTTCGGTCAGACCGCAGATACGATGAATGGCGAGTGGCTGGTTACGCGGGATGCCTATGGCAATCCGCTTTACCACAAAATGACGCTGCACTTGGAGAATGGAAAACTCACGGGCAAATTTTGGGGTGACAAGCTGGAAGGCACACTGAGCGGGAGTTCACTCCACTTCGTTGCGCGGGACGAAAAAAACAACACAGCAGAGTTCGTGGGCGAGATTCAAGGCGAAAAGATCACTGGCAAGGTCGTAGAAACCGATGCCTCAAATCCCGAGGATAAGGCTGAGAATGAGATGACCGCCGTGCGTCCGCCGGAGCGCAGAGCAGGTCTGCCGCAGAGACATGAGTTCGCGCCCACGGTGTTCTATCGGCAATTCTCGGCGTCGAACAAGCCAGTCTTGCAGATCGCGCCGGGCGATACGGTCCACACCTCAACGGTGGACGCAGGAGGTGCGGACGAGCACGGGGTCAAGAGGGTACTGGGCGGTAACCCGGAGACCGGCCCGTTTTATGTTGAGACAGCATGGCCCGGCGACACTCTGGTGGTGCGTTTTACGCGCATCCGGCTGAATCGTGATTACGCCGTAAGTGACGATGCTATCGTTGGCCGTGCTCTTGATGGCGAAATGTCGGTCAAGATGAAGGATGGGGGTAAGTCGGTCAAGTGGCATCTAGACCGAAACCGCATGATTGCCACCACGGAAAGCCCGGGGGACCACCTGAAGCAATTTGAGGTGCCACTGCGTCCCATGCTGGGTTGTGTGGCAACCGCGCCAGGCTTTGCTTCCGCACCACCTCCGACCGGAGATTCGGGACGCTGGGGTGGGAACATGGACTTCAATGAAATCGTTGAAGGGGTGACCGCCTATTTGCCAGTGAACCAGCCGGGAGCGCTTCTATATGTTGGTGATGGTCACGCCGCCCAGGGTGATGGAGAGCTGAACGGCAACGCACTCGAAACTTCTATGGAAGTGGAATTTACAGTAGATGTGCTTCGCGATAAGAGCATCCGCACCCCCCGTGTGGAATCCGATTCCGAAATCATGACCGTTGGACTCGGTGGTTCACTGGAAGACGCTCTGCGTGCTGCGACCAGCGGGATGTCGCAATGGCTGGAGCAGGATTACGGTCTCACACCTTCGGAAATCGCGCAGGTATTGGGGACTTCTGCGCAATTCAGGATCAGCGAAGTAGCTGACCGCAATGCGGGGGTAGCGGCGAAATTGAGCAAAGCACGGCTCAGCTCATTAGCTAAGAAGCAGTAAGAAAACGCCGAACATTAGGCGCAAGGACCGTTCCCCGGCCAAGACGAGTAGCGGCATGATCGTATAGCGGTCGAGTTGCGTGATGCGTTCCGTACTGCTCTTTTCCGACACTACCCAATGCCGCAGCGCACTGTTTGCATTCATGTGTTCAGATCGAGACAGGAACGGTACAGCGTACACATGGACACCACGCCTAAACCGCCTCATTCGGCCATCAGCAATAATTCAGCGAAATTGCCCAATCATTGGTGCAGTTCTTGGGTCAGGCTGTTGACTGCACGGTGGTTATGCGTCAAATCGAGAGTCGAGAACCCGGTGCAGGCCATTTCTAGCCCTGGCGGCTGATACGCCAGTGCAACCCGTCAGGACTGCTGTGAGCCGTGTCATCTTGACTGATAGGCCGCCACCAATCTTGAGATCATCACAGCAAGGTACAGTACGCCGAGTATGGATTCAATCACGGATAAGGAACGAACCTCGTGTGAGACTGCAACGATACCATTAGCGCCGGCAGTAGTCATGGCTCCAAAACTGAAAAAGATGAAATCAAATCCTATTGGGAGAGAATGCTGGTTGGTCGTCGGATCGAGGTAAAAAGCATGGGGCCTGACGGCCGATATGAGGGCGTAGAGTCGGGCGAAGCTGAATCCAACAAGGAGATAAATGCACAACGCGCCGAAGATTGTCTCCGCCGTGGGTTTTTCGCGGGCAAAAATGCGCCGTAACATTATAACAATTACGAAAACGTCAAATGCAAAGCTGACAAATCCGGTGAAGATCGACAGCGAGCCGAGTTCGGACCGGAAGACCATGGTGTGAGCCAGCATCGCGGGAACGGCGAGCACCAAGGCTATGAATATCAGACCCTTACGAAAGCTGATCGCGTAAACGCACAACAACGTGACGACGATGCCCAGCAAACGGAATATGTAATAGCGCGTGCCTGTTGTCTCGCCAACATAGGGATAGAAGACGAGGTCGGCGAGTAAAAAAAGGAACAGCAGGAAAAATTTGCGTCCGTTGAAGGGCGAAACCCGCTTCGCGGAGGTTGAAATCTGCTCCACCGTTTGCATCTTGATTAGTTAATTCAAATCCTACACCTTAGGCTTAGGACCATTAGTGTCCGATGCCCAACCCCCTCACCACTAGTCTCCAGCCCGCACGCCTTGCCATCCCCAATCCCCAACTCCTCACAACCCAGCATTTGACGCGGGTCCGGCGCATGCCGCAGCAATTACCCTCTGTCTTTATGGGGGCGCCAGTGTCAGGGCACGAAGGAGGTGTGTACAGATCTGCAGCACAGAGAGAGGGAGAATAGCTGGCAGACTCTACGCCATTTCTAGCGCGATTCGACCAAATGGATGAGACGGCGCACCTTGAAACCGACCTTCCGGACGTGCAGGAAGCATTAAGGCAAGCACGGAGCGGCTATCACGATGTGGCAAGAATATCCGTCGTTGGATTTCCCTTTCTTAGCCTCGCTTCTTGTTCGTGAGTTTGGACAGCAATGAGACGGGCACCCTACAAACAGCATTCGCGGGCGACAGAGAGCGCCAGTTGCGCCTCTGTCCGACAGAGCGCGAGGAGGTCGTTGAGATGCGGTGAAGGATGGGCTGCAGCTTCACTCTCTACGCGTGCAAGTGCCTGATCGAGGTGCCCGACGCGCGGGGCGGGATTGCCTTCCAGAGACTCGGCCATGCCGTCTAGAGTCTCTGACAATTCGTGGTCAAACTCTTTTTGGGCGGGCTCCATTTCCGGAGGCAGCTCGAATCCGGGCACGGCGAGGCGGTAGCGGAGCATGGCTCCGCGAACAAGAAAAAGCGCGCGCAGCTGAGACTGCCATTGCGTGATGCGCGCGCGCAGGGCGAGATCGCCGGCGCGAGACGGGCCGAACTCGAACAACACTCCGTCGCCGAGACTCTTTACCTGATTGAAATTCGTGTTGATGGTCTGGCCAAGGGCATAGATGCGGCGGAGGGCATCGCGGCGGTCGCCGAGATCGGGCTCCCGGGCGAGTTGCGCCAGCAGCCGCAGGTTGGCGATGAAGGTCTTCTTCATATCGGCGGAAGCTGGATGTCTCCAAAGCCGATCGAAGGTGAACCACATAGCGAAGAGACCAACCAGAACGCCGACAACACGATCGCGCGCGATGCTAAGGGACGTCTCAAACTTGAATGACTGCAGGTGGACAAGGTAGAAGGCAATAGCCATCTGCACGCCGAAGTAGGAGAGGCGCGGGCTGGCGGTCATGAACCACGCGAAGATGGCGGTCACGAGGATGAAGAGAACGGTGAAGCCGAAAATGGTGTCGACGTACGGGAGGATGAAGATCTGCGCTCCCATCGCGAAGATGAATCCGCCGACCACTGCGCCGAGGACGCGCAAGAACTGCTTCTGACGCGAAGAGCCAATCGTCGTCAGTGCGGTGAAGGTACAGGTGACGACCGACGTGGCGATGCCGGGCCAATTCACCGACGTATAGAAGACGTAGCAGAGCATCGCGGCCAACGTGCCCTTCACGGCGAATTGCAGATAATACGGATTCACGAAGACGTCGTGTGCAAACAGCGGCGCTACAGCGGGCGGGCCCGGTTGCGGCTCTTCGCGGAGCGCAGGAGGAGCGGCAAAGAGCTGCGGGATCAGCTCGACGGTCTCTTCGAGTTCGCGTAGCAGCGGCAGGCCGGGCGCGTCCTTGCCGAGGTCGCGGAGGTGGATAGGCGCAGGCGTCTGGCGGGCGAGCAACTCGGTGCGAAGCTGGGCGACGCTGTCGGCGAGTTCACGGGCGCGGTGGCGCTCGTGGTCGCTGGGACATACGACGAGTTCGGTGAGACTGGCGGTGGTATCGACGAGCGTGCCGACCAGTGAGATAACACCGCCAGCGCGCGCAACATAAGGCAGGTTGAGGCCGGAGCGCTGGGCGTTGCGGCGCGCAAGCGAAGTACCCAGCATGGCGACGCGTTGAATATCGCGGATGGTGTTGTGGTCGAGGGGGCGTCCTTCGGCGAAGCAGCGCAGCACAGCTTCGACGGCGTCGAGGCGGTGGCGCACAGGCTGGATGACGTTGTCGCCGGGAGCCATGCGCGCGAAGGCCAGTTCAACCAGCAAGGTGGTGCCGACTCCGAGGATACTAACCCACAAAAGCCAGAGCGTGTCTTCGACGTTGACCTCAGCGGGTACGGCGCGGTCCCAGAGCGGAAGACCGACGGTGATCATCACCGAAAACTGGAGCACGCCTACGTAGCTGCTGACCGTGGGCAAAGCGAAGAAGACAACGAAGAGCGCAAAGCCGACCCAGAGGAAATGCAGGATAGGGTTGATGAGAAAGAACGGCGCTGAGGCGATCACGAAGATTGTTCCGGCGACGAGGGCGACGTGAATGGTGAGTACGGAATTCACGGTGGCGTGGGTACTCTCGCGAGATACGAACAGAGCGAGGACAGCACCCTGAAAAGCGTACGGCACGCGATAGGCCATGCAGATGAGCATGACCAGCGTGGCGGCTAGAACCATGCGTCCGACCAGCTGCACGCGCTCGGGATAGGGCTCGAGTTCGTCGCGCAGGAACTGCCAAAGCCAGCCGGGACGGGTTTGCGCATCGAGCGGTACGGAGACGAGCGTTGCCATGATCAGAATCCGCGGATGACAATGACGGCAGACTCGCCGAGGCGCAGAGTGTCATTGGGCTGGTCGGTAATGCGTACGCGGACAGGATAGCGCGAGGCGAGATGCACCCAGTTGAGGGTGCGCTCGACGTCAGGCAGGCCATTGCCGAGGTTGGAGATGACATCGGACGCGGGAGTGACGCCGAAGCCAATGCTGTCAACGATGCCGTTGAGGCGAACCGTGGGGCGCGAGAGGACGTACACATCGACCTTCATGCCGGGCGCAATGTGCTTGAGCTGGGTTTCGCGGAAGTTGCCGATGGCCCACCAAGTGCGCGCGTCGATCAGGGTGAAGACCTGCCGTCCGGCATGGGCGTAGGCGCCCTCGGAGAGGATGAGGTTGGTGACGCGAGCGTCGAAGGGCGCGTAAATCTTGCAGTTGTTGAAGTTGTACTGTGCCGTCTGCACCGCAGATTCGCGCGCACCGCGCTGGGTGGTGAGCGGATCGAGCGTAGTGACGGCGTGACGGGATTGCTCCAGTTGCGCCTGGCTTTGGGTGAAGACCGCTTTGGCACGTTCGTATTCCGCTTGCGCCGAAAGCAGACGCGCCTGGCTGAGCTTGAGTTGCGATTCGGCTTGTTTCAGTGCTTGGGCACGGGTGACTTCGTCAGTGCGGGCGCGGTCCACCTGATCAACAGTGACAAACTGCTTGGCCAATAACGGCTCGACGCGATAGAGGTTGTTTCTGGCATATAGCCACTCCGCCTTGGCCCGTTCGACACCCTGCTCGGAGTTGCCGACGTCGGCTTCGGCTTGATCCACGTCGCCCGCATAGCGGCTCAGGTCGGCTTGTGCGCCGTGGGTGTTGGCCTGCGAAACCGATACGCCGCTTTTCTGCGCGGCGATGGTGCGAGTGAGGTCAATGATCTGGCCTTCGAGGGTCTGCTGCTCGGATCTGGCGCGCTCTAGAGCGTAGCGGTAGGGGCGGTCGTCGATTTCGAAGAGCAACTCGCCCGACTTCACGAATTGGTTGTCGCGGACGTAGAAGTGCGTAATGGGACCGTCGACCTGAGGCGCGATGCCGATGTAGTTGGCGAAGACGACCGCTGTGTCAGTGCGGGGGTATTGGTTGATGACCCAGACCACGAGCAGTCCGGCGAGCAGGGTGGACGCGAGGATGCCGATTCGCAGGTTACGGATGGTGAATGGAGGCGGACTGGGAACGTCAGTCATAACAGTACATCCCTCACGAACGAAAGAAGATCAGCCATAGGGCGAAGGTAAAGAAGGCGGTCAGGCTGGAGCACATGAGCAGTGGCGGATTAAGCACTTCGCCGAGGTTGTACTTGCGAAGGACGAAGCGGGCTGCGACGGTCAGGATGATGCCCACGACGAGACAAAACAGCCAAGCGGGAAAGTAGGAACCGAGGATGTTGAAGGCTGGAGCGCGCTCACAGCCGGTCAGCACAAGAATCGAAATAAATGCGAGATACCACAGTTTCTTCATGTAGCGGTTGCAGGTCATGGCTTCCCCGATTTGGCGGTTGCACGCAGGAGGTCTCCGGTGCGGAAGGCAAGTTCGGCCAGCGTGGTGAGCACCTGGGTTTGGGCGGAGATGTCGGCTGTGCGAGCCTGGGCGAGTGCGCGCTGCGCGGCGGTGACGTCGAGGAGATTGCGGACGCCATAGTTATAGGCCTCGAGCGCGGCGTTGTAGGACTCATCGGCGGACTTCAGTAGCGCCGTTGCGGCCTCGCGCTGGCGGAAGGCGGTCTTGACGTTGGAGTAGGCGCGCCAGACTTCGTCGGCGATCTGGTTGCGGGTGATGTCGATCTGGGCGGAGGCGGCGCGGCTGTTGGCTTCGGCCTGGGCAACGGCGCTGCGACGCGCGCCTCCGTCCAAGATGGTCCAGTTGAGGCTGGCGAGAGCGGTGCCGGCGAAGAGACTGGTGCGGACTGCAGGAAGTTGCTCCTGAAATCCGTAAAGGTATTGCTGGCCGGCGACAACTCCGACTTTCAGCGTGGGGTAGTAGGCTGCTTTGGCCTGCTTGACTGCAGCTTCGCGGGCGCGGAGGTCAGCCACCTGCTGCAGCAAGTCGGGTCTCTGCTGCAACGCGCGATTGATGAGCTGCTCGACGGAGTCTTCCATCGTGTCAGGTGTGGTGAGGGGGGTGACGGGTGCGATCTTGATGGCGATGGAAGCCGATGTGCCGAGGGCCGTAGCCAGATCGCCGCGAGCGATTTCCTGCGCCCCGATGGCCGACTGCAGGTCGAACTGCGCCTGAGCAGTGGCGCTCTGAGCTTCGAGCACGTCAGGACGCGTGGCTAGCCCGTGATCGAGACGGTCTTGCGCTGCCTGCTGAACGGCTTGCGCGTTGGCGAGATTGGCTTCGGCGGCCTGCTGCTCCGAGGCGGTGCTGAGGACGCGATAGTAGGCTTCTTCGACCTCATAGATAACGCGGCGATGGGCGTCGTTGAAGCCGAAGTCGGTGGCAAGCAGTTGGGCGGCAGCGGACTCTATGCGCGCCGAGCGACCGAAGTCGAGAATGGTGTAGTCCAGTCCAACAGCGAGATTGGAGGTAGAGACGGTCTGGCGGATGAAGTTGACGTCGAACAGGATCGCGAAGCGGTCCACCTGCCCGTCGGCGATCGCACCGAGGACGGGATACCACTCGCTTTTCGCAATACCGAGAGCTGCGGCTTGCGCCTTGGCGCGTTCCCATGCGAAGCGTGTTTCGGGATTGTGCTGCTCTGCGAGGTCGACGAGTTCGGGGAGCGAGTAGGCCTTGTTGGCATCGACAGCGAATCTCGCCGCGGGCAGACTCTGGTTCTGGGTTTGGATTTGTCGCTCGTAGGAGGAGGTCCAAGGGTGGTCGGGACTGAGGGGCGCCGTTTGCGCCGAAACCCATGCGCCGACAGCCACCACGAAACACGAGGCAAGACAGAAACCGAGAAAGAATCTCTTCACCAGCATGAGCAACTCGTGGTTATGGTTCCTGCCTGCCACGCTGTGTTGGCAGTGGCGTTTGTGCGAGAATGCGCGGTCTAACTGGTTAACGAATGACAAACATCACGGCTTTTGCAGATTGGGAAGTATTCTACCGTGCTTTGGCGCGACTGTTCTTGAAATCGGTGCCATCACCTGGAGATGTACGGGGAGAAAAAGAGAAACTTCGTGGGACAGCACTTCTGGGCGCGGGTACTTCGTCTCCACGCCGGGCGAACAGCCGGGTCTTGGCTTAGCAATAGCTGTCCGACATCAGCGAAAATGGGACAGTTTGAGACCGGAAGTTGAGCTACACATTTGAGATTCAGTTCACCCGAAATGGGGAGTAGACTGGCGGCGACAGCGGGGCCCCAGCCAGCCCGCTTTTGGCTGGCTGGGTGCTGGAGCCGGCAGTCTACTCCGGCTGCCCTCAACTGGGCCGGAAAGGGTGAACATGTCGGAAGACAACAAGCCGGAGAGTAGCCCGCGAAATGGCCGGGCCCACTCGCTCGGCCAAAACCGCTCGTGCTCTGATCCGCAAGACCAAGCGTGCCACGCGATGAAGGCCGATTTGGCGGTTGCACGCAGAGGTCTTTGGTGCGGAAGGCATGTTCGGCCAGCGTGGTAAGGAGCATACGTATTGGTCTCTGGTGGAAACCGTCCGCACGGTTCTTTGGTACTGCCACCTCGGCGCCGTCGCGGTTGCCCATTCCGCCCTTGCGCCCGAGTTGGGCCGCGCGCCCAGGATCAGAATGCAGTGCAAAAAACTCTCCGCCCCTTATCGCTGGAGCGGCACAAGAGCTTCCCGCTTTTGTCATCGCGTTGCATCTACCACTCGTTGCTTCCTGCCGCTTATTCGGCATGGGTACTACCTCCTGGGTGAATTACCTTCGTGGGCTTGAAGGCTCTGCTGAACCTCACCTCTGCTCAGTGCCCGTCGCTTTATCAACAAGAAGAAGACCGGCACAAGGATGAGCACATGGATCGTCGATGTAATCATGCCACCCACGATGGGCGCGGCGATCGGTTTCATCACGTCCGATCTAATGCCGGACTCCTACAGGATTGGGGCAAGGCTGAGAATGACAGCAGTTACGGTCATCAGTTTCGGGCGTAAGCGTTGGACCGCACCTTGGATGGTCGCTTGCTCAATATCGCCTCGGTCAGATGAGCCCCCGATGCAAGACGGTGCTGAAAAGCTTCATGCAGGTAAACGACCATGACTACGCCGGTCTCGACTGCAATCCCAAACAGCGCGATGTATCCGACCCAGACGGCAACACTGAAGTTATAGCCCAGCGCCCATTGCAGCAGTAGGCCGCCCGACATGGCACTCGATCCCGTGATCGCACTCCGCTACGAATGATTCGGGCAAATCGGGAACTCCAAAGGCTGCGCTGGCGTAACAGCCCTGTCGCCTGTCAACCCGAAACAGTATCGCGGCCCGGATCGCAAGTGAGAAGGGGATTTTTTGTCAACCCACCCTCTTGCCAGCGATGTGTATTCTGCCGAAATCTCACCCGGCGAGAGGTTTGTTACAGAATTCAGGCGCTCGGACGCCAACCGTAATCCTGCCATAGTCAAAGTTCTGCCCTGGCGCAACGTGGCGTTCGCTTTTGAACGCCATTGTTTCGACTGCGGACACGGCCGTTACTCCCTGAGACCAGTTTCGCACTGACGTAGAACGATCCTTCCACGGCCTGGGGACGGTCGAGAAGGAATCCGAATTGCATCAGCGAAAATGGGATGCATCTGCCTCGCCACAACCCGACTTGCACGAAAGTGCGCAGCCACCTGGGATCGGTTCTAGCTGATGCCTCAGTGGCGCTTTCGGTCTTGCTGCTGGGCGCACTCATCTTCACCCCCCTGCAGATGGGCCTGCAACCTTGCTACTCAGAGACTTCGCCCGGTACAAACAGAGCCTTCGAGAGGCCCTCCAGGAAGCAAATGCTGAGCTCGATTCAAGCGGCGCTCCCGCTGTCTATTGGGACGGTTGCATTTGTCGACGTCAACCTCGTTCCGATGGATCGGGAGAGAGTTGTTCCCCATCAGACCATATTGGTGGAGGGCCGCAGCATTTCTGCCATCGGCCCGGCGACGATGCGGGTACCCACTAAGGCGCTCCGGGTTGAGGGGCATGGCCTCCTGTACCTAATGCCGGGTCTCGCCGATATGCATTCACATGCCTACGAGGAGAGTGATTTCGCCCTCTACCTAGCCAATGGAGTGACTACCCTTCTGACCCTCGGCACGCCGGACTCCTTCCTTGCCAGTCGCAAGAAGCTGAGTGCCGGCAACATAGTGGGACCAACGGTCTACGCTGCCTTCTTTGTTGATGGAAGTCCGCCCGTGGATCCGCGCTTCTTCTCCATCAAGGGAGAGGATGAGGCCAGAAACGCCGTGGATCGGGCGAAGGCCGAAGGCTACGAGTTTATTAAGGTCTACAACAACCTCAGCAGCACCGAATTTCACGCCATCCTCGATGAAGCGCGCCTCCAGCGATTGGCAGTGGTGGGTCATGCCGTTCGCTCGGTGGAGTTGAAGGATGCGCTGAACGCCGGACAGGTCATGGTTGTCCACGGCGAAGAGTACATCTACATGTACTTTCATCGCAGCCGCGACATCGCCATCGCGAAACAAGCGGCTGACTTCACGCGTGCAGCCGGAGCCTATGTCATTCCTAACCTCTCGGCTTATGAGGCAATCTCGCTGCAATGGGGCAAGCCGCAACAAGTAGAGAAGTTTCTCTCGCGGCCCGAGGCGAGATACCTGACGCCGTACCGGAGGCGCGCCTGGGAACACGACGATTACGTGGTGCGTTCCGGTACCCTCGCTGGCAATCTTGAGTTTCTTCGGCAGTTCACTAAGGCACTCAGCGACGCAGGCGTTCCTCTGGCACTGGGAACGGATTCGCCCAATATCCCAGGAATGTTCGCTGGGTACTCGATTCATGACGATCTCAGAAACATGGTTCAGTCCGGCCTGACGCCCTATCAGGCGCTGTCCGCCGGCACTCGTGTCCCTGGCGAATTCATCAAGAAATTTGTGCCGGGAGCGGACTCGTTCGGGACGGTGCAGGTGGGAGAACGTGCCGATCTTCTGCTGCTCAATCACGACCCTTTGGATTCTGTCGAGAATGTACGCGAACCTGTCGGAGTGATGGCCGCGGGCCGCTGGATGCCGGCAACTTTTCTTCACCAACGCTTGGATACTTTCGCCAGAACATTTGCTGCGGGCAAGTGTGGGAAGTAGAAGCCTCGGACGCCTGCCTGCCGCCTGTGTCGAGACGAGTGCAGAACCTGCTCCAGCTTGTTTGCCGTACGAAGTTCCTGGTCTTCAGAACAGGCTTCGTCCGGTTCAGGAGCGCCCATTCAACCGTTAGCCGAAGGCAAATGTTCAAGGGCTGGCGAAGACGGTCCGCAAGTATTTTTCGTTGCGAACAGATGACGGGCAACCTCGTATGGCGGTAGTCCAACCAATATGACTTCGTGTAGTTCCAATCTCGGGTCACAATGTCGAGCACGCTTGAGACGGGAATTTGGCTGGAGCCCACGGCGCTCTCGCGGGCTCCTGACGTGCTTGCTCCTTCTGGTTGTCATAACCTGCACGCAGTGCCGAACCACGCCAGTCGAAAAGCTACCCGAGAAATATGCTCTCCGCGAAGAGGCGGTGCGGTTTGCAAGTGGAAAGGCGAATCTTGCCGGCACGCTGGTGCTGCCGGAGGGCCCTGGACCGCATCCCGCAGTCGTTCTGTTTCACGGCTCGGGCCCACAGGTGCGGGACCTCTTTACCGCTCGCTGGTTTGCCTCACAAGGCGTAGCGGCGCTGGCTTATGACAAGCGAGGAGTGGGTGAGTCCACCGGAGATTTTCGCGCAATTCCGTTCATGGAACTTTGTGACGATGGACTTGCGGCGATCGGGTATTTGAAATCGCGGAAGGAGATTGACGCGCAACACATTGGAGTGTGGGGGCTCAGTCAGGGAGGGTGGTTGGGCCCGCTGGCAGCTTCGCGGTCCGCAGACGTGGCATTCGTGATTGCTGTATCTGGGCCTGGGGTTTCCCCGGGCGAACAGATGATCGTTTATTACGCAAATGAGCTGCGGAGACAAGGCCTACCAGAGGGCGATGTTCGAGAAGCCAGCGCGGTTCGTCGCGACATTTGGAGCTACAGGTCGAGCGGAAATGGATACGAAAAGGTCAAAGCGGAACTGGAGCAGGCGCGCACCAAGAGGTGGTTTAGCCAAGCGAGAGCGCAGCAGGATGATTCGTTTGGGACGTTGCCGAAGCCTGAAGAACTAGGCAGGCCAGCTGGCAGGAGTTTGCTTTGGTTCAGGCAAGAGATGAATTACGACCCGGTGGCAGCATTGCGGGCGCTGCGAGTGCCGGCGCTGTTTTTGTTCGGCGACCGGGACCGGTTGATACCGGTGCAAGAGAGCGTGATGGTACTTCAAAGAGTTTTAGGGGAAGACGCCCACCACGATTTCACGATTCGCGAGTTTGCCAATGACGACCATGAGATGAGGGTGGTTGTGGGAGAAACA
>Ga0126383_10001698_pt1 | contig 13826 bp, 14 predicted proteins | sample PanSoiMetPlot_35_FD_96882 | JGI IMG/M metagenome (GOLD analysis project Ga0126383, IMG submission 96882) | Tropical forest soil microbial communities from Panama - MetaG Plot_35 | ecosystem: Environmental > Terrestrial > Soil > Tropical forest > Bulk soil | place: Panama | collected 2016-02-17
CGCACGCCATGACCAAAGACGATATCAAGCGCTGCATCGGAGATTTCGCCGCCGCCGCCAAACGTGTCGAACGCATCGGTTACGATGTGATCGAGCTGCACGGCGGCCATGGTTATTTGTTGCATCAATTCATGTCACCGATTTCAAACCAGCGTGCGGATGAATACGGCGGCTCGACCGCGAACCGCATTCGCTTTCCGATCGAAGTGTTCGAGGCGGTCCGCAAGGTGTTTCCCGAACAGAAGCCCATCGGAATGCGCGTCTCGGCAATGGATTGGGTAGACGGCGGCTGGACACCCGAAGAAACGGTCATCCTTGCGAAAGAACTGAAAAAACGCGGGATGGATTATATGGACATTTCAACCGGCGGCCTCGATCCGCGGCAGAAGATTCCGTTGGCGCCCGGTTATCAGGCGCCTTTCGCGGAAAAAGTGAAAAAGGAAAGCGGCATCACTACGATGACGGTCGGGCTGATCGCCGGCTATCAGCAGGCCGAAGACATCGTCGCATCCGGCAAGGCCGACATGATCTGTCTCGCCCGCGGCGCCATGTGGGATCCGCGCTGGGCCTGGCACGCGGCCGAGGAGCTCGGCGCGGAAACGCCGTATGCGCCAAAAATGATGGGTTGCCATCCCAAGCTGCGACCGCAACTATTTCCGAAGCGGGCCGCCGCGATGAGCTGAATCGAGTTGGGACAGCCGCCATGACGAGCGAGGAGCCGCTCACGCGTCCATCGACTCGGTGCCAACGATCTCGATGCCGAAGCCTGACAAGCCGACATAAGTCGTCGGCCGTGACGAGGTAATGAGTCGGATCGAATTGACGCCGAGGTCCTTCAGGATCTGGGCGCCGAGGCCGACCTCGCGCCACTGCCGCGTGCGTGCCTCGCCCGATGGGCTCTCTGCGAATTTGGGAATCGATATTACCGGCACGCCGGCAGTGCCGTCGCGCAACAAAACCAGAACCCCCCTGCCCTCCGCTTTAAACCGCGTCAGTGTCTGACGAATCAGTTTGGCGCCGCCAAACACGTCAGAAATGATATTGGCGCGGTGCAGCCGCGTGAGCACGTTCTTGCCGTCGCCGATCTGGCCATGAACGAAGGCCATGTGATGAACTTGATCGAACGGAGTCAAAAAAGCATAACCGGTCAATGTGACGATCTCGGACTCGACCGGAAACTCGCCGACACGCTCGATCAATTTGTCACGCGCTTGGCGATAGGCGATAAGCTCGGCGATGGTGATGCGCTGGAGCTTCTGCCGTTGCGTGAACTCGGCAAGCTCGGTCCCCCGCATCACGGTGCCATCATCGTTCATCAGCTCGGCCAGAACGCCAACCGATGGTACGCCGGCGAGTCGACATAAATCGACGCAAGCTTCGGTGTGACCCGACCGCATCAGCACGCCGCCTTCTTTCGCCACCAATGGGAAGACGTGGCCGGGGCGCACGAAATCCGACGGACCAAAATTCCGGTTTGACAGCGCGCGTACCGTGTTGGTGCGTTCCTCGGCGGAAATTCCAGTGGTGAGGCCATGGCGCACATCCACTGATACTGTGAAAGCTGTGCCGAGCGGCGCGTCATTGAGCGCCACCATGGGATCGAGGTGAAGGCGACGAGCCTCCTCCGGCGCCAGCGGGGCACAGACGATGCCGGACGTATGACGAATAATGAATGCCATCTTCTCCGGCGTGCACAAGCTTGCCGCCACGAACAAGTCACCCTCGTTCTCGCGATCATCATCGTCGGCGACGATAATGAGCTCGCCGCGCGCAAAGGCTGTTATCGCCGCTTGGATGTGTTGATGCGGGTCGTTCATCTCTTCGCTGCTTTCCCGATCACTGCCCGCATGCCTGCCGCATGATAGCAGCAAAGCTCATCCATCGCTGTCATTCAGCGCGCCGGCGCAGGCAACGGCCAGCTGGGCGCTTCACCGACCTGCCCCCGCTGACGCAAGTAATGGTCCGCGATCACGCAGGCCATCATCGCTTCTCCGATCGGTACGGCACGAATGCCGACGCACGGATCATGCCGACCGGTCGTTGAGATATCGGTCTCATGGCCATAACGATCGACGGTACCTCGCGGAATAAGAATCGAAGATGTCGGCTTGACCGCAAAACGAGCGACCACCGGCTGCCCAGTGGAAATACCGCCAAGGATGCCGCCGGCATTATTAGACAGAAATCGCGGCTTGCCATCGTTGCCCATGCGCATCTCATCGCCGTTTTGTTCGCCGGTAAGTTCGGCTGCGCCAAAGCCCGCGCCAATCTCCACGCCCTTGACGGCATTGATGCTCATCAGAGCGCCGGCGAGGTCACCGTCCAGTTTACCGTAGATCGGTGCGCCCAATCCGGCGGGCACGCCGTCGGCGACAATCTCAATGACTGCGCCGATGGAGGATCCACGCTTACGTAGGCCGTCGAGATAATCGCCAAGCAACGCCGCCGTTTTGGCATCCGGACAAAAGAACGGATTGCGGTCAATCTCGTCCCAATCCCAACGCGCGCGATCAACCCGATGCGGTCCCATCTGCACGAGCGCGCCACGCACTTTCAGGCCAGGTACGATCTTGCGTGCGATTGCGCCGGCGGCGACACGCATCGCGGTCTCTCGCGCCGATTGGCGGCCGCCGCCGCGATAATCGCGCAGGCCGTATTTGACATCATAAGTGTAGTCGGCATGCCCTGGCCGGTATTTGTCTTTGATGTCCGAATAATCTTTTGAGCGTTGATCGACGTTGTCGATAAGAAGGGCGATCGGCGTGCCGGTCGTCACTTGTTTTCCGTTCGTCTCATCGACAAAGACGCCCGACAGGATCTTGACCGCATCGGGCTCCTGGCGCTGGGTCGTGTAGCGCGACTGACCCGGCCGCCGGCGATCGAGATAGGGTTGAATGTCCGCTTCGGTAAGCGGAATACGCGGCGGACAGCCATCGACCACACAGCCAATCGCCGGCCCATGGCTTTCGCCGAAGGTTGTGACGCGAAATAAATGCCCAAATGTATTGAACGACATGACGTGTTACGCCGTTAAGCAGGTTACCTTGGAATTACGCTGAAGCTTCCGCGGCTTCGTAGCCCGCACCTTATACCTGGTCAAACGCGTGGGTCGGCCATCACGCAACCGCAAAGAGAAATGTTGTGGCCGCGTTCCTCCTCAGCGCATGACTTTGTCAGCGAAATGGGCAGATCAGCCAGTCCGCCGCGATTTGTCGTTCATGTCTCATTCATCTCGCTGAACGTCGATTAATCAGAAGCTGAACGGCTGTTAAGTTACAGAAAAATAAGCACTTTTCGCGTTTTCTTGTTGCGCCTGAAACAGCCAGTGTGCCATTGTTCCCTTCGGTAAGGGGGCGAGGGCCAGGGACAGATCAAGAGCGATCAAAGTCCGCGACTTGAACCAACCCTGCCGAAGTTCACACCAACACCGAGGAAGAGAGCCATGGCGAGCAAGAAGAAGAAAAAGAAGAGCAGCAAAGCGAAGTAATGACTTATGACGCCGCCTCGTATTGGGGCTGCGTCATCGGCAACTTCGGAATTCGCGGAATCAACACGATCCGCCAAGCGGCTGAACGATGTTCAGCCGCTTTTATTTTGGACAGCGACTATTTGGTCCAGTTAAGCGTAGCGGGACATTTTACTGTCCGCAAAAACATAAACGACACCCTGTTCGATCTGTGCACGCGTCGCCTGCTCTTCGGGCACGATGTTTAAGATCGCCATTAGCGCGCGTACGCCGCCACCGTGCGCCGCGACTACGGTGTCCGCGGTGAGCGAGCTGTACCAATTGCCGATGCGGTCAGCGAGTTCGCGGTAGCTCTCGCCGCCTGGAGGCGCGAAATCCCACTTGTCGTCTTCGCGTCGCGTCAACACGCCGGCGCTGTGCGCCTCGATCTCCGGCAGCGTCAGCCCTTCCCAATCTCCGTAAGCGATTTCGAGCAATCTCGGATCAATTTCGTAATCGTGCGCCTCAAGACCAAGCGTCGCGCGCAGGATCTCCATTGTTTCACGCGCGCGCATGAGCGGGCTGGAGACATATTTAAAATCTTGCGGCTGCCGGTGATCGCGCGAAAAAAGGTCGCTCATCAGGATCCCACATTCCGCAGCCTGCCTGCGGCCATGCGCGTTCAGAACGGTATCGCGGCGGCCTTGTAGCCGGCCTTGAATGTTGAAATCCGTTTCGCCGTGTCGAACGTAATAAAGGACCGGCATGCTCGTTTCGCTTTCAAGAGCTCTCGCATTTATGCGCAAGCGAGCAGAAAACGAGATGCGCGCTATTCTTTGCCAACCGCAATGTCTGGCGCGTCCGGATGTTTCATGCCGACGATATGGTAACCGGCATCGACATGATGGATTTCCCCCGTCACCCCTCTCGACATATCTGAGAGCAGGTACGCGCCTGCCTCGCCGACTTCCTCAATCGTGACACTGCGGCGAAGCGGAGCGTTGTATTCATTCCATTTGAGAATGTAACGAAAATCCCCGATCCCAGAAGCAGCAAGGGTCTTGATCGGCCCTGAGGAAATCGCGTTGACTCGGATATTCTTAACCCCGAGATCCGCCGCGAGGTAATAGACCGAGGCCTCGAGCGCGGCCTTCGCCACTCCCATCACGTTGTAATGCGGCATCCATTTCTCGGACCCGTAATAGGTCAAAGTCAGCATTGAGCCGCCATTGGGCATCAATTTTTCCGCACGTTGGGCGATCGCGGTGAATGAATAGCAGCTGATCAGCAACGTTTTGGTGAAGTTCTCTGCAGTGGTTTCGACATAGCGCCCGTCGAGCTGATCTTTGTCGGAAAATGCAATGGCATGGACCAAAAAATCGATGCTGCCCCAAACAGACTGTACAGCGGCGAATGCAGCATCGATCGTCTTCGGTTCCGTTACGTCGCAGTCGCCGACAATGATACCGCCGACTTCCTGGGCCAGCGGTTCAACACGTTTCTTCAGCGCATCGCCCTGATATGTGAAAGCAAGATCAGCGCCATGCCCGCGGCATGCTTTTGCAATCCCCCAGGCCAGCGAGCGGTTATTGGCGACCCCCATGATCAGGCCGCGTTTGCCGCGCATGAGGGCTGAACTTTCCGGCATTCGCCACACCAAAACCCGATTTCTAGCCTTCGCCTCCTATGGCATAGGGTGATTGGACCATCAAGCGCAGGACGGCGAGCGGAATAGACGGCATTTGCTGGTGTTTTTCGAATATGATGCAGGCAAAAGTGCATTGGCGTGTTGTAGACTATCAGGTGATTCAAAGGAGGGCCGATGCTTGAGTGAATTTCGGGAGCGGATCGAAGCGGCGATTCCGGCGCTGCGGCGCTATGCGCGCGCGCTTACCCGCGACGCCGAAACTGCGGACGATATCGTGCAGGACACGCTGGTGCGGGCGCTCCGCTCCGAACACTTGTTTCATGGCGGAGATATGCGCGCCTGGCTCTATACGATCCTGACGAATCTTAATCGTAATCGCCTTCGTACTCTGGCGCGGCGCCCTGTCGTCTCGCCGATCAAGGATACGGACGCCACTGCTAGCGGCCCGGATTCGGGTGGCCGAGATATCATTCGTGCCCTCGAAATGCTCACGGAAGAACAACGATCCGCTTTGCTCCTGGTGGTGCTCGAAAGCCTTACTTACCGCGAGGTTTCTGAAGTTCAGGGCGTGCCCATCGGCACGGTGATGTCACGTCTCGCCCGCGCTCGTAATGAAATTAGGGCCTATTTGGACGGCGAGCGCCCGGCGCTGCGCCGCGTGAAGTAACGATGAGATAAAACGATGAACGACCGAGATCATGTGAGCAAAGAAGAGCTCTGTGCCTACGTCGATAACGAGCTGACCGCCGATCGGCGCAGCATCGTGGAGGCATGGCTCTCAACGCATCCCGATGACGCGGCGCGGGTTGCTGCCTGGCGTGAGCAGGCAGCGCTCCTCTGCCACCGTTACGGGCACCTCGAATACGAAACGCCGCCGCCGCGTTTTAACCTCGATCGCCTCGCCCGCCGCCGCTTTGGCGCGCTCGCCGCGGTGGCAGCGAGCGTGGCCGCATTCCTGATCGGAGTGGCGGCCGGCTGGACCGTGCATGGCCTGCAGACCGAGAGGCCATCAGATCTCACGCGCTTTACCAATGATGCACTGCTCGCGTACCGGCTCTATACGGTGGAGGTCCGCCATCCGGTCGAAGTGACAGGCGATCAGCGGCCGCATCTGGTGCAATGGCTGTCAAAACGGATTGGCGCGCCGGTCCAGGCACCAGAGCTCGAAAAGCAGGGATTAAAGCTTGTCGGCGGTCGGCTGCTTCCAGGCCCGACCGGTCCATCGGCATTCTTTATGTACGAAAACCCGGCCGGCGAGCGCTTCACGCTGTATTGTGGGCACATCAGCGATCGCGAGACCGCGCTGCGCTACACGACGGGCGGTCAGAATGCCGCTTATTACTGGGTCGATCAGAATCTGGCCTATGTGCTGAGCGGGCCGATGGAGACCGGAAAACTGCGAGAAATCGCGCAGGCCGCATACGATCAGATCGATCGCCGCGCGGCGCCGCCTGGCTGATCATCACCGCTATTTGCTAAGGCGCGGTTCCGCTTCAGCGCTCACATATCTTTCCTGGGATCGTGGCGTTTTCCGCTCTGCCAGTTTTTCATCAGCGCTTCGAGTTCGTCGTCGCTGCCATCAGGCAATGTAATTCGCACCGTGGCGAGAAGATCGCCGCGACCGGTTTTAGCGGGAAAGCCTTTGCCTTTGAGGCGGAACGTGCGGCCGCTCGAAGTCCATGCCGGAATGGTAATCTCGACCGGCCGATCGAGCGTCGGCACGCGTACTTTTGCGCCGAGCACGGCCTCGTATAGCGTGATCGGCAAATCGAGCCGAATGTCGTTACCCTCGAGCGCAAAAGTCGGATGCGGCGCGATCGAGACTGTGATGAGGACGTCGCCGGCGCCTGCTTGGCCGGCCATCCCCTGGCCCTTCAACCTGATCTGCTGGCCATTGGTGATGCCAGCCGGGATCTTGACGTCGACGTCTTTCCCTGTCGGTAGCCGCAAGCGCTGGGTCACGCCCCGGGCGGCTTCCGGCAGTGTTACGGTGAGCGACGCATGAACATCAGCTCCGACGCCAAAGTCCTCTGGCTCCAAAGTGGAGCGCGCGCCGGTTCGGCCGCCGCGCCCCATCTGCCCGAAGGCCTCTTTTAAGATATCCTCGAAACCGCCAAAGCCGCCGCCGTGCCCTCGCCGCGTCGTGCGGGTAAATCCCTCCGGACCAAAACTGAAGGTTTCGAAATTCGCGTCGGGGTTAAAACCGCCATAGCCTCCTCCCGGCCTGGGGCCTGCGCCGAAACCTTCGAAGCCGCGGAAACGGGGTTTGCCCTCAGCGTCGATCTCGCCGCGATCGAAGGCCTTGCGCTTGTCCTCGTCGCCGAGCAATTCATGTGCGGCGTTCAGCTCGGCGAAACGGGCGGCTGCTTTGGGATCGTTCTTGTTGGCGTCGGGATGCAATTTTTTGGCGAGCCGGCGGTAGGCGCTTTTGATCTCGCCTGCATCCGCCTTGCGATCTACGCCCAAGACTTCGTAGGGATCACGCATCCCCCTGGCAACTCCACGCTGTAATTTCTCGGGCCTGCCCCCGGCCCGCCCCGGCTGGCCACTTCAATGTGGGAATATAAGACGCGCCTCGCAATGCAAGCGAATCGGGCCAAGCCTGACGGAGAATAGCGCGATCAGCTCGATTTCAGCGGCTTGAGCCGCCTTATCTCCCATATGCCGCTGGCGGCACGGCAGCCAGCCCCTTCAAGCCAGTCCTGCGCGTCGCCGTGTATATAGCTGGCGAGGAAGTCGCGGCAGGCCATGCCCGCTTCCGAGTAGGACGTCGCCAGGGGAGTGACATTGCCGCGGGCGCCGCTGTGCGGATTTCGCCATGGCAGGCTCGCGTCCCTGCTCCCGCGCGACAGCGCTTCCGCGGCAGCCGCACGCGCATAAGCGAGATCAACCTCGGCTTGGGGGGAGCTTTTGGACAGCGCGCCCGAGGGCGCATTGGCCGATGGGTTTATCGTTCCGGTCACCTGCGGCCCGCCCTCGTCGGTCGAAACGAGCGACGCGAGCTGGTACGAACAGCCGGAAACCGCCATGAGCGACACAATTGCTGCGATGGGCCCCGCTGGAATTGCCCGCGCCCGCCGCCATAGGCGCAGCGCCGCTGTTCGATTATATAAATGCCGACGGCACCAGTGCCGACCGTCCCACGCGAGCACTTTGGGTACTCCGAACGATGTCTGACGCGGCGCCTATAAAACACCCGGCAGGGTTAACGAGCGGTGACTTCACCGAAGCCGAGGAGCCGCTACGTCTGTTTGCTGCGTGGTTCGCCGATGCCAAGCAATCGGAGCCCATCAACCCCGAGGCTATGGCGCTTGCGACCGTCGATGCGCAGGGCCTTCCCAATGCGCGGATGGTGCTGCTGAAGGGCTTCGACGAGCGCGGCTTCGTCTTCTACACCAATGCGGAGAGCATCAAAGGGCACGAACTTGCCGCCGCCCCCAAGGCCGCGCTGACGTTTTATTGGAAGTCATTGCAGCGTCAGGTGCGCCTGCGCGGCCAGGTGGAGACGGTATCCGCCGCCGACGCGGACGCCTATTTCGCCTCCCGCTCGCGCATGGCGCAGATCGGTGCCTGGGCCAGCAAACAATCGACCGCGCTCGAAAGCCGGTTGGCATTCGAGAAAGCGATTGCACGGTTCACCGCGAAGTTCGCCGTCGGCGCCGTGCCGAGGCCGCCGTTCTGGGTGGGCTATCGCGTCACTCCGCAGGAGATCGAGTTCTGGCAGGAGCGACCATTCCGTTTGCATGATCGTGTTGCCTTTACACGCGCGAGTCCGACTGCGCCGTGGGTCAAGACACGGCTGTATCCATGAGCATCTGAAATGGCGGCACCGAACCAGCCCCGACGCACGCTCCTCCTCACCGGAGCCAGCCGAGGTATTGGCCACGCCACGGTCAAGCGCTTTGCGGCAGCCGGCTGGCGCGTGATCACGTGTTCACGGCATGCTTTTCCCGAAAATTGTCCGTGGGAGGCCGGACCGGAGGACCATATCCAGGTCGATCTGTCGGATCCGGACAATACCCAACTAGCAATCACCGAGACCAAGCGGCGGCTCAATGGCGAGCTGCACGCTCTGGTCAACAACGCCGCAATTTCGCCTAAAGCTGAAGGCGGCAAGCGGCTCAGCTCAATCGAAACGTCGCATCAAGATTGGCAGCACGTCTTCCAGGTAAATTTCTTCGCTCCGATCACGCTCGCGCGCGGATTACTTGATGAATTGAAGGCGGCAAAAGGTTCGGTCGTCAATGTGACATCGATTGCAGGTTCGCGCGTGCATCCTTTTGCCGGTGCTGCCTATGCGACGTCGAAGGCCGCGCTTGCCGCGTTGACGCGGGAAATGGCCGCCGATTTTGGCGCTGTCGGCATACGCGTCAATGCCATCGCGCCAGGCGAAATCGACACGTCCATGCTGTCTCCAGGCACTGAGAAGATCGTCGAACATATTCCGATGCACCGGCTCGGCACGCCCGATGAGGTCGCGAAGATCATTTACGTGCTGTGCACGGACACCGCGTCTTACCTCAATGGCGCCGAAATTCACATCAATGGCGGCCAACACGTCTAGCTTCGGCCTCAAGCCTTTCCAGTGAGCAAACATTTGCCCAAGTGTCTCACGCGCCAGCGTAAGGCCCGGCTTGCACGGCCCTTATTTCACGTTCGTGCGCGGCGGCCACAATGTAAGGACTTCCAATGATTAAACCCTGGTTGTTTGAGTTCTTGCCCGAACTGGGGGGTCCGAGCACCGAGCCAAATGCTCAGGATGTGGCGACACTGTTCGGGCGCTATCTCGATTTGTGGGTCCGCGATGAGGCGCTCGGCTTCGAAGGCATATTTTTTAGCGAGCACCACTTCGGTCGATCATATTCTCCGTCGCCCAACCTCCTGATTGCCGCGCTTGGCCCACGAACAAAGACACTTCGACTCGGTGTCATGGGAGTGGTGCTGCCCTACTACCATCCGGCCCGAGTAGCGGAGGAGATCGGCATGCTGGACCACTTGACCGGCGGCCGACTTGAAATTGGTACCGCGATAGGGGTGCCACAGGAGCTCAGTCGTTTGAACATGACAATGGCTGAGGCGCGTGAACGCAACGACGAGATCGTTGCATTTCTCGATGCTGCTTTGGCCAACCGAATTGTTTCCCACCGCGGCAAATATTTCTCGTTTTCCAATCTGCGCCTTTTACCGCGTCCGTTGCAGCAACCGTCTCCGCCGCGCTGGACGACCGTCATTAGCGCAGAGTCGGCAAGGCGGGCCGCTCGACGCCGGGTAAAGATCAGCACCGGCTTTAATGCAACACCATTGATCAAAGGGATCTTTGATGCTTATCGCGAGGAAGCAGACACACTGGGTTTCGACGCAGGGCCCGAGTATTTCGCGCTGCGGCGGCGCGTTACCGTGGCGCCCACAAAGGACCGAGCGCGTGTATATGCGCAGGCGGTCACCGAACGCTTAAAGAGCTTTGTGGCCGAGGACGAACGCCTGAGCACGCAAGCCCCAGATGCGCCAGCCCCTTCCGGCGGGTTCACGCTCAGTGACGACGAGTTTATCACCGGCACGCCCAAGGAGGCTGCACAAACGATCATCGAGCAGTGCAGAGCCGTCGGCGCTGGACATTTTCTTACCGTGCTCAATTGGAGCGCGCCGCTAGATGAAGTGGCACAAGCTCACGAAACTGTTTGGTCGCGAGGCCATTCCTTTGCTACGCAAAGGGTGAATTTGTTGCCGAGCAAGCCGCTGAACGCCATTCCGGTCTCAAATCTACATTGCGGATTACTGCCTACGATCTTTGAAATTTTTGGCCAAGGAGCGCCCTTAGTCGTCTCTAGTCCCGTCGGCATTCCGGATCGCTTTGATTTGCGAATCGATCGAAATGGCGCGTGCCATTCGTCGAAAGTAACTTGGAGGGCGGATGATCAGATTGGTGTGAGTTTCGATCTTCCTGAATGACCAAACGTCTGCTTTGTTCCAACAATTCGTTCTCGTGACCGTCGGCGAGGTCGCAGGTGCGCCATGTACGTCCAATTTCGCACACTGCAACGCAGTTCAGGGCACCTGAAAAACAAGTTTGCCTCTGAAATGGCGCGATTCGCTTAGGCGATGCGCCTCGACCGCTTGCGCTAACGAATACACCTTGATCGCAGGCGGCCGAACGGCGCGTGTTTCGATAAGCCCGGCGATGCGCTCCATAGCCCCCCGCGAGCGTTCCACCGGCGGGCGCAGCGACACGACGTCGCCGCGCACCGGTTTAGGCGCCTCGACTCCGGAGGCAATGAAGGCAGCGCGGCCGCCGGGTTTTAGGACAGCGAAAGACTTGTGCGCTACTTCGCCGCCCACCGTATCGAACACGGCATCGCATCCACTCACGAGCCTGGTAAAATCTTGCGCGTTGTAGTCGACCACCTGATCGGCGCCAAGATCGAGAACATAATCGCGGTTGACCGCACTCGTCGTCGTGATCACCCGCGCGCCGAGGTGTTTGGCGAATTGAATCGCGAAACCGGCAACACCGCCCGCTCCGCCCTGGATTAAGATAGTTTCGCCGCGTTGCAGCCGGAGCGTATCAGCGATCGCATTCACCGCCGTGAGCCCAGTCAGTGCGACAGCCGCAGCTTCAACATGCGAGAGCGTTTGCGGCTTCTTGGCCACGATGGCAGCTTTAATGGCCAGCTTTTCGGCATAAGTCCCTTCCCTGCCGATGTCGAGAACGCCAAACACGGCGTCGCCGATCTTGAGATCGGCGACGCCGACGCCCAAGGCGCTGACCGAGCCGGAAAAATCCCGCCCCGGAATGACGGGGAACTCGGCGCCGGAATGCCGTGCATACTGTCCCGAACGAAATTTCCAATCCGCCGCATTAACGCTTGCCGCGGCTACGTCGACCACGACCTCGCCGGGTGCGCCAAGCGGATCCCGCAAATCACCGTATTGCAGTACTTCAGGTCCGCCAAAACGCTCCAAATAGACTGCTTTCATTGAAGTGCTCGTCTCATGAAGTGCTGAAGTGAAATGACCGACACTCAACCTACTCTAATTGCGGCCCGCATGGCGACAAAGCGACCTACCCCACTTAATCGGCGACGCGCAAGGGGCGGGCATCCTTGTGCGAACGACGGCTGTTGCCTAGGCAGGTAACCACAATGAAAAAACCCGCGACGCGCGGTGCGTCCGATGCCGAGGCTGGCTGTTTATAGGCGCCATCGCAAGCTCTGAACCTCAGTTCCGCAAAAAGTCCAAAACGGCGGTTTCGGCCAATACCGCTTGTGGAATGCTATGCTGCGCGGATCTGGTGCGTTCTTCTGCGGTCTGTGTGGCCTGGAGATAAGCGCCGAGGTGGCGTGCACGTTCGATGATTTTTTTGTTGTCCGGCAATCGTTCGCTCTCAAACCGGCGGAGCGCCGGCTCGACATCCTCGGCATCCAGTGCTTCGGCAAGCGCTGCGGCGTCGTCGGCCGCCTTGGAAACGCCGGCGGCGACATGCGGCCGTGCCACGAAGGCGGCATCGCCGATAATCGCCACCCGCTCAAAAGCCAGATGCGGACTCTCAAGGTCATAGATCGGTTGCAGGATCGGTTCGTCGATCAGCCGGACGATCGCGCGAAATTGCGGCGCCAACAGGCGCTCCGCGGCTGCGCGCATGGCGCTGATATGCTCGGAGCGAATGAGCGGGGGCGGAATAGAAATCGAATGGCTGACACCGTCGCGGTCGGTCAGAAGCTGCGGCAGCTCGCTTTGTTCCTCGGCGGGCCGATACCACACCACATTGTAGCGGCGCTGGCCTTCGCGCAGCTCATTATTGGTCCCGACGACCGGATAGCCGACGCATTGCTCGCCCGGCGGCAGACAGAAGGTCATCGCCATAAAAATCTCGCGATGAACCCCCGGCGGAATCACGCGTTCCGGCAAGAGGGCGCGCCAAGCGACGTAGCCCGCATAAAGCGGCAAAATATCCGGCAAGCACTGCTGGCGCACGGTCGAACGCAAGCCATCCGCTCCGATGAGTACATCAGCGCGAAGCGGCGCCTCGTCGACAAAATGCGCCACAACCCCGTCCCCCCTCTGCTCGAAACCCTTAAGACCCCGACCGCGATGGTATCGATCCGCGGGGACGGCGTCGCGCAGCACGCGGTAGACGCGCTGCCATGCAGTGAGCACTTGCGGGCATTCGAGCGTCGTCGTTACCGTGCCGGATTGATCGAGGATTTTCCGCGTGCTCATGGCGACCCCGAGATCTCGGGTTTCGAGCCCAAGGGCGTCCATGCGCGCTATCAGTTCGGTCTGGGCGACGATACCGGCGCCCCGGTCGGCCAATTCCTTTTCCACTCGTTCGAAGACGTCGACGTCCCAACCGCGGCGGCCCAGCATGATTGCCGCCAAAAGACCGCTCATCGAGCCGCCGATCACGATCGCGCGGCGCTTTCTGGTCATCGGAAATTCCTGCAGGTTCTCAAGCTTTCCCCGGCCGGAAAGGTTTTCTATATTGTGCCTACAAAGTCTGGAGGAACGCCATGGCCCTGAGCATGATGGATAAATCGACCGACCGTGCCGACAAATCGGCATGGCCGCCCACCATTGCGGCCGAGTTCGAGCGTGAACGGCAGAATAACAACGGTTGTGTCGGCACCACACTGCTTTCGGAAAGCGACCGCGTGCGCGTGTGGATAATCAGGTTAGCACCGGGCGAGCGCATCGGCTTTCACCGCCATGTGCTCGATTATTTTTGGACCTCGGTGA
>Ga0126383_10001699_pt1 | contig 13818 bp, 13 predicted proteins | sample PanSoiMetPlot_35_FD_96882 | JGI IMG/M metagenome (GOLD analysis project Ga0126383, IMG submission 96882) | Tropical forest soil microbial communities from Panama - MetaG Plot_35 | ecosystem: Environmental > Terrestrial > Soil > Tropical forest > Bulk soil | place: Panama | collected 2016-02-17
AAGGCGCCGAGCCAGGCGACGCTGTCAATGACCGTGAGCATCGGACGGCGGCCAGCGAACGCATTGTTGGTGGCTATCGTAGTTAAAACAAAGCCAAACCAGCAGAAGGCGGCTGAGATGATGCCCGCACGCAGCGTGAACATGTTCATATGCAGGAGAATGCCATAAAGCACCCAGGCGATGATGAACTCGCTGATGAACACCACGACAAATGGAGCGCCCTTCGCGAGGCCAGACTTCGCATCCTGTTCGGCCTTGCATTGTTCGAGGGTCTTGCCCTGCGCAGCCATCCAAGGCTTGCTAAGTGCGGTGTAGTAAATGCCGCCGAAAATCCACGCAGCGACGGCGGCAATCAGGATAGAAACGATGTTGGCGTGCGTAAAATTCATCGTCGCCCCCTACTTCACCCCACCCATTTTGCGGACCAATTTCCATTCCGCCTCAGTCACTGGTTGTACCGACAGGCGCCCATATTTTACCAGCGCCATCTCTTTCAATTTCGGTTCGGCTTTAATGGCGGCAAGCGTCACAGACTTTGGCAACGGAGTCTCGGCGGCTGTCTGTACCGCGACCCACGGCTCGTTCTTCGCTGCGCTCGGATCAGGGAAGGACTCGCGGATCACTTTGCCAATTCCAACGATCTGTTTTTCATCGCCGGTATGATAGAAAAAAAACTCATCGCCCTTTTTCATCTCCTTGAGATGCCGGCGCGCGGTGAAATTGCGTACGCCGGTCCACGCCTCGCCTTTGGCGCCACGTTTGACCTGGTCGTCCCAGGAATATTCATCGGGTTCTGTCTTCAACAACCAATAGGCCATGGCTCTATTCCGATTTAAGTGGACGCGTAAGCAGCGAATCGATCGCTTCATCAACATTGATTTTTCCCGACAGCACCGCGGCGACTGCGGCTGAGATCGGCATCTCGACGTCTTTCTCGCGCGCCATTTCCAGCAAGACCGGCGCGGTGAATATCCCTTCTGCGAGTTTGCCATGTGCGGCGGTGTCCGACTTCTCACCTTTGCCCAAGGCGACTCCGCAGGAAAAGTTGCGCGATTGTGCCGTTCCGCACGTGAGAATTAAATCGCCGAGCCCCGACAGGCCCATCATTGTTTCGGTTTTCGCGCCGTGCGCCGCGCCAAAACGCACGAGTTCGGCAAACCCACGGGTGGTGAGCGCGGCTGAGGCGCTGGCACCCAGCCCCTTCCCGGTGACGATTCCGGCGGCAATCGCAAGGACGTTCTTCGTGGCACCTCCGAGCTCGACGCCACGGACATCGGTCGAATGATACGGACGGAACGTACCCGCGTTGAGCGCATGCGCCAGATCGAGCGCGATCTTCCCGTCGGCGGCTGCAATCGTCACTGCCGTTGGCAGTCCGCGCGCGACATCGGCTGCGAAGCTTGGCCCCGACAAGATTGCCGGCACCGCCGTCGGCGCACATTCGGCGATGATTTCGGTCATGAATTTGCGTGTGCCATGCTCGATGCCTTTCGCGCAGGCAATCAGCGGCGTTCGCCTCGCAACTGATTGCGCCAGCGAGACGATCACCGAACGCATAGCTTGCGCTGGCACCACCACAAGGATCGCATCACTGTCTGCGGTCTCGCCGAGGTCTCGTGTCACCTTAATTGCATTGTCGATGCGGACTCCGGGAAGGAAGCGGCTTTCGCGCTTCTGGGTGAGGCTTTCGAAGTTGCCGGGCTCATGTTCCCAAATCATGACTCGGCGGCCGGCACGGAGACAGGTTAGGGCTAGCGCAGATCCCCAAGCGCCGCCACCGAGCACCGCAATACGTTGAATGGTCATGTCGTTGCCTGCCCGAACGTTATTTGTATGCCGCCGTGCGCCGGCGCGCGCCCTCGGCGGCGGCCATCTCGTCAAGCGGCCAGCGAGCCCGGGGCGCCACATCAAGCGGATCGGTGAGACCAAGCGCCAGCCTCTCGCAGCCGGCCCAGGCAATCATTGCGCCATTATCCGTGCACAAATCGGGCGGCGGTACGACCAGTGTCGCACCGACCTCGAAGGCGAGGCGGTTGAGTACCTTTCGGAGCGCTTGGTTTGCGGCTACACCGCCCGCGGCAACGAGCGCGCTTGGCGTCCCAAAGCGCGCACGGAAAAGAACTAGGCCGGCACGCAGCCGATCGAACACAACGTCGACGATCGCCTGTTGGAAGCTGGCACAGAGATCGGCGACATCCTCGTCACTGAGCGGCGCGATTTTTTCAGCTTCCAGCCGCAACGCGGTCTTGAGGCCCGAGAACGAGAAATCAGCATCCTTGCGCCCGTGCATCGGGCGCGGAAGCGCAAATCGCGTTGCGTCGCCGCGGAGAGCCTCCCGCTCAACCTGCGGTCCGCCGGGATAGCCGAGGCCGAGCAGCTTTGCCGTCTTGTCAAACGCCTCACCAATGGCATCATCTTGCGTGGTGCCAAGTCGGATGTAATTGCCGACCCCACGCACCGCCACGATTTGGGTGTGGCCCCCGGAAGCGAGAAACAGGCAATACGGAAACGCCGTCTTGTCGGTCAGACGCGCGGTCAGCGCGTGAGCCTCAAGGTGATTGACCGCGATCAATGGCTTGTTTTTGACAAGCGCAATTGCTTTCGCGGTAGTCAGGCCGACGATCACGCCACCGATCAGTCCGGGTCCCCCGGCTGCCGCGACTCCGTCGATCGCATCGTAGTTGCAGCCGGACAGTTTCATGGCACTGGCGATCATATGATCGAGTGCCTCCACGTGAGCCCGCGCGGCGATTTCAGGCACGACACCGCCGAACGCGGCATGCTCACTGGCCTGTGACAGCACCACATTCGAGAGGATATTGCCGCGGCCGTCCTGAAAACGCTCGACAACCGCCGCTGCCGTCTCATCGCAGGTCGTTTCAATGCCAAGGACGATCATCAGTCCCTCATTTGCCCTTGCGACAGCCCCGCGCAAGGTGACGGCGGCTAAAATAATAGCTAGTCCTGAGCCCGGGGCCGACCCCCGAGCCGGCCTAGCACCGCGAGGTTATATGGCACAATCCACAGCCTTTTTCCGCATCGGTACGCGTGGCAGTCCGCTGGCGCTGGTGCAGGCGGGCATGGTGCGTTCGCGGGTAGCCGCGGTGGCAGGACTCAGCGAGGAGGGGGTCGAACTCGTCGTTATCCGGACCACCGGCGATATCATCCAAGATCGATCGCTGGCGGAAGAAGGCGGCAAAGGGCTTTTCACAAAAGAGATCGAGGAAGCTCTGCTGGCAGGAAGGATCGATTTCGCGGTGCATTCAGCAAAGGACATGCCAACGATTTTGCCGAAAGGATTGGTGCTGGCGGCGTGCCTTGAGCGCGAGGATCCGCGGGACGCTTTCATCAGCCGTCGTGCTCGCTCGCTCGGCGATTTGCCGCGCGGCGCAAGCCTTGGCACCACGTCGCCGCGCCGGCAAGCGATCGTGAAGCGCGCCCGGCCCGATCTGCGCCTGGAACCGCTGCGTGGCAATGTCGAAACACGATTGCGCAAGCTCGAAGCCGGCGAGGTTGATGCAACGTTGCTGGCGCTTGCGGGCCTCAAACGGCTTGGGCTGGCCGAACGTGCAACCCACATCATGAGTGCCGAGGAATTTCTGCCAGCCGTCGGACAAGGCGCGATCGGGATCGAAGCGCGCGACGACGACAAGCGTGTGGTCGATACTCTCGCCCGCATTGATCACATCGATACTACAACGGCAATTATTTGCGAACGGGCTTTTCTTGCCGCACTCGATGGCTCGTGCAAGACACCGATCGCCGGCCATGCAACCGTTGCCGGCGATGCTGTGCAATTTCGTGGCTTAATCGCGCGGCCTGACGGCGCCGTCGCGCATGACATTGCCGGCACCGGAAGCCGTAGTGATGCGGCTACGATTGGCACCGAAGCTGGACGTGAACTAAAGCACCGGGCCGGTCCCGGATTTTTCGATTGACCCATGCGAGTCGTCGTTACCCGCCCACAGTCCGATAGCGAGCGAACTGCCGCTGTGCTGCGTGCCCGCGGGCACGACGTTTTGGTGGCGCCGCTCATGCGGGTAGAATCGCTTACCGCTGATCTCGCTGGCACGTGGGGCGCGGTCATCATAACCAGCGCGAATGCGGCGGATGCGATTGCAGGCGATCCCGCGCGCGAAACCTTGGCGAAGTTGCCGTTGTTCGCCGTCGGTCGGCGCAGCGCGGAGGCGGCGCGTCAAGTCGGATTCACGAATGTCAAGTCCGCGGGTGGTGATGTGCGCGATCTGGTGCGGACGCTCATCGCCCAGCGTGCTGACGTCAATGCCCCGTTGCTCTATCTCGCCGGCGCGGATCGCGCCGCCGATCTTCTTGGAGACCTGTCGGCGTCTGGGATCGCCGCCGAAATGCGCATTGTCTATCGTGCCGTTACTGCGGCGTTTCCGTCGACTTTGATAAAAGCGCTAAAGGCCGGTGAAGTCGATGCCGTAATGCATTTCTCGCGGCGTAGCGCCGATAGCTACCTTGCTGGGGCCACACAAGCGGGAATTGCCGGACCGGCAATGGCCGTTTGCCAGATTTGCCTTTCGGCACAAGTCGCCGAACCCCTTGCCGGCGCCAGCCGTATTGTTGTTGCCGTGCGGCCCGATGAAGCCGCAATGGTCGAGCTTTTACGGGCGCCGCCGGTTTGATTATTGGCGCATCCACGTCATTTGCGTTATTTCCTGCCTGCGGGGGTGGGGCCGATTCGTCAAGGAAACGCGCATGTCCGATAAGCGCACTATACCACACCCTGCAGGAGGCACGCCGCGCCGCAAGCGCTCCGCGCCGACCATCGACTTGACTGCAACCGAAGTACCACCCGCTGCGACTGATAGCGGCCCGTCTTCCGAGCCAGCCGACACGCAGGACCAACATGAACGCGCGGCTGAATCGGAAGGTCCGTCGATGGCCGATCAAATTTCGTCCGTGAAGCAATCGGCGTGGTTGAGTGTGCCGGCGCTCGCCAGTGGATTTTTCGGTGCGGTCCTAATGGCGATCATTCTTGGTGTGCTTTGGTTTGCCGGCGCCGTCCCGGTCCGTTACGTCGCTTCAAGTGATGGCCAGGCAATCGATGCTGTCGCCCAGCGCATCACGGGGATCGAAGCTATGCTTGCGAAGGTTCCGGCCAACGATCCGAATGTTTCGGAGCGTCTTTCTGCGGTCGATAATGCCATGAAGTCGCTTGGTGTTGCATTGACTGCTCTCAGCAAGCGCAACGATGAAGTCGCCGCAAATGCCGACGAAGCGCGCGCGCGTGCGATTGCCGTAGAGAAAGGCATGACACAATTGCGCGACAACATACAGAATCTTTCGAGAAATACCTCGGCGGGGCTGTCTCCAGCCGATGTCGATACCTTGCAAAAGCGTCTCGCTGCGCTCGAACAGGCTACCAACATTGCCCCAGCGGATAATGCGGTCCGGCTTGCGCTGAGTGCGGCGGCGTTACGTGATGCTGTCGCAAGCGGGGCACCGTTTCTAGCCGAACTAGATGAGGTAAAGTCTCTGGGGGCCGATGAGAAATTTCTAGCGCCGCTGGCCTCATACGCGACGAGCGGCGTACCGACCATCGCAATTCTTGCCCAGGAGCTGCGCACGCTGGTGCCGGCTATAGTGAAGGCTTCTGGCGGGCAGGCGCCAGCTGGTGGTTACCTGGAACGTCTTGAGGCGAGTGCCGCCAAGCTCGTACGGATACGCCCCATCAATGCGCCGACAGGTGACGATGCTGCCGACGTATTGGCGCGCGTCGAGAAAGAAGCGGCAAGCGCGGCCATCGACGACGCACTCATCGATCTCGGCAAGCTCGATGCAGCAACGCGGGCACCGGCACAAGCTTGGATCGCCAAAACTCAAGCACGGCAGGCTGCGCTCGCGGCAGCTCGCCAGCTTGCGAGCGATACTACGCACGCACTTGGTAGGCAGTGAGGTTGGGATGATCAGGATCATCCTTTTTTTGGTTGCACTCGCAGGCGTAGCCTTCGGCTTCGCCTGGATTGCCGACCGCCCAGGCGAGGTCGCCATCACATGGATGGGCTATCGCATTGAAACGTCGGTCATGGTGGCCGTCTTCGCGGTTTCAGTGCTGGCGGTGGCAATCATGCTGCTGTGGTCCATTGTACGTGCGATTTTGCGTTCGCCAGAGCACGCGTCACTGTTTTTTCGCCACCGTCGCGCCGCCAAGGGTTATCTTGCGGTCAGCCGAGGGTTGATCGCCATCGGTGCTGGCGACCTGCGTGTTGCGCGTAAGTCCGCAGACGAGGCGGCCCGATTGTCGCCGGGCGATCCGCTCGCGCTGTTGCTCACCGCGCAATCCGCGCAGATGGCGGGCGACCGAAGCACCGCGGAGCATGCGTTCCGGGAAATGGCTCGGCGCGAAGACACCAAACTACTGGGATTGCGCGGTCTTTATATCGAGGCACAGCGGCGCAATGATTCCAACGCCGCGCGGATCGTGGCGGAGGAAGCGGCGAAGGTGAGCCCCGCAGTTGGCTGGGCCGGGCAAGCGGTTCTTGATTATTGTTGCGCTGCCGGTGATTGGACCGGCGCCCTCCATGCCCTCGATCAGATGAGAGGTGCGCTGGAGAAGGCTGATTATCGGCGTAAGCGCGCGGTGCTGCTCGCCGCGCGCGCGCAGGCACTTGAAGACATCGATCGGGACACCTCGATGGCACTGGTCTTGGAATCCGTCAAACTTGCGCCCGACCTAGTGCCAGCCGCGGCGTTGGCTGGACGACGGCTGGCGGAATCGGGAGAGCCACGCAAGGCACGCAAGATCTTGGAAACGGCATGGACCATCAATCCACATCCCGATATCGCGGACAGCTATGCGAATTTGCGGCTTGGCGACAGTGCGCGTGAGCGGCTCGCACGCATGCAGAAGCTTGCCGGCAAAGTCCCGGGCCAGCTTGAGGGCGCTTTGGCGGTCGCACGTTCAGCGCTCGATGCGCGCGAATTTGCGACCGCGCGTGCAGCACTCGCGCCCTATTTGTCGGCGCCAACCCGGCGCGTCGCGGTATTGATGGCGGAGGTCGAGGAGACAGAGCACGGCGACGAAGGCCGCGTCCGAGAATGGATGACGCGCGCTATGCGTGGCTCCGGCGATCCCGTCTGGACCGCCGATGGCGTCGTATCGGATCGTTGGCTTCCAGTGTCCCCGAACGGACGACTGGATGGCTTCGAGTGGAAAGTTCCACTCGCTGAAATCGGCGTCAGCCGATCTGTCATTGAACTTGCGCCTCCTGCCGGCGAATCGACCACGAGTGCTCCGCCGGAGACAAAACCGGAGCCCGCGGCGGACGAGCCACAGAAAATGGCAACGGCCGAGGCGTCCGCCGGGCCCCAGCTAAGGCCAACCAGACCAGCCAAGCCAGTCCAGCCTGTCATCCCGTTGGTGCATGCGCCCGACGACCCTGGCCTTGATTCAGGCCAAGATGGCGATCCGGTCTCGGAAACATCGAAACCGCCAACCAGCGACACGTGGCGGCGGTTCCGCGAGCTATTCCGCTAACGAGGGTAACGGATAGGAAGATGTATTGGCTGTATTGCTTGCCAAGTGAGGTTCACGCCGATATCAGTGGCGCGATTTCAGCCGGCGTAGCTCAGCGGTAGAGCATCCGCTTCGTAAGCGGGTGGTCGGGGGTTCAAATCCCTCCGCCGGCACCAGTTCAATAACGGCAAGATGCTCATCACAATTTTCCCCGCCAACGCTTTTTCAGCGCGGTTAGGCTGGCGCTTTGGTCCAATTGCTTGAAGTAGCGTTATAATTTATGCTCAAGACACGAGGTTGGGGCGTGGATGGCGACCGATTTGCCGAATTAAAACCTGTCATTCGCCCGCGCCGATAACGTAAGATATTCGCGTAATCGGATCAGTCACTTCGTCCTATAGAGTACCGCTATGGCCAGACCTGCTGTCATTCTTGTCGGAGCCGATAAAGGAGGCGTCGGTAAGACCACCGTCGCCCGCACCTTGATCGATTACTTCGGCGCTCACCAAACGCCAACTCGTGCATTCGATACCGAGGCACCGCGGGGTACGCTCAAGCGTTTTCATCCCGAACTGACCGAAGTCGTGGATGTGACGTCGGTCTCGGATCAAATGAAAATCTTTGACACGCTGGGTAGCGCCGACGCAAAGGTGACCGTGATCGACGTTCGCGCCGGATTGCTGTCATCGACCCTGCAGGCGCTGACCGATATCGGTTTTCTCGAGTCTGCGAAAAAGGGACAGATCACCTTCGCGGTATTTCATATTCTTGGATCGTCAATCGCGTCGCTCCAGGAAATCGCTGAGACAGCTCGTGTCGTCGGCGACGCCAATTATTTCCTGGTGAAAAACTTCATCAACAACACCACGTTCTTCGAGTGGGATCCAGCGACCTACAATTCATATTTCAAGAAGATCAAGGGCGCTGAGGAGATTACCATTCCCAAGCTGAACGAGATGGCCTACGAGCAGGTGGAAGTGGCCAGCGTTCCATTCGTTTCATTTATCGGCAACAAAGGGGCGAAGGGCGAACCTGCGAACAATTCGTTCGTTCTCCGTGGCTATGTTCGCCATTGGCTCGGCAATGTCTGGGGTGAGTTCGACCGTGTAAAGCTTGTCGATCTGGTCTCGCCAAAGATCGAAAGCAACGTCCGTCAGGTAGCCGGCTAGCTGGTTTTATCCAAGAACGCCGATCAAGCAGCGGCGTCTCCGGTCAGGCGATGGCATTCCGTAGCTCGATCACCATTGTTGCGTCGCCGCGACCACGCGTTGGCAAGACGCTGCTGGCGCGTTTGCTAACGGACTTTCATCTCCATGAAGGCCGCTTGGTCACGGCTTTCGATCTCAATGCCGGCGAGCGCACTCTGGCGCAGTTTTTACCTGAAAAAACCACAACTGCTTCCGTTCATAACACCAGAGGCCAAATGGCGCTGTTCGACCACCTCATTGCATCTGAAGACACGACCAAGGTTATTGATCTCGGTCACGAATCATTCACCCAATTTTTTTCGGTCGCCCAGCAAATTGATTTTATTGAGGAAGCGCGTCGCCGTTCGATTGCGGTGGCAATCCTGTTCACGATCACGCCTGACCAGACATCGGTCGATGCTTACCGCGGCCTGCGCGTCCACTTCGCGACGGCAACGCTGGCGCCAGTGCACAACGAGCTCCTCGGACCGGGACTGCACCGTGATAAATATCCGCTTGTCACAGGGGGACCGGGTGTCGTGCGTATGCCGGCTCTGGCCCCTGGCTTGCGTCGATACATCGAAAGGCCGCCATTCTCGTTTGCCGACTCGAGCATCGGCGAAGCCGCAGCCATGCCCGCGGACACACGCAGCGAGCTTCAGCGCTGGCTGCGTCGGATTTTTCTGGAGTTTCGCGAACTCGATTTGCGCATATTATTGGCCGATCTACGCTCCTCCATCCAATTTGGCTCTGGAACTTGATTTTGCAGGGAACTGAAGCGTTCTTGGCGCGTTTCCCTGCCTCGACTTACCGTGCTGAACGGAAGAGGAGGCACCGATGTGGATCACGTTGTTTACGATCGTCATTGGCATTGCGCTCTGTTTCGCGCTCGGGGCAAAGGCGGTGGAATCCTATGAGGAAAAGGTTCGGTCCTGACGGGGCCAATCATTTTATGTGCCTTGGCGGCCGGAAGGCCGCCTAATTTTTTGTACCCCGGCGAGCAAAGCCATTGGATCTTTGCAATAATGCCGCGACATGCCGACGCCCCTTCTGTTGTCGAGGCGATTTGCGCCGTTGTTCTGGTGCCAATTTTTCGCGGCATTCAATGATAATTTTCTTAAGACAGCACTTGTCTTTGTCATCTTGTTTCATCTGGGCGCGGGTCATTCCGAAGCTTTGATCACATTTGCAAGCGCGGTGTTCATCGCGCCCTATTTTTTTCTGTCTGTGCTCGGCGGTCAACTTGCAGATCGCTACGACAAGGCACGGGTCGCACAGCGGCTCAAATTCGTAGAGATTTTTGTCGCCGGCCTGGCTGCGTGGGCCTATGTGCGGAGCTCCCTACCGCTTTTGTTCTCCGCGCTATTCGGCTTTGGTGTCCTCGCGGCGCTTTTTGGTCCAATAAAATACGGCATTCTTCCGGATCATTTACGGCGTGAACAACTTCCTGCCGGCAACGCTCTGGTGGAAGGGGCGACCTTTGCCGCCATCCTTCTGGGTACGATCGCGGGCGGCCTCGCCGCGCGCAACAGTAACGAGGCGGAACTATTCGCCATACTGATCATCGGCTTCGCAATTGCCTGCTGGCTATCGGCGCTGTTGATTCCGGCTACCGGCGAGGGCGCACCACAACTCAAAATCGCGTTCAATGTTGCCGCCTCAACCGCCATGTTGATCCGTCATCTTCGTTCCGACACTCGATTGTGGTGGGGTGCGATGGTGACGAGTTGGTTCTGGCTCGTCGGCATCGTCGTGCTCTCGCTGCTGCCGCCCCTGATCAAAACAATCATTGGCGGCAATGAAGAAACAGTCACTGTCTATCTCGCTGGATTTTCGATCGCAGTCGGCGTCGGATCAGGCCTCGCGGCAGTGATCGCGCATGGGCGTATTGTGCTCAAGACCACACTGGTGGGTGCCGTGCTGCTCGGAGCCTTTGCGCTCGATCTCGGACTTGCTACTTCTGGCGCACCTTTAGCGGCATCAATGCAAGGTCCCGCCGCCGTATTTTCATCGACGCTTGCCATTCGCGTCGCGATCGACCTATGCGGGCTCGCGGTTGCCGGCGGCCTGTTTATTGTGCCCGCTTTTGCGGCGGTGCAGGCCTGGAGCGATCCTGATCATCGCGCCCGCACTATTGCCTCAGTTAATGTGCTCAACGCGGCATTCATGACTGTTGCGACCGTCATCGTTGCGGTCATGCAGAAATATGGAGCGACCGTGCCGGCATTGTTTGTGCTCATCGGTGTCACCACACTCGGCGTTGCGCTGGCTATTTGGAAAACGATGCCGAAGACGTCCTGAACTTACTGGCAGGTTGTGCGCCCCGCCACGACGAATTACTTGCGGATTTTTAGCACGCGGTCGACCATCTCGCCAGCGACGCCGAGGTAGTTCGCGGGATCGACCAGTTTTTCCAACATTTTGCGGTCGGCGTGTCTGCTGATCTCCTTATCCTCGGCGAGCAGGTCGATCAATGGACGACCAGTTTTTACGACCTCGCGGCAGATATCGTAGACGAGATCATGCGCCTTGTTGCGGCCGAGCGCAGCGCCGAGCCCCATCATCACCGCCTCGGACATGATCAGCCCGTTGGTGATGTCCAGATTTTCACGCATTTTCTTCTCGTTGACCTGCAAGCCTTCGACCAGGAAGCGCGTTTGCGCAATGGCGCCGGCCGACAGCATGAAGATTTCGGGCAACGCTATCCATTCGATTTCCCAGGGGCCCGTCGAGCGCTCGTGATCTTCGACTTGCGCATCCAGCAATGCGGCAACGAGTTGCCGCACCATCGCCGTCTGAGCCGTGATGTAAACTGACGAGATGGGATTGCGTTTCTGCGGCATCGTCGATGATGAACCGCGGCCTGCGTGAAATGGCTCGTAGACCTCCTCAACCTCAGTCTGCATCAACAATTTCACGTCGAACGCGATTTTGCCACAGCTTCCGGTGACTAGGCCCAGGAAACAGCCGACCTCGGCGATGCGGTCGCGGACCGTGTGCCAGGAAATCTCAGGCTGGCCGAGCTTGAGTTCCTTCATCAGTTCATCCTGAACCCTGAGTCCATCCTTGCCGAGCGACGACAGTGTGCCGGCGGCGCCTCCGAATTCTCCGACCAGCACGCGTGGTTTCATCTCTTTCAAACGCTGCTTGTGGCGTTCGAAGGCGGCGAGCATCGTCGCCATTTTGTATCCGAAGGTGATCGGCACCGCTTGTTGGAGGTTGCTGCGCCCCGCCATGGGCGTGTCGCGGTATTTCTTCGCGAGTGCCGCCAGTGCATCGCAGACACCATCAATATCCCTCTCAATGAGGACGAGCGCCTCTCGAATCTGCATGATGGTTGCAGTGTCGGTGACGTCCTGAGTCGTCGCACCCCAATGCGACCACTCGCCGAGGCCGCCTTTACACAACTTAACAAGCTGCTGAATAACGGGTAGGACGGGGTAGCCGATCCTTTCGGTCGTCTCCTTAAGCTTCGCCATGTCGATTCTATCGGCCGAGCAATGCTGGACGATTTCGGCAGCTGCTTCCTTCGGGATGATGCCAAGTTTGGCCTGCGCGCGCGCAAGCGCGGCCTCGAAATCGAGATACTTCTGCACGCGATTCTCGTCGGAGAATACGTTCCGCATTGCTTCAGTGGTGAAAATGTCGCGGAACACCGCGGAGTCGAGGATCGTGGCGGGCATTCGGATCTCCTGTGGGGTCGCACGTTAGCGTGTCCCGCGCTGCGATCAACACGCGAAACGAGAGAAGAGCTAGTTGCATCCGCGGGTGTTTCGGTCCCAAATAACGGAATGTTTGTTGGAGGGAGGCTTCGATGACTGCCATGACCAGGCCCCAGCAGAGCGTTCGGCTCGTGCCAGTGCATCCGAAACCGGAGGAAGCGCATACCATGCCCTATGCCCCCGCCGTGAGAATCGTCGGAGCGTGCGACCTGATGTTTCTGTCCGGAGCGACCCCGTCGCCTCTTTATCATAAGCACCCACATGTAGATGCCGAGCACGTGCACCCGCACTCGATTGAGGAGCAGACTACGCGTGCTATGGAAGCGATCAAATCGATCCTTGATGAGGTCGGCGCCGATTGGCACGATGTCGTCAAGGTGACGAAATATCTAACCGACTTCCGCGATGCTGACTTGATGCATGCGACGATGGGCAAATATTTCGGCGATTGGCGGCCGGCGAGTACGACAGTGTGCATCAACCAGTTGTCGTCACCAGGCGCGCGCATTGAGCTCGACATGATCGTAGCGTTGCCGAAGAAGACCACGTGATATTCCCGCCTCATCTCGCGCGTATAATCGAAGCTGAATATCCGCGTTTCTCCGAGCCGGAGATGGCGCGCCGGCGAGGAGCCGTGGAAGCGCTGTTAGTGCAAGCCGACTGCGATCATCTCCTTTTCTGCGGTGCCAACCGCTTTGGATCGATTGTGCAGTGGCTGACGCAGTGGCCGGTGACCGCCGAAGCGGTCGGCGTGCTAACGCCGGGCGAGCGCGACGCGTTATTCGTCCAATACGTCAATCATGCGCCCCAAGCGCAGATTCTGGCGCACAAGGCCGATGTGGCGTGGGGTGGAGAGTCCTCGGTTGCCGCAGCGAGCAAGTTGCTGGAGAAACGCGGCGCATGTCAGGACCGTGTTGCAACAATTGGTCCGCTGAGTGCTGAACAGCACTTAGCGCTATCGGCAAGATTCGGACGGCTGAAGGGTCTCAATCGAGACTATATCCGCCTGCGGCAGGTAAAATCTGCCGAAGAGCTCGATTGGATGCGTATCGGAGCGCGTTTTAGCGATCTCGGAATGGCGGCGCTTCGTGACGGTCTCAAGCCTGGTCTGAATGAGCGCGAGCTAGGTGATCTGGTCGAACGCGCTTACGTCCCGCTTGGTGCGACAAATGTTATTCATTACATCGGCCTCACATCGATGGATGCGCCCGATTTGGGGGTGCCTCGACAGTTTCCTTGCATGCGGCGCGTGCAGGAAGGAGATGTGGTGGTGGCGGAGATCACTGCTGCGTTCTGGGAACATCCAGGGCAGGTGCTGAGAAGTTTTGCACTTGGCGAACCGAACAAACTATATCGCGAATTGCATTCGGTGGCGGATACGGCTTTCGATGCAATCGCTGCGGTGCTCAAGGCCGGCGCCACGCCT
>Ga0126383_10001700_pt1 | contig 13817 bp, 11 predicted proteins | sample PanSoiMetPlot_35_FD_96882 | JGI IMG/M metagenome (GOLD analysis project Ga0126383, IMG submission 96882) | Tropical forest soil microbial communities from Panama - MetaG Plot_35 | ecosystem: Environmental > Terrestrial > Soil > Tropical forest > Bulk soil | place: Panama | collected 2016-02-17
CCCAGCCCTTACCGGCGCAACGCCACGAGCCCTGGAACGGCAATTCCGCCCAGGCAAGCTCGCCTCCCTCTACCTCTTCGCGTCCCCCGCGCAGACTTGGCACTGTCCCGCCGGCGCGCTTGCTCACGCGCTGTTGGCGCTCAACCCATGGTGCGTGCAGGCTCGCCGGCGCCCTCACGACCTGGGTGAGCCGCGAGCCCGCCGACGCCCTGCAAGGTCGCAATCGTGAAGGGCCGGCTGGGTCGCTGGTTCGAGCTGCCCGGCCGCAGAACATGGAGGTGGTGTGCGATGGGACGCGGTGTAAGAATGTGCCGCGTATCGGGCCGGCGTCTCGGGAAACGCCTGACCGATCGCCAACCGGCCGGGGTGCGAGCGCAAAACCCTCGCCGGCCATCTCTCCCGCATCCGGCCGTGCCGGGCGTGTCAGCTCACGGCGCGTGCAGGCTACGGCATCGCCCAGACCTTGTCGCTGGGGCGCATCAATTGAGCCATAGCGGGCGATGCGGGCTTATCAGCTGACACCCAGCTTGCGCTGCAGGGACGAGGAGGAGGTGGTGTACTGGAACAGGAGCTTCTTGCCCGGAAAGACGATGTGATATGCGGCCTGGGCCATCAGCGCCGCTTCGTGGAACCCCGACAGAATGAGCTTCAGCTTGCCGGGATAGGTGTTGATGTCGCCGACGGCGAAGATGCCGGCCTCGCTGGTCTGGAACTTCGCGGTGTCGACAGGGATAAGGTTCTCATCCAGGTTGAGCCCCCAGTTGGCGACGGGCCCGAGCTTCATGGTGAGCCCGAAGAAGGGCAGCAGGCGGCTGCAGTCGATGCGGATGTCGCCCTCCTTGGCGCGCACCGTGGCGGCGGCGAGGATGCCGCTTTCGCCATGCAGCGCGGTCACCTGCCCGATGCGCAAATCCATCAGCTTGTCTGCCACCAGCGCCCGCATCTTCTCCACCGAATGCGGTGCCCCACGGAACTCGTCGCGTCGGTGCACCAGCGTCAACCGGTTGGCGACCGGCTGCAGGTTGAGTACCCAATCGAGTGCCGAGTCTCCTCCGCCCACGATCAGCACATTCTTGCCGCGAAAGTCCTCGATGCGGCGTATCGCGTAAAACACGGACTTGCCCTCGTAAGCCTCAATGCCGGCGAGCGGAGGGCGCTTGGGTGTGAAGGAGCCGCCGCCAGCTGCTACCACCACCACCTTGCTCACGAACTGAGTGCCCGTGTCGGTAACCAGCCGGAACTGGCCTCCGCCCAAGCGCTGCAGCGCATCGATGCGCTGGCCAAGATGGAACGTGGGTGCGAACGGCTTGATCTGCTGCATCAGGCGATCGGTCAGCTCCTGACCCGTCACCACCGGCAGGCCCGGAATGTCGTAGATGGGCTTTTCCGGATAGAGTTCCGCGCACTGCCCCCCGGGTCGATCGAGGATGTCGACCACGTGCGCCTTGATATCCAGAAGACCGAGCTCGAACACCGCAAACAGGCCCACCGGCCCCGCGCCAATGATGACGGCATCCGTCTCGATAGGCACTCCGGTGGCGCCGTTCATGGGCAGGGCGCCCATTGCACCTTCAGCTGACATCACCCACTTGCCTTCCCCGCAGGTCGAAGGAAGTAAGACCCCTTACCCTGCGCCCGCACTTGCGTTCTTAGCGCTAGGCAAAGGTCCGCCCCCCGCGTAGCACGCTTACTGCCTCTTGCCGGTCGCTGCCGACATATAGTGCTGGACCGAGCAATCCTTATACCCCGCGTCCGCAAACATCTCCCGCACATTCTTTGCCGCCTCGCGGCGGTTGGCCGCAGCCGACGCGGCACAGCCGCGGCGCGGCTCATTGCAGCAGACAACGGCAAATACCTCGCTTAGGTCGTGTGTGGACGCGGGCCCGCCGGCGCAGGTTTTCGAGACTTTCCTGCAGGCCTCCACAGCGCGCTGCCGGGCCTCGTCCTCGCTGGCGCCCCACACCACGGCCGAGGAGCCCTCGCCGTTGGGATCGATCGCGGCCCACCGTTGCTGTTGCGCCGGAACCGGGAGGGACCATCCGCCCATCCCCGCTAGCGCCAGCAGCGCCGCGCGCAAGCATCCCGTCGTCTTGCGCCAGACCGCCCTACCACCCCTCGCACGCCAATCGACGCTGCCGCACGAGGCTATCCCAACGGCTGCACGGCGGTGCAACCGGCTCGGCCAAAGGCAGGCCGAGCCGACAACGGGTGCTTGTCGACCTGAACGGGCGCTGATCACGTGATGCCCCCTTTTGCCCTTCTGTGCTTTTTTCCCTCTGCTGCATGACCGCGATTTGGTGACGCCAACGGCCTCGAAGTGGTCGCTTGCGCCCACTTCGCATCGCTGCCAGGAGGCGCAGCGGACGGCCCCGCGACCAGTTGGTTAGAACTGCTTCTCCGGCACGCGCAGGATGAGGCCATCGAGCGCGTCGGTCACCTTGATCTGGCAGCTCAGCCGGCTGGTGGGGCGCACGTCGAAGGCGAAATCCAGCATGTCCTCCTCCATCTCAGAGGGTCCGCCGGTCTTCTCAAACCACGCCTCGTCCACGAACACGTGGCAGGTGGCACACGCGCAAGCCCCGCCGCACTCGGCCTCGATGCCGTCCACCATGTTTTTCTTGGCCTCTTCCATGACGGTCATGCCATTGTGGGCATCGACCACCTGCTCGGCACCGTCCGGCTGAATGAACGTGATCTTGGCCATGGAGGGCGCACTTCCTCGCCGGTCGGGGTGGCATGAGCCTGGCATGAGCCTGGCTGGGCCTGCTCCTGCGCGGCGGGCATCGCAGCGCTGCGCGGACGCGGAGTGTTAGCGGGCCGCCTCGGCAAATTCAAGCCTACGCCAGGCGCCGGCCTCAGCCGTCGGCCAGCACGCGCCCAACAAACCGGCAGGCCTCCTCCGCCGCCATGGCCACGGCGGCGACCGCGTCCTCACGATGCCCCTCCAAGATCGCCACGTCGCCTTCCACGTCCACCCGCTCGGCCATCTCGGCGAAGCGCGCCAATCGCCAAGCGCCGACGGCGGTGGCGGAGCCCTTGATGCTGTGGGCAGCCTCTCTCCAGGCTTTGCGCGCGCGCGCCTCGCGCAGCGCCCTTAGATAGAACGGTATTTGCTCGGCGAAGAGCTGCAGCACCTCGCGCTCAAGCGCAGGGTTGCCGAGCGTGAAGCGAGCAAGATAGGCAAGATCGACGGGATCACCCGCCAGCCGGTTCTGAGCGTCGCTCAACGAGCGGGCAACGCAACTGAATGCCGATTTTCCCGCCAACGGCGTGCTCCCCATCTTGGCGAGGGCGGTTCGTGGCACCGCCCGTGCCCGGGCAAACTCTTGCAAGGCAGCAGCGAAGTCCGGAAGCGCAAGCAACCCATGGCCTTTCGCGCCCCAGTGATCTTGCTTTCCCGTGAATAACCTTCTGTTAATCCGCCCCACCGTTCACGCGCGATGGTAAATCCCCATGTCTTGCGCGCCATCGCCGCGGTGGCCGACAAATCTTGGTTTTGCCCTATTGCGTGCGTAGCTAGAGCTGAGGCCAAGGCGCACCGGGAGAGGCTATGCGCGCCAACCACTTACAGTTGCGCTGACCACAGCTTTCAGCGCCGGCTGCCTGTGCCGCAGCCGGGAAATGCGTTATGTGTCGGGGCTAAGGGGTTCGGCGCTCGTCGGCGCCGAAATGGAACGGGGAATGGCTCACGACGGCAAGACGCAGCGCGAGGCCAGTGAGCGCCCGCCGGGGAACGGCGCGCGCGAGCGCGCCGAGCCTGCAATGCCCTCGCTTGGGACCGCGGCGGCCAATACCGCGGCGGCCCCGACGCCCTTTCCGTTGGCGGCTCTGGGCTCCCTCAAGCCCGGCCATCGCGACAACCCCACCTCCACCGACGCCGGCGGCAGTCGGGATCCTAATGCCCGCCGCCCTGCCAAGCGCCGCCCGGCCGGTCCAGCGCGCGCCAAGATCGCCGCCAACGATGACGCCCCGTCGATCGGCGGCCTGATCTTCTCGCTGCAGCAAAAACCCTCCAACCGCCCATTCCAGGTCGCAGCCGGAGCCTCGGCCGGGTGGCTCGCGGTCGGCGCCATTCTTGCCTGGGCCATGCTGGCGTCCGGCGGACCAGGCTTTTCCGGTCCGATGCTGGTGGGGGCGTTGGCGACTGTACTGCTGCCGATCGCCCTCTTCTGGTTCCTCGCGATGCTGGGCTGGCGCGCCCAAGAGCTGAAATTGATGTCCTCGGCCATGACCGAGGTGGCGGTGCGACTGGCGGAGCCCGATCGCGCGGCCGAACAGTCGGCGGCCTCGCTTGGCCAAGCCGTGCGCCGGCAGGTCTCGTTCATGAACGAGGCGATCTCGCGCGCCCTTGGGCGGGCGGGCGAGCTCGAGGCGCTGGTCCACAACGAGGTTGCCGCGCTGGAGAAGTCCTACGGTGAAAACGAGCACAAGATCAAAGGATTGATCCAGGAGCTGGTGGGCGAACGGCACGCGCTCGTCAGCACCACCGACAAGGTGTCCGAAACTCTGAAATCGATGGGCAGCGAGGTTCCCTCGCTGATCGAGAAGCTGTCCCAGCAGCAGATCAAACTCGCCAAGATCATCGAGGGCGCTGGGCAGAACCTGATCGCGCTCGAGAACAAGCTTGCGACCGCCAGCGGAGGCCTGGAGAGCGCGCTCGCCAATCGCACCCAGCAGCTGCAAGCCGTGCTCGACGACTATACCGTGGCGCTCGACGCGACGCTCGCCAACCGCGCGGAAGCGCTCGACATGCAGCTGGTGGAGCGCACCCGGGCACTCGATGCCGCCTTCTCCGAACGCCTGGCCTTGTTTGATGCCTCGATGCTGCGCCAGGCGTCGGCCATCGACAACGCAGTCAACGAGAAAGCCCGCGTGCTCACCGCCGCCATGGAGAACCACGTGCGCGCGCTGTCCGACACGCTGGGCCGGCAGGCAACCAGCATCGACCAGTCGATGCTCAGCGGTATCGACGCGGTGCGTCGCACCAGCGACAGCGTTACGCGCCAGTCGCTCAAGGCCATCGAAGGTCTCAACAGCCAGGCCGACGTGCTACGGGGCGTATCGGAGCAGCTGGTGCACCAAATCTCCGGCGTGACCACCCGATTCGACGACCATGGCCAGTCGATCGTCAGCGCGGCAAACGCGCTCGAAGGGGCCACATTGCGCATTGATTCCACGCTGCAGAGGCGACAGGCCGAGCTCGACGAGACGCTGCAGCGCATGTCGGGTAAGGCTCAGCAGCTCGACGAAGTCATGCGTGGCATGCGCTCGCACACGGACGCGCAATCACAGGCGGTGGTCTCCGAGCTCGAGCGCTTGCGGGCGCAGGCCGACGGCATGCGCACGATCGAGGACATGCGCTCGAAAGTTTCAGGCAGCGTGGAGGACCCGCGCGTCCACGCCCAGCGTCCCATCGTCAATCGCGAGAATGCCGAGGCCATGCGCAGCGCCCTCACCGACCAGCTGCGCGCGCTGGAGCAGCTCTCGAGCCTTGCTGCGCGCGAGCGCGGGGCGCGAATGGCGTCAAGCCCGCTGGCGCCCGGCGCACCGCTGTCGCTCTCGGGCGCCTATGCAGCACAGGCGGCAAGCGTGCCACCGCCGCCGCCACCCCTGCAGGCAACAGCCGACAGCAGCGAACGCTGGTCGCTCGGCGATCTGCTCGCGCGTGCCTCCAGCGACGACGACGGCACAGTGCGCGCACCCATACTCGACATCGAGGCCATTGCCCACGCCATCGATGCCACCACCGCCTCGGCCATCTGGTCGCGCTTCCGCGCCGGCCAGCGCGGTATCATGGTGCGCTCAATCTACACGACCGAAGGGCGAGCGAGCTTCGATGAGGTGACCGAGCGATACGGCCGCGACGCGGACTTTCGCCGCACCGTCGACCGCTTCCTCACCGACTTTGAACGGATGGTGCGCGAGACCGAGCAAAAGAGCCCGCGCGCCGTGAATGACCACCTCGTCTCGGACGCCGGCCGCGTCTACCTGTTCCTCGCCCACGCCAGCGGCCGCCTCCGTTAGCATCGCCACAAAAAGGGAGAGAGCGCTCGTTGGCGACCGGGTCGAGGGGAGCATCGGACCGGGTCGGCGCCTATGCCACATGATGGGCGGCGGCGCCGGCGCCACGCCTCAGCGGCGCCTTTGGGCGAACGGGTTGTCGCCGCGACGCAACTTGATGCGGATTGGCACGCCCGGCAGGTCGAAGGCCTGGCGCAGGCTGTTGGTCAGATAGCGCAGGTAGGCCCGCGGCAGCGCCTGCGCGCGCGCGCAGAAGGCGACGAAGGTGGGCGGCCGGGCCGAGACCTGCGTCATAAAACGGATCTTCACGCGGCGCCCCTTGGCAGCCGGCGCGGCATGCCGCTCCAGCGCCTCGCCGAGCCAGCGGTTGAGATCCCCCGTTGGCACCCGGCGGTTCCAGATCTCATAGCTGCGAACCACCTCGCGCATGAGCGGCTCAAGGCCGATGCCGGCAAGCGCCGAAACGGCGACGAGGGCGACGCCCGCAACCTGCGCGAGCTTCTCCTCCAGCGTCTCGCGCAGCTCTTTGAGCTTCTTCGACTTGTCGGCCACCAGGTCCCACTTGTTGACGGCGACGACGAGGGCGCGGCCCTCCTCGGCGACGAGATCGCCGATCGTGAGGTCTTGGTGTTCGAAGGGATGCTCGGCGTCGATCACGAGCACCACCACTTCGGCAAAGCGGATGGCCCGCACCGCATCGCCAGCGGCAAGCTTCTCTGCGCTTTCGCTCACACGCGCCTTGCGCCGCAAGCCGGCCGTGTCGATGAGGCGCATCGGCCGACCACCCCAGCCAAAGTCGATGGCAACCGCATCGCGCGTGAGACCCGGCTCTGGCCCGGTGATCATGCGCTCCTCGCCGAGCAGCGCGTTGACTAGCGTCGACTTCCCGGCGTTGGGTCGGCCAACGATGGCGAGCCTGATCGGGTGAGCCGCAATGGCGCCAGCCTCCTCGTCCGGCTCGGCCACCTCCTCCTGGCGCTTGCGCACAGATTGCAAGCCGAGCGCCGCCAACATTGCAGCCACCAGATCGGCCACACCCTCGCCGTGCTCGGCCGAGATGGCGATCGGTTCGCCAAGCCCCAACCGATAGGCGTCGTAGAAGCCTTCTGAGCCCGCGCGCCCCTCGCACTTGTTGGCGATGAGGACCACCGGCCGGCCCCAATTGCGCACCAGGCGCGCGAATGCCGCATCGGCGGGCACCACGCCGGCGCGCGCATCGAGCACGAAGAGCACGAGATCGGCGCCGGCAATCGCCGCTTCGCTCTGCGCGCGCATGCGCGCGGCGATGCTCCCCGGCGCCGCCTCCTCCAACCCCGCCGTATCGATCAGCCTCACCGCATGGCCGCCAATCCGCGCCTCGCCCTCGCGGCGGTCGCGCGTCAGGCCCGGCACGTCGGACACCAAGGCGGCGCGCTTGCCCGTCAGCCGGTTGAAGAGCGTCGACTTGCCGACGTTGGGCCGGCCGACGATGGCAATGGTGGGGGGCATGTCAGCTTGCGCCACGGAGTAGCATCCGGAAGCGCCGAGCGCTAACCCGAAACACCCGCGAGTTCAACGCAAGCGTCAGTTCAACGCGATCAGCTTGGCCTTGTCGGTGAGCACATACATGCGCCCGCCGGCCACCACCGGCGCGATATAGATGGGCTGGCCGAGATCCTGCTTCGTCTCCACGCGGCCCGTGGCCGCATCGACGCCTACCAGCTGGCCCTTGCTCGACGCAAGCCACAGCCGGTTGCCGGCCAACACCGGCCCCGACCACGTGTTGCTGCCAGGCAGTTTGACGGTCCACTGGGTCTTGCCGTCGCGGCGCGTGATGGCCATCAACTGCCCGGTGGTGTCGACCACGAACACCGACTCCCCGGCCACCCAAGGCGCCTGGCTGCTCGCCACCGTCAGCGACCACAGGCGTTCGCCCGTCTTCTCGGCGGTGGCGATCATGCGTCCGCCATGGCCGACCGCAAACACGGTACCGCCGTCGATGGCAGGTCGCGCCACGTCGCTCAACGCCGACATCGAGGAGCCCATCTGCGTGCGCGCCAGCGATTCCGACCAAACCGGCCGTCCGGTGGACACGTGCAAAGCAACGAGGTCGCCGGTTGGATAGGGAACGACGACGATGTTGCCGTCGACCGCGGGGCTGGCGTTGGAGAGCAGGCTGGCGCGCTCAGGCATGCCGCGGAAGGTCCACACCTCGCTGCCGTCGGAGCCCGCCAGGCAGTACACCTGACCTTCCTTCGTCAGGGCGAACACGCGCTCGCCCACGGCGGTGGGCGAGGAGCGCACCGGAGCCTCGACATTCTTCTCCCAGAGCTTGTTGCCGGACCTGGCGTCGAGCGCCACGACGTAGCCAAAGCCGGTGCCGGCATAGATGCGACCGCCGTCCGCGGCCAACCCGCCGCCGAATCCCTCCTGGTCCTTCTCGTTGGGCGGTGTGACGGACACGCGCCACACCTGGGTGCCGCTCGAGATGCTGAACGCGCTAACCTTGCCGCCCGCATCGAGCGTGTACACCTTGTCTTCGTAGACGATTGGGCTCGCCGTGAGCCGACCGAAGAAGCTCGAGCCCGTGCCGGCATCCGCGCTCCACCGGCTGTTGCCGGCGCCGGTCAAGGCGAGGTGCCCCGGCGCATTGCTCGGAACGCCGCCGGGCTCGGTCCAGGCGTCGTTCTCGCGCGGCGGCGGCAGCATCAGCGGCCTGTCCGCCGCGGCCAAATTGGTGACCACGCTCTCCTGCTGAATCACTGCCACGCGCTTGCCGGGCAACGGGGTCGGCTTCTCTGCCCACGGATTGATGTCGTCAATCTTGGGCAGGCTCGGCATGCTCATGCCGACGAACGCATCGGCACAGCCCGTCAGCGCCAGCGCGCCCAGCAGCAAAACGCCGACGGCGCCAGCCCCGCTCCCACGGTTGCTCCCAAGGCTGCCCCCACGACTGCCGGCAGTGCTCGTCATGCTCGCTCCAACCGGTGCGTCCCCCGCCTACTTCGCCGCTTTGGCCGGCGCTTGCTGCTTGTCGTCGCCGACGGGCGCCTTGGATTGCGGCGAGGACGGGGAGGCAACCGCAGGCGCTCCCCTCGCCAGCTCCGCCTCGGTCAGCATCGCGAGCATCACGCGGGCGCGCTCGCCGATACCGGGCGGCGTATTGCGGTCGCCCAGGAGCCGCTGCAGCTGCGTGCGCGCCTCCTCCGTCTTGCCGGCCTTCTGCGCCGCCAGGCCCAGCAGCTCGCGGGCGCTGAAACGCCAAACGTTGCCGTCCGCCGCCAAATCGTTGAGCCGATTCTGCATTTCCGTCCAGTCGGCGCTGTCGAGCCGCAACGTGGCAGCTTGCAGCCGCGCATAGTCGGCGAGCAGAGGGTCGAGCCCCTTCTCGTTGGCGATCGCCTCATAGGCGGCTTGGGCCGCTGCCGTCTTGCCGGCTTCCCGATCGGTGGCCGCCAGCCGCAAGCGAGCCAGGGCAGCGTAGCCAGCGGGCGCGCTCGATGCGATTTCTTCCAGCGCCGTCTGCGCCTCGGCGCTCTTGTTCTGCGCAGTTTCCCGAGCCGCCGCCGTGAAGCGCGCTCCGGCTGTCTCGGCGGCGAGGGTGCGTCGATAGTCGAAATACTTGAAGCCGCCGATGCCAACGATGATGAGGGCAGCCGCGGCAATGGCGTAGGTGCCGTATTGGTCCCACAGCTTGAGCAGCTGCTCGCGCCGCAGCTCCTCGTCGATCTCCCTGGCCAGGCTGTCTCTTTGGTCCGTCATGGTCGCAGGGCTTCGCCTCCCGAGGGCGCTCGATGGCCCGACCCGTCATAGATAGCGCGCCCCGCCCTGCGCCGAAAGGGTGCGACCGTGCGCCGGCGCCGAAGTCCCACAGCGACAATGCCGGCCAGTTTCCGGCTTTTTTGCGGCTCCGGTCGCGCCTGCCCCATTTCAGCGCAGTCGTCCGCGGCGGCTGGCATGCTGGGCAATGACGGCGCCGGTGCCGGCCAATGCAGGATGGCAGCCACTTGGACCAACCTCTCCGGCGCCCGCGATGGTCTCCCTGGTCAGTCCCCCCATGTGAGGGCGTGGCCACCACATCGCAGCGGGCGGCCGGATACGGGACGGCGCCGGAGCGCGCCCCCACGTCTAGGGCCGCCCGCAATGCGCCGCTCGGCGAGCGGCCTCCAGCGCCGTCGCATGGGTCAGGTTGCCGCGCGAGAGATTGACGAAAAGGCGTCGGCCCACATCAACCCCAGTTGCGCCGCTTGTTTGCGCCGCTCACGTCTTCCAGCCGGCCGGCATCGCCGCTGAACTCCAGGCTGCAGAAGCTGCCTCCCTGAAAGAAGTCACCGACGGTATCGGGCTTGAGCTTGGCCTGCTCGGCCGCGGCGTGCTCGCGGTAGTCCTCGGCATGCCCCGTGGGACGATAGCCAAACTCGTAGGCCCTGTGGTTGTCCCACCAGGCTCGCTCGTTTGCCGAGGCGCCGTAGAAGATCTCGAAGTGCAATTTTGGGTGCTCAAGGCCGATGCGGATGAGTTGGGCGAGGTCCTCAGGCTTTAGCCAGATCGACAGTCGGCGCTTGTCGATGGGCCGGTCGCCCACGTTGCCGATCCTGAGGCACAACACGCGCAGTCCGTGCTTGTCGGCATAGAGTGAACCCAAAGCCTCGCCGAAAGCCTTGCTGACGCCGTAGCGCGAATCGGGCCGCACGGTGACGTCGATCCCGATGTGATGGTGGCGCGGGTAGAAGCCGACCGCGTGGTTCGAGGAGGCGAACACGACGCGCTTTACGCCCTTGCGGCGCGCTGCCTCGAACAGATTGTAGCAGCCGATGATGTTGGACTGCAGGATCGTCTCCCAAGGTCCCTCGACAGAGAAGCCGCCCAGGTGGATCACCCCGTCGATCCCATCCACTGCCCTCTCCACCTGCTCGATCTGGGCAAGCTCGGCCGGGACGAACTCCTCATCAGCCCCGAGATCAGCCGGCTGCTTGATGTCGCTCAGGCGCAGCTGGGGATAGACCGGCTTGAGGACCTTGCGCAGGCGTGTGCCAATGTCGCCGGCGGCCCCCGTGAGCAAGATGCGCGCCATCTGAAGCCCTCCTTCTTCGCTGGTTTTTACGTGGTTGTTTCTGTCGTTGCTTGATGCCCTAGCGGTCCAGCTTAGCCCCGCAAGCGTCCCTCAGCGAGCCTGCGGTATCGCTGCAAGCTGCGGGTTAAGTGCGTGCGCATGGCCTTGCGCGCCTCCGCCGGTTGCCCGGCGCGCATGGCTTCATAGATGCGGCCGTGCTTCTTCTGAATGCCGATCAGGTATTGGCGCTGCGCCGGCGGCGTGCCGACGGACACGCGCATGCTCTGGGGCGGAATGACATGGCCGCCCAAAAACTCGAGCAGCTCGGCAAACCTGGGATTACCGGAGGCCGCCGCGATGGCGCGATGGAAGGCGAAGTCCTCGTTGATGGCGCCCTCACCCCGCGCAATCGCCGCCTCGATGGCGCCGAGCGCCCGGCCGGTGGGAACGAGCCGCTCCGAGGTGATGCGCTCGGCCGCCAGCGCCGCCGCCTCCACCTCGATGGCGAGGCGCAGCTCCATCACCTCCAGCACATCGCCAATCGAGCTTAGACCGTCCGGATCGATGCGGAAGGGCACGCGGCTGGCGTCGGCAAGCGACGAAGGCGCCCGAGCCCTGGCGCCTCGTCACCAGCCCTCTGCCCGCAACGCCGCCACGCTTCGCGCACCACCGTGCGGCTCACGCCCATCGCCTTCATCAGCTCCTGCTCCGTGGGCGTTGCGGATCTTCTCGGTGAGCGCGCCACCGCCTCCTCGGTCAAATTGCGCTGAGGCCGAAGCGGGCGCAGCAGAGCATGCTTGTCGGGCTGGCGCGAGGCGGCTAGGGTCGGTGGTCGTCGGGTCATCGTACCACATGGCCAGCACGGTCGATGGCATCCACCGCGATCACGCGCTGCTGGCGCCACCCTTACGCCCCCTCTACGGCACTCTCTCCCTCGACCGGCGTGGCGCTTGCCGGGCTCTTCGCGCCTAGGCGTGGCGATGGTTGCACCCCTGTCCTTGCCAGCGTAGCAAAGGCGCGTTGCTAGAGAGGGAGCGAGACATGCCCAAGTTCGGGTTTGCCGCAGCCAGGTTGGCCGCGTTGGCAGTGCGCTGGGGAGCGCGCTGGTTACGCATGCCCAGGAGCAGAAGTTTACCACCATTGGTACGGGCGGCGTGACCGGCGTCTACTACGCGGTGGGTGGGGCCGTGTGCCGGCTGCTCAACAAGGAGCGCAAGGTGCACGGCATCCGCTGCTCAGTGGAATCGACCGGCGGTTCGGCCTTCAACGTCAACACCATCAAGGCCGGCGAACTCGACTTCGGCTTGGCCCAATCGGACGTGCACTATAACGCCGTCAAAGGCCTGGCCCAGTTCAAGGACGCCGGCCCCTACGCCGACTTGCGCTCCGTCTATTCCGTACATCCGGAGCCCTTTACCGTCGTGGCACGCAAGGAGCTCAACGCCGCCAAGTTCGAAGACCTGAAGGGCAAGCGCGTCAACGTCGGCAACCCCGGTTCGGGCACGCGCGCGTCCATGGACGAGCTCCTCGATGCCCTTGGCTGGAAGATCGCGGATTTCTCGCTCGCCTCCGAGCTCAAGGCCGACGAGCAAGGGCCGGCGCTGTGCGACAACAGGATCGACGCCTTCTACTATGGCGTCGGTCACCCGTCCGCCAACATTCAAGATCCCACGACCAGCTGCGGTGCCAAGCTCCTCTCCATCAGCGGGCCGGCCATCGACAAGCTACTCGCCGGCAAGCCCTACTACGCCCCGGCCACCATCCCCGGTGGCATGTACGCCAACAACCCGCAACCCACCGAGACCTACGGCGTGATGGCAACGCTCGTCACCTCGGCCAAGGTGCCGGAGGCCGTCGTCTATCAGCTGGTGAAGGCCACCTTCGACAACCTCGAGGAGTTCAAGAAGCTGCACCCAGCGTTCGCAGTCTTGAAGGCTGAGGATATGCGCAAGAATGGCCTCTCCGCGCCGCTGCACGCGGGCGCCGAAAGGTACTACAGGGAAAAGGGCTGGCTGAAATAACCGCCGCTATGGGCTATGGGCTTCTCCGCACACCCGGGCTGCCTTGTCATCATGCCGCGTCGCCGACGCAGCGCAAGCTCACCGCCGATGGCTGGCGGCCAGCGTTCGCAGGCTATCACCCAAGGATGATCGCTGCCAGCGCCTCCGGCGTGCTCAGCATGGGATAATGCCCCGTGTCGATCACGTGCCAGCGCGCCTTGAGCTTGTCGGCAGCGCGGCGGATGTGGGCCTCGCCCGGATTGGGCGCCCGCCTGCAGTAGAGCACGTCGGCATCCCACGTCTGCTCCCAGAAGCGCGCGAGCTTCACCGGGCGGTTATAGACCGCAGCGGGATGGAGCGTGACGCGATCGGCGGCCCATTGGCGCACGTCCGGATCGAGGTCGGCGAACAGGCGTGCGACCGCATCTTGGCGCGTGGGGCCGCGCGCCAGTGGCGTTGCCACCGCCGTGGTCGGCCGCTTGACGATGTCGAGGATGCTCTCACCATCAAACAGCGCGAGCGCATCGGCGAACACGAGGCGACCGACCCGGTCGCGCGCCTGCTCGGCAGCACACGCCATCACCATGCCGCCGCTGGACGTGCCAACGAGCACGGTGTTCTCAAAATCATAGTAGTAGAGCAGCTTGGCGATCTCCTCGCCGTGCGTTTCGGTGGTAATGTCCGCACGCAGCTGATGGGCACGCTCGGCACAGCCGTCGAGCGTGGGAGTGAGCACCTTGTGGCCCTTGGCCCGCAACCGCTCG
>Ga0126383_10001701_pt1 | contig 13816 bp, 17 predicted proteins | sample PanSoiMetPlot_35_FD_96882 | JGI IMG/M metagenome (GOLD analysis project Ga0126383, IMG submission 96882) | Tropical forest soil microbial communities from Panama - MetaG Plot_35 | ecosystem: Environmental > Terrestrial > Soil > Tropical forest > Bulk soil | place: Panama | collected 2016-02-17
ACCGGGAGAAACGCGAGCCCGATCTCCATCGGACCGTAGCCCAGCACCTGCTCGAAGTCGAGCGAACCGAGGAAGAAGAAACCGAAGAACGCGGTCGTCATCAGCGCCTGGACGACGTTGGCGCCGGCGATCTTGCGCGAGCGGAAGATGCCGAGGGGCAGGATGGGGTTGCGGCCGATCGCCTGACGCACGACGAACGCCGCGAGCAGGCCGGCGGTGATCGCGCCCAGCACCATCGTGCGCTGCGAGACCAGTCCGAACTCGGACGTCTGGACGATGGTGTACACGCCGAGCATCAGGGCGGCGGTGACCGTGACCGCGCCGAGGACGTCGGCCCCGTTTTCCAGTCCGATTCCCCGGTCCGGCTCGAGCAGTCGGGCAGCCAGGGCCGTCGTGATCAGGCCGAAAGGCAGGTTGACGAAGAAGATCCAGTGCCAGCTGACGGCGGCCGTGATCACGCCGCCGGCGAGCAGGCCCACCGCGGCGCCCGCGGACGCTACGAAGCTGAAGACGCCGAACGCCTTCGCCCGCTCGAGGGGCTCTGGGAAGAGGGTCACGATCATGGCGAGGATCACCGCCGAGCTGACTGCGCCGCCGATGCCCTGAACGAAGCGGGCGGCGATCAGGATCGGCTGGACGAATGAGAGGCCACAGAGAACCGACGCGCTGGTGAAGATGCCGAGCCCGATCAGGAAGATGCGCTTGCGTCCGATCAGGTCACCGAGGCGGCCGGCCAGCAGGAGGAGGCCGCCGAATGCGATCAGGTATGCGTTGACGACCCACGCGAGGCCGGACGGCGAGAAGCCGAGATCTCGCTGGATCGACGGCAGCGCGACGTTGACGATCGTCATGTCGACGACGATCAACAGGAAGCCGGTGCAGAGGATCAGCAGCGAGATCCAGCGTGAGTTCTTCATACCTCTTTGGACGAGCGACCCCGGTCAGACTCATCGCTCGCGGACCGATTAGTTTCCTGCCCTTACCCGGTCTAACCTTTGATGGCTCGCCGCGCTGTTGTCTGCGACTGCGCGCAGATCAGCGACCCGACGCTGTCCACAATCGATCAGCTGGCGCGACTCGAGCTTGCTGCGCGGCAGCTCGGCTGCCAGCTTCAGCTTCGGCACGCAAACGCTGCATTGCGAGACCTTATTGAGCTCCTGGGGCTTGCGGACGTCCTACGGGTCGAGGTGGAGCGGGAGCCCGAAGAGGGGGAACAGCCTGGCGGTGTCGAGGAAGAAGGTCAATTCACCGATCCGACCCTCTGAGAGCTCGAGCACCTGGAGCGCCCAGGGCTCGTAGCCGCCGTTCGGATCCGGCTTGTACTGCCCGAAGGTCGGCTGGCCGTTGGCGCTCGTGGTTGGAATCATCCGCGAGCCGCGGCAGCCTATGCCCGGCCCGAACCACCAGGTCAGGATGTCGTCGCGTCCGCGCAGCCACATGTCGTAAGGGGGCATCGACTGCCTGGCGTCTTTCTGGATCAGGGCTGTCAGCGCGTTGATGTCGTACCGCTCGAATGCAGCTACGTAGCGGTCCAGCAACGAGCGCTCTGACTCGTTCAGAGGCTGTGCCGGCCCATCCGGGCTGATGCTGCTCCTGGCGATGGTGGCCCGGGCTCGCTGGAGGGCGCTGTTCACCGCGGCCAGGGACATCTGGAGGAGCTCAGCCACCTCGGCGGCCTGCCAGCCGAGGACTTCACGGAGAATCAAGACAGCCCGCTGGCGGGCCGGCAGGTGCTGGAGGGCCGCCACAAACGCGAGCCGGATCGACTCGTTCGCGATGGCAACGTCCGCCGGATCGCCCTCGGGCGCCACGAGCGCCTGCGGAATCGGCTCGAGCCACTGCACCTCGGCAGGCACGTTGAGGTTGGCCTCGATGGGCTCGCACGCGGGTCCAGTGTCCAGCGGCCGCACGCGACGGTCCTTGTTCTTGAGCGCGTCGAGGCAGACATTGGTCGCGATCCGGTAGAGCCACGACCGCATCGGTGAGCGGCCCTCGAAGCTGTCACGGTTCCTCCACGCGCGAATGAATGTCTCCTGGACGGCGTCTTCAGCATCGAACGGTGAGCCGAGCATCCGGTAGCAGTAACCGGTCAGCTCCCGACGGTGCTGTTCCAGCTCTCCGAAGGCGTAACCGATCGAAGGGGTCGAAGACACGATTCGATTGTAGGAACCGTCACGCGCCCGATTTGTTCCGAGCCTGATTCATGAGCCCAGCTACTGCTGCTGTACCTACGATGGCGGGTGGGAGCCACCGAGATCACGGGCCAAGCGGTTCCACCTCGAACACGGCCAGTCGTGGCGCCGCTGCCGCGAACGCATCGGAATCGGCGGGCGGCTGGACAGCGCCGACCTGAACGAAGAACCGGACTCCGGCCGGAATCTGTAGTGGGAACTGACGCAGTACCGGTTCACGCTCCTGGAGTCCCAGTTCCAGTAGGCGTACCCGCTGCCTCCGGCGGCCGCGGGCGAGGACGCCCCAGCCAATTGCTCGGGCATTCCTGACCCACTCGGTTTGGCCGAATGAGACGATGTAGCGCCGACCTTCCACGTAGAACGGAGACACGGGCGTGGTCCGCATCTGGCCGGTCTTCCGGCCCGGGACTGAGAGCAGATGAAAGGTGAGGAAGGCGATACCGAGGCGCTGCAAGAGCACGATTACGCGGTTGACGGGCTTCAGCCAGCGCGGCAAGCGGGTCGCTGGACCCGCGATGGTCGGTTCGGGATTGGTCATCGGTCGGAGCCTCCTCTGGCGGTCTTCCAGTGGGGCGAAGCGGCGCGTCTCGGTGGCCGGGACTGGATTGGCCCTCGCTCCATCCAGGCGCCGCCAAGCCGGTTGAGCAGCCGCGTGAACTGCGTGACGTCCTCGGCGTTCCAGTCATGGATCACGGCCGCGAACACGTCCACGCCAGCTTTCTCGAGCCTGGCGAGCTCAGCTCGTCCGTCGGTGGTCGCGGAAACCAGACACGAGCGTCGGTCCGCGGGGTCGCCCGCAACCTGGACATAGCCCTCGGCCTCGAGCGCCTGGACGTACCTGGTGACAGTTGATGGGTTCACGGCGAGCGCGTCCGCCGCATCCCTCGGCCGCACCGGGTCGCCGGAGGCGGCCAGCCGTAGGAGCCCGATCCGGGTGATGTCGAACGTCCGGGCCATGCCGCGGTAGGCGCCTTCGACGAGCGTCGTCACGGCGACCGCCAGCAGCTGGACTTCCTCTCTCGTTGCTTGCACAGAGCAAATTCTATTGTATTTGCTTGCTGGTGGCAATGATCTATCCACGTCCTGCCACCCAGGTTTCGCGCCAGGTCAAGCGCGGCTGTGGCAGCGGCCGCTACGCCTGAAGGGACAGCAAGGAGCGCAGCTCTGGACAGGCTGGGCAGTCGGGCGGCCTCAATGACGTGATCGAACTTTCCGGTCGGAGCACTAAGCCGCAGCCGCTCCGGACATGGTATCGCGGCCTGGAAGCGGGCACCGCTTTTCTATCCAGGCCGTAACGGCCTTTCTCACTCCGGACGTCTTCCCGCGCTTCGGCCTTCCGATCGAGCTCCCCGCCTGACCACCGCCGGCGCCTGTCTGGCAATCCCTGGTCGGCCGGCCTGGGGTTGGCCTGGCGGGCCTCAACGCGCGGCAGACGAACCGCACGGCCGAATTCGAGGGCGCGATGGTCGACCTCATTGGTCGGACATGAAGGGTCCAGGAGTCGTTCGAGCAGGCGCATCCGGCAAGCGGAGCCTGCAGACCGCCCTTGCCCCGAGCTCGCCGACCTGGTGGCTAAAGCGCAGCACGCCCTTGCTGGTTCGTGGCGGCCGTTCGAACCCCTACGGTGCCATCCAGGACGTGGAGTGTGGAGTAAGGCGTAACCGTGTCGGCGGTTCAACCATATGCGTGCCGTCCGGCGAGCTGGCTGCCGGCGGGAGGAGCGGCTCGGCTGCAACCATAACCGTGCCGAACGCCCGGATATCAGCCATAAGGCTGCCGTGCCGGCCCGGCCGCCTGCGCTCTACGGAACGAGGTCGAGGGCGCCAGTTCCCGCCAGGGCGGCGGCGGCTGGTCGAGGAAGAAGCGCAGCACCTCCAGGAGCCAGGCCAGCGGCCGCTCGCCCCACGACAGGCCCGGGGCAGCGCCGCGCGGGAGGATAGCGAGGCTCCACTGCACGTGCCGCCACAGGATCCGGGCCTCCGCCGTCTCGTCGCGGTCGAGCGGGGCGACCTCGCGGTGCCCCTCCAGGACGAACGGCACCGCCCGCAGCGGCATGCCGAAGAAGTCCCACGCCGGGTCGCCCCGTCCTGCGCAGCCCCAGTCCAGGATGGCTATGTAGTCGAGGGACCCGGGCCCGACCATGATGTTGGTGGCCTGGGGGTCCCGGTGGAGGAAGCGCTCCACGGCGGGCGCGGGGAGGGCGGCCACGGCGAGCCGGTCCAGCCATGCGCCCAGCCAGCGGGCCTCCAGGCCGGTGAACCAGCCGTCGGCCGCGCGCTGCTCCACAAGCTCTCGCGGGTCAGGGCGGACCCAGAGCTCGCCAAGGGGGCCGGCCGGGCCGGCGCTGGTGTGCAGTCGCGCGAGGTCGCGGCCCACCTCGCGCCAGACGTCCGGCGTCTCGCCCGGCTCGAGGTCCAGGGCGCTCAGCGCCCGGCCGCGGATGCGTTCGACCACCAGGTACGGCACCGGCAGCAGGTCGCAGGCGTCGTCGTAGGCGACCAACGCCGGCGTCCGCACCCCGGCCGAACTGGCGGCCGGAATCGCGACCGCCTCGACTCGGGCCTGCGCTACGTGGGCGGGGTGGTCGCGTGGGACGCGCAGCACCAGGTCGTCATCGAGCAGGTAGACGGCGTTGATGATGCCCGTGTCGGCGAGCGGAGTCAGCGCCCGGTCGCCAAGGCCGTGGCGGATGGCAATCGCCCTGACCGTCTCGGGTGAGACCGGGACGTGGTCGGCCAACTTCACTCCGACGTCACCAGATCAAGCCCGGCACGCGCAGCGAACATGGTTCTCTTCCATCGAAGAGTCCTGTTCGGCACCTTCGCACGTGCAGGGATGAGGCCGATGCCGACCTCTCGGGCCGAATGTGCCTGGTTGCTACCCTGAACAAACGTTCCCATTTTCGTCACTGCGATTCATCTTGTCATCGTCTTCGGGGGTCATATTCGCCTTGCTCACGTCCAGCGACATCGACCGCCTGCTCGACACCCTGGCCATACCCGATGTAGGCCGAACGCTCGTCCGCCACGGCCGGCTCGTGGACGTCCCGTCCTTGACCGACGACGCGCTGGGAGCGGCGGGCCGGGACCGGCTCCGGCTGGCCATGGAGGAGGACCTGCGCGTCGCGCACGAACGTCTTCGCTCCCCTGGAGGCGGGCGAGGCAGTCCACAGGCCGCGGTGGCTCAGAGAGCTGCGGCGCCGAATGGCGCACGCCGAACGGGCCTACGGGTTCGCATTCCTCGGACTGCTTCCTGAGACCGGGCGGCGCGGCAACCGGGCCGCCCGCTTCCCCAGGGAGACCCGGGAGCTGTTCGAGGAAGTGCGTCAGGAGCACCACGTCAAGCCCGGCGGGAGCAGTTGCGTGGGCTCATACCGGCTGTTCGAGGGCCGTGCCCGCGAGGCCGGCGTTCCCTGCCCGAGCTACTTTACCTACTGCAGGTGGCTGGAGCACGCTCGGACCCCTCGCGACGACGTCAGGAGCAAGGGCTGGAAGGGCGCGTACGGCGACCTGGAGTACGCCGGCCAACACCGCGAGCGGGACATGATGTCGCGTGCCCAGCGGGCCTGGCAGAAGGGCTACCTGGACTTCTACCGCGCTCCCCTCTGCCTGGTCAGTGAGCGATTCGTCGTCCTGGGCGATGCCTGGGTCGGGCTCCTCTTGACGACTACTCCGCCTACCCACTGGCGTGGGCCATCGACTTCGACGAACCCAGCGCCACTGGCGTGATAGCGGTGGTCCGGGACTGCGTGCGGCGTTGGAACCGGCTCCCTAAGACCGTCGTGGTCGACCTCGGCCCCGAGTTCCAAACGTCTACCTGGACACGCTCCTGGTGAGAGCGCGCGTCAGCAAGATGAACCGCCCGGCATCGGAGCCACGGTACGAGGCGCCGGAGGAGAGGATGTTCGGGACCGCCCAGGTCGAGCTGGTCCACCGGCTGCGAGGCCACACCCGGGCGCTCCAGAACGTGCGCATGGTCAGCCGGGAGGTGAACCCCGAGGCGCTGGCCGTCTGGACCATGCACGACTTCAGGGACGCGTTCGAGGATTACCTCTATCGGCACTACGTGAAGCGCGCGCACCCCGGCCTCAACGGCACGAGCCCGGAGACGGCGCTGTCGGAGAGCGTCGCGCTCTCCGGCGAGCGCCGGCACCGGCGCATCGCCTACGACGACACCTTCCGCGTCCTGACGCTCCCCTCACTACGCCGACCCGCCGTGAAGATCACGCCCCCGGGCAAGATCCACGTGCTCCACATCGACTACTGGTGCCCCGAGTTTCCGCGACCGCGGGCTCTGGGGGACGTCGGTGAAGGTCTGCTACGACCCCGACGACCGCGGCCACGTCGAAGCCTGGGTCAGCGGGCAGTGGCGGGAGTGCACGTCCGAGCACCACCGCGTCTTCAAGGGCCGCAGCCAGCGTGAGATCGAGGTCGCCGCGAGGATCTTCGCCAGGGAGCAGAGCGCCGTCCGGAACCGGCGCACCGACCCCTCCGGATACCGGCTGGCCGCCATCCTGGAGCCGGCGCACGAGTACGAGGCACTTCGCGTCGCCGAGCTCAAGCAGCGGGAGAAGCAGCGCACTGGTAGTACCTGGCGCCGCCTGGAGGGACGCGAGGACCTCACTTCGGCCGCTGCCGGCGACCAGCAGCCGGCCTCGGACGGCGCAGTGACCATCCCGTTCCGCGCCGACCGGGTGCGTCGCCTCCTCGACCCACCGCGACGAGATGGGCGAGGACGACCTTGCCGTCTGACTCGATCCACATCCTGCCGGTCCTGGACCGCGGACTCCAGGTAGCCATCGACCAGGTGGCAGACGGCCGCCTGGTCGTGTTCGCCGAGCGGCTCGGGCTCGGCGGGGGCAAGGTGTCGGCGTGGCGCGCCGGCCTCGTCGCGCCCGGCCTACCCGCGCTGCTCCGCCTGTGCTACGCGCTTGATGTACGGCTCGTCGACTTCCTCAGTGCCGATTTCCGCGCCAGCGTGCGAGACGACAGGACGCAGCGGCTCTCACCCCGTTCCGACTACCGCAAGTGGACGCCTGGAGTGCTGGAGGACGCCCTTCGCAGCGAACTGACGCAGCCGGTACCCACTCTAACAGCCGTCGAGCGACGCCTCGGATGCAACCGCAAGACCCTCCGAAAGCACCAATCCGAGCTGGGCGCCGAGGTGGTGGCCGCGGGCCGCGAACGACGCATAGCCCTAGAGCGGGAGAGGACCAGCAAGCTCACGGCAGAGGTCGAGACCGTTGTCCAGCACCTCATCGACGCCCGCGTGCTCCCTACCGCGAGCAGGGTCTCAGCGCTGCTGGCTCGCCCCGGCTCACGGCGAGATCCAGCAGCACGGCGAGCGTTGCGAGCTGCAGTGGAGCGGGCCGCCCCAGTTCAACCATAACCGTACCGATCCGCGGTTCAACCATAAGCGTGCCAAACCGGCACGGATATGGTTGAAACCACAGTTGAGGGCGGTTCGTGAGCTGCTCCGATTGGTGGAGGCGGCGGGAGTTGAACCCGCGTCCGAAGCAGAGTTCGTCGGGACTTCTACGAGCGTATCCAGAATTCTTATCTCGCCTCGGGGCTCCTCCTGGCGGGATCCCCATAGGCCAGCCGCGGTAAGCGTCCCCGGGCGGGACCGTGGCGCCCCCGCTCAGGCAAGCCGGTTATTGTGACACCGTCTCCCCGGCTCTCCGGCCCGGCCGGGGGCGGCGCCCGGGCTCTATGGCCCGGAGCTCATCTCTACGCTACTTACGCGGCGAGAGCGAGCTCGCGATTGGTGTTGGCATTTGTGTGCCTTGCGCTGTAACGCTCACGCCTTCGGCTCGCTATCCCGAAGCCCTAACTGCCCCGTCGAGACCGGACGCCCCCACGAAACGAGCTTCGCAACAAAGATTCTACCCGCCCGGACGCCGGCTCAAGCTTGCCCAAGCGCCTGAGGCGGTTCGCGGTACTCAATGGCCGGCTGCGGTGAGATTCAGCGCTTGAGCGCCCGCTCCATTTCCCGGCGAGCGTCAGCCTCGGCGAGCACGTGTCGCTTGTCGTACTGGCGCTTGCCCCGTCCGAGGCCGATCTCAACCTTGGCCCGGTTCCGCGCAAAGTAAAGGCGGAGCGGGATCAGCGTGTAGCCGCGCTGCTTTACCTTTCCTATAAGGCTGGCGATCTCTTTGGAGTGAAGAAGCAGCTTGCGAGAGCGGAGCGGCTCGTGGTTCACGTACCCGCCCTGAGCGTAGCTGCTGATGTGAACGTTCTCGAGCCATGCTTCGTGCCCTTCCAATCGCACGTACCCGTCTCGAAGGTTGACCCTGCCCGCGCGAAGCGACTTCACCTCGGTCCCGGTCAGCACCAACCCCGCCTCGTACGTCTCATCGATGAAGTAGTCGTGGAAGGCTCGCCGGTTGACCGTGATGTCACGGCTGCGCTGCTCAGGCACGGCTCGTCACGAGCGTCCGCGGCGCCATTGGCCGCCGGCCCGGCGGCTGGACCTCCTGCAGCAGGTAGGACCCGTCCCCGGCCGCCACCTCCACCCCGTCGTGCCCGGCGGCCAGCACTTCGCCGGGCCGCCCGGAGCCGGTGAGCGGACGGCCGCGGAGTACCTTGACGCGGCCACCGCCGAGCGGCAGCGTCACGCCGGGCCACGGGTGGAGCGCACGCACGCGCCGGTCGATTTCGTCTGCTGCCAGGCTCCATTCCAGCTCGCCGTCCTCTCGTGACAGCTTCGGTGCCTGAGTGGCCGCCGCATGATCCTGCTCCACCGCTTGTAGGTCATCCAGCCGCGCCAGCACGTCCACCAGCAGCTCGGCACCCATGAGTGCCAGCCGTGCCCCGAGTGCGCCCGCGTCTTCGCCTGGACCGATCTCGGTCTCATGGGTGGCGAGCACCGGCCCATGGTCGAGCTGCTCGTCGAGACGCATGATCGTGACCCCGGTGATCTTATCGCCGGCCAGAATCGCATGGGCGACGGGTGCAGCACCGCGGTGCCGCGGCAGCAACGACGCATGCACGTTGAGAATGCCCCGCGGGGGGATCGCAAGCACGGAGCGCGGAACGATCTGGCCGTAGGCGACGACCACGATCAGCTCGGGCGCCGCCACCATAAGTCGAGCAACGTTTTCGGGCGTCCGGAGCCTCTCGGGCTGGAATACTTCCAGCCCCATCTCCTCGGCGGCGGCTTTCACCGGTGGCTGGGTCAGCCGCAGCCGGTGACCGGGCCGGTCTGGCTGCGTGACGACAAGCTGGAGTCGATGTCCGGCCCCCAGCAGCGCCCGCAGCGACGGGACGGCGAAGGCCGCCGTGCCCATGAAGACGAGCTTCAGGCCTGTACTGCCTCCAGCTCCGTCCGTGACAGGTCCTCTTCGGCCTCGACCTCCTCGACGCGCCGCAGCGTGTCCAGGCTGGTCAGCCTGTCGGTGAACAGGACTCCGTCGATGTGGTCGAGCTCGTGCTGGAAGGCGCGTGCGGTGAAGCCGCTCGATTTGATTCGCACCTCTTTGCCCTTCCGGTTCAGGCCCTTGACCACGACAGTCTCATGACGCTCCACTTCACCGACCCAACCAGGAAAGCTCAAGCAAGCCTCGTAACCGACCTGAGAGCCTTCACCCCTGACCAGGACCGGGTTGACCAGGGCGTAGTGCTGGTTCTCATCCCCCTTGACGACGATCGCGCGAAGAGGGACCCCGATCTGGTTGGCGGCAAGGCCGGCGCCCGGCGCAGCGTACATCGTCTCGGCCAGGTCATCGAGCAGACGCACTATGGAGGTGTCGACCCGGGGTACCTTCTTCGCCCTCTGCCGCAGCACGGGATGTTCGAAGCCAAGAATTTGCCGAACTGCCATGTGCAGACCGGATTCTACCGGGCTCAAGATTGGGTTAATCTCATAGGGACCAGATGGCTCCGGCCGACTTATTGCAGCCCCTCCAGGGGCAACGGGAAGAGACCCTTCGAGTCCTCGATTCTCTGGGGACCACCGATCTCGACATCGTCGTCCGAGGTGACGGGAGGACCGTCCACCAGATCCTTTGTCACCTGGTCGATCGCGAGCACGGTGTCAACTTTGTCATTCGTCGCGCGCTGGCCGGCCAGGTGGTCCACCTCGGGCCCAAAGAGAAACTCCAGATCAGCCGCTCGGAGTCAGACCCCTCACCAGCCGGCTGGGACCTGGTCAGGATCCGGACCGAGTTGGTCGAAGCGCGAGATGGCCTTTGTCAGACCTTCCTCGCCATGAAGGAAGACGACCTGGACCTGCCGATCCGCTGGCCCGAATGGCCTGCCCGAACGATCCGGACCTCCATCCCGTACATGCTGGAGCACGAAGACAGCCACGTCGACGAGGTTCGCGCCGCGGTCCAGCGGGACCGAAAGCTCGCCAGCTGAACGACATAGGCGGCACAGAGGCCCCCCTCCCCCGGCTTCGCCGGGTACTCCCCCGACTCCACGGGGGAGAGGCTCCTGCGATTCAGGCATCCGCGTGCGCCTTCAGCCAGGCCATGACTGGCCGGGCCGCACGCCACACCTCAACCACCTTCTCGCGGGCGTCGGCCGTGCCCAGCCAGGGCTGCAGTCCGAACGACCGCATGACCATCATCTGCTTGAGCCGCAGGAGCCTCTCCCTGGGATGGTCGCGTGGGTAGGGCTTGGGCACCAGCTTCAGCTGCTCGCCGCCGATCTCGAACCCATCGCGCTCGAGCCGCGCCGCCATCTCCGCGAGTTGAGCGCCGCTCTCCTCGTCAGCCACCGCCGCCCGAAACCGCTCGAGCTGTGGCTTCTCAACGTGCCACCAGCCGGTGGCGGAGAAGAGTCCGCGCGCGGAAAGCGAGACGTAGCCCCCGTCGCAGACCGCTGAGATCTCCGTCTTGTACGGCGACTTGTCGGCCGAGAATCGGATGTCCCGGTTGGGCCGGAAGATCTTGCCCGACCCGAACTCGGCCTCGACCGACGCCAGCAGCGCCTCCATCGGATCGCGTACGCAGCGCAGGTATGTGGCGCGGTTTGCCTCGAAGTAGGCCTTCGAGTTATCCAGTTGAAGGCCGAGGAAGAACCGCTGTGCCTCCTCGGGCCACCCCTGGAAGTTGTCGCTCATGGCCCAGCATTCTCGGACAATTGTCGGGTGGCCATTGCGGACGACCTGCCCCTGATTCCGACGGCAACCATAGGCAGCTACGCGGCCCCAGGCTGGTATCAGATCGTTCGCGAGCACATTAATCGCGGTGAGCTGGGTGAGACCGACCTGCGAGAGCTGGTCGAGGACGCCTCGTCGGTTGCCATATCGGACCAGGAGCGTGCCGGGCTGGATGTCGTGAGTGACGGCGAGGTCCGGCGCGCCGACTTCATCATGGGCTTCTACGACCGTTTCGACGGCTTGCGTCAGTCGGCGCCGCACAGGCGGCTCGGACCCTACCTGTACGACTCGACTCCGGTGTATGAAACTGCTGGGCGGGTCAGCGCTCCGAACGGTCTCGGATGCGTGGCCGAGTTCATATTCGCATCCCGCCGGACCGACCGTCTCGTCAAGGTGGCCGTGCCGGGACCGCTCACGCTGACGAACGCTATCCGGATCCGCGACGGCTACTCCGAGCGCGAAGGTCTTGCGGAAGACCTCGTGGCTGTGGTCAACGCCGAGGTCAGAGCGTTGGTCGCTGCCGGCTGCCGCTTCGTCCAGGTCGACGAGCCGTCTTATAGCGCCTACTGGGCCGATCCCGCAGAGGGCGTCAGACTCTTCAACCACTGCGTGGACGGCGTCGCCGGCGACGACGTCTCGATCGGGCTCCACGTCTGCTTCGGCAACCTCCGGGGCCGCCCTCAGTCACCGCGCACGTACGCACCCATTCTCCCCCACCTCAGGGACGCCCGGTGCGACGTCGTCTTCCTGGAGTTCGCCAACCGCGAGATGGCCGAAGCAGAGGCCTGGGCTCGCCACGACCTGCCCCAGGCGCTTGGCGCGGGCGTCGTCGACGTGAAGAGCTTCCACAGAGAGCGTCCCGAGGACGTGGCAGTGCGGCTGCACCACCTGCTGGAAACCGGCGTGCCGCCGGAACGGCTGTGGGCGGTTCCCGATTGTGGCTTCTGGGAGACGCCACGCTGGCTGGCATACGCGAAGCTTCAGGCGCTGGCGGCTGGGGCCGAGCTGGTGCGACGAGCCCTGTAGCCCCGCTCCCAACGAACCGGCGCCGACGGCCTGGCGCCCGAGCGGGCCGCACACACCGAGCTGTCGTCAGCTCGTGAAGCTATCCCACGGGGTCGATGTCGTGCGACCAGCCCCGGCCGCGCGGGGCCAGACGGCGCACCCGGTCCAACCGCTCGCCACGCAGGGTCAGCTGCCACCGATACTCGCCCCGCAGCCGGTGTATGAACGCCGGAGACGGCCCCTGCAGCATCACACCCTCGACCCTCTCCTTCAGCAGCGCTGCCGCGAGCGATTCCGCTGCCTCTCGTGCCGCCGCCGCTGCCTGCCCGGCCTCCCGGTGACTGTAGGTGAGCACGGCCAGATCAGCGTATGGAGGGAACGAAAAGGCCTGCCGGGAAGACAGCTCATTCAGGTAGAAAGCCTGGTAGTCGCCGGTCTGTGCGTAACGCAGGCTGTAGTGATCCGGGTTGGATGTCTGCACGACCACCTTCGCCGGCCGGTCTCGGCGGCCGGCCCGGCCCGCCACCTGGGTTACGAGGGCAAAGGCCGCCTCCGCCGACCGGTAGTCGGGGAAGTGCAGCGGCAGGTCGGCGTCAATCACACCGACCGCCGTGACGGCCTCCAGGTCGAAGCCACGCGTGACCAGCTGCGTTCCCACCAGGACGTCCGCTCGACGGGACGCGAATGCCTCGAAGATCTCGAAGTACGCGTCAGGGCCCCGCGCGGTGTCACGGTCGAGTCGCAGGACCCGCGCCTGTGGCCACAGCTTGCGCACCATGCCCTCCAGCCTCTGCGTTCCCAGGCCCAATCCCCGGATGTTGATCGAACCGCAGTACGGGCAGTGGGGTGGCAGCGGCCGGCTATATCCGCAGTAGTGACAGCTGAGGGCATCCAGCTCCAGGTGCTGGACCATCGACACCGAACAACCCAGGCACTGGACTGAGCGCCCGCACTCGCGGCACATCACGAATGTGGCGGCGCCCCGGCGGTTCAGGAAGAGGATCACCTGCTCTTCATTGGCCAGAGCCGTCTCCACCGTCTCGAGCAGCCGCCGGCTCAGCGGCATGCGGTTCCCGCGGAGCATCTCCTCACGCATGTCGACGAGCTCCACCTCGGCCGCCTGGCCGCGTGCCCTCAGCGGCAGCTCGGCCAGGCGCAGCGCTCCGCTGCGAGCCTCGCTGTACAGAGCGACGGTGGGAGTGGCCGAGCCGAGCACCAACCGCGCTCCGGTGGCCGCGGCCAGGCGCCGCGCCACCCACCCGGCCTCGTAGCGCGGGGTTCGATCCTGCTTGAATGCGGACGACCCCTCCTCGTCGACGCAGATCAGCCCCAGCCTGGGAAGTGGCGCGAAGACGGCAGACCGGCTGCCGATGACCAGGTCCACCTCTCCTCTGCGTGCCCGCCACCACTGCTGGGCACGCTCCAGGTCGGTCAGTCCACTGTGCAGGACCGCCAGCGGCACGCCCAGCCGAGTGCAGAACCGCTCGACGAGCTGCGGAGTGAGCGCGATCTCC
>Ga0126383_10001702_pt1 | contig 13813 bp, 12 predicted proteins | sample PanSoiMetPlot_35_FD_96882 | JGI IMG/M metagenome (GOLD analysis project Ga0126383, IMG submission 96882) | Tropical forest soil microbial communities from Panama - MetaG Plot_35 | ecosystem: Environmental > Terrestrial > Soil > Tropical forest > Bulk soil | place: Panama | collected 2016-02-17
ACGCGGCGCACACAGCCCATTTCTCGGTGGGTTCGGGAACGAAGCTGGCGATGGAGGACGCCATCGTCCTGACGCGGTCTCTCGGAGAGCACCGGGAGCTGAGCGATGCGCTGCAGACCTATGAAGCCGAGCGCCGCCCTGTGGTCGAGAGCCTGCAGCGCGCCGCCCAGGTCAGCCTCGAATACTTCGAGAACACCGAGCGCTACATGCAGCTCGAGCCGGTGCAGTTCGCTTTCAACCTGCTGACGCGCAGCCTGCGTATCACCCACGACAACCTCAAGGTGCGCGATCCGCGGTTTGTGGAGAGCGTCGACCGGTGGTTCGCGAACGGGGCCGCGCGCGCGGTCGGGATGCCGGAGCCGTCGTTGCCGTCGCCGCCGCCGCTGTTCACGCCGTACCGGCTGCGCGAGCTGCTGCTCGAGAATCGCGTCGTCGTCTCCCCGATGTGCCAGTACTCCGCCGAGGACGGCATGCCCAACGACTGGCACCTCGTGCACCTCGGCGCGCGGGCGATCGGAGGCGCCGGGCTGGTATTCACGGAAATGACCGACGTCACCCGGGATGGCCGCATCTCCAACGGGTGCACCGGGATGTACAAGGCGGAACACGTGCAGGCGTGGAAACGCATCGTCGACTTCGTACACCAGGCGAGCCGCGCCAAGATCGGACTGCAGCTCGGGCACGCGGGGCCCAAGGCGGCGACGAAAAAAATGTGGGAAGGCGATAACGAGCCGCTCGAGACCGGCGCCTGGCCGATCATGGGCGCGTCGCCGATTCCCTACTTCCCGCACAGCCAGGTCCCGCGGCCGATGACGCGCGCCGACATGACCGGCGTGCGGGACGCCTTCGCGCGCGCGGCCCGCATGGGCAACGACGCCGGGTTCGACATCCTGGAGCTGCACTTCGCGCACGGCTATCTGCTCGCGAGTTTCATCTCGCCGCTCACCAACAAGCGGGAGGACGAATACGGCGGCACGTTCGAGCGCCGCATGCGCTTTCCCCTCGAGGTGTTCGACGCCGTGCGCAACGCCTGGCCGGCGGCGAAGCCGATCGCGGTGCGCTTCTCTGCCGTCGACTGGGCGCCGGGCGGGCTCGAGTCTGCCGGTGCCGTCCAGGTGGCGAGGGCGTTCAAGGAGCGGGGCTGCGACATCATCGATGTGTCGGCGGGTCAGACGGTTGCCTACCAGAAGCCGGTGTACGGCCGCCTGTTTCAGACGCCGTTCGCCGACCGGATCCGCTACGAGGCCGGAATGCCCGTCATGACCGTCGGCAACATCTCGAGCTTCACCGATGTGAACACCATCCTCGCCGCCGGCCGCGCCGACCTGTGCGTGCTGGCGCGCGCGCATCTGTACGATCCGTATTGGACACGCCACGCGGCGTACGCGCTGGGATGGTCCGTCGACTGGCCCGACCAGTACGAGTCGCTGGAACGCTACAAACCGCGCTTCACATAGGACCGGACCGATGGCCGTGACGTACGCCAGCTACCTGCGACTCGACGAGCTCCTCTCGCTGCAGCAGCCGGGCAAGGGGGAGATGGAGCACGACGAGACGCTGTTCATCGTCATCCACCAGGTGTACGAGCTGTGGTTCAAGGAGGTGCTGCACGAGCTCGACCACCTGATGACGCTGCTCGTGGCCAGCGATACGCCGCGCGCGCTGCACACGCTGAAGCGCACTCTCACGATCCTCAAGGTGCTGGTCGCGCAGATCGACATCCTCGAGACGATGACGCCGCTCGGTTTCCTCGCCTTTCGCGACCGGCTCGAAACGGGGAGCGGATTCCAGTCGTTTCAATTTCGCGAGATCGAATTCGCGCTCGGCATCAAGAACGCAGCCGTGCTGGAGCGCTATCCCGCGGGGAGCGAGCATCGCCGTCGCGTGGAGCAAAGGTTGAAAAGCGCGACGCTGTGGGACGCCTTTCTGCGCTATCTCGCCGCCAACCGGTTCGCCGTCCCCAAGGCGCTGCTCGATCGCGACGTCACGCGCGGAGTCGAGCCCAGCCCGGAGCTGCAGCGCCTGCTGATCGAAGTGTACCGCACGAATCCGGGGGTGCAGTCGGTGTGCGAGCGTCTCGTCGACCTCGACGAAGGCCTGATGGAGTGGCGCTACCGGCACGTAAAGATGGTGGAGCGCACCATCGGCACGCGCCACGGCACCGGCGGCTCGGCGGGCGCGGCGTACCTCGCCACCACCCTCAACCGACCGGCGTTTCCGGATCTCTGGGCGATCCGCACCGAGTTGTGAGCGTCGCTTCCAGCTTCCTGGCGCGGCATTACACGCGCTTCCGGGTCGCCGAGCGTGTGCTCCTGACGGGACACTCGCATCAGGCATGGCCCGACGTCGGCTTCGAGGCGCAGCAGCAGGCGTGGCTCGACGCCGCCGAGCACGTCGACGACAAATGGGACCGGGCGTTCGCCAGAGCCGATCGCGTGCGCGCCGGGTTCGCCCGGCTGCTCGACGATCCCGGCGCCGACATCGCGCTCGCCTCGAGCACCCACGATCTCCTCGTGCGCTTTCTCTCGGCGCTGCCGCTGGGCCGGCGCCCCCGCCTCGTCACCACCGACGGCGAGTTTCACACCGTGCGCCGCCAGCTCGACCGGCTTTCCGAAGAGGGCATCGAGGTCGTGCGGTTGCCGTCGCGACCGGTCACCCAGGTCGCCGAGCGCATCAAGAAGATGGTGACCGACCGTACTGCCGCCGTGCTCGTCTCGGCGGTGCTGTACGAGAACGCGCACATCGTCCCGAACCTCGCGCTCGCGATGGACGCCTGCCGAAAACTCGGCGTCGAGCTGCTGGTCGACGCGTACCACGCCCTCAACGTCGTGCCGTTTTCGCTGCGGACCGAGCAGCTGACGGATGCCTTCATCGTCGGCGGCGGCTACAAGTACTGCCAGCTGGGAGAGGGCAACGCTTTCCTGCGAATCCCCCGGGACTGCGCCATGCGCCCGGTGGTCACTGGATGGTTCAGCGAATTCGCCGAGCTGGCGAAGCCGCCGTTCGCGGGCCAGGTGCCCTACGGGGAAGGCTCCGCGCGCTTCGCCGGTGCGACCTACGACCCGACGAGTCATTATCGCGCCGCGGCGGTGTTCGACTTCTTCGAGCAGCAGCAGCTGGATCCCACCGCGCTGCGCGCGGTGAGCCAGCGCCAGGTGGGACTCCTGGCCCGCGAGTTCGACGCCCTCGGAGTCGACCCGAAGGTGATCGACCGTGACCGACGCTCCGTCCCGCTCGCATCGATCGGCGGGTTTCTTTCGTTGCGCGCGCCGCGCGCGGCGGAAATCTCACGGAGGCTGCGGGAACGACATGTGTGGACCGATTACCGGGGTGAATCGTTGCGGCTCGGTCCGGCACCATACGTGAGCGACGACCAGCTGCGGGCGGGTCTCTCCGCTCTGAAAGAAGTCTCCTCAACGCTGTGAGCGAAACGCGCGGATTTGGGCCACCGCATCGGCGACCTTGTACCCGATGAAGATCTGGCCCATCTCGCGCGTCGCTTTGGTAGGATCCCCATCCACTCCCGTTCTCGCCTGTTCCGTGCTGTCGCTCCTGGCCAGGTTGTCGCGCCGGATCCAGAGCGAATCGATGTAGAGCAGCTCGCTCGTGTCGTCGCTGCCCGCGTGCCGATCGGGTGCGATGTGGTGCTCGGCGAGGTAGGCGCGCGCCTGCTCTTTCTCCTTGTAATAGAGATCCGACACGTAGCGCACGCGCACTCCCCTCGCGCGCCACTTGGCGTCGAGCGTCAGCGCCACGTAGCGCAGCTGCTCCTGCCCTTCGCCGTGATCGCCCATGATGTAGACCTGCCGAAAGCCCGCCGCGATCGCACTCGCCGCAATGCCGCGGACGACGCCGTCGAACACCGTCGGGGAGAGCGACACGCTGCCCGGAAAGCGCATGTGCCCCGTCTTCGTCGCCGCATCCCCCGTGGGGGCGAACGGGAGCGTCGGATAAACGAGGGCGTCGCCCAGCTCTTCGGCGATGCGCTGAGCGACGAAGTGCGCGATGAAGGTATGCTTGCCGATCACCATGTGGGGACCGTTCTGCTCGGTGCTGCCGACGTAGATGATCGCGGTGGTCCGCCCGGCGGCAATCGCATCACGCACCTCGGTCCAGGTCATCTCCTCGATGAGCACTGGGTGATGCGCGGCTTGCCCGTTGGCTGGGACTGGAAGCCACGCAGCTGCGATCATGGCCGCAACGAGCGAGGTACGGGTCGTGTGCATCAGATGTCCTTGGAGAGTTGATTCCCAGCTTACGCACCGAGCAGCTGATTGACGGCGCGCTCCGCTTCGCGGATCGAGTTGCGATGATCCATCGCACCCGCGAGATCGGTATTGGCGAACGCGATGCGCCCGTGCGGCGCGTTGCGCAGCACGTCGCGCGCGGCGGGCTGGCCGTTCGTGCCGAAGAAAAAGCCGGGCTGCGGGTTGACGTAGGCATGGCCCCAGCGGTTGAGAATGATCCCGGCGATGTCCCGGCCAGGGTCGAACCCTCCCGGGGCGAACATGTCGCCCAGCTGCTGGCGGAACGCGTGCTCGTATTGCGCGAACGAGGTGCCGAGCAGCTGCGCTCGGCCACGGCTTCCCTGCTCCCCGATCGGCACGCCCGGCTGCGCGAACAACACCTTGATGGTCAATACCGTCGGTGAATCAGGTCCGAACGTCTTGTTCATGCCACCGACCGTCGCCTGTTTGCGCACCGACAGATAATTGCCCAGCCCCTCGAACCAGCGGCACCCCGACATCCCCATCTTGTAGAGAAAACGCCAGTTGCGCACCGCGATATTCGCCATCAGGCACGGCGAGCGGTAGAACTGCGCGTACGCCGCGCGATGGCCGTCAGGGAGATCGCCGACGATGTGCTTCGTCGTCCAGCTGCCACCCGCCATCACCACGGCGCGCGCCTTGACGGAGTAGAGTCGCTTTCCCTTCACGTACGTGATCACCACGTGCGGGGCGTGCGCCGGATCCCCCGCGTGGGCGACCCGGACCACCGTGACATTAAGGCGAATGCGGGTGCCGCTCTCCGGACGATCGAGCGCGGTGAACCGTACCCGGTTCTGCCACACGGCGTCGACGCTGCGCGGGCCGGAGAACGCGTCTGGGATCAGCGTCTTCACCATCAGCCGGGCGAAGCCGGTATTGCCGTCAGGGAACATCTGATCGCCGAGCGCGTCGTCGCCGTCGCCCGGGAACTGCGTCTCGATCGCGTAGTCGCAGTACGCCGACAGCGCATCGGGCCCGAGTCCATACCCGCCGCCTGCGAGCGGCGAGAGGAACGTCCGCACTGTGTCGCGGCTGATCTGGTGCCGCGCCATCAGGTGCTCCTCCAGGGTGACGGCGTCGAGCTCGCGCGAGACGGCGTCGCCTTCGGTCACGGGACGCGGTGCCGGGACGTCGGCGCTGCGCGAGCGCAGCCACTCCGCCTTCACCGCTGCCGGGAGCGGCGCTCCGTCGAGGCCGCGTCCCCACGGATCGAGCACCCAGACGCCGGGACGCGCCCCGAACTGTGAACCGAAGTAGAAGCCGTAATCCTTCGGTTCCTCGTACGGGCTGTGACTGAGCGACATCTCGGCCTCGGGCCCCTGCCAGCTCTGGTACGCGAACGCCGGGCGGTCCATGCCGATCAGCTGGTAGAAGCTGTCGGTGTATCCGCCCTTCTGGGGGACGAGGAAGATCGCCGAGCCCTGATGAGCGATCACCGTCCGGCCGTCGACGCGAAACTCGTTGCGCTTCGCTTCGCCGCCGAAGATCGCGTGGTTGTCGAGCACGAGGCAGCGCCCGCTTCGCCGCTGTTGGAAGAACACCGCCGCCGCGAGGCCCGAGATTCCGCCGCCGACCGCGACCAGGTCGTACATCTCACCTGTGTCGGTGGCGCTCGCGATCGCCTGCTCGAACACCCCGTCGCGCATACGGTGCGCCGTGGCGATCACGTCGTACATGTTGCCGTGCGCGTGCGCGTAATCGCCTACGCCCCCGTAGCCGTCCCAGGCGTCGGCGGGAGAGATGCCGAACGGCACCCGGACGTGGCGACCCAGCAACATGCCGGTACTCGCCAGGAGAGTGCCGTTCAAAAAATCGCGCCGTGTGATCGCGTCTTGCATGGCGAAGCACTACGTTACTACAACCTCCTTCAAGCGGACATCCCATGTCACTCGGCGTTGCTCGGCTTCCCATCCTCGGCGTGCTGGCAGTGGCGCTCGCTCCGGCGCTGCACGCGCAGGCGGCCAACCCGTGGGCCTGCCGGGCGGACAGCCTCAGCGGCTGGAATTGCGCGCGCTACTACAACGGCACCGTGACGCTCTCGTCCGAACTGACGGGATCCGTCCACGAGACGCACAAGATCGTGGCGACGATCACCGGCGGCCGCGTCAGCTGCCGCGTGTCGGGGAGCGAGGTAACGGAATTCGAGGCTCCGGGGATGCTGGCGGTCGCGCACGAGGCGACGCTGACGACGGGCGGTGGCTACAACATCAGCGTCTGGTGTCCCGAGGAAGCCGGTGACCTCCCTCGTGCCAGGACCGAGCCGCAAATCAAGATCGAGGGGCAGCGTGCGGCGAATTACACCACGCTCGAAGGCAAGGACAGCCACGAGAATCCCAATGCCGACGCCGCCAACGGGATCTCGGGGACGGAGACGATCACCTGGAGTCTGCGGCGGTCCTAGCGGTCGATACCGGTCGTCCCAGGATCGTGGGCGCGAAGAGGTTGGCGATGGAGTCGCCGAACAGGGCGGCGGACGCCGGGGAGCCCCGCAAATGCACCTGGCCGAGAGAGTCGCCGGCATCCGTGCCGATGAGACGTGCCACGATGATGAAGGTGGAATCGGTCATCCCCACGACGCCGACGATCCCGAAATGGGCCGCGACGAAGTTGTTCAGGTCGGTGACCTTCACCGGCCTCCGGGAGCGGTCGACGATCAACACACCGGCGGCTTGCAACCGATCGACGATGTGCGCCCGCGTCGTATCGGCTGCGGCTCGCAGGATCGGGGTAGAGTCGGTGCCCAACGACAGCGGGCGCACGACGGCCGCGCTGTGCGGAGCCCGCTTCGGCGCGTGTCCTTGCCCGGAGAGCGGTACGACCACGACAAAGAAACTGATGGCGAGGCAGAGTTTGGGGTCCATGAGGCGGCGGCGAATTTCGCGGCACCTCGCGAGACCCGCAAGACTCAGCGCACGAGCGTAATGATCACCCGCTGATAGTGGGTGAGGGCCGGCGTGCCGTTGTCGGTCGCCTCGAGGATCAGATGAATCGTCTGCCCGGCCGTGGCGTCCGCCGGGACCTGCACGCTCGTGGCGAGCGTGGTGGGGCTCGAAATGGTGACGCGGCCCGGATACGACCCTACATCCTTCCACTGCCACCATCGCACCGTCACGGCGTTTCCATCGGGATCGGATGTGGCGCCCTCGAGATGTATCGTCTCGCCCGGGCGGGCGGATATGCGCGTGGATCCTCGGATCGTTACCCGCGGCTCATGGTTGGCGCCGGCGTACGTCGGCGTCACCGACCATAGCAGTCGCGCAGCGAATCCGTTCTGAGCGGCAGGCGTGAAGTCCGGGTCGGGAGACGGCGGCCGTGCCGCAGCCGCGGCCCGCTCCTGGAGCTTGAGCAAATCGTCGTACGAGTGGATCGCGCTGAAAAAGCCTGCCGCAGCGGCGGGCGTTCCGGTCGCGCCATGTCCCGCCCAGCCACCCGTCGTTCCCTCCCCGTACGCCTGTAGTCCGTTATCGAGCAGGTTCAGGTAGGTGAACGTGTCGCCTTCACCGAGGAACTCCCCCTTCGAACGCGGCGGCGTCCACACGATGTAGCCCATCGCTTTGAGCTGATCGGCGCTGTGGCCCGACAAGCCGAAGTAGTCGAAGATGTCGCCCGGCACCATCTGCTTCCCATCCCCCCAGACCCGGTAGAGAGCGCCGAACGGGCCGCGGCCCGAGATGTTCTTCCCCGTCCACTCGACGCTGTAGTAGACCGAGTCTTCGACGCTCGCCGTGCTTTGCGCTCCATAGCCCAACGGGACCCCGCCCACGCCAGCGGGGAGTGTCCTGATGTCGGGCCAGCTCGGATGGATGTAGGTGGCATAGGTGTCGTCCTGATCCCCGGACGTCGAGAGAATCGCTTTGCGCGAGACCTTCTGGTAGATAGCGGGCCACTCGGGCGTCGCGGCATACTGGTCGTGGATCGACTTCAGCGCCCGCGCGATCGTGCTCTGCCCGCCCCACGCGAGCAGGAAGACGGGGCCCGGCTCGTCGTCCATCAGCAGAGCTTTTATGAGATCCGAGCCGGGGCTGTCCTTCGAGATGTCCCCATCGAACTCCACGTTCCCCCACCGCACCTTCGACTTCAGCTCGGCGGGGGTAGGATAGTCGGGATTGTGCACCCGCAAGTTCGGATAGACCTGCTCGTAGGTCGCAACGGCCTTGTCGATGAAGTGTTCGTCCGGGGCCCATCGCCAGGACGCACACGGACACAGGTTGAGCCCCCAGCGGGAGTACTCGCGGTTCGCAACGGAGATCTTCTTCCCGGTCCCGTCGCCCTTCCAATGAAAGCCGCTGCTGGCGTAGATCAGCCCTTCCGTCCGGAAATCGGTGCTGTAGAGCAGATAGCGGATCAGCGAGTTCGCGTCGTCGAGCTCGAGGTCGGTGGTGACGACGACGCGGGGCAAGCGAACCTGGGCAGCGCCGGTCGCACCGCCAAGCAGGCCGAACGCGAGTAACGACGTTATCAGACGCGGAAACACTGTCATCTCGAAAATCCACCCGCTGTGTGGTTTCGGCTCCGACATCCCGTACTCCGCTACTCCGGCATGGCGTGCGCCGCGGTCACAACCCGCAGCACCGCCTCTTGTCGAAAGCGCCGCTTGTACTCAGCGATGATGACGGCGATCGCTGCCTCCGTGTCGGGCGCGTCCGTCGGATTGACCAGCTCCAGGACGAAGCTGGGTTCGCGCCGGATACGGCCGTCGGCGCCGCGCCACTGGCCCATCGCCGGCCACGACGTGAGGCCGGCGGGAAAGCGGGGCGTCACGACCTCGGCCACGAAGCTCGCCCACGCCGAGTCGGTGACGACCAACGAGTCGGCAGCGTTGCGGCCAAAGTAGAGCCGTTCGACGAGAACCGCCTCGCCCCCGCGAGAGCGCATCGCGGGCGCGCACGCCAGGAAGAACCCGGCGAGCGAGATGAGGAGGGAGCGGTGAACCCTGTTTGACATCAGGGATGGCGGCGATCGCGGAGCGTCTGAACACTGGTTGTCATGGGAGCGCTCGACCTACTTCCGCACCGTGCTCCGCCACTGCCCCCAGGCGGCGTCGCCGACTGTTCCGTAGACACGGATCACGGGCCTGTCCCGCACCGTCATGTCGATCCATTGCACCCAGAGGAAGCTCCCCTCATCGCAGTCTGTGATCGCCGTCCAGGGAATGAGTAGCGGCTTGTGGAGGAATCTGAAAAGCACGAATGGGACCAGGTAGAGTCCCTGAGGGGTGAGGCCAACGGTCATGGAACCGCGATAATTGCTGCGCAACAAGAAGCCAGATCTCAGCTGGATCGATCTGAACCGGTATCGGTTCTCTGGCTCGGGTTCAAAGCCCTCGGGTGCGGCGTAGGACGCTGCGAGTGATCTCCATCCGCCCACTGCGGCAAGCAAACCGATGGCCAGCAGCCAGATCCCAACGAAGAAGAACGGAAGAAGTATTGGGGCAACCTGATTCATTCCTGTGCAATCTTCACGATTCAGTTCGCTGCCACACGCGCCGCACTGTCCAGGCGAGCCACATCGGCGCGCGTGAGCGGCCAGAAGCGCCGCGCGGCTTCACGCATCATGATCGGCATGCCATGTCCGCCCACGATACGCCAGCCATACGGCCGATGAATCACCACGAACGTATCCGTTTCGGTTCTCACCTTCGCCGTAAAGCCACCGGCGCCCGACAGCAGGTCACCCAGGAAGTGGTAAGTCACGGCGAAACGCGCGGTGTCGGCGCGAATGCCGATGGAGTCGACGGCGTAAGCGGTGATCACCTGTGCGACGTCCGGTCCGCCCTCCGCGCATTCCGTGGCCGACACCCAGAACTTGTTGGAGCTCAAGAACTCCCCACTAGCGTCGCGTTTGACATAGTCGCGCACCAGCTTGCCGGGGTCGGGATGGCCGGGCGTCGTGTCCCGGCAGAGGAGATTCTTGTCGCGGGTTGCTTGCGAGTCGGCGGCAGCAGGCCGAGTCTCGGCGGCAGGAGTCTTTGTCGTATCCTGCCCATGACAGCCGACCAGGGCGAGGAGAGTAGTGAGTGAGAGTGTGTAGCGCACGCAGCCTCCGTAGCGCTGTTGGTGGTACGGACAGGGAGGGATTCGAACCCTCGGTACCCTTACGGGCACACCGGTTTTCGAGACCGGCCGTTTCAACCGCTCACGCACCTGTCCTTCTTGAGCTGGAAAATAGCGAACAGCTTCAGACGCACAGACGCACTGGGGAGAACAGAAGGAGCAGCAACAGTAAGCCCATCAGACCGTTCTCTTCTGTTTTCTCAGGCTGTTCTCCCCTGTGCGTCCGTGCGTCTGAGCCTGTTTATCTGTTCTCCAGCCTCGCAGACGGACAGGGTGGGATTCGAACCCACGAAACGGTTACCCGTTTACACGCTCTCCAGGCGTGTGCCTTCAGCCGCTCGGCCACCTGTCCCGGCACGGCGATAAATAAGCGTGGCATGGGGGGTTGCGCCACCCGGACCCGCATCCCTGAACCTTCTGACCCCGTTCGTGCGTACCACACACAGCTTTCACCGGCGCATCACTGGCCGCCGGCTAGTACTTCCGGGGGAATGCGAGGAGGAGTCATGGACAATCTGCCCACCAAGACCCAGTCGTCCGCGCCGACCGAAGTGGACACGATCCCCACGTGGCGCGAGCTGGGGGAGCGGTTCCGCGACGTAATGAAAGACATCGGCGCGGAAATCAGTCAGACGTGGAAAAAGGAAGGCAAGGACTTCGAGAAGGATCTCCAGGCGCGGCTGCTGCCAGCCCTCAATCGCGCGAAACTGGAGATCGAGAAGCTGATCGTCCGGCTCGAGGAGCGGAAGAAAAAGGCCTGATCAGCGCCGCTGTTTGAAGAACTCGAGCAGCAGGGCGGCGCACTCCGTTGCGAGGACGCCGCCCTGCACCTCCACCCGATGGTTCAACCGCGGGTGCCGCACCACATCGCCGACACTACCAGCCATCCCCGCCTTGTCGTCGTAGGCGCCGAACACCAGCCGCCCCACCTTCGCGAGCACGATCGCACCGGCGCACTGCGCGCACGGCTCGAGCGTGACGTAGAGCGTCGCGTCGGTCAGCCGGTCGGTGCCCTGCGCGCTGAGGGCGCGTTGAATGACGAGCAGCTCAGCGTGCGCCGTGGGATCGTGCCGCTCGACCGTCTCGTTGTGCGCGGCGGCGATCACCCGGTCGTCCCGCATCACAACGGCGCCGACGGGAACCTCATTCTGCCCGGCCGCCCGACCGGCCTCCAATAACGCCGCCTGCATCCCCGCCTGATCGTTCAACGACGGCTCCGCCCCGCCCCTCCCGCTGCCCCCTTCGGCTCAGCCGGCTCGCGCTTCTCAACCGCCACCCGCTCGAACACGAGGCCCGCTCCGTCTTTCGAGCGGTCGACCCGTACCGTGTCGCCTTCGGTGTACTCCCCTTCGAGCACCGCCATGGCGAGCGGGTTCTGCAGCAGCCGCTGGATCGCGCGCTTCAGCGGGCGCGCCCCGTACACGGGGTCGTAGCCTTCCGTGGCGATGAGCGAGCGCGCCGCCGGCGTCACCTCGAGGGTGAGCTTGCGGTCGCGCACCAGGCTGGCCACGCGCGCGATCTGCAGATCGACGATGCGGTTGATCTCTTCCTGGCCCAGCGGACGGAAGATGATCACGTCATCGACCCGGTTCAGGAACTCCGGCTTGAAGCTCTGGCGCAAGAGGTCGAGCACCTTCGTCTCCACCTGCTCCCAGTTCGACGTGCCGTGTTCCAGGATGTACGTCGACCCGATGTTCGACGTCATGATCAGGACGGTGTTGCGGAAATCCACGGTCCGCCCCTGCGAATCGGTCAGCCGTCCGTCGTCCAGAATCTGCAACAGCACGTTGAAGACGTCGGGGTGCGCCTTTTCGATCTCGTCGAACAACACGACGGCGTAAGGACGGCGGCGGATTGCCTCGGTGAGCTGGCCGCCTTCCTCGTAGCCGACGTATCCCGGAGGTGCGCCGATCATGCGCGCCACCGCGTGCTTCTCCATGTACTCCGACATGTCGAGCCGTACCAGCGCCTTCTCGTCGTCAAACAGAAACTGGGCGAGGGCGCGCGCCGTCTCGGTTTTCCCGACACCCGTGGGGCCGAGGAAGATGAACGAGCCCGTCGGGCGATGGGGGTCCTGCAGGCCCGCGCGCGCGCGACGCACGGCGTTCGCCACGGCCGCCAGCGCCTCCGGCTGCCCGACGACCCGGGCACCCAGCTCCGCTTCGAGCCGGGTCAGCCGCTCGCGCTCCGATTCGAGCATCTTCGTCACCGGGATGCCGGTCCACTTCGCCACGATCTCGGCGATGTCCTCGGCGTCCACCTCTTCCTTCAGGTACTTCGCCTGCTTCTGGATCTCGAGCAGCCGCTTCTCATTGGCGGCGATCTCCTTCTCGAGCGCCGGGATGCGGCCGTAGCTGATCTCAGCGGCCTTCTGCAGGTCACCACGCCGCGTGGCCTGGTCGGCCTCCATCCGCAGCTGCTCCAGCTCCGCCTTCTTCGCCTGCAAGCCGCTGATCGCCTCCTTCTCGGCCTGCCACTGCGCCTTCATGCCGCTGGACCGCTCGCGCAGCCCCGACAGGTCCTGTTCCACCTTGGCGAGCCGCTCCCGCGACGCCTTGTCCTTCTCCTTGGCGAGGGCGGCCTTCTCGATCTCCAGCTGCACGATGCGCCGCTCCACCTCGTCGATTTCCTGGGGGAGCGAATCGATCTCGATGCGCAGCCGGCTCGCCGCCTCGTCGACGAGATCGATCGCCTTGTCGGGCAGAAAGCGGTCGCCGATGTAGCGCGCCGAGAGCGTCGCGGCGGCGACGAGGGCGTTGTCGGTGATGCGCACGCCGTGATGGACCTCGTACTTCTCCTTCAGGCCGCGCAGAATCGCGATCGTGTCTTCGACCGACGGCTCTCCCACGAACACCGGCTGGAAGCGGCGCTCCAGCGCGGCGTCCTTCTCGATGTGCTTGCGGTACTCGTCGAGCGTGGTGGCGCCGACGACGTGCAGCTCGCCGCGCGCCAGCGCCGGCTTCAACAGGTTCGAGGCGTCGACCGCGCCCTCGGCGGCTCCCGCGCCGACGAGTGTGTGCAGCTCGTCGATGAAGACGATGAAGCGGCCCTCGGCGGCGGTGATTTCCTTGATCACCGATTTGAGGCGATCCTCGAACTCACCGCGGTACTTCGTTCCGGCGATCAGCGCGCCCAGATCGAGCGACACGAGATGCTTGTTACGCAGGGATTCGGGGACGTCACCGTTCACGATGCGCTGAGCGAGGCCTTCCACGATGGCGGTCTTGCCGACGCCCGGCTCGCCGATCAGCACCGGGTTGTTCTTGGTGCGGCGCGACAGCACCTGCATGACGCGCCGGATCTCCTCGTCGCGCCCGATAACGGGATCGATCTTCCCCTTGCGGGCGATCTCGGTGAGGTCGCGCGTGAAGCGCTCCAGCGCCTGGTATTGCTGCTCGGGGCTCTGGTCGGTGACGCGGTGCGTGCCGCGCACCCCTTCGAGCGCCGCCAAGAGGTCCTTGTGATCGACGCCGCCCGCCGACAACAGCTGCC
>Ga0126383_10001703_pt1 | contig 13813 bp, 12 predicted proteins | sample PanSoiMetPlot_35_FD_96882 | JGI IMG/M metagenome (GOLD analysis project Ga0126383, IMG submission 96882) | Tropical forest soil microbial communities from Panama - MetaG Plot_35 | ecosystem: Environmental > Terrestrial > Soil > Tropical forest > Bulk soil | place: Panama | collected 2016-02-17
AGGATCTCTACTACCGACTCAACGTGGTCACGCTCACGCTTCCCCCGTTGCGACAGCGGGGAGACGATCTGGTCGTCCTCGGCAAGTTCTTTCTCCAGAAATTTGGGCGGGAGCTGAATTCCACCGCGCGGGCATTTACGCCCGGCGCGATCATCGCGATGAAAAAATACGCTTGGCCTGGCAATGTCCGCGAGTTGGAAAACCGGATCAAAAAGGCTTTGGTGCTCACCGAAAAACCGCTCATCAGCGAGCAGGATCTCGACCTCAAACCGGAGAACCTGGATCCCATTCTCCCGCTGGCGCAGGCAAAGGAAGAGTTCCAAAAGCGCTACATCAACGAGGTCCTCGAGCAGAACAACGGCAACCGAACGAAGACTGCAAAGGACCTCGGAGTGGATCCCCGGACGATCTTTCGCCATCTGGAAAAGCTGGAAGCCGAGCGAACGGGCCAGCCGGCGCCGCCCAATCCCGAGGACGCCGAGGACACCGCGTGACCGAGGAGTCCCTACACGTGACGTGGGTGTCGCGGTCCCTCATCGAGAATGAGAGGGGGGGTTGCCGAAGGCATCGGTAACCACCTGGAGACACTATGTTCCACCCCCGATCTTCGTTGGCAAGCTCGTTGCTCCTGCTGTCCCTGGGGCCGTGCGCGCTGAGTGCCTGCTTCCTGTCTCAGGAGGATCAGATTTTGAACATTCCGCCGCAGCGCAACCGGCCGCCGAGAATCATGGAGGAGCTCGGCGTGCAGCCGAACGGCCTTACCGGCAACCGTAGGAAGGTGACGTCTCAGAGCGACTGCGAAATCCTGCAGTTCGATTTCCAACCCGAGGATCCCGACATTGCCGACACCCTTAAGGTTGCTTGGTACGTCGACTACCCTCTTTCTACTTTTCCTGCTCTGGAGCAAGGGCTCACGCCAACGGGCCAGACGATCCGCGAGCGAACTGCGTTCTCCGTCGACCTCACTAGTGCCTTACAACTGCCCGCTAGCTTTCTTCAGCAACCCGGTACGCATGTTGTTGAGGCATTGTTGTACGATTGGTTCCTCGACGCACGTCGCCAGCCGATACCCATCGATCCGGCTCTGGACGGGGGAATACCAAATCCATCCTATGTGGTCAGTTACGCCTGGGTTGTGGAGGTCACGCACGCTTGCCCCCTTCCCCCCCCTTAAGAGCGCGACGCGCGATTTGGATTGCGCTGCTTGCGTGTGGCGCGGTGACTATCGCCGCGTGCCACAAGAGTCACAGCTGTTTCCGCGACTCGGATTGCTCCGACAATGAAGTCTGCTTCGCGGACGGATGCGGAGATCCTGGACAGGGCATCCGCGTCGAGGTCAGTCCGCAGAGCAGCGCCGGCCGCTTTGCTCAGGATCTCGCGCTGGACGACATCCATGCCCGACTGGATCTGCAGTTGAGTTTCCCGGCGGTGCTCCAAGGTTCGGTTAGGTTCCAGGAGGTCCAGCCACCTCAAGTGCTCCCTTACACTGGTCGCATCTCGGTTCGGGGCCAAGGGGAGAGCGAGATCATCCCCGGTGTGGCTAGGACCTTCGATGTCGCGTTGGCTCTTTCCCAAGACGGTAGTGCCGATCCTCCGTTTTCCTGCTCGCCCGCGACCGGAACGCCGACGCCTTGGTGCCTTCCGGTGAACGCGGGCGTCTATTCCATCACCGTCAACACTCTTGACGTGGACAGGCCCCCAGCTACAACGCAAACGCGAACCACCATTCGACCTGGATACATCTCAAATATCGACTTGCTGCTCGGAGCATTGACTCCGCCCTACCCCGTCTCTGGCCATATCACCGCACGGATCGATCCCCCGAACCTGGACTTGCAGGCCTTCACCGATCCCATCAACCTGCGCCCGCTTTCCCAACGCGTGCGACCTGGGCCAAACGGCGAGTTCACGCTGCAGCTTTCCCCTTCGACGTTGCTGTATCGCAGCTTCGTCGTGCAGGTGTCACCTCACGATGCGACTGCACCGGTGCCTCAGAAGATCTTCGGTCCCTACTCGGCGATTCCGAATCCACCCGGTTTGAATCTCGACATGGGCAACTACGGCGACCCGGTTATTGTCAGTGGCAAGATCATCGATTCCAGGCAGTCCGGAATCGCCAACGCCACGGTCTACGTTGATGGGCGAGTGGGTGGGGGCGGAACGTTCAGGAGCCAGGCCGTGCTGACGGATAACTCGGGAAACTTCTCGCTGAGCACACTGCGCAGCGCTCCCGACGCAAGCTCGACGTTCTGGGCCCTTCCACCTGCACAGAGCAGCTCCGGCATCCTGCGCTTGCTGCTGGCAATCCGCAGCGCAGCTCCGATGCCGCTGGGCGCGATTACTTGCCCCGACAAGGTCCTGGTGCAAGGGAGAATCTACAACAGCGATGATTCGATCGCGCCCGGGGTCCGGGTGGTCGCGGTTCCAGTTCAAGCGCTCAGCGGATTGCCTCTGCCCGCGAACGGCGGGCAAGACGTCACTGACGCAGCCTCATCCTATTCGCTCAAGCTCGATCCAGCCGTGTACCGTCTGGACTTCATTCCAGGGGATCAACTCCCGCGCGCCAGCCGATTCGCGGCGGTCATCGCCGATCCCGATCCTTCCGGAGGGTTCAGGTCGGTACAGCTTGACGACGTAGCGCTGTCCAAGGGCCGCCGGATCACGGGAAACGTGTTCGCGGTGATGAATCAGGGCGATGACCACACTCAAATCGCTCCCTCGACCTCACTCCGTTTCTTCCGCCTGATCACCGATTTGGACAACAAGCCCTCTTCGGTGTTGCTTGCCGAGACAGTATCGGACGCCAGGGGGACGTACTCGGTGAGCCTGCCCAGCCGCTGAGCGGATCGCCGTCACATCGAGCGACCCTCGCCTAATTCCCCTTTCACCGCCTGAACCGCTGCGCGATATCGGTCGATCGCACCGCCGATTTCGCCTGCGAACTGGACCGCATGCGTGGTGTACAAATCCTGGATGTGATCGAGCCTTTCATAGACTCGCTTCAGCGCTTCGCGGTCGCGGGAATTCAGGGCGCAACGCGATTCGATGTCCCGAAACTCATTCATCCACGACGCTCGAAATTGCGACCAGTCCTGGTCAACGTTTCGCGCGGGGACATGAGAAGCCAGCCCTTGCCGTTGCCCATCCAGCTCACGCCACAGCTTCTCCGCCCCGTCGAGGCACTCTCGCACCGTGAGCGTCACCTCCGATGCCGGCTGCTTACCTGGATTCATCACCATCACCGACCGGACGACGTTGACGATGACGTTCACCGAAAAAAGGGTAACTACGACGATGTACACCGCGTAGGCCAAGATCCGATAGGGGCGGTACTTGGGATTCTTCGGACTTGGTCGGATCGCCACGGGTGCGAATTCAGCGGCCGGTGACAGGCCCTCGCGCTTCTTCCCCCGCGCCGCGACCGCCGGGCGGCTTGGCGGGCTGAGCCGAGTCGGATCCGCTTCCCATCATCTTCTGGACGACCCCCAGGCGCGTGCGCAGTTGATTCGCAAAATCGCTGTTGGGATAGGTTGCCAGGGCTTCGCGGGCAGTCTCTGCAGCCTTGTCCAGGCGCCCGGTTTGCTCATAGGAGTGCGCCAAAAGAAGCATCGCGTAATCCCGGCTCTTGGCCTTCTTGTCCTCGACGACGAACCGGGCGAGCGGCGGGACCGACTCCTCGTATCGCTTCGAAAGGTTGTAGGCGACGCCTAGGTAGTAGCTCGCGTCGAGCGCTTCCTGCTCCGGAGGATTCATGGCCATGAACCGAGTGAGCTCCGCGATCGCGGCCCTCATGTCGTTCTTGCGGAAGGCCGCCTTGCCGCGCTCCAGGGCCGTTTGGCCGATCTCTTTGCGCAGCGCCTCGGCTCGATCGGTGAGCGCCTGCTTTTCCAGGGGCGAAATGCGCGAGGTGTCCAACTTCGCAACTGCTTCGACTGCGCGGAGCCGATCGTCGCCGGTAAGCGTGGTCAGCTGGCGGTAGGCATCGGCGGCCCGGCGGCTGGCGACCTGGGATGCCTGTGTCTCGGCTCGGTCTTTTTCGAGCTGCGCGGTCAGGTCGGCGATCGTCTTCTCGAGCCGCTCCTTCTCATGTCCCGCGCTCGAGGTCCGCGCCGAAGAGAGAAGCAGGGAAGCGGTGAACGCGATCACGGCGAAGGCCAGGTAGGCGGCCGCCGAAGATACCCACTGACGCTTCTGGAAGTCCTCCTGGCGCCTGCCGACCAACTTGACCTCCGCATGAAGGTTCTTCAAGAGGTTGTCGGTTTTGATCACCAGGTTCCTGGACTCGATTACCTCGCGCCGGATGTCCGACAGCTCCTTGTCGACATCCAGCCTCTGTTCCGTCGGGTTCGCCATTTTTCGATTCAACCCTGAGCCTATCTCCACCGGTTCGCGCATCGGCTCCTCGTCGGAGGCCGCGACGCCTGCCGCGGTCGCTTGGCGGCTTCCTTACCACGTATGCGGCGTTGCATCATCCCGGGCTCGGATCGCCACGATGAGCGCATGCCGGTTGCCCTAGGAGCACTCGACTTTGAACGCTTATTCTACCCCGCCGCGGCCGCCGGGTCGCCGATCCTAAATCCCGCTCGATCGAGCATCGTCTTGAACTCCGCCTTGGCCGCCGACTTCGAATAAGCCTCTTGGGGCTCCACCACCTGCTTCTTCACCAGGTCGAACAGGGCGTCGTTCAAGGTCACCATGCCCTGACCGCGGCCGGTCTGCATGATCGAGGGAATCTGAAACGTCTTGCCCTCGCGGATCAAGTTGGCGACGCTGCTCGTGCAGAGGAGAACCTCTTGAGCGGCAACTCGCCCGCCGCCGATTCTCTTGCAAAGGGTCTGGGAGATCACGGCCTTGAGGGACTCGGAAAGCATCATCCGGATCTGCTCCTGCTGATCGTTGGGAAATTGGTCGATGATCCGATCCACCGTCGAAGGGGCGGTGTTGGTGTGCACCGTCCCGAAAACCAGGTGCCCGGTCTCGGCGGTCTCGATCGCGATTGCTATCGTCTCCAGATCCCTCATCTCGCCGACGAGGACGATGTCCGGATCTTCACGCAATGCGGCTCGCAGCGCTTGCTTGAACGACTTGGTGTTGACTCCCACCTCTCGTTGGTTGACCAGGCATTTCTTCTTCGGGTGTACAAACTCGATCGGGTCCTCAATGGTGATGATGTGATCTTCGCGATGGCGGTTCACGTAATCGATCAGCGCAGCAAGCGTGGTCGATTTGCCTGAGCCGGTGGGACCGGTGACAAGGACCAGCCCCTTTCTCAGGAATGCCAGATCCAGAATGGGTTGGGACAGCCCCAGCTCTTCGGCGGTACGAATCTTGTTCGGGATCTGCCGCAGGACGGCGCCGATTCCGAAGCGATCCTCGAAGACGTTGATCCGGAACCGGGCGGCGGCAGTTTCGTGGGCGAAGTCGGTATCTTTCGTCTGGTGCCACTGGTCGCGGTTCCTCTGGGGGGAGATCGTCCAGATCATCTCCTTGAGATGATCTGGGTCCAGCTTGGCGAACCCTTCGATTCCTACGATGTCGCCGTCGAGCCGCATCATCGGCGGATGTTCGCTGGAAAGGTGCAGATCGGACGCGCCTCGCTCCAACATGATCTCCAGAAGCTGCTTCATGACTGAACCGGCCTCGCTGGCCGGAGCGGAGCGTCCCTTCGGGGCTGCGCTGGGGGAGGCGTTTCCGATCGGCGGCAAACCCAAGCTGGCCGGACCCAAAGCCGTCGCTGGAGACGGTGAGCTCGCCCATGTCGGCCCAGCGCCCGAGGGGACTGAGCTCGGGGGCGGTGGGCGCAGTGGAGGCGGAGGGGGCAGGAAGCTTCGCGTCGGCTTGTCTTCCGGCGAGCTCGGTCCCTCTCGGGTCACCACCGCCCGAACAACGCCGTTCATCTTCTCGAAGCGGATGTTGACCGCTCCAGCAGGAGCGACGTAGGTGAATTCCGTCTGGCCTTCCGTTGGAAAGTCGGCTTTCAGTTCGGCGGGGACAATCTCTGCGAAAGCCCCGATGATCTGCTGGGTGGTGAGAGGCTGTTTGACCACGGGCGTGAATCCCTGCGCTGTGCGCAGTCGGATGCCGGCGCCGCTCTCGAAGAGCATTTCGGCGCCAGATTCCCGAAAAAGCCTATCGATCGCGTTATCGATTCGTGCCATGGCCAGCCTACTGCTCGACGAGGGCAACGCGCGCGACGTGTCGCTTGTTGATCAGCGCCACGGCGTTCTGCTCCAAAAGCCTGAAGAACAGCGGCGCGTCATTGAGAAAGTCGATCAGGCGCGACTTTTCCGGCGGAAGGATGTAGCCGACCAAACCGCGCAGTGTGGCACCATCGTTGAGGACGATTTCCACGTCGTGCTCGGTGGGAAGGGTGTGCTGCTCGGCGGCATCCGGCTCGATGTAGCCAGACAGCCGCACCACCGCGACACCGCCGCGGTTCAAGAAGGTCATCGAGTCCGAGTCGAGATCGTAGGCGGGGACGAAATCGCCCAGACCGTTGAGCAGATCCGAGAGGCGTTCCGGCCCCGCGTGGTCATGCGCAAAATCTCCAAGGAACACGGCAACCCGATGAACGGCGCCGCCGTGGAGCTGGATTTCCACAGGCGTGCGCCGCTTGGGCACTCGAAGCTCGTCCATGAATGCGGCCCGAGCGTACCACCTTCAAAAGGTGGGAGAACATCGGCGGACGAGCGGCGGAAGCGACCGACGACTACCACGCCCTCCAGCCATCGACGGCGCGGCGCTCTGTCCTCGGCTCGGAGGCTTCGGAAGGCCCATCCGATGATGCGTGCGTTGCGCCAAAAGGTGCGCCGCCGGTTGACTGCGGCTCCGAGCGCCCATTCGCCGCGCGCGGCTTCACCACGAAGCGAACGCGCTCGCGCGCCGGGCCAGGGGGTTGAGGCGGCTTTGCGTAGGCTCCCGGGCTCCTGATGCTCGAGGAGTTGAAAGGTTCGGCGCGAACGGCGTCACTGTTGGCGTTGCATCCGTCGCCGCCTTGCCGCGCAAGCTTTTCCTCGAGCAGCCGGACATACATCTTCAGCTCGGCCAGGGCCTGCTCCTTGTCCATCAAGCGCCGGTAGAGATCCACTCGGCGCTCCTTCTCGTCCATCAACTCCGTGTGGAGCTGCATCAGAGAGGCCATGCTCTTTTCGGCATAACCGATGGGTACCATCGCCGGCGCTTCGTAACTCGCAAGCTCGGACGCCCGCTGGCTGGGCTCGCGCATGAAAAAAAAGTAACAGTGCGAGGCAGGCGGTCAATTTTTCAGTTGGATCGTCGCTGCGGCTTGACAGCCACCTCGAGAAACGTTGTCGGCCGCGAGCTTAGCAGCGCGCGAACGCAGCGGAAAAAACACCCAGCGCCGAACTCTCGCCAGATCAGCGGCAAATTCTTGAATACCTCCCGCCCTGTGATTGTGCCCTGCATTTTCCTCATCCGCCGATTCGACTCCGGCCTCGTTTTCACTAATGACGAACGAAGGGCCTAGCAATTGCTGGGCCAACGCCTCCACTATGGAGTGACTAGCGGATAGTAAACGTTTCATTGCCGTGGCAGTCACGCCTGGCCGGTGAGTGTATCCGTGGAAGCTGCGACGGAACGAGCCTTTAGCCGGTGGAGCCCTCTGGCAGCGGCACCTCTAAGGCCACGATGGAGGCGTGAATAACTTTCAGCCTGAAGTCCAACCGATCCAAGTCTTGGATCAGTGCTCGGACCTGATCCGCGGACAGGGATGCCGCACGAGCTGCCGCATGGCAGGCGAGGATTGGAAGCAAATCGCGCGCGGCAAGCTCTCCATTTCTGGACACCTTCGCCGCGAGGTCTCCCAGAAGCCGGCTGTGGTCGGCGCCCAAGAGATCCGATGGCAACGACTTGAGCGCCAAGCTGTCGCGGCCGAACCGTTCGACTTCGATTCCAACCTCTTGCAAAAGGTTGGCGTGGGCTTCCAGGTGCCCCATTTGCTCATGAGTCACCGTCACCGCGGCCGAGAACAAGGACCGCTGTAAAGCCGCGCCGCGCTGCGACCAAGCGCGTTCAAAAACGTCGCGGCGGACTCGTTCCAGGGCAGCGTGAGAATCCAGCGCAACAAGAAAACCGTCCGCGCCCTCGCAAACCCAGTAGCGGCCTCGCACCGTTCCCACGTAGCGAAGCGACGAAAAATAACCGACGGGGCGATCGGCGTGCTTCTTTGGCGACAGCCCGCCATAGGATGCGGTCGGCTCGATCGTCCAAAGCGGCCAGGCCCCGCCAGGTGCTGCGTGCGCGCGTTCGAGAAACTGCTGAACTGCCCGCGCATAGCTGGGACTCACGGTAGGCGCGGCGGCAGATCCGGAATGAAGATCTGCCAGTGCGTCTCGCCGAAGCGCTCGGTACAAGGCGGAGAAGACCGCATCGTAGACCGAAGCGGCGTCAGCGAATCGCACTTCGAGCTTCTGGGGATGAACGTTCACGTCAACCGCGCTCGGTTCCATCTCGATCATCAGCGCGGCAACCGGTTGCCGCCCCTGGGGGAGGATGTCTCGGAACGCTCGCTGGATCGAGTGATTGAGCCCGCGGTCGCGCACGTAGCGCCGATTGACGAACGTGTAGATCCCGCGAGCGCTCGGCAGCGTGAAATCGGGCGACGCGATGTACCCGGTGACGGAGATACCGAGCCGCCGCTCTTCTACCTCGACGAGGTGAGGGTACAGCTCGGCACCCATGGCAAGGGCCAACCGCTCGCGCTGATCCGTTGGATTTGGCGGGCACGACAGGAGCGCCCTGCCCTCGTGCTCGAGTGCGAAGCCGACTTCCGGATGGGCGAGCGCGAGCCGAACGACAGCTTCCTGGGCTTGCCAGAGCTCGGTCTGTTGCCGGCGCATGAATTTGCGTCGCGCAGGCACGTTGTAGAACAAGTCCTCCACGTCGATGGCCGTTCCGCCGATCGGCGCGGCGTCCGCGCACTCCACGATTTTTCCGCCTTCGACGCGCAGTCGAAACCCCGCCGCCGCGCCGGGTTCGGAAGTACTCAAGCTGAAGCGGGAGACGGAAGCTATCGCAGGGAGCGCTTCGCCGCGAAAACCGAGCGTGGTGATCCGGAACAGGTCCTCCAGGTCCCGCAGCTTGCTCGTGGCATGCCGCATCAGCGCGAGCTCGGCGTCCGTTGGGGACATGCCAACGCCGTCGTCCGCGATGGAAATTCGGCCGCAGCCGCCCGCGGCAAGGGCTATCCGGACATGGCGCGCCTGACCGTCCAACGAGTTTTCGATCAGCTCCTTGACGATCGACGCGGGCCGCTCGACCACTTCGCCGGCAGCGATTTTGTTGATGAGCTCTTCGCTGAGGATCGCAATTCGACCCATCTGCGCAGCGCAATCTACGAGGTAGGTGCACGGGCTGACAAGCGATCGACTTTGCGCTATTTGCAGAAGGCAGTTCGAACGGCGGAGGTCGCGATGGCCAAGGGCGTCCTTGGAAATGATCCTTTTCAACGCGGTGCCGCTTCGAGACGCCCCCTGCCAGTTCCTGCCGAGCCCAAGCCGAGCAAGCCGCGAGCCGAGAGTCGAAGCAAAGGCTGGAAGGCCCGAAACAGGGTCGACGCAGCTCCAGCCCACACCTCAAGCCCGGCAGAGGAGCAAACGGCCGCAAATCTCTCGCCCGACAGCAACCAACGCCTCCGCGAGCCTCCGGTCAGCCCTGCGGTCGACCTTCGCAAGAATCGCGGGCAATTATTCCAGCACGCGTATCGCGTGCTCCGAGCAACGGTAGGTTTGCCAGGCGCTCCGGTCGATGAATTCGGCGCTGATCCACAGCTCGTCCGGGACCTTTCTCCTTTTGCCGATTTCCTTTACGACCGCTACTGGCGCGTCTCGGTCGAAGGCGCGTCCCAGGTTCCTCGAAGCAATCCAATGCTGGTTGCCAATCACGCCAGTGCGCTTCCGTTTGACGGTCCCATGCTCAGGCTTGCAGTCGCGCGGCAGCGCGCCGATCTGCCGGAGGCTCGATGGTTGGCGGATGAAAGCATCCTCAAGATTCCAATCCTCGGACCGCTGTTGAGGGGAATGGGCGCGGTTCGCGCGACGCCCGAAAACGCTCTTCAGCTGTTGTCGGCACCTAAGCCCTTGATCGTCTTCCCCGAAGGCACGCAAGGGGCCAGCAAATCGCTTAAGCGCCGTTACGAGCTGAAGCCCTTTGGCCGAGGTGGATTTGTAAGGATCGCCGCTCGCGCCAAGGCGCCCATTGTCCCCGTCGCGATGGTCGGACCCCAGGAAGCTATGCCGGTTCTGGCGAAGCTACCCATCGAATCCTTCGGCCTTCCTTACCTACCGCTCACCGTGCCGCCGCTGCCAACCAAGTGGTGGATCCGCTTTGGCGAACCGCTTGAAGTCGAGGTCGACCAGGACGACCGCTCTCAAGTTGCCGCCTTTGCGGAGCGAGTGCGGGCTGCAGTTCAGGAGATGATACGGCAGATGCTAAGCAGCCGCCGATCGATCTTCGCCGGCTGACGCTTCGCTCGTCGGCGTGAGAATCAACTGCCAGTCGCTCCGCTGGGCGGGTTCGTATCTACCCACATTCAATGGATCTCGCATTTCGCTCCCAGGCACCTTGGCTCAGGCGAAAATCTGTGGCGTCATTGGATTATGGCCGGGAAAGAGCTGACGCCCATTCAGGAGTTGTTGCCGTCCGTCCTGGCCGCGCTCGCTCGCTCGAACGGGAATGCGCAGCACCTAAAGCCGGCCTGGGATCGGATTGTCGGTCCGATCATTGCGCGGCATGCCTCGCCTTTGCGACTCACCGGCGACGTGCTCGTCGTCGAGGTGCTCAATCCAAGCTGGGCTCGGGAGCTTTGCGACCGAGAGCCGGAGATCCGCACGCGCCTGGCTGCCGCTCTGGGCAAGCCAGCGATCGCGAGGCTCGTTTTCAGGACGAGGGAATGACGAGCCAGTTTGCCATCCAGATCACCTTCTCCACCGTACTGTCGCTGAGCTCTGCAGATCTGGAGCAAAGGGCAGCACGCCACCTGGGCCAGGAGTTCGAGCGGGTCGGCCGATCCACGCCGGCCATCGATCAATCCTTGACCCGCGCAGCGCGCGCTCTCGCCCGAGAGGCTCTCGAAAGCGGCGCGACGGAAGCAGCGAACGTCTTGTCCGTCAGCCAGGCGGTTTCGGATGCAGAGGGCTATGATCCAAGCCCGCGAGCGCTCGTAATCCGTGGCTCCCCTCCTGAGCAAGCGCTGGCTTCGTTTCTGTCGCGCACCGACGCCAATCAGGAGCCAGCCTCGAGCATGGGGGTGGGGGCGTGGATTCGGGGCGACAGCGCCGCGCTGGTGGCCCTGCTGGCGATGCGCAAGGTCTCGCTAAAACCATTTCCACGTTTCCCCAAACCGAACAGCTCGCCCCAATTGTGTGGCCAGCTGACTGCGTCGCTGCATGCGGCGGACGTCTTCGTGACTCGGCCCAACGGAGAGGTCGACAAGATTCCGCTCCGTTTGGGCGAGGACTCCCGTTTCTGCGCCAAAGTCGTCTTCCCATCAGCCGGCCACTACTCCATCGAAGTCGTCGGGCATGGTGCCCAAGGCCCCGAAGTGGCCGCATTGTTCTTCGCGGATGCCGGCTCCGCGGCCCAGAAAGCAGGCCATTCCCGTCTGCTTGAGCCAACGTCTCTTGCCGAAGCGCGATCCGCGATCCTCGCCCGTATCAATGCGCTGCGGAAGGTCCACAATCTCGAGCTCGTCGAGCTCGATGAGAAACTCAACTCCGTCGCTCAGGGCTACAGCGAGCTGATGGCGGCCCAGAATTTCTTTGCCCACGTCGCGCCCGACGGCAGCGATCTTCGCAAGCGCTTGCAAAGGGCCGGCTACAGCTACCGCGTCGCTGGAGAGAATCTCGGCCAAGCCGCGGGCCCGCTCGCCGCGCAGTTCTGCATCGAGCAAAGCCCCGGGCACCTGCGCAACCTGATTGACGGCCGATACAAGCGGGTGGGGGTCGGCATCGCCTATCAGAAGATGGAGGGGCGCCCCCAGGCGATCGTGACGGAGATCCTGACCGAGCCGACCCCGGCTTCCGCCGATCCGATTCGGGACGCGTACCGCTCGGTGCAAGAGAAAAGGGCCAACCTCAAGCTGCCGGCGTTGCGCCGAAGCGAGGTACTGGAGCAGATCGCCGCCGAACATGCGAGGCGCGCTCTCGAGCTGGACCGACCCGACACGCAGCTTCCTGGGACGCCGCTTCAGGATCGGGTGTTCGCGGCTCTCAAGGACATCCGCACCACTTCGGTGGACTTTTTCATCTCCGAATCGCCGCAGCTCATCACCGACTCCAAGAATCTCGGCGATCGTCGAAACGACCGCGTCGGCATCGGCGCCGTGAAGGGCGACTCCGCGACCTACGGGAAGAACAAATATTGGGTAGTCGTTATCTACGCCGCACCGAGGTAGGCGACGCATTCCAAGAAATCGAACCCGCGGGCCTCAGAACACTCGGCGCTGGGTCGCGTAGGCCTCGATGCCCATCTGAGGGGCCATCGCGATCTGGTACAGTGGACACTTCAGACAGGTGAAGCTCTGCCATCCACGCTTGACCGCTTCATCCAGGCAGTTGTCGTAGTAGTGACAGTTGAGGTTTCGGTGCGTTTCGACTCCGGCCCGCTTCGGACCGGCTTCCGGATTGATTGTTTGCGGCAGATGGGTGGGACACGGCTTCATTGTGGCAGAGCCCTCCAGTTATTCCTTCTCCCCCGCGCTCTCCTTCTCCACTTCGCTTCTTCCACGCGTGTGCTTCAATTGCGTGCGCGCCTGCTTCGGCTTTGGTCGGCCGCAATCCGTTCGAGGTCACGGGGGTTTAGGACGCGACGGAGACAATGTCAAACCGTTCCCTACCTTACCCTCCTCCGGCTTCTCATCCTGGCGGTCGCGGCTTTCTCCCTCGGCGCGGCAGCGCAGTCTTCTGCGACGCTGGACGCCGTTCGCCTCCACCGCTCGGACGCGCTCAGGCTGGCCCAGTCTGAGCTGGCCAACTGCTGGTTACCTGCCTGCGCTCGGCTTTCCGAGCTTTCGCTGCTGACTGGCTATCTTCTGTTAGCTGGTGGACACGCGGCCGAGGCAGTACAACAGCTTTCCTCGATCCCGGCGCCGCGTTCGCTCGAGGCATTCCACGCCTACTACCTTGGCCAGGCGTACTTTTATGCCCACGAAAAACGCGCGGCGGCAACGGAATTCGCGCGCGCCGCGGAGCACTCCGAGGGCTGGCTTCAAATTCGTGCCAAGGCGCGCCAGGGCGAAGCGCTTCTTGCTGCCGGAGCCATCCGGGAGGCTCTCGAGCTGCTGGAGGTCGCCGCAGCGGAAGCGGACAATCCGGAGCTGCTCTACCAGCGAGCTACCGCGCGGGCGCGAGTGGGCAATTTCGATGGCGCGAGGGCCGACTTCAAAACGCTCGCGGTGCGATTTCCCGTCCACCCGTGCGCCGCTTTGGCTCTAAGCGAGACCTCGAGGGTCCCAGAGCTCGCGATTGACTTGGCGTTCGATGAGCACATCTCGAGGTCGCGGGCGTTCATCGAGGCAGGCCAGCCGAGGCTGGCGCTCGAGGAGCTGGCGGCTGCAGAGCGACACAGGTCTGCGGAGCCGCATCCCGACCGAGGGCGCATTCCGCTGCTCAAGGCGACAGCACTGTTTTCGCTCGGACGCGACGCCGAGGCCGAAGCGCAGCTCAAGCTGACGGCGCGCGGCCAGAGCGGCGTCGCGTCTGAAGGAATCCTTTTTCGGGCCCGCCGCGCTCTAAGGTCGAATCAAAACGAGCAGGCGCGCCGGTATATGGCGGAGATCGAGCGCCGCTACCCAAAG
>Ga0126383_10001704_pt1 | contig 13812 bp, 9 predicted proteins | sample PanSoiMetPlot_35_FD_96882 | JGI IMG/M metagenome (GOLD analysis project Ga0126383, IMG submission 96882) | Tropical forest soil microbial communities from Panama - MetaG Plot_35 | ecosystem: Environmental > Terrestrial > Soil > Tropical forest > Bulk soil | place: Panama | collected 2016-02-17
ACTACGGATCAACACTCTCGGGCGGTAGCAAAGGACTGGGGCTTGTCTACAAAACTACGTCGGCGGGCGTCGAGACGATATTCCACAACTTCACGGGTTATGCTGGCAATCAAGATGGAGCCAATCCTATCGGCGCGATGGTCGAAGGCAACGATGGTGCCTACTACGGCGTTACGTGGCTAGGGGGTTCGAGCAATCTCGGAACGATCTTCAAGGTAACGTCAAACGGAACATACACTCTACTTCACAGTTTTACTGGCCGGCCGGATGGCGCCTATCCCCGATCCGGACTGATTCTCGGCAGCGACGGAAGTCTCTACGGCACCACGCTGAATGGCGGAACGGCCAATGACGGCACCATCTACAAAGTTGCACTGTCGGGACAGGTGACTGTTCTCTACAACTTTTGTTCGCAGACGGGTTGTGCCGATGGCTTCTCGCCGGTGATTCCGCTTCTGCAACACACAAATGGGAAATTCTACGGAAGCACAAGCGGCAACTCCCTGGGAGGCAGCTATTTCTACAGCCTCGATACAGGCCTGGCTCCATTCGTGAAGATGGTGAACTGGCTCGGAAAAGTCGGAAACACCGTCGAGTTGCTCGGCCAGGGATTCACAGGCACTACCGCAGTATCGTTCAATGGCGTGCCCGCTACTTTTAACAACAGCTCCGACACTTATATGACGGCGACAGTGCCAGCGGGTGCACTGACAGGAACTCTGACCGTTACGACCTTTACTGGTTCGATGGTCAGCAATCGCGCCTTCCTGGTCCTGCCAGGGATTAGCAGCTTTACTCCCAGCGGTACCGTCGGCTCAAAAGTCACAATCACTGGAATGAGCCTTACACAGACCACTAGAGTAACGATTGGTGGCAAGCCTGCTTCCTTTACTGTGATTTCAGATACTCAATTGACGGCTACCGTGCCTGTGAACGCACTCACGGGAAAGAAGATTACTGTAACTACGGCGGGAGGATCTACCTCGAGCGCAGGCACCTTTGCGGTGGTGCCATTGGTAAAGACCTTCTCGCCTACTACCGGGCCGGTCGAAACTGCCGTCACGATCAAAGGCTATTCCTTCACGGGCGCTACCGTAGTTACATTCGGCGGAGTCGCAGCAACAAGCTATTCCGTTATCAACGACAACGAGGTTGACGCGCTGGTCCCAAATGGTGCAGTCACCGGTCCAATCGGTGTGACTACACCAGGAGGGACTGGTTTTAGCTCAACCAATTTCACTGTCACGCATTGAGTTGAAGATTGTGGCTGATAGGGCCGTCCGCAAGCTCGGGCGGCGTTTTTCTTTGAGTTCGCGCCGTGCGATCTGCGGAAAGGAGACGCCTGTTGAAAGAGGGCGATCACAGTGATCGCATCGGTGTGACGAAAGCTGGCCGAGCTGTCGCCTCATCACTCATCTGCCGGACTTCAAACTCTCCCATTGTTCCCTGTGAAATCGCTGCCTATCGCAGCTATGATGGTTAGTCTTATGCCTGAAATCGATGGAAAGATCACCCACGTCAGCGACACAGCCCTGATGGTCGCGGCCTGCCGTGCCCACGAGACCGAACTCGAGGATGCCTTTGTGCGTGATCCGTTCGCGGCACGGCTCGCGGGAGAGCGCGGAGTAGCGATTCTTTGCGATATGCCTCACGGGAACGTACTGCGTCTCGGACTCGCCATTCGCACGCGCTTCGTCGACGAGTTGCTGCTGGAAGCTCTTGCAAAGTATCCGATCGCGACTGTGCTCAGCGTCGGCTGCGGCCTCGACACCCGCCCCTGGCGTCTCGAGCTTTCGCCGGATCTGCGCTGGATCGAAATCGACTTCGCTGACGTGCTCGATTACAAAGAACGCCTCATGTCGGGCGAGAGATCACACTGCCGACGCGAACGCCTCACCGTTGATCTGAACGATGCGGCACAGCGGCGCGTTATGTATGAGGCGGCGGGTTCGTCCTCGGCGCTCATGATCACCGAAGGATTGCTGCTTTACTTGCCGGCTGCCACTGTGGATGCACTGGCTGGCGAAGTCTCCGCTCACAGCGGCGTCGCTCACTGGATTAGCGATATCACGACGTCGGCATTCAGCCAGGTGCTCGGAGGAGGCGCGGACACCATGCAGCCGATCCGTCACGTACAGGCCTCTGATGCCTTAAAGGGCGAGCAAATTCTCGAAGTGTTCGAGCGACACGGTTGGACGACCTCAGCGATGCGAAGCTACATCACCGACGTGGAATTCGTGATGGAACGCGTGCGACGCGCCATGGGAGGCACCACGCCCCCTCGACGGCCGTATCCAGAGAATGACCCAACGGGAATCCATCGCTTCGCGCGAGGTCGATGAGTGCTAAGGCTGGTTACAGCAGTCGAGAATTCTTCCGCCGCTGCTCTTAGCTGCATCGGTATGTATCTGTCTCTTGGGACTCAACCCAGGTGCCATCTGTTATAAGATCTACCTGGCAATTCGATGTGTCCCAGATCTGTTTCAGTCAGTCGATAAACTTCATTTGGAATGAGGTGCTGCGCCATTACTGCAAACAAGTCACGGCGCTCACGATGAGATTCGACTTTCTTCTCCAAAGCTGAGACCGGGTTAATATATCCCGCTCGGTCTGCTCCCGACTTTCTCACTCTTCTTATCTGAGTGAGGTAAAAGACTTCGCGTTCTTTGTGATGCCGCATCCGCTCAAGCAAGTGCTTCTTGATTTCGGACGACTTAAAATCGAGATGTATGCCCTCAATCATCGTAGCCTCGACTTTCTCTCACCTCTTTGCAAACACACGGTTAAGAAAATGAGAATCTATTTCAGTTCCTACCCGATTGTCACTCTTTAATGTGGCTCGTCAAAAGTCGCCTTTTCAGTGTTGCCGTCATCTTTGCAGCCGCTGGGTTCTTCGCTTCGATGTACCTCGAATACCGCCACATTCAAAAGGCTTTTACGGAGCATTCCTATTCCGTCAGTGAAGGAGTCGTCAGCGACTTCATACCGATGCCGCCAAAGGGCCACGGTACCGAAAGTTTCGTGGTGAATGGCGTGCACTTTGAATACGGCAGTGGCTGGGGTTCAACAACGTTCAACTCTGAATGGAACAAGGGTTTCATTCACAATGGCGTCGAGGCCAGAATAACTTATGTGGGCACGGAGATCATCAAGGTGGAAGTGAAATGAATGCTCACGTTGGCGCAAGATCGCGATTACATTCATCTACCCTGAGTAAAATCTTTCTCCTGTGACCCACTTGCGCGAACGCCTGATGGGTTTAATCAATCACGGAAATTGGCTGGACGATTTCTCTGGAATGACGGGGTTATAATCGCTCGCCATGCGTTCCATTGATATTTTGGCTGGTGTGGGGTGGCTTTTTGGCGGTTTGATGTGGCTCAGGAAGGCGATGACAGACAAACCACGTCCAACTGCACCGAAATCCTCGATGACCGAAGAGCAACGCAGATGGGGAGCGTGGCTTACCGTTATCTTGTGCTTTATCAACGGCGTCTTTTGGCTTCTTCGCACTGTCATCTCCGGCAGACATTAGTTCCATCGCCGTAGTCTCCCTCGCTTTGTCATTCCGACCGGAGGGAGGAATCTGCTGTTTGCCGGCAGCATATCCGCTGCACGCGACAACAGATTCCTCAACGACTTCGCCGTCTCGGAATGACAACCGCGAGCCTTGCAAGCTTGGCGGGAAAGCGGCAGAATCCCAACACCATGACCAGCAACCATCACGATCCGTCACAAGATGAGGGCCAAACTTCTGTGGCCGTATCTACTCCTCAGACTCAAGAATCGGCACAGCCCGAGATGGCGTCGGAGCATCGCCGCGGTCTGCTGCCCGAGAAGTATTTCCGCTGGCGTAGCGGCGAGATCACTCGTCTGGAGGCCTTCTGCGACGTGGTCTTCGGGTTTGCATTGACCCTGCTCGTCGTCTCCCTCGAGGTGCCGCGCAACTACACCGAACTGATGGCGGCCATGCGTGGATTCGTTCCCTTCGCCATCTGCTTCGCGCAGCTGGTGCTGATCTGGCGCGCACACTACATTTTTTCGCGGCGCTACGGATTAGAAGACAATTACACCGTCTTCCTGAATGTCGCGCTTCTTTTCGTGGTTCTCTTTTACGTGTATCCGCTGAAGTTTGTATTTACCACACTGTTTCTACAAATCATCGGAGCGCTTCCGGAGAGTGCCCTCAGCTGGGCACAAGCCTCGGTGGTCATGCGCATTTATGCTGTCGGCTTCGCGGCAGTGTTCGTGTTGTTTCTGCTGATGTACATCCACGCCTACAAACTGCGCCGTGAACTGGATCTGACCGCGGTGGAAGTGGGCGAGACGCGGCACGCCGCGCAGGAGAACCTGATTATGGCGGTCATCGCCGTCATCTCGTTCTGCCTGGCATTCCGTCATCCGGATTGGGCGGGCTGGACGTATGCTCTGATCGGCCCCGCATCGTGGGCGCACGGAGCAGTCTTTGGCAAGAAGGTACGCTTGCTGGCGGAACAAGCGTAGCGTTACGGCGACGTTTTTCGTCTATCCAACGTTTTGTCATTCCGACCCTGAGCGAAGTCGAAGGGGAGGAATCTGCTGTTTGCCGGCAGCAGATCCGCTGCACGCGACAACAGATTCCTCGACGGCTTTGCCGTCTCGGAATGACAAGCAGCTGCCAAAACGAGCCCGTGCCCGCTCTGCTATCATCGCTACGAGCGGTTCTTAACCGTCGTCATGAGCCTCGCCATCATCCATCGCATGCAGGATTTTGAGGAAGACGACGAAATCCCCGTCATTTCTGGTAGAGGAGAAGGAATCATGGAAGAAGCACCCGCCACCGGTTCGGGCGCCGCGCGCCGCAATGAAGATATCGCACTCGATCTCATGAAATTTGTCGCCATGACCACCGGCTACGGGCGTGTCACTTCCAGCGGCGTGGGTTTCCAGGGCTCGGGCGCCGCTGCCAAGCCCGAAGATTATGCCGAAAAGTTGCTCGAGCTGTATTCGAAGTGTTTGAGCACGGTCGGCGCAAAGAAATAAGCGCAGTGGGCAGGGATCCCGACAAATCAGAGCGCTGATCGTGGCCGTGCGATTTCCGGCGTTGCGTTTGCGCCCGATGACCACCTCACGGGTTTGAAGACCCACACAATTCTTGACAATTCATATGAGGTCACTCTGCTTGGACGTGTTGATCCGCGACTGTTTCGCTTTCTGAAATAAACATCCTCACAACTGCGCAGAACTTCGCTGAACATTCAGACATCGCGTCGGGTGCGTTTTGTTTTCTCACGTACTCAAACGTTTTTCGCGACTTGTCTTTTTCCTACGTTTTCCCGTACGTCAACTCCCTTTGCTTCTATTGCATTCCATAGCAACAAAACATTTCTCGCCTGACTTCTCGCATTCCAAGTAGCTGTCCTGAAAGCATGTGTCTCCTTTCGATGTTATGGCCTCATCGTTGCACCTCTGATATGTGGCGTTGACGTGGACTTGCTTGCGTGGGACATCCCCGCACTGTGATGTCTGTGCGCGCGAAACAGATTGTTGAGAGGCAAAGAAAACATGTTGAGACGCATTGTTCCAACAATGTTGTTGTTGTGTTTGGCGGTCTCCGCTTCGCTGCTGCGAGCGCAGACGACAACAACCGGGGAACTGGCCGGGACCATCACGGATCCCACCGGCGCGGTACTGACGACTGCAAACGTGACAGCAACCAATGTGGCGACCGGAGCAAAGGTAACCGCGCAAACGAATTCCACCGGTGCCTACCGCTTCCCGCTGTTGCCGCCGGGAACATACCGGATTTCCGCGTCGGCGAGTGGATTTAGAACCGTCGATAAAACCATCGACATCGGACTCGGCGCCAGTGTCAGTGCAAACCTGCAGTTAGGCCTCGGAAGCAGTAACGAGACCGTTGAGGTCACCGGGGCGGTTCCGACAGTCGAGACCGAAGATGCAAACTTGAACACGAACTTCAGCGCGAAACAGATTGAAATGCTGCCGAACGCCGGCAACGATCTGTCGGCAGTAGCATTCACCACGCCCGGAGCTGTGGTGAACACGGCTGGCGGTTCTACATTTGGCGGTGGCAATTTCGAGATGTACGGCTTGCCCGCGACTTCGAATCTCTTCACCATCGATGGCGCAAACTACAACGACCCGTATTTCAATATCAATAACACTGGCGCCACCAACCTCTCGATTGGTCTGAACGACGTCCAGGAAAGCGCGGTCGTCGCCAACGGCTATAGCGGTGCTTATGGTGGCTTGGCGGGAGCCAACATCAATTACGCCACCAAGAGTGGCAGCAACAAGCTCCACGGCAATGCGATCTACTGGTGGAACGGGGACACTCTTAACGCGAACAATTACTTCCTCAATCAGGGAGGAACGCCACGTCCATTCGTCAATGCGAATCAGTTCGCAGGTTCCATCGGCGGACCGATCAAGAAGGACAAGGCCTTCTTCTTTTTCGACTACGAAGGGATATATCTGGCCATTCCGGTAATTAATCCGGCGAATGTGCCGACACCGGCGTTTGAGCAGGCGGTGATCGGAAATTTGAATGCCACCGGAATGAGCGCATCGGTGCCGTACTACAACACGATGTTCGGTCTTTACAACGGATTGTCCCAGGCGAACGCTACTCAACTGGGAGGCGGTGGCTGCAGCGATGTCACCACCGTGAACGGAATTGCCTTCGGAGCCACGAATCCTTGCGCCGTCCAGGTACAAGCAAGCCCCATCGTGAAGACGCACGATGTGTACTACGCAGGCCGCTTTGACCAGAATATCGGCATGCGCGACAAGCTGTTCTTGCGGGTTGGGCATGAACACGGGTTGCAATCCAGCTACACCGACCCTGTCAACCGTGCGTTCAACGCGATCAGCGATCAGCCGCAGTGGTCGAGCAACTTCCAGGAGACGCACACCTTCGGCACGGACAAGGTAAACAGCTTCAACGCTTCCTTGCTCTGGTATAGCGCGCTGTTCACGATGCAGAACCAGGCAGCCGCGGCCTCCGCCCTGCCGACTCTGCCCGGACAGACAATGACGCTGGCTTTCAACGATGGCTCATTGGCCGCGCTGAACGGACTGAATGTCCTCTTCCCGCAGGGACGTCGTATCACTCAGTATCAGGTTGTCGATGACTTCAGCTGGGTACGCGGCAGGCACACCTTCAAGGTGGGAGTCAATTACCGCCGCGACGACATAAGCGATCACACCTTTGTGGTTAGGACTCCCGAAGTCGTCGAGTTCACCCTGGGCGACTTTGTTACTGGCGGGGGCGGCGGTTCCGGCGATGTGATTGTGCAGAACTTCCCGCAGAAGACCGAACAACCAATCGCCATGTACCAAGTGGGCTTCTATGGTGCCGACGATGTGCGGGTCACCAACAACCTGAAACTGACGCTCAGTCTGCGGTTGGATCATCTCTCCAATCCGGTCTGTCAGACAAACTGCTTCCAGCGATTCACCGGCACATTCGGACAGATGAACGACAACTTGCCCGTTAACCAGGCAATCCAGACTGGGCTGCACACTGCGTTCCCCTCGGTCACCTCAATCGTGGCCCAGCCGAAGATCGGTTTCGCCTGGTCGCCGCGTGGCGGAAATCGGCCGACGGTGGTTCGCGGAGGCGCGGGCATCTTTGCCGACTCCCTTCCGACTGGCACCATTTCCACGATCATGGCGCAAGCGCCCAACGATCCTCAGTTCAACACGTTCATTGGGACGCTCTCGCCGGCTGACCCCAACAACATCTACGCGGCGTCACAGGCGTCCAACGCCAGTTTCCTGGCGAACTACGCGAACGGCGTAACAGTAGCGCCATTCTCGTTCTTCAACACGACAAAGGTTAAAGTTCCGCGCTACTACGAATGGAGCCTGGAGGTCCAACAAGCGTTGGGCTGGGCGACCACTCTCGACGCGATGTACGTGGGAAATCATGGGTCGAACGAGGAAATCACCAACTCCGCTCTCAATGCGTACTCCCCAACGCCGTTTGCGAATCTGCCCACGACGGTACCAGACGGGAGGTTTGGCGTAGTCCAAGAGGAACAGAACATTGCCAATTCGAACTATACAGGCCTCGTTCTGGGACTGAAGCATGACTTCAAGGGTGGCTTGGCATTTCAAGCGAGCTACACCTATAGCCACGCGCTGGATGAAATTTCCAACAATTCGGTCTCCCCGTTTGGCACGAACACCACCGGGAAGTATGCCGACATCATCAACGCGCAAGACCCGTCGAACCTTCGTGCCTATAACTACGGAAATGCGGACTACGACATCCGGCATAACTTCACGATGAATTATGTCTGGAACGACGGTATTCGCCACCTAACCGCCAGAGGACCGAACGCACTGGTGAAGGGATGGACCTTCTCGGGCACGATCTTCCGGCATAGCGGCTTGCCGTTCACCGTGGTCGATTCGAATTTGACGAACCAGCTAGAAGGAACGAACTACGGTCCGGGCGGTGGTACGCAGCAGGTGTTTGCCGACGTCCTCGGATCAACCACCAACAGCTGCGGAGCTTCGGCGGCGACGCTAACCGGAGCACCATGCCTGCAACTTGGCAACTTCGCCGATCCGGTGAACAACTTCGGGCAGCAGCGGCGAAATCAGTTCCGCGGGCCTGGCTACTTCAACACGGACTTCGCAGTGGAGAAGGGCTTTGGCATACCGAAGTGGGAGACTGCGCAGTTCTCGATTGGAGCCCGATTCTTCAACGTCTTCAATCACCCGAACTTCGCCTTCCCCGTCATGATCTTTACCCCCAACTCGTCAACATTCGGACGCATCATACAAACCGTCAGCTCTCCGACCAGCATCTACGGATCGGGCCTGGGAGCCGATGCTTCGCCGCGGCTGATTCAGCTGCAGGCGAAGTTCACGTTCTGAGCTCTGTGGTCACAAACGCAAGCGGCCTCGCAAGAGGCCGCTTTTTTGGGCTTGCAGCAGTCAGCTCCACAAGATGTTGTCATTCCTCGCGCAGCGAGGAATCTGCTGTTTGCTTGCAGCTGATCCGCTGCCGGCAGACAGCAGATTCCTCCACCGCTTCGCGGTTCGGAATGACAAGTTGTGAAGGCTACCTACTTCGCAGCCACAGCCTTGTAATCCACGCCCAGCTGATCAAATAGGAAGCTGAAGACGTCGGCGTTTACCTCGATCTGTTCGTCGAGCGCGGTGCCGAAGCCATGTCCTGCGGTCGAACTCGTTCGCAGCAGGATCGGATGCCCGGAGCTGTCGGCGGCCTGCAGGCGCGCGGTCATCTTGCGTGACTGCATGGGATTTACACGGTGATCATTTTCTCCGGTCGGCATCAAGACCGCCGGATAGGCCGTCCCATCTTTCACGTGATGATACGGCGAGTAGGCATACAGCGCCTTGAACTGCTCGGGATCTTTCACTGATCCAAACTCGGTGACATTGAAGGCGCCGTTGGGATCGAGTTCCACGCGCAGCATGTCATAGATTCCGACGAACGACACCACCGCGCGAAATAAATCAGGCCGCTGCGTGAAGGCTGCTCCCATGAGCAGGCCTCCGTTGCTGCCGCCGACGATCGCGAGGTGCTCAGGCGATGTGTATTTCTGATCGACCAGATATTGCGCACACGCGAGGAAATCGTCGAAGACATTCTGTTTGTGCGTGAGATTGCCTGCCGAATGCCACTCTTCACCATATTCGGCGCCACCGCGAAGATTGGTGTCGACGTAGATGCCGCCTTGATCGAGCCAGAGACGAGTGAATGGACCAAGAAATCCAGGTTTGGTGCTAATGCTGTATCCGCCGTAGCCGGTAAGCAGCGCGGGGTGCGTGCCGTCGAGCGGGATCCCCTTGCGGCGAATGATATTCAGCGGAACACGCGTTCCGTCTTTTGACACAGCAAACGCGCGCACCACTTCTGCGTCGGCGTAACTTACCGGAGAAGTCTCAAACAGAGCCGTGCGCGTCGACTGTCCGGTCGCAGCGTCAACGTGATACCAGGCCGTCGGCTCAAGGAAGGTGGAGATGTGAAATAGCACGTCGCCACCTGCGATAGCGACGCTGCCGTAAACCGCCGAGACCGGAGGCAACGTCGGAGCAGGCAAGGGCTTGCCTTGCAGATCGAAGACGCGCACGCGCGAGGGCCCTCCCATGATGTCGATCACGTAGAGATGCCCCATCGTGGGGATGAAATTCTCAATCGAAGCGCGATCGCTCTCTTCGGGGCCACCCGCACTCTGTGGAACGATCACTTTGGCCTGGGCAAGATCAACCTTATCCACCACGGTCTCAGCGTGATCGGTCTGCAGAAGCGGCAGGCGCAGAATCTGGCCGCGCGGAGCGTCCTTGCGTGAGAGCAGATACAATGCGCCGTCACCAAGGCCCAGGCCGCGTCCACCGCTCGGGCCGAATTTCACCGAGACGATGCCGTCTTCAAAGTGCGTGATCTGGGTCCAGTGGCCGTTCAGATCCATCAGGTAGTGCGCGAACTGGCCGCCATCGCCGTTGCCCACGGAAGCGAGCAGCCATTTGCCGTCGTCGCTGGTGTGCAGTTGAATCTCAGCGATGCGAGGAAAGTCTTTGCCGATGATGTAGATATCCTGCTTCGGATCCGTACCGAGTTTGTGAAAGTAAACCTGCTGGTAGAAGTTGGCGTCCTCCGGTGGACGCTCGTTGCCTTGCGGATAGCGCGTGTAGTAGAAGCCCGATCCCTCGGCCTTCCAGGCGATCGAGCCGCCGGCAGTCGCGAAGTTTACGCGCGGCACAACGTCAGACAATTCTTTGCCGGTGGCGACTTCGAAGATGTGGGCCGATGCGTCTTCCGACCCGTTCTCAGACAAGGCCGCGGCAACATACTTGCCGCCAAAGGAAGGCACGTAGAAATCGATGGACAGCGATCCTTTGTTGCTGGCGGCGTTCGGATCGAAGATAGTCTTCGCGCTGGCAGGATCGTCGGCAGATTTCATCACAACCAGCTTCGCCTGCTGTTGCGGAGGTTGAAATTCTTCGGCGAACAGCATTCCGGCGCGGTATTGCAGGGCGTAAAACGACGCGCTGCTGGCAGCGACGAGCTGCTTCAGCCGCTCTTTGATTGCCGGACGCGACGCTAGATGGTCGAAGTAATCGCGAGTGCGGGCGTTCTGGGCGGCGCTCCATTGCTTGACGACTGGGTCATCCCAGTTCTCGAGCCAGCGGTAATTGTCCGTGACCTTGACGCCGTGGTATTCGTCGGTAACGGGCTTCTTCGGAGCATCAGGCGGCGCAGGAATGACGGGGTTTTGGGCAAGAGCAGAGAAGGTTAAGAGACAAGTGAGGATAAAGGGTCGATACGCGCGTGAGATTCTCATTCAGACCTCGTCAGGCGCGGGAATTATACCGCTGGAGATCCGCGGCTGCCCCGAATCCGGGGTTTTGCACAGGCGCGTTGTGACATCCGGCACAGCCTGGGGCTTCACAAATCCCCTAAGATTTTGTCATTCGAAACGGCGTTTAGCCGTTCAGGAATCTGCTGTCTGCCGGCAGCGGACCAGCTGCCAGCCAACAGCAGATTGCTTGCGTTCGCTCGGAATGACAAAGGCGGCTTAGGCACACGAAAAGCAAAAGCCGCGTCCCTCGCGGGGCGCGGCTGAATTCTTCACGGGAGGTGCCCGCGGCCAAGCTAAGGCTTAACGGCGCTTCTTACCTTTTTTCTTGGCGGGTTTCTTGGCGGCCTTCTTCGCTTTTTTCTTGGCAGGCTTCTTCGCCTTCTTGGCGGGTTTCTTGGCGGCTTTCTTTTTGGCCGGCTTTTTCTTGGCAGCCTTCTTCTTGGCGCCGCCACCACCGCCTCCGGTAGGAGCTGCGGGTTTCGGAGCAGGAGGCGCGGGTGTTGCTGCGGGTTCGGGTTCCATGGCTTCGGGTTCCGACATCCCGGGTTCTTCTTCCTCCTCCTCTTCTTCCTCGAAATCTTCTTCTAGCGATTCGCTATACGCGCCGCTATCGCCAAATTCTTCCTCTTCATCACGACCATAGAGCGTTGGATCGTAAAACGTCATTGCTCCTCCTGATTCAGTGGCGGCCGGGTGCGGATACGCCGCCCTGGCTGCAGGCACGAGAGAATTTAAAAGACTGCAAAAACTCTTTTGCTGCGATGGCGCCGGATTATAGCACGACCTTCGGTGACATCTGCAAGGACTGCAGACACAACCAAAACCAGGCAAATCCAGAGTCTTTAGAACTCGCGTAAGGCTGCCTCAACTTGGATTGGTAGGGTAACCAACACCCGCGTCGATGGCTGCATCTGAGGGAGAGCGCGTTTAGCGCTCGGAGCGCCAGGGTGCCAGGCCGTCGGCTGGAGGACAAAATCCGGGAGCTTTGTGCCAGGGCCGTCTATGAAGAGGGCAACCGCTGGCGCGAGACGCTGGGGGAGCTGCAGGTGGCCATCGAGGAACATATCCTGAAGGTTGCCAACGCCAGCGCGGCGGCAACGGTCATCGGCAGGCGAGACATTCTACGAGAACGTCGGCAAGCCTAGGCTTCGACAGGTGTGCCAGCGGCGGCAGGGATTTGCCCGTTTACCTCTCTCGAGAAACGCCTAACACTCGCCGAGCGTTTCGACCGCATTTCGCTTCCTTATGATGTGGAGGAAGCGGTTTGCCGTGGGTTTTACTACCCACCCCTAGCTGCAAATCCGGCCGGGAAGATGTCGGCGCGCAAAAAGACAAAGCCCCCAGGCTGCTGAGGGCTCTGGCATGCGTAATGCACGAAGACTACTTCAGGGTCTTCACGAAGTCAGCGACGGCCTTGGCATCCTCTGGGGACAGGCCAGAGATGGCTTTCTTGTGCGGGGCCTTCTTGGCGTCCTCACCCTTGGTCAGCAGATCGGTGATCTGATCGGCGGTCAGGGAGATGCCTTTTACGGCCGGCCCGACTTTGCCTTGGCCCTCAGGGCCATGGCAGGCGGCGCACTTCGCCTTGTAAGTAGCGGCTCCGTCGGCGGCGAACGCCGGCACTGCGATCGATACTGCCAGCGTGAGGATAACAAATAGGACAATCAATTTGGTGAGTCTCATTCGGTTTCTCCTTCGTGGATAGAAAATAGGCCTGCAATGAACCGGGCCCAAAAGAACCGAAAATTGTAGCGCTGGGAGTGGGGCACTACTGTGATCTCGCGCACATGATTTTTGCAGGTATATCAGGATGGAATGACCGCTGCGCCTGTAAGATTTGCCGGCTCGGTCGCGCTTTCCATTGCGGTTTATGCAGCGCCAATGTGGACGGAAAAGCAGGTTCCTCGTCGCTATGCTCCTCGGAATGACAAGCTCCGACGAGGCGCTCTACCGCGCGCACTCCATACAACGCAATTTGTCATTCCGAAACGGCGTTCAGCCGTCGAGGAATCTGCTTTCTGCCGGCAGTGGATACGCTGCACACCGACAGCAGATTTCTCCCCTTCGACTTCGCTCAGGGTCGGAATGATAACGGTGTGTTTCTCGCGTGGATTGTTGGGAAGAGAAGCCGCGCTGCTTAGTGGGCGACGGGAACGTTCAGAATCATTCCTGGCCGAATCACCGCGATATTGCGGTTGTCGCGTTTCAGGGCTGCGACGGTGGTGCGATAGGCATTCGCAATCGAATACAGAGTCTCGCCGGATCTTACCCTGTGGTGAACCACGGCAATCTCTGACTTATCGGTTTCCAGCGGCTCGACTTCAGAGGACTTGGTCGCGGGCGGCTTGGTGGTGGCCGTTTCCGTCTTTGGTGTGGTCTTGGGCGACGCCTGCTTCGATTTGCTGCGCGAGGAGGCGACCTCTGTATCGTGCGCGCTCGGCGAAACCGGCAGGTGCAGTGCTAGAACACG
>Ga0126383_10001705_pt1 | contig 13809 bp, 10 predicted proteins | sample PanSoiMetPlot_35_FD_96882 | JGI IMG/M metagenome (GOLD analysis project Ga0126383, IMG submission 96882) | Tropical forest soil microbial communities from Panama - MetaG Plot_35 | ecosystem: Environmental > Terrestrial > Soil > Tropical forest > Bulk soil | place: Panama | collected 2016-02-17
AAAGCCATCGATGACCTTTAGGCGGGCGCGTCGCGGCGTGCCTCCGTCGACTTCGACTGCCCCGGCGACCAGCATCTTGCCCACCCCGCTGCGGCCGGCTGGGACCACGATCGGGTCGTTCTTGGTGCGGAACGGGATTATTGTCTCATCCGCTTCGACAATGCCACGCAACGGCTGACGGTCCGGATCGACCATGGCCCGGCGCAGTTTGGCGCACAGCATCCAGGCGGTTCGGTAGGAACCCAGGCCGAGCTGGCTCTGCAGCTGCAGGGCCGAGATGCCGTTGGAGTGGGTGGCCATCAGAACGGCCGCCCAGAACCAGGTGGTCAGCGGCAGCTTGCTGGCGTGCATGATCGTGCCGGCGGTCACCGAGGTCTGGCGACCGCAGTTGGCACATTGATAGGTGAACGGCTTGGTCTTCAGAGCCCAGGCGCGACCGCCACCGCAACCTGGGCAGACAAACCCTTCTGGCCAGCGCCGCTCGAAGAGATACTTCGCGCACGCCGCTTCGGTCGCAAAACGGCCCTGGAACTCGATCAACGATCTCGGAAATCGGCCCTCGGATCCCGGCATCGTCCCACCCCTGCTAATCCTGAGCAGAGTGAGCCTACCTCCATGTTCTGGTTTTGTACACTAGATTTGGATGGACCGGACGCTCGTGCATAAGCCTTCTCGAGAAATCAAGAAATGGTCAGAAAGCCCTCGCGGACGAGGGTCTCCAACAGAAAGAGTCTGCCTGGTTCGTCCAGCCCATCGGGCATCTGTGCGGCAGTGAAACTTCCGGCACAGGTAACAAACCGCAATTGAGGCTCGACATAGCCAGGGAACTGCACGGACTTGCCAAAGAACGATAGGCAAACTGCTTCCGGAGTCGTCGTCAACTGCCATATGATGCCAGTTCGTCGCCGCACAAAAGTACCCATTTCAAGCTGTGGAAGTTTTTCCATGTCCAATAGTTGGCCGGCCGGCACTCGTTGTCCTGCAAACAGTACGGCTTGAGCCGCATCAGCGATCACACCCCCAGCGTCTATACGACTTCCCACCCCATCCAGCAACTCGGTGAGGCGAGCTTCCGTTTGCCTGCGGACCTCCTCGCGAACGGCAAATTCAGGCGGCAGGGATTCGCGAAATTGCAACTCTCGCTCAATCAGATTTTCTAACGCCCTAACCGCGACCACGCCCCAGGTGATGCTGTTAATACCGACAGTTAAATGGAGCGACGCCTCTCCACGGCTCGCCGCATCATGCATATAGCCGCGTGGGATGTAAATCAGATCGCCACGACGCAAGTCAAATTCTTCGATCAACTTGCTCGGCTTCGTAGTGTCTGCATTAAAGGGCTGGCTCTTACTTGGGAGTGACACAGCACGATCGAAGAGCCGCCAATGTTTGGACCCCTCCGTTTGCAGAACGAAGACATCATGGATATCGTAGTGCGTGTCTAAGCCTTTGGATTGGCTCGGAGTAAGATAGGCATTCACCTGAAAAAAAGCAGAAAACTCGGCAGCAAGCGATGCACAAAGACTGCCTAACGGTTGCCACCTTTCGTGAAGAAACTGCAGTACGATCGTCGCACCTTCGCGATATTCAGTGCAAAGGCAATCGAGTGATCCCGGGTTGCCGGGCATCCAACTGCCCGTAGGTAATTGTAACGGGATCTCCTTCCCATTTCGAATGGCCCGTATGTGGGACGAACGGATAGGTGAGGCCGACAGAATATGGTCAACATCGATCAGGGACAAAAGGCCATCATAGTATGTCGGGTCGTTTCTCTTGACGATTAATGGCCGCTTGTCCCAGTATTCCGCTTTGAACGAACGTGGGTCTATCGGATTGATTAGCCAATCCAGAGAAGAAGCCGGCATCTGCGGCCACGCCCCAGGTTCCGTTTGACGGTCCTAGGCGCTAAAGCGTACGGATCGGGTCCGTCGGGTCTCGATCAAACTGCAATACTGGGTCCGTAGGGTCGTCATCGAAGATTGTAGTGCGCCGAAGCGCCACAACTCGCTGGACGCTTACCTGCTGTGCAGTTAAGGTCGATTGGTGCTGCCTCACCGTCGCCTGGAGTTGCAACTTTTCCTTAGCGGCCGGAATACGATCGTCACTCATTGGCTCTCCTCCTCCTGCAGCATTCTACCAGGATTTGCTTCAGTTCAGTTTCCTGGACTCGATGAGCCTGCCTCGAATAGAAGCCAAAACGGTCGCCATCGTTCGATGGCATCCGTTCGCAACATGCTTGATCAATATGCTTAACAAACGCAAAGACCAATAAATTCGCCATATCCCTTTGTCAAGCCACTCCCCGCCTGGAGGGGTCAGCGAGCCACGACGGGGACCGACCGGCCGCAGCTTCGCTGGCTTCTCTCCGAAGTCACCGCCGGCGACGTGATGATTGTGACATGGCTTGATCGGCTGGCGCGATCCGCTCGCGATCTGCTGAACAGACGCTCGGCCATCGCCGGGAGCAAAGTCGATTTCTGTTCCCTTGACGACAGATGGGCAGACACCGCCACGGCGCACGACCGATTGATGCTGAGCATTCTCGGCGGCCTCGCGGAGTTCAAGCGCGATCTAATCCGGGCGTGCACCAACGGGAGCCGCCGCACGTGTTCCGCTTCAATCGGCGCCGGACACGGCATGCTGCCTTCGATATCCTGCTCGGCATCGGCGCCCGCACAACTCCGGCCCCCTACCGCGTACTGATCCGCAAAGCCGCATAGCAGCCCCCAACGACATTTAGAGCCACCGGAGCCTCGTGCAGAAGCCAATCGTCCAAAACGCTATCATGCTATTGTGGCTATTCTCGGGTGAACCGTTCTCCCCGATTCGAGGCATATTCGACAGTCTCCTACGACCGTTGTGGCGTTTGGCGCCTGTGCCTTGCGCCTTTGGCAGGTGGTTGCGGCGATGGTCCTTGCCTTCTAATGTCTCGCCGAGCCCACCACTAATGAACGGCGCCTTCGGCACCAAATGTCCGAGGGAATAGCTCGGGGTCTTATCAGAAGTAGAGGCCACACCAATGTTTCGATTGAGCTCTGGTCAAGAGAGGACGTTTATTCGGCGGCGCGAGCTCCTGATGGGTGGGTTTGCTGGTGCCGTCAGTTGTGCTTTTCCCCCGGTCTCTCATGCCGCTACACCATTCGTCTTGCCGACCGCAGCAGCTGACCGACGCTTCTCGGTAAAATACAAGGGCATCAGGATCGGCACTCATACAGTCTCATATTCCTCGGCAACCGATGAGACTCGGGTCAAGACCGAGATCAATCTCGAGGTCAAGCTCGCTTTCATAACTGCCTACGCGTTTAGTCATCGCTCCCAAGAGACTTGGCGCGCGGGGCGGCTGATGTCATTGACTAGCGAAACCGTGGAGCACGGCGAGCCCCTCCATGTCGAGGGCACGGCGACACCTCAAGGGTTTCGTGTCGTGGGCAAGGGCGGTCCCTTTATCGCCTCCGGTGCCACCCTGACGTCAAACAGCCTGTGGACGCCGGCGATGCTGGAGCAGAAGACAGTGGTCGATGCTCAGCGTGGTGGCGTTATTGGGGTCAGCGCACACAAGCAAGCCGACGAGCCAATCGCGATACCTGGAGGCCAAGTTCAGGCGACGCGCTACACGTTTATCACGCCCTATTACGCCGGCAGCGTTTGGTATGACAAGTCGAACATGTGGGTGCACGGCGAGTTCGAGCGGGACGGCTCGACGGTCCAGTATCAGCTTGAAGCGTGAGCACCGCTCACCGGCGAAAAGGGCCATTCCGTCATGTCGTTTACCCGCCTGACACGTCTGGGTGCCGCTATTATCGCAAGCGCCGTCGTGGGCTGCACGACGGTCTCCGATGCTGTTGCCCCGAACCCGGTCAGTCTTACAACCGGGATTCCTGGCGGTGTCTATCATCCCGTCGGAAACGCGATCTGCCGTATGTTTAATCTCGACGGCAAGCATCAGGAGACGCCATGCATCGCGGTGAGTTCCGACGGCTCGGTCGAGAACATCCGGCGCGTCGAGAGCGGCGAGTCGGCGTTTGGACTTTCGCAGACCGATGTCGCCGTAGCCGCCTTCAATGGTGAAGGGCCGTTCGCTCGCGCCGGCCCGGATCCGAAGCTCCGCACGGTAATTGCACTTTACCCGGAGGCATTTACCGTTGTCGCTCGCGCTGATAGCGGCATACGCGATTTCCGGGATTTGCGTGGCAAGCGGGTCGGCATTGGCACGAGCGGTGTTGGGTACAACTTTACCCGGGATGTCATCCTCCGATTTTACGGATCGACGGCCGCCGGTCCTGAGCGTGTGCTGGAATTTGCGCCTGCCGAGCAGAACCAGGCGCTCTGCGATAATAAAGTCGACGCGGTCATATTTGAAGCGGGGCATCCCAATGGGCTGACGCAGGAGGCTACGGCGGTCTGCCGAGCGCGGCTGGTGCCGGTTGCTGGCCAGCCGATCGATCGCCTGCTTGCAACGCATCCCTATTACATTGCGTCTGCCATCCCGGGCGGTATGTACGTCGGCAACCCGGGCGATATCCCGACAATCGGCACGCGGGCCGTACTCGTCTCAACCAGCAATCAGCCGGATGAGCTGGTCTATGCCACGGTCAAATCGGTCTTCGACAACTTCGCGACCTTCCGGCAGTTGCACCCCGTGCTGTCGATCTTGCAGATCCAAGACATTGTGCCCAGTGCATCGGTGCTACCGATCCACCCGGGAGCCCTGAAATTTTACCGTGAGGCCGGCCTTATGCACGGGTAGCCGCTCGCAGTCCACGCAGTTAGCCGCCCAGTCGTTTTCTGTTCGAACCCATAGCTGCAGGGCGCTCTCTGCTCCGACCGACATCATATCCCTGATATCGGTAGTGACAGGGCGCCCCAGCGAGTGGGGCCGGGGTGAAACCTGAAACGCATTCTCGCCTTCGTTGTGTCGTATAGCTTGAGATTTTCATTCTTCTGTGCTACATTGTAGCTCATGAGGAGAATAACCATGACTGCTAATTCTGTCGTCCGTGCCCGCATCGACGAGCAGATCAAGAATGAGGCCTCTGCCGTGCTCAAGGCAATGGGCCTCACGGTGTCGGACGCTTTTCGCCTGATGATGATCAAGATCGCCAAGGAGAAGGCGCTGCCGTTCGAGCCGTTGGTTCCGAACGAAGAAACGATCGAGGCCATGAAGGCCGCGCGGCGCGGCGAGCTGACAACCGTCGGCTCGCCGGAAACGCTGATCGCGAGCCTGAATGCGGACTGTTAAATACACAAGCCGCTTTCGGCGCGACTACAAGCGCGAGAAATCCGGACGGCACGGCAAGCGCCTCGATGCCGAGCTACTCGAGACCGTAATGATGTTGGCGAAGGACGAGCCGTTGCCTCGGCGGTATTTCGATCACCCGCTGAGCGGCGAGTGGAGCGACCACCGCGATTGCCACATTAGACCTGACGTTATCTTGATCTACCGCAAGCCGGACGAAACCAGCCTCCAACTCGTCCGCCTCGGCTCGCATAGTGAACTCGGCTTCTGATTGACAATCGCTCATGAGCGTCGGGCGCAGCTGCAATGTCAGCCAGAGCGCGATTTCTCGGCTCACTGTGTGATGGACGGTTTCACCGCTTGGTTGGTGAATGCCTACTGGCGGATGAGATGCTATGACCTCCCTAATTGGGTCGCCATCCTTATCAGCCTTATCCTGTGGCCACTGGCGCTTATTTGGTGGGACAAACGTAAGGTGAACAAGGTTTCTAACCTGTTAGTCACTTTCGAGGCGAGTTGTATCACAATAGGGTGTGTTCCACACCATGCTGTTAATTTCGTTTTTTCCAATCGGACGAGTTCTGTGGTTTATTTGAACGGCCCTCAACTCAGAAACTGTTCTGTGCGCTTTCCCATCCCCCCGGATGCGGCCAAAGATATTGGAGCAAACGCTTATCCTCTATCATTCCTGAAATCCGACCGTGGTTTCGAAGGTAACCACCAAGCTATCATACAGACCGGAGATCAAGCTCGGACGAGCATAGCAGTTAAAACGGCAATGCCTAATCCCTTCTACCACTATACAGGCTCTCGTCTTCGGCGTTTTTTTAGACGCCCAAAATATTTTATGTTGGAGTATTCCGCGACGGTTGGGGAAAGTAGATATACTGTCGCAACGGTGTTTTAACTTGTCTTATAATGCAGGTGCGCTGTTAATCACGGTTCTGCGCCATGGCTGATCCGGGCATTTGGGGTAGCCGATTAGCGAGGCGAGCTTGCTGCGCTGGCGGTGGTGATCGCAGGAGAGCGAAGGGAGGCTAGGCAGTCTCGTTACTGCTGACCCGCGGTAATGGAAAAGCCCGGGTAGCCGTTCGCGGCGACTTCGTCGCATTTTTGGCGGTAGGTTCCAACGCCGCCGATATAGGGCATGAAGATGCGCGGCTTGCCGGGAATGTTCGCGCCCGTGTACCAGGAGTTGGCGCGCGGGTAGAGCGTGGCGTGGCCTACCTCGTTGACATGCGCGACCCAGGCTTCCTCCGCCTCCGGCGTTGCTTCGATGGACCCGCGGCCGCGTTCGCGCAGATAGGCGATGCAGTCGGCGATCCAATCGACGTGCTGCTCGATCGAGACGATCATGTTGCTGAGCACCGAGGGGCTGCCCGGGCCGGTGATCGTGAAGAGGTTCGGGAAGCCGGCAATCGCGAGCCCCAGATAAGTGCGCGGCCCCGCGGCCCATTTCTGCTGCAGCCTCTCGCCTCGCCGGCCGCGGATGTCGATGTTGAGCAGTGCACCGGTCATTGCATCGAAGCCGATCGCGAACACGATCGCGTCGAGTGTGTATTCAGCATCGCTTGTACGTAATCCATGCGGCGTGATCGCTTCGATCGGCGTCTCCCGCAAATTGACCAGAGTGACGTTGTCGCGGTTGAACGTGTCGTAATAGTTCGTATCGACGCACATCCGCTTCGTGCCGATCGGATAATCCCGCGGCGCCAATATCTCCGCGACCTTTGGATCCCGGACGATGGCGCGGATCTTGTCGCGGAAAAATTCGGCGGCGGTCTCGTTCGCGCGCTCGTCGATCAAGAGATCAGTGAACGAAAAACCGAAGCCTAGCCCGCCGCGGCGCCAGCGAGCCTCATATTCCTGCCGCCGCTCGTCATCCGAGAGCGACAGCGCCGTGCAATTGTTGAGCGGAACGACAAAGCCGATGCGCGATTCGCACGCCTGTTGCCGGAACTCGGCGTAGTTGGATTTCACTTCCCGCTCGTAAGCCGGGTCGAGCGGGCCGTTATGGGCGGGGATGCTGAAATTCGGCGTCCGCTGGAAGACGAAGACGTGAGCGGCCTGCTGCGCGATGAGCGGGATCGACTGGATCGCCGACGAGCCGGTGCCGATGACGGCGACCCGCTGGCCGCTGAAGTCGACGCCTTCATGCGGCCAATTGCTGGTCTGGTACCATTTGCCCTCGAAGCTATCGATCCCCGGAAAGGGCGGCGCCTGCGGTAAGGACAAACAACCCGTCGCCATGGTGCAGAACCGGGCCGACACTTCGTCGCCGCGGTCCGTCCGTATAGTCCACCGGTCCGCCGCTTCGTCGAACACGGCCTCCGTTACACGGGTCGAGAGCTGAATGTCGCGTCGCAGGTCGAAGCGGTCGGCGACATGTCGATGTAGCGCAGGATCTCCGGTTGCGACGCGTAGCGCTCGCTCCAGCGCCATTCCTGCTGGAGCTCGTCCGAAAACGAGTACGAGTAATCCATGCTTTCGACGTCGCAACGCGCGCCGGGATAGCGGTTCCGGTACCAGGTGCCGCCAATCCCGTCCCCCGCCTCGAAGACGCAGGCCGAGAGCCCGAGTCCCCGCAGTCGGTACAGCATGTAGAGCCCGGCGAACCCGGCCCCGACAATGACCGCGCCCACTTCTCGCCCGATGCTCGCCACAGGCCCTCCTCCTGTCGAAGATCGTCGGTAGTCGGTAGGATGGGTTGAGCGGCATCCCGCGAAACCCATCTTCTGCAGTCGTTGCGATGGGTTTCGCGATGCTCAACCCATCCTACAAGTCTACTACAAGTCTACAAGTCTACTCCAACGTGCCGCGACCGCGGCGTCAAATGTCGTGGACGTCGATGATGCCGGGCAGCGACTTGACGGCGGCGCGGGTTGCGGGGCCGACCTTGAAGCCTCCGGGGATCGCGATTTCGACTTCGCGCGCGGGGAGGTCGAGGACGACGGTGACGCGGCCGCGGCCGCCCGCCTCGCGGGCGATGACGCTTTTGAGGCTGGAGAGGGCGCGGGCCTCGCCGACGAATACCTTGAGACCGGCGGCGGCGAGGGCGACGACCGTGTCGAGCGGTTCGATCTTTTGCGCGGTGAGCCTGAGGCTCTCTTCCTCGCTGCGCACATCGACGCTGACGACGAGCGGCTGGCCGGAATCGAGCAGAGCGCGCGCCTCGCGTAAAATTTCCGAGAACAGGACCACCTCGAAGGTGCCGCTCGGATCGGACATCTGCACTAAGGCGAAACGGTTGCCGCGGCCCGAGGTGCGCTCCTTGCGGCCGATCACGATGCCGGCCAGCCGGAAGCGGTTGGTCGGGTTGGCCGCGAGGCCGGCCGGGAGATCGGCCCAGCGAATGATGCCAGCGCGCTCGAGGCTCTTGCCGTAAGGATCGAGCGGGTGGCTCGACAGGTAAAAGCCGATCGCCGCGAATTCGTGCTGGAGCCGCTCGACCGGCGGCCAGTCGGTGACCAAAGGCAAGGACGGGCGCGGCGCAAAGCTCGGATCGATGCCGGCAAAGAGGCTCTCCTGCCGGCTCTCGCGTTCTTCGGCGGCAAGGCTCGCCTGGCGCAGCAATTGTTCCGCTGCGGCAAAGGTTTGCGCGCGGTTCGGGTTGAGGCTGTCGAAGGCGCCGGCCTTGGCGAGGCTTTCGAACTGGCGGCGGTTGAAGCTCTTTGCGTCGATGCGCCGCGAGAAATCGGCGAGGTCCTTGAACCGGCCCCGCGCATTGCGTTCGGCGACCAGTTCCGTCATCGCCTGCGCGCCTACCCCCTTTACGGCGGCGAGCGCGTAGCGAATTGCCGGGTTGCCGCTCTTCGGATCCTGCTCGACCGAAAAGGTCACATCTGAACGGTTGATGTCCGGCGGCAACAGCCGGATGTCGAGCCGGTCCAACTCCTGGCGGAAGACGTTGAGCTTGTCGGTGTTGCCGAGGTCCAGCGTCATCAGCGCGGCGAGAAACTCGACCGGGTAGTTCGCCTTCAGATAAGCGGTCTGATACGTCAGGAGCGCGTAGGCAGCGGCGTGCGGCTTGTTGAAGCCGTACCCGGCGAATTTGGCCATCTGATCAAAGATGTGTTCGGCGAGCGCCCCACCGACGCCCCGGGCCGCCGACCCTTCAATGAAGAGCTGTCGCTGCGCCTCCATCTCGGCTGGGATTTTCTTGCCCATTGCGCGGCGCAGGAGGTCGGCGCCGGCAAGGCTGTAGCCCGCCAGCACCTGCGCGATCTGCATGACCTGCTCCTGATAGGTCATCACGCCGTAGGTTTCCTTGAGGATCGGCTCCAGCGCCGGATGCAGATAATCGGGCGCCTCCTCGCCATGCTTCACCGCGATGTAGCGCGGGATATTCTCCATCGGCCCCGGCCGATACAGCGCGTTGGCAGCGATAATGTCCTCGAACCTGTCGGGGCGCAGCTTCCTCAACATATCGCGCACGCCCGCGCCTTCGACCTGGAAGATGCCGACCGTATCGCCGCGCGCCAACAATTCGTACGCGCCGGGGTCGTCGAGCGGCAGGTTGGCGAGATCGATCTCGACGCCGTGGGCGGCGAGCAGCTCGCGCGCGCGCGCCATAACCGTCAAGGTCTTGAGGCCGAGAAAGTCGAATTTCACGAGGCCCGCGAGCTCGACCCATTTCATGTTGAACTGGGTGACGGGAATGTCGGAGCGCGGGTCGCGGTATAACGGCACGAGCTCGGTCAGCGAGCGGTCGCCTATGACCACGCCCGCAGCATGGGTCGAAGCGTGCCGGTAAAGGCCTTCGAGCTTGAGCGCGATTGTAATCAGCCGCCCGACGCTCTCGTCGGTGTCGCGCTGCTGCTGCAATGCCGGTTCGGCGGCGATCGCCTCTTCGAGGCTGACCGGATGCGCCGGGTTGTTGGGTACGAGCTTGCAGAGGCGATCGACTTGGCCATAGGGCATTGCGAGTACGCGGCCGACGTCGCGCAACACGGCGCGGGCCTGCAATTTGCCGAAGGTGATGATCTGCGCGACGCGGTCGCGGCCGTATTTTTGCTGGACGTAGCGGATCACCTCGTCGCGCCGGTCCTGGCAGAAATCGATGTCGAAATCCGGCATCGAGACCCGCTCGGGGTTGAGGAACCGCTCGAACAGGAGCCCGAAGCGCAGCGGGTCGAGATCGGTGATCGTCAAGGCCCAGGCGACGACCGAGCCGGCGCCCGAGCCGCGCCCGGGGCCGACCGGGATCCCTTGCCGTTTGGCCCACTGAATAAAGTCGGCGACGATCAGGAAATACCCGGCAAAGCCCATCCCGATGATCGTCCCGAGCTCGAATTCGAGGCGGTCGCGGTACGGCTCGGCGACCGCTTCGTCTCGCAGACCCAGCGCCGCGAGCCGGGCTTCGAGCCCGGCCACAGCGGCGCGGCGCAGCGCGGTCTCTTCATCGACGCCGTCGTCGCTCGCGAAGGCCGGCAGGATCGGCTGGCGCGCCTGCGGGATGAAGGCGCACCGCCGCGCGATGACGAGCGTGTTGTCGCAAGCCTCGGGCAGGTCGGCAAAAACCTCGCGCATCTCTGCCGCCGCGCGAAAATAATGCGAGCGTGTCAGCCGTTTGCGGTCGGCATCGGCGACCGCCGTCCCCTGCGCGATGCACAGCAGCGCGTCATGCGCCTCGTAAAACTCGCGGTCGGGGAAATGGACGTCGTTGGTCGCGACCAGGGGCAATCCGTGGCGGTATGCCAGCTCGACGAGGCCCGACTCCGACCGTGCCTCGTCGGCGGTGCCATGGCGCATCAATTCGACATAGAGCCGGCCCGGAAACGCCGCCGCTAGCTCGCCGAGCACCGATTCGGCGGCTTCGCCCTGCCCCTCGGAGAGAAGGCGCCCGACAGGGCCCTTCGACCCGCCCGCCAGGCAGAGCAGCCCGCCACTGGCGCCGGCCAGATCGCAGCGCCTGACCGTCGGCTCGCTCGTCGCTTCACCGGCGAGATAAGATCGGCTGACGAGCTGCAGGAGGTTGCGGTAGCCCGCCTCGTTCTGAACGAGCAGCACAACCCGGCAGGGCCCTGACAGAGCACGGCCGAGCCGGCTGCTTCCCTCGGGATCCCCGCGCTCGACCGCCACCTCGCAACCGATGATCGGTTGCACCCCCGCGGTGCTGCAGGTCGTCGCGAATTCGAGCGCGCCGAACAGATTGCCGCTGTCGGTGATCGCGACCGCCGGCATCCGCTCGGCCTTGCACAGCGCGGCGAGCTCCTTGATCCGGATCGCCCCGGCGGAAAGCGAGTAAGCGGTATGGACGCGGAGATGAACAAAATCGGCGAGCGGCATAGGCGCCAGCATCGCACATCCGGTGCCGCAGGTCAGCGAGACCGCCAAAAATCAAGCAATCCGCCGGGCAGATGTTAAGACGACCAGCCGCAGGCTGAAACTCGGATTCGCCGCGGCCCTCACCCGCCTTCCTCCGAACCGCGATCCCGGGGTCGGCACCCTCTCCCGCGATGCGACGCGATGCGGGAGAGGGGCTAACGGAAGCCAGCTCAGAGCTAGCCCTGCACCTGAACGCCAAGAGCCTGCATGTCGTCGCGCCGCACTGCGGCGGTGCGCTCGATCGTCGATTGCTCCTGGTTGATCTCACTGACCTGCTGGTTGAGCTTGGTGTAGTTCTGGGCCAGTTGGCGCGTATTCTGCGAGACTTGCCGCGTTGTCGGCCGGGGTGCCGGGGCGCGTCCGCCGGAGGGCGGCGGCGGGGCGCCGGCGTCCGCCAGGAGCTCGCTTGGTGTCGTGTTCATCTGCTGCGCCTCCTGGTTGAAGGCGGCCTGGTATTGCTGCACGCTGGCGATCGACTTCTTGCCGTATTCGCCAAGTATCGCGGCGACCTCATGCTCGCCCTGATCGATCTCGGCAAAGCGTTGCGCCGCCTCCGGCTTTGACACGACCCCGCTGCGGACGTTCGCAGCCAGTTGACCGTAAGCCATGCCGTAACAGTAATCGGCTTGGCGGGCGGCCACGACCGCGCGCTGCATTTCCCCGTAGTCGTGGGACATGTCATTGGCGATCAACAATTGACGGCGTTCGGCGTCCGCCTCCTGCTGCATCCGTGCCGACGCGTAAGTCGTGCTCGCCGCGACCAGCGCGCCGGCGGCGGCGCCGATCAGCGCGCCGCGCCAATCGCCGCCGCTGGCGAGAGCGCCGAGGGCCGCGCCGCCCGCGGCGCCGGCCAGGGTATTAACCGCCATCACCTGCTGGAACTGCTGATCCTGCTGCCGCAGCAGGGCCACCGACTGATAGCATTGCGGGTAATAGTTGACCTGCGTCGTCTGCGGCACCGTCGTGCCGCCAGGCGCGGCGCATCCCGCCACTACCAGCACGCCGGCAACGAATATTCTCCCCGTCTTTGTTGGTTTCATCATCATCCTCCACAGCGCCCCTGCGAAATCTTCCTTGGCGCAATTCTTAACCAAAAATAGATTGTACCGATCAACCTTTCAACCAACGACCTCTATTTGGAGGTTTTGACAAAAACGCCGTCCCAGACTGCCGGTGGCGCGGATTTCAGATCGGCGCACCGCCTCGCCATGATCAGGGGAGGGCAGGGGACCGCCGATCCTGCCCCGAATTGTTTGGCTTCGCGCTGCCAGATGGCCTCCGCGCCGGCAAAATCTCCGGCGCGATACCGTTCAAGGCCGGCGCGGTATTGCTCCCGGTAGTGCAATTCCGCGGAATTCGCAGCCGATCTTTCACCGACGAGCTGAAAGACGGAAAACGGCTCGTCCTTGCCATTCACCTTGATCCAGTCGAGTTCGCAAAGCACGAAGCGGTCGGCAATCGCCGCGGCGGTAGCCGGTCCGACGACGACGCGGCAGCCGTAATCCTCGGGAACGCTCTCCAGACGCGCGGCGATGTTCACCGTCTCGCCGACCGCGGTATAGTTGTACCGCTTTGCGGCGCCGACATTGCCGACCACCGCGAGGCCGGTATTGATGCCGGCCTTCACCGCATAGCCCGGCATCCCCAGCGCGTCGGCCTCGGCCTTCGCCCGCATGACAGTCTCGCCGATGCGCAAAGCCGCGCGCGCCGCACTTGCGGCATGGTCGGGATCGGGAAGCGGGGCACCCCATATCGCCATCACGGCATCGCCGAGGAACTGGTTGACGTAGCCGCCGGTCGCCTCGACGGCTTCCACCATCATCGCGTGATAAGTGTTCGTCACCGCCATCAGCTCTTCCGGCGGCAGCCTGGTCGATAGGGCGGTAAAGCCGGAGAGGTCGGCAAACATTACGGTGATTTCGCGCCGCTCGCCGCCGAGCCGCAAGTCGGCCTCGCTCTCGGCCAACCGATCGACGATGCTGGGCGCAAGATAGTGGCTGAAAGCGTGCTGAACCCGGCGCCGGCGCCGCTCTTCCACCAGGAATCGCACGAGGTATGCGAGCACCATCGAGAGTGCAGCGCCGCCGGCTGGAACCATGATCGCGAACCAGAGGCCAAAGGGGAGCAGTGCGATCGCCAATCCAAAAAGGGCGATTGCGACTGTGATGACACCAAGGACCGCGACGAACGGACTGGCTGCGAAGCCGAGCATCGAGCCACAAAGGCTTGCTAGCACCGCGGCTGCA
>Ga0126383_10001706_pt1 | contig 13807 bp, 14 predicted proteins | sample PanSoiMetPlot_35_FD_96882 | JGI IMG/M metagenome (GOLD analysis project Ga0126383, IMG submission 96882) | Tropical forest soil microbial communities from Panama - MetaG Plot_35 | ecosystem: Environmental > Terrestrial > Soil > Tropical forest > Bulk soil | place: Panama | collected 2016-02-17
TAAGGCCCCAGACCGTAGCGTTGAACGCAGGATTTCAAGTATCGCCAGATTTCCTGCTGGCCCGCGAACATGCGAGACCAATCGGGGTTGCGTTCGAACGAAAAAGAATAAAGATGTGCGGGCACGTCACAAGCACAGCCGGGATAACGGTTTTCATACCAGGTGGCGCCGAGGTCGTCGCTCTTTTCGATAATCAGAAAATTCTTCATTCCGGCTTCTAGCAGCTTTATGCCCATGCAGATGCCGGAAAATCCCGCGCCGACGATGAGCACTTCTACAGAAACCTCCGCAGAGTGGTGACGGTTGCCGCAAAGTTCAGGCATGTTGAACCAATCCTACACTCTTTGAATTCTCTGCGGAAACATGTTTGCGGAGGAATTCAGAGCTTTCGCGCAAGGATTGGCGAGCTTCAGGAAGCATCTGCGGGACCAGTTGCCAGGCATGGGGAACGACGGGCCAGATTTTCAATTCAACGGGAACGCCTGCGGCGCGAGCTTTTTCGGCCACGCGAGTGGAGTCGTCGAGCAGAGTCTCATCCGCTCCGACATGGATCAGCAGCGGCGGGAGACCGGACAGATCGGCATAGAGGGGCGACGCGAGCGGATCGCGCGAATCAGCGCAACCGAGATAGTACCGGGCGCTCGGACCAATATCGGGGCCGTTGAACATGGCGCAGCGGGCGGTGTTCGCGCGGATGGACTCGCCGGTGGCGGCCAGATCGGTCCAAGGAGAGAAAACAGCGGCGGCAGCCGGAGGCGGCGTGCCCGCGTCACGAAGCGCAAGCATCAGCGAAAGCGCAAGCCCGCCGCCCGCGGAGTCGCCGGCGACGACAATGCTTTGCGGCGAACGGCCGTCCGCGAGAAGGCCGCGATAGACGGCGACGGCGTCGTCCACCGCGGCAGGAAAACGGCTTTCCGGGGCGAGGCGATAGTTCGGAGCGAAAACGCGGAAGCCGTGCAGCGCAAACCAAACCGTGATGGGACGGTGGGTCTCGGCAGAACAGCCGAAGTAGCCGCCACCGTGCAAATAAATCAGGACGGCGTCCGTGGAGCCTGGTGATTCGACCCATTCTCCGGAAATCCCGTTTATCTGGGATGGCGTGATAAGCCCAGAGGCGGGGATTTTGTAAGGAAGCGGTCGAAGAATCTTACGGGCGACGCGATAATCGCGACAACCTCTGAGGCGGCGTTTGACGCGCCACTTGGTAAACCAAACCACGAGATAAGCTTGGAGGCTTGCCATGAAATTGATTGCACCTAGTTACTTACGCAAGGGCCAAGAGCATACCAGACAATGCTGAAACCGGGCCGGAATTTGCGGAAGCTCCGGCGAGGGACTGGGCGTCCTCGCCGGCATTGGGCTAGAAGTCAGAAAGGAGCGTTAGAGTGAATGGGCGAAACCGAGCATACATTAGCCCGGCTGGATCGGGCTTGGACACACACACCTAGATTTCGGAACGGATCCGAGAATCACACTGATTCAGTGGGTGATTGCTGGGCACCAAGAGATGGCAGTGCAGGGAGCTGTCACTTTCGAGGTGGACACGCGCAAAAAATATAAGATCGGGAAAAATCTGTCAATAGTACTCTTCACGGAAAAATAGCGCCCGTTAGGACTCACCTAAGAGGACGACTTTGCCGAATTGTGAGCCGGATTCGAGGTAGGCGTGAGCAGCAGCGGCCTCGGCGAGCGGAAAGATGCGGTCGACGACCGGTTTCAGTCTGCCTGCGGCGACGAGCTTCATTACCGTGTGGAGTTCGGACTTCGTGCCCATGTAGGAACCGAGAAGCGATAGTTGGCGGCTGAAGAGGAAGCGCAGGTCCACTTTGGCATCGTATCTTGTGGTGGCGCCGCACGTGACCAAGCGGCCTGCCGGAGCTAGACTTGCGAGGCTGTCTTCCCAACTGGCCGTTCCGACGTGCTCGAAAACCACGTCCACGCCGCGTTTGTTGGTGATGCGGCGAACTTCGTCGCGAATTTTTTGGGATTTGTGATTAATAAGATGGTCGGCGCCCAGTTCTTTTGCCTTGGAAAGTTTTTCGTCCGAACCGGCGGTGGCGATGACGCGCGCGCCGAAGAATTTGGCGATTTGAATTGCGGCGCTGCCGACGCCGCTGCCCGCGCCAAGAACAAGGACATCTTCGCCTGGTTGCAACTCAGCTCGGGTGATGAGCATGTGCCAGGCGGTTTGGAAAACCAGAGGAATCGCGGCGGCTTCTTCCCATTTGAGATTTTCGGGATATGGAAGGCAGTTCACTTCGGGCGCGCGGACAAATTCGCCGCAACCACCGTCAATCATATAGCCAAGATTCGTGGCTTGCCGACAGTGGTTGTCGAGGCCAGCGAGACAGGCGGCGCATTTGCCGCAACTCACAAGTGGGGCGAGTACGGCTTTCTGGCCGACGCGAATGTTGGCTACGTCCGAGCCGATTTTGGCGACTTCGCCGGCGATGTCGCTGCCAGGAATGTGCGGAAGCGGAATCGGCACGTTGGGCAAGCCGCGGCGCACCCAAAGATCCAGATGGTTCAACGCGCAGGCTTTGACGCGAACGAGGACGTCGTTTCCACGAAGTGCCGGCTCGGGCACGGTTTCGTACTTGAGCACGTCGGGAGTGCCATGCTGATGGAAAAGGATTGCCTTCACTGAACCCTCTCAACCTTGTTGCGATGAATCATCATGATTAACGCGAGTGCTCCGGGTAGCCCGAGAGTGAACCATAAGTGCCCGTTCAAGTACCGACCCAACGCGGGAGACCAGTAATACGAGCGGCCACCTCGCATACGCAGTTCAATCGCATGGCGCGCATCGGGTAGGGACTGTGCCCAGCGAGACAGCGTAAAAAATAGAAGCAAACTCACGGCTAGGTGTCCCATCATTAGCACCAAGAGGATGGTCCAATAAAGCGGAGGCTTTGCAATCCATTGCCAGCGGTGCGCACCAGCGCCAGGCATTCGTTTTCGTCCTCGAAAAACAGAATGCAACAATTATCATGCAGACCATTGCAGTGTCTATTCCAAAACCAAGCGAATGATTGACACCGCAAAAAGTGCGCCGTAGGCTGGCAGGAGGGGGCGCCTGTGGATCTGTTCGAAGAAATTGTAAAGATGAGGCGCGGCGGGCAGCGCGGGGCGCTGGCCACTATCGTTCACACGAACGGCTCGATCCCGAGTTATGAAAGCTCGCGAATGCTGGTGCGCGAAGACGGCTCGATGGCGGGGACGATTGGCGGAGGCTGCGTGGAAGCGGAAGTTTGGGCGGCGGCAAAGGAAGTGATGCAGAAAGAAGCTCCACGCAAGATGGTCTTCCATCTGAACCACGAAGCGAGCTACGACAACGGATTGATTTGCGGCGGCACGCTGGAAGTGTTTGTCGAGCCGATTTTGCCGCAGCCGGTGGCATATTTGTTTGGCGGCGGACACGTTTCGATGGCAGTGGCACGAGCGGCGCATGCGGCAGGATTTGGCATTGCCGTGGTGGATGATCGCGAAGCGTTCGCGAACAAAGAGCGCTTTCCGATGGCCCAGGAAGTCTTTACAAGCTATGAGAGCGCGTTCGAAAGGATTCGCCCGAATGCGATGAGTTACCTGGTAATTGTGACGCGGGGACATAAAGAAGATCTGCGCGTACTCGCATGGGCCGTGCGAACCGATGCGCGGTACGTGGGAATGATTGGAAGCAAACGCAAGGTGCTGTCGGTTTACAAGGCGCTGGAGAACGAAGGCTACAAGCCGGAAGAATTCGAACGCGTGTACGCGCCGACGGGTCTGGACATCGGAGCACTTTCGCCGGAAGAGATTGCCGTAAGCATCACCGCGGAGCTCGTGGCGGTGCGTCGAAACGCAACAAACGCCGAGCACAAGAAACTGAAGCTGGAGCGCAGCGGAGCGATACCATCCTCAAGCAAGGTCGTTGCCGAGCGCTGAAAGGGACACATGCTGGCCGCCGTCATCCTCTCCGGCGGCGCCTCGAGCCGCATGGGCTCGCCCAAGGCGCTACTTCCCTACCAAGGCCGCCCTTTCCTTGAACATTTGCTGGAAATCACCACGCGACCGGAAATTGGCGCTCGCAAAGTTGTGCTGGGCGCGGACGCCGACTCGATCGCCAAAGCCATTTCGCTGAAAGCGAATGAGCTGGTTATCAACTCGGAGTGGGAAAAAGGGCAGCTCAGCTCGATTCAGGCGGCGGTACGGAAGTTGCCAGCGGGAACTGATGGCATGATGCTGTGCCTGATTGATCATCCGTTGATCAGCTCGGCGCTCGTCGGCGAATTGATCGCGCAATTCTATAAAGCAAAGAAGCCGATCGTGTTGCCGGTTTACGAAGGGCGGCGCGGACATCCAGTCATTTTTTCGGCGTCGCTGTATCACGAACTTCTGCGAGCGCCGCTCGAAACAGGCGCTCGTGCCGTGGTGTGGGCGCATGCCGACGACGTGGACGAAGTTCGCACCAACGAAGAAGGCTGCGTGCTGAACCTCAACGATCCGGAAACGCTGAATCGGGCAATCGGAGGGGAAAGTTAGCGGGCGGACGAGAGCTTAGGAATGAGAGCTGCCACCGCGTCCGCAGCGAGTTGCGCCCCGTGAAAGGTGGCTTGCGGAAGGCCTCCAAGCAATTCAGAAAGAGAATCAGCAGTAATGGTTCGAGCTTCACTAGGAGTGGTGTTGCGCAACTGTTCGGTCAGAAGAGACGCACAAGCTATCGCGGTGGTGCAGCCGCGACAGAGGAATCGAACCTCGGCGATCCGTCCTGATTCGAAGCGCGCAAAGAGTTTGAGGACGTCCCCACAGACTGGATTCGTCACTTCCACTACAGACGTAGCGTTGGGCAGCTCGCCGGCGTTGCGCGGGTTGCGGAAGTGATCGAGAACGGTTTCGCTAAACATGTTATGAGTGTAAGTTCTAAGTTGCAAGTCTTAGGCACCGAATTCTATTACTCAGCTCTCTAGGACCAGATTATCTGCTCTCATCTTCGGCTGGCGCCCCCAGGGCTAAACAGATTCGCTCACCTCTTTAAGATACGACTATCGTTAAGATACGACTATCGCGGCCCTGAAGCTTTCTCGGGCGGCAGATATTTCTTTTCGATCGAAGCGATGACTACGTAATTGGGATCGACCATTTCCGTCAAATGAACCCTCGCAACTTTGGAAAGCAGTTCGTAAGCATCTAGCTCGGAAAGGCCGTAGTCGGCGTGAATCCAATGAATGAGTTCTGTGATGGCGATGCGCACCGCGTCATCCACGGGGCGATAAACGCCAGCGGCCATGATTTCCCTTTCGTTTTCAAATCGCGGCCACAGGGTGCTCTTCCCTTTCACAAGTTCGACCTGGAAACGTGCGCGCATGGGAACTTCCACCGCGCTTCCCGCGACTTCACCGTCGCCCATCGCGGCGTGACCATCGCCAAAATAAAAGAGCGCGCCCGGAACATTCACGGGGAGATAAAGAGTGTTACCGACGGACACTTCAGGCGCGTCCAGGTTGCCGCCAAATTCGGCCGGGACGATAGAACTGCGAGCTTCGCCATTCGCGGGAGCCACGCCGATGCAGCCTAAAAAAGGATGCAATGGAAAGCTCACTTTGAAATCGGAATCGAGCGCCTGAAACATGGCGGTATTTTTCTCTTTGTCGATGGGATAGAACCACATGCGCTCGGGCAGAGGCTTGGTTTCGAGTACCGGTGTGTAATGCGTTGCATTGGCCGCGCCAAAGCTTGGTGAAAACGTGCCGACGTCCTGCTTGCCGTCGATTTGCAGATCAAGGATGCGGACTACCAGCGTGTCGCCGGGCTGTGCACCATCAATGTAAAACGGTCCCGTCAATGGATTGTCGCCTTTCACGAGTGACATGTTGTCGCCCGGCTTCTGCAGCGCATTGCCGAAACAATCGAGCGAATTGGCCTCTAGAATGTTTCCTGGCTTGAGATGCGCGACCGGCGGCGCTACACCGAAAACATATTTCACGTTGTCGATCGTGCCATGAAACAGCACGACGTCCGATTTTGAGGGAACAGAAGAAGATTGAGCAAAAACAGAAATCGGCAATGCCAGAACGGCCACATAGACTGGAAAGCGCACGGGAGTCCTCCAAAATTGAGAAACGAAGTGCAACACACTACGAAGGCGGAGTCAATGCGCGGCTCCCCGCAAGCCGTGTGACGAGGCGTCTGCTATCCTTTCGGAGAGCCATGGGGAACAACCAACACAATGGGCTCAGGATCGTCTCGCTCGCGCCGAGCGCAACGTCGATTCTATGCGCTCTGGGAGCGAAGAAAACGCTGGTCGGGGTGACGAAATGGTGCCCGGAAGTCGCCCCTGTAACCGCTTTGCCGAAGCTCGGCGATTGCTGGCACCTGGAACCGGTAGACGAACTTCTGCGGCTCAAGCCAACGCTCGTCATCGGCTCGGTTCCATACAAACAAGAAACCGTCGCTAAACTTTTGGAGCATCCGCTGAACTTCCTGGCAATGAATCCGCGCTCGCTTGCGGACGTGTATGCGAACATTCGAATGCTGGGAGGAATTGTTGGGCGCGTAAAGGCCGCAGAAACTCTGGTGAGCAAAATGCACCGAGAATTCACAGCCATCGCACGCAAATCGAAAAACGGCGCGAGTCGATTGCGGGTGTACAGCGAAGCGTGGCCAAATCCGCGGATTAGTTCCCCGCCCTGGGTGGCGGAGCTGGTGACCCTGTGCGGCAGCCAGATGGTTTTGCCTGCCGGCGAAAGGGTGAGCGCCGTGCAGGTCGCCGCTGCGAACCCCGAGGTGATGGTGCTCGCATGGGCCGCGACAGGCGACCGCGCAAATCCCCAGAAAGCCTACGAGGTCCGCGAATGGCGGGACGTTCCGGCCATTCGAAACCGCCGCGTCTATGTGGTCAAGGACGAATTGCTGAACACACCTGGGCCGCCGCTCGTGGAAGGAGTCAAAGAGTTGCGCCGGCTGTTGCACTCGAAGGACAAGGAAAGAGACAACGCAGGAACGCCGAGAGCGCAGAGGTTCCGAGAAAGATGAAGATAGTTGTGGCGGCTGTGATTGAGCGCAGTGACCGGCGGGTGCTGATTGGACAGCGGCGTCGAGGCGACACGTCTCCGCTCAAATGGGAGTTCCCCGGCGGAAAGATGGAAGCGGGAGAGACGCCGGAAGACGCTCTGGCGCGCGAACTGAAGGAGGAACTAGGCGCTTCGATGAAAAAGTGCGTGCCCATCGGCCGCGTCATGCACAAGTACGCGGAGACTCCCGATCAACTGGAAATTCTCTTTTTTGCGGCGGCGATTTCGGACGCCGAACTTACTCCCCGTACATTCGAAAAAATCGCCTGGGTCTTGCCAAAGGAGCTTGGCGACTACGATTTTCTTGCCGCCAACGCGCATCTCGTTGCGAATCTCGCCACAGGCAAAATCAAGCCAGCAGAAATTCTGCAGGAAAGCTAGCCGTAAACTCCCGCAAAATTGGCAGCGGTCGGGAATCGCCGTTGCGTCGCTAGGAGATGACCGGGTTGGGCTTTTCGGTGTTGATGCCGAGTTCTTTGATGGCCTTGTCCACCACGGACTTTTCAATCTTGCCATCCGCGAGCAGTTCGTGCAGCGCGGCCAATGCAATGAATCGCGAGTCGACTTCGAAAAATTCACGCAACCCGGCGCGGCCATCGCTTCGGCCAAAACCGTCAGTCCCCAGAGCGGCAAGATGCCGCGGCATCCATTTGGCAACCATGTTAGGCAGCGTCTTCAGATAATCGGAAGCGGCGACGAGCACGCCCGGAGCGTCAGCCAGCATCTCTGCAACATAAGGAACTCGCGGCTTCTCACCCGGATGCAGGCGATTCCAGCGCTCCGTCTCCATTCCCTCGTAATACAGTTCCTTGTAGCTCGTGACGCTCCACACGTCAGCGGCCACTCCATACTTCGTCTCGAGAATTTCCTGCGCGTGCAGCACTTCATTGAGAATCGCGCCGCTGCCGAACAACTGCGCTCGCAGCTTAGCCTTGGAGTTCGACGCCTTCCGGAAGCGGTACATTCCACGCAAAATGCCGTCTCTCACATCGCCGGGCATCGCAGGCATGGCGTATGGCTCGTTCATAACGGTCAGGTAGTAGAAAATGCTCTCGCCGTCTTTGTACATGCGACGGATGCCATCCTGAATGATGACCGCGATTTCATAGGCGAATGCAGGGTCGTAGGCCTTCAGGTTCGGAACGGGAAGCGCGAGCACATGGCTGTTGCCGTCTTGATGCTGTAAACCTTCGCCGGAAAGCGTCGTACGCCCCGCCGTGCCGCCCAGTAAAAAACCTCGCGTGCGCATGTCCGCTGCAGCCCAAATGAAATCCGCAATCCGCTGGAATCCGAACATCGAGTAATAAATGAAGAACGGAATTGTGTTGATGCCGTGCGTAGCGTATGCCGAACCGGCCGCGATGAACGACGCCATCGACCCCGCTTCGGTGATGCCTTCCTCAAGAATCTGGCCGTCTTTCGCTTCCTTGTAATAGAGCAGCGTATTTACGTCCACCGGCTCATAACGCTGGCCCGCACTCGAGTAGATGCCCACGGTGCGAAACAGCGATTCCATGCCGAACGTGCGCGCTTCGTCGGGAACAATGGGCACGATAAGCTTGCCAATCTCCGGGTCCTTGAGCATTTTGCGGAGCATGCCCACGAAAGCCATCGTCGTCGAGACTTCCCTGCCTTCACTGCCCTCGAAAAATTCTTTGAACAGTTCGTCGTGGTCGGCCACCAGAGGCTTCGAGCGCACCTTGCGCTGCGGAACGTAACTTCCCAGCGCTTCGCGCCTCGCGCGCAGATACTGAATCTCCGCGCTGTCCTCCGGCGGGCGGTAGAACGGCAGCTCGATGCAATCCTCGTCGCTCAGCGGGATGCCGAAGCGCGAGCGAAATTCGCGCAACTCGTCTTCGTTGAGTTTCTTCTGCTGGTGCGTGACGTTCTTGCCTTCGCCCGCCTCGCCGAGCCCGTAACCTTTAATCGTGCGTGCCAGAATGACCGTCGGCGAACCTCGGTGATCCACCCCGGCTTTATAAGCGGCATACACTTTGCGGGGATCGTGACCGCCGAGGCGCAAACGGCGCAGTGCCTCATCCGGCAGCGGCTCAACCAGCTGGAGCAAACGCGGATCGCTGCCAAAGAAATGCTCGCGCACATAGGCGCCTGACGAAACCACAAGTTTCTGGTATTCGCCGTCCACCAACTCACCCATGCGCTTGACCAGCAGCCCCTCGGTGTCGCGCTCGAGGATCGGGTCCCACTCACTGCCCCAGAGCACCTTGATCACGTTCCATCCAGCGCCGCGAAAAGCCGACTCGAGTTCCTGAATGATCTGCCCGTTGCCGCGCACCGGACCATCCAGTCGTTGCAAATTGCAATTCACGACAAAAATCAAATTGTCCAGCTTCTCGCGCGAAGCCAGCGTGATCGCGCCAAGCGATTCCGGCTCGTCAGTTTCGCCGTCGCCGAGAAACGCCCACACTTTCGCGTCCGTGCGGGACTTCAGACTGCGATCTTCAAGATAGCGGTTGAATCGCGCCTGATAGATGGCCATCAACGGGCTTAAACCCATCGACACCGTGGGGAATTCCCAGAAGTCCGGCATCAGCCAAGGGTGCGGATAAGAAGAGAGCCCTCCGCCGGGCTTCAGTTCGCGGCGGAAGTTTTCCAGTTGATGCGCGCTGATTCGCCCTTCGATAAACGCACGCGCATAAATCCCGGGCGCAGCATGACCCTGAAAATAAACCGTATCTCCTTCAAACTCTTCGGTGCGCCCGCGGAAAAAATGGTTGAACCCGACTTCGTACAGCGTGGCGGCCGAAGCGTAAGTAGAAATATGCCCGCCGATGTTGTGCTCGACGCGGTTCGCGCGCACCACCATGGCCAGCGCGTTCCAGCGGATCAGGCTCTTGATGCGCCGTTCGAGTTCCTGGTCTCCGGGAAACAGCGGCTGCAAGCGCGCGGGAATCGTGTTGGCATAAGGCGTGTTCGCGCTAAACGGCAGGTCGATGCCGTTCACAGTGGCATGAGCCCGCAGCCGCTCGAGGATCTCCGCGGCCACTTCCGGCCCGCTGGTTTCCAGCACCGAATCCAGCGACTCCAGCCACTCCTGAATCTCTACGTCTTCAATCGTATGCTGCGGACGCACGGCCGTTTCACTATTGATTGCTGAATCTGTTCCCTCAAATCGTCGTTGTGAGGACGCCACACTCTTCTCCCTGAAATTTCGCAATGTATTCAGTCTATTAGAATACACCGCGGCGCGTTTCTCTGCACGACGCTTTCAACTGGAATTTACTGCGGCGAAAACAAAACTCCTTCAGCGCGCCTCTCTGGCCACTTCGAGCTTCACAATACATGGTGTGAGGTTCCGCGTCGCATACGAGATCCGGACCGGAACTCCTTCATGGATGGGGCCGCCATTTGCTGCCGCGTTGTGGAAGCATTTCCACTGGAAAGAATCGATGTAGCCAAACCGAACGCCGCCCACTTCAAACCGCTCGCCGACGCGGCGCTGTGTGGAAAATGTTTTGTAATTCTTTACCACGCCCTTGATCGTGTGGTATGAGCCGTAGTACCGATAGAAGTGTCTACTGACAGAGTAGCGGTAGCCGAGCCTCCATAACCCGCCCACGCAAGCCAGCACGAGGACCGTCGCAAGCAGTAGCCTCTGGGTTGGCCTCTCGGGAGAACGCCAAAGTGCTCGCAAGATAAGCCATACAAAAAATAACCCGAGAATCAGAATCGGCGATTCAGTGAGCCACCACCAGAGATTCGAGCGTGTGGAGTCGTAGACTACGTTGTAGCTCATCGCCGCAGAGATCTTCGCTAATGAAATTCGGCTGCTGCCGAACCCAAGGTGCGGCCCCCGTCCACCACAAGCACTTGCCCGGTGATGAATTTCGAATGCACCAGGAAAAGGACGGTCTCGGTGACGTCAGCGGGAGTGCCCGTTCGCCGCAGTGGCGCCAGCTTGACAAAGTCGGCTTCCCACTCCGGCGGATCGCCTTCCATCGAAATCGTCCCCGGAGCTATCGCGTTCACGCGCACTTCCGGAGCTAGCACCTTCGCCAGCACTTTCGTCAGCATGATGACGCCAGCTTTCGAAACTGAGTGTGGAATATAACCCGGCCATCCAAGCAGCCCGCCAGCGTCCGCGAAATTGATGATTACTCCTTGCGTTCGCCTCAACCAAGGTGCGGCCGCTTGGGCACAAAAAAACGGCGCCCGCAAATTCGCATCGAGCGCGGCGTCCCAGACCGGCTCTGTTGTGGAGATCATGCTCGCCGGCAGAAAATTCGCGGCGCTATTCACCAAAATGTCGAGCCGCCCAAATTGTTTCCCCGCCTCATCGAACAAACGCTTGATTTCCGCGACCTTACCGAGATCCGCGCCAATCGCGACGGCGCGCCGCCCGAGTTTCTCCATTTCCTTGACGGCTTCTTGTGCCTCGTGTTGTGAGCTCCTGTAATGAGCCACAACGTCCGCGCCCTCTTCCGCCAGCCGCAACGCCACCGCGCGTCCGAGCCGCTTGCCCGCCCCGGTCACTAGGGCCACTTTGCCCGTAGCAGATTCGTGGTTTTCGCCAGCGGTTTGGCTCATGGCTCAAGACGATACCACAGCCGCGAAGGTGCGAAGCTCACCCAGCAAGAACACCCAATACTGATAGAATCGGCGGGCACTTGAGGCGGCTCTGGGGGCAAAATGAACCTCGATCTCTTGGCGATTGCAGCCCATCCCGACGACGTCGAGCTCACCTGTGGGGGCACCATGCTGAAGATGGCTCAGCTCGGTTACAAAACGGGAATTCTCGACTTAACCGCCGGTGAGATGGGCACGCGCGGCACTCCCAAGATTCGCGCAAAAGAAGCCGCCCGCGCGGCGAAGCTCCTCAACGTGGGCTGGCGCGACACCCTGGGCATCCCAGATTCCGACGTCAAAGCCTCCCGGGAATGCAAGCTCCGCGTTGCCGGAGTCATCCGCCAGCTTCGGCCGAAAACAGTGATCCTGCCCTACTGGGAAGCGCGTCATCCCGACCACTACCATGCCTCCACGTTGGGCTACGAAGCCTGTTTCCTGGCGGGACTCAAGCAGCTGCCCATCACCGGCGAAGCCTACCGGCCCTTCAAAATCGTTTATTCCGTATCTTATGCCGACGTTCGCCCCACTTTTGTCGTGGACATCTCCGATCAATACGAGCAGCGGCGCAAAGCCATCCTTGCTTTTGCCTCGCAATTCCGCCCCAAAGAAACCGACCGCCCAAGCAAAGTCCACCTCGCCATCGATCGCCTGGAAGTAGAAATGAACCAACTAGCTCGCCACTATGGCCAAATGATCGGCGTTCAATACGGCGAGCCCTTCCTCCAAAAGGAGCTGATGAAGGTGGAAGATGTTGTAACGATGGAGGTTCGTTCGATTTAAACAGGCTCGGGCGGGCGTCAGTAGGACTCTTCTTCTTGCGCGGGCGAAAACCCCGGGATCGTTTGTCCCCTGGCGGCCCGTTCCACGCGCACGCGAATCTGCGCTTCCCCCTCGGCGCCAGATTTGCGCAGCACCGCCATGGTATTTAGGGCTTCCGCGTAAATGCGGGTTACCAGGTAAATGTCACCGGTGGCGTCCTTCTTCCAGAGTTGGCCCACCTGGATTTTCATTAAGCTCATAAGTAGAAGTGGCTGTCTCTGACTGTAGAGTGCGCCCCAAAATGTGTCAACTGTCACTGCCTGGAACCCGTTCGCAAACAGCACTTTCGCGGCCGCTTCCTCTCCCATATCGTTGCCACTAAATGGGGCATTTCGCATGGCCAAGATACAACCCGCCGAATGGCTTTGCCCCGCCGGATAACCTTCTCGTCCAATTCGACATCATAGTTCCTGAAGTTTTTGACGCCCGCCTGGTGCTTCGGGGTGTATACTGTCTGGGTAGGCGGAGGTGCTTATGAAGGCCATCCTGAGACACGCATTGAACTTCGTCCTCGGTAGCGCCCTCCTGCCAATTCCCGCATTCGCGATTCCGCAACGCCAGGATGCTCCGCAGCAAGACTCCTCAAAGGCGCAAACGCAGCAACCTGCGAAACAGGCGCCCCAGCAGGCTCAGCAGCCTGCCGCCGAACAGCCCGTGCAACAAAAGGACACCGTCAATCCCAAGAACTCTAAGGAAGACGTGGAAGCCATAGGCGACCGCAAAGTCAGCTGCCACATGAACTGGTTTTCGCTCGAAAAGGAAATCGCCCTGGGCAAGGGCCTCGCTCAGGAAGTCGAGCGCTCTTCCAAGCTGATTGACGATCCTGTTGTCACCGAATATGTTAACCGCGTTGGGCAAAACCTCGTGCGCAACTCCGACGCCAAGGTTCCTTTCACAATTAAGGTCATCGACTCGGACGAAGTCAACGCCTTTGCGCTTCCCGGCGGCTTCTTCTATGTAAACAGCGGCCTGGTTCTCCGCGCCCAGGAAGAGTCCGAACTAGCTGGCGTGATGTCCCATGAAATTTCGCACGTCACGGCACGCCACGGCACGTGCCAGGCGACCAAGGGTGAGCTCACACAGTTGCTTTCCATCCCTGCAATGATTTTCATCCCCTACAGCTGGGCGGGGTACGCGATGTATCAGGGAATGAATCTGGCGATTCCCCTGACGTTCCTGAAGTTTTCGCGCGACGCCGAACGGGAAGCCGATTTTCTTGGTGTTCAGTACATGTATAAAGCGGGCTACGATCCGAACTCGTACGTAACCTTCTTCGAGCGCATCCAGGCCGACGAGAAGCGCCGCCCCGGAACCATCCCGAAAGCGTTTTCCACGCATCCGCCCACGCCGGA
>Ga0126383_10001707_pt1 | contig 13806 bp, 9 predicted proteins | sample PanSoiMetPlot_35_FD_96882 | JGI IMG/M metagenome (GOLD analysis project Ga0126383, IMG submission 96882) | Tropical forest soil microbial communities from Panama - MetaG Plot_35 | ecosystem: Environmental > Terrestrial > Soil > Tropical forest > Bulk soil | place: Panama | collected 2016-02-17
GAAGGCGATGCCAAAGCCCTCGGTCAGCCCGCCGTGGATCTGCCCCTCGACGATCATGGGGTTGATGCGGACGCCGCAGTCGTCCACCGCGACCACCTTGCGCACTTTCACGACCCCGGTCCCCTTGTCGACGTCGACGACCACCGCGTAGGTGCCGAACGGGAAGGTCATGTTCGGTGGGTCGTAGTAGCTGACCCCCTCCAGTCCGGCCTCCATGCCGTCGGGCAGGTTGGTGTAGGCCGCGAAGGCGCAGTCCTGGATCGTCTTGGCCCGGTCCGGCGAGCCTCGCACAAAGAAGCGTCCCCGCTCCCACTCGAGGTCCTCCTCCGAGGCCTCGAGCAGATGGGCTGCCAGGGCGCGAGCCTTGTCTCGAAGCTTGCGTGAAACCACGGCGGTGGCCGCGCCCGCCACCGGCGTCGAGCGCGATGCATACGTGCCCAACCCGTAGGGCGTGTTGTCGGTGTCACCGTGCTGGACCTCGACGTCGGCAGCCGGGATTCCCAGCTCCTCGGCCACGATCTGGGCGAACGTCGTCTCATGGCCCTGACCCTGGGTCTTCACGCCGAGTTTGAGCACCGCCTTTCCGGTCGGGTGGACCCTGAGCTCAGCCGAATCGAACATGCGCAGGCCGAGGATGTCGAAGTCCTTGCCGTGGCCGGCTCCGACGACCTCGGTGAAGCTCGCCAGCCCGATGCCCATGAGCTCGCCCCGCGCCCTCCGCTCCGCTTGCTCGCGGCGCAGCTCCGAGTAGGCGACCTTCTCCAGGGCCAGATTCATTGCGGACGCGTAGTCACCGCTGTCGTACTCCCAGCCAGTGGCCGAGCGGTACGGGAAGGCCGACGCCGGGATGAAGTTCTTGAGCCTTATCTCCGCCTGGTCCATGCCCATCTCGATTGCGGCGTTGGTCACGAGCCGCTCGATCAGGTAGGACGCCTCCGTGACTCGGAACGAGCAGCGGTAGGCCACACCGCCCGGTGCCTTGTTGGTGTAGAAGCCGTCCGCAGTCACGTGGGCGGCGGGGGTGTCGTAGGAGCCGGTGACGATGTGGAAGAGGCCGGCCTTGAACTTGCTCGGCTGCGCGTCTGCGAAGAAGGCGCCGTTGTCGCTGTCAAGGTGGACCCGGAGAGCCAGCATCCTGCCCTCGGAGTCGAGGGCCAGCTCGCCGGTCATGTGAAAGTCGCGGGCAAAGCCCGTCGAGATGAGGTTCTCGTTACGGTCCTCGACCCACTTCACCGGCCGGCCCAGGAGCAGAGACGCCGCGGTGGCGACCACGTAGCCGGGGTAGACAGGCACTTTGTTCCCGAAGCCGCCGCCGATGTCAGGGGCGATCACCCGGATCTGGTGCTCCGGGAGCCCGGCGACCAGCGCGAAGACTGTGCGGATGGCGTGCGGCGCCTGCGAGGTCATGTAGAGCGTCGCCTTGCCGGTGGCGGGATTGACGTCGGCGACGATGCCACACGTCTCGAGCGGGGCGGGATGAGAGCGTGGATAGTGGGTCGTAAGCCTGACCACCCGGTGGGCCCGGGCGAAGGCGGTGTCGGTGGCCGCCCTGTCGCCGGCCTCCCAGTGGTAGATGTGGTTGTCCTTCTGACCCTCCTTCTCGTCGCGGATCAACGCTGCGCCCGGCTCGCTCGCCTGCTGAGGACTGGTGACCGCGGGCAGCACGTCGTAGTCGACCTGGATCAGGCCGACCGCGTCCTCCGCCGCGTACTTGGTTTCGGCCACGACCGCGGCGACCTCCTGTCCCTGGAAGCGGACCTTGTCCGTAGCCAGCACTGCCTGAGTGTCCCCGCTCAGGGTCGGCATCCAGGCCAGGTTGTGCTGAGCCATGAGCTCACCGGTCACTACGGCAACCACACCCGGCACCACGCTCGCGGCCGCGGCGTCGATCGAGCGTATGCGGGCGTGCGCGTGGGGACTGCGCAGGATGGCCATGTGCAGCATCCCCGGCAGGCTCACGTCGTCCAGGTAGTTGCCCCTGCCGACCAGGAAGCGGCCGTCCTCCTTGCGCTTGATCGACTCGCCGATGCCCCCGTGAGGCTTGGCCTCCACACTCATGACTCACCTCCCGACACCGCAGCCGCGACCGGCGCCACTGGGGCCGCCGCTCGCTCAGCCTGGAGCCGAGCGGCGTGGCGGACGGACTTGACGATGTTCACGTAGCCGGTGCACCGGCAGATGTTGCCGCTGATCGCCCAGCGGATCTCCTCCTCGGTGGGATCCGCATTGCGTTCCAGCAGCGCTTTTGCGACCAGCATCATGCCTGGGGTGCAGAACCCGCACTGGAGGCCGTGCTCCTCGTGGAAGCCGACCTGCACCGGGTGCAGCTCGGCCCCCCTGGCGAGGCCCTCCACCGTCATCAGCTCCCGGCCGTCGGCCTGGACCGCCAGCATGGTGCAGGACTTGACGGGCTCGCCGTCCAGCAGCACGGTGCAAGCGCCGCAGCTGCTGGTGTCGCAGCCGACGTGCGTCCCGGTGAGACGGAGCTGGTCACGGATGAAGTCGACGAGGAGCAGTCGCGGCTCGACGTCCGCGGTCTGCTGTTGACCGTTGATCGTCACGCTGACCTGCATTGCTACCCCCTTGCCGTGGCCTGCGCCAGGGCACCGGCCAGACCGCGCTGAACGAATACGCGAACCACATCCTTCTTGTAAGCAGCGCTTCCCCGAACGTCGTCGTTCGGCTGTGCGGCCTCAGCCGCGAGGCGAGCAGCCTCCGCGATGGCGTCGGTGCTGGGTTCGCGGCCGCTCAGCGCCTGCTCGGCTGACCGTGCCTTCAGGTTGGACGGGCCGACCGCGGTCAGCCCGATGCCGGCCGTATCAACGGTGCCGTCTGTCAGCTGGACCTGGACGGCCACCCCGACCGTCGCGAAGTCGCCGACCTTCCGCTCCAGCTTCAGGTAGGTGCCGCCGCTCCGGCGCGCAGCCCCGGCGCGGGGGATGCGGATCTCCGTCAGGATCTCGTCAGGGCGAAGGGCGGTGCTGAACGGCCCCTGGAAAAAGTCACCGCCTGCGATCGTCCGCTCGCCCGAAAAGGATCGGGCCACGAACTCGGCGTCGAGAGCCAGCATCACCGACCCCCAGTCACCGGCTGGGTCGGCGTGGCAGAGCGAGCCGCCGACGGTCCCGAGGTTGCGGACCAGGGGGTCGGAGATCTGGCGCGCAGCCTCGCGCAGGATCGGGCAGACGCGGTCGAGGCTCGTGTCACGCTCCAGATCGACGTGCCTCGTGCGCGTCCCGATCCTGAGCGTCGCGTCGTCGGACTCGATGCCCGAAAGCCCGGGAACGCGGCCGATGTCCACGACCAGGGCCGGCGAGGCGAATCGAAGCTTGAGGAGCGGGATCAGGCTCTGCCCCCCGGCCATCACCTTGGCGTCATCACCGTGCTCCCGGAGCAGCATGAGCGCCTCGTCCAGAGTCGTCGGGGCGCGATAGTCGAACGCGGCGGGCACCATGTCCCCTCCTCCTTGATCACGTGGGCAGACGGACCGGCGACAGCGATATCTGGAACGCCCGGTATAACACCGTCGGGTGGTGCTGTCAAAGCGTGGTGCTAGTCTCCGCCGCCATGGAGGCGAATTGCAGGCACCGGACGTTCTAGTGATCGGTGGCGGCAACGCCGCCCTCTGCGCCGCGCTGGCGGCAGCCGACCGAGGCGCACGGGTGCTGCTTCTCGAGAAGACCAGCGCCGAGTGGCGAGGCGGCAACAGCAAGTACACCCGCAACATCCGGTTGGTGGGGCCAGATTACTCGGAGGAGGAGTTCCTGGCCGATCTCGTCGGCGTGACGGGTGAGGAGATCGACAAGGATCTGGCCACGCTGGTCATCGAGCGTTCAGGGGGAGTATCGCGATGGATGGAGGCCCACGGGGTCCACTGGCAGCCTCCCTTTCGCGGCACTCTGCAGCTGGCGCGGACCAACCACTTTTTCCTTGGTGGCGGCAAAGCTTTGCTCAACACGTACTACGACCGGGCGCAGCGGGCCGGTGTCGAGGTGCGATACCACGCCGAAGTGGTATCGCTGCAGCTGGCGGACGGGCGGTTTCGCTCCGCGATAGTCGACATGCCAGAGGGCCGGCGAGAGGTCCCGGCGCCGGCAGTGGTGGTTGCGTCGGGCGGCTTCGAGTCAAACCTGGAGTGGCTGGGCCGCTACTGGGGCAAGGCGGTGGACAACTACCTCATCCGCGGCACCAGCGCGAACGACGGCCGGTTGCTGGCAGACCTGCTGGAGGGCGGCGCCTTGCAGCGCGGAAACCCGCGCGGCTTCCACGCGGTCGCATGCGATGCCCGCTCGCCCCGCTACGAGGGTGGCATAGTCACTCGAGTCGACTCGCTTCCCTTCGGGATCGCGGTCAATCGAGATGGCAGGCGATTCGGCGACGAGGGCCAGGACCTCTGGCCCAAGCGATACGCCACCTGGGGCGGGCTGATCGCGCTTCAGCCCGACCAGCTGGCTTTCTCAGTCTTCGACAGCCAGGTCCTGGGTCTCTTCATCCCGCCGCTCTTCCCACCCCTCGAGGGCGCCACCATCGAGGAGCTGGCGGTCAAGATCAACGTAGATCCCGGCGGGCTCGAGACAACCGTGGGTGAGTTCAACAGAGCCGCCCGGCGTGAGATACCCTTCGACTTCCGCCGGCTCGACGGGCGCGGGACACCCGGTCTGCAACCACCGAAGAGCAACTGGGCGCTGCCCATCGAGCAGCCGCCGTTCTTCGCTTACCCGATGCGCCCGGGCATCACGTTCACCTATCTGGCGGTCGGCGTGGACAGACACGCCCGTGTTCTCGACGGCTCCGGCCGTCCTATGGAGAACGTCTTTGCGGCCGGCGAGGTGATGGCCGGCAACATCCTGCTCAACGGCTACGTGGGCGGCGTCGGGCTGACCATCGGAACTGTCTTCGGCCAGATAGCTGGAGAGGAGGCGGCGGCGCATGCCAGGGCTGCCTGAACTGCTCGACGAGGCCAACCGACAGCTCACGATCTGCAACGCCTGCCGATACTGCGAGGGGTACTGTGCGGTCTTTCCGGCACTGGAGCGGCGCTCGGTCTTACGGGAGGGAGACGTGGCGTTGCTGGCCAACCTCTGCCACGACTGCAGAGCCTGCTATCAGGCCTGCATGTACGCGCCGCCTCACGAGTTCGCGGTCAACGTGCCTGCGCTCCTGAGCCGGGGCCGCCTCGAGTCCTACCGGCGATACGCCTGGCCGGGAGCCTTCGCACGTCTCTTCGACCATCCTCGCCACGCGGCAGCGGGGGCGTCGCTGATCGTTGCAGTGCTGGTCCTGGTGGCAATCGTCGTCAGGGCAGGTGTTGGGGGCCTTGTGGCGGTGCAGACCGGGCCCGGCGCGTTCTACCGGCTGATCGCCTACGAGGTGATGGTGGCGGTGGCAATGATCCTGTCGGCAGCAGCCCTCACGCTGCTGGCCGGTGGGTTCTACCGGCTCTGGCGCGACGCAGGCGGCAGCCGCCGGCAGCTGCTGGACCTGCACCTCTGGGCGGGGGCGCTGAGCGACGCCGCGAAACTCCGCTATTTGAGGGGTGGGGGAGGCGGCTGCCACTACCCCGATCCGTTGCGGCCGGCCCAGGCCAGGCTGGCGCATCACCACGTACTGGTTGCGGGGTTCGCGCTGGCCTTCGCGGCCACTGTCGTGGCCGCCTTCGAACAGGACGTGCTTGGCTTGATCCCGCCATACCCGATCCTCAGTGCACCGGTCCTCCTGGGGATCGCCGGTGGGCTGTTGGTGATGGCCGGGGCGGGCGGACTGCTGCTGATGAAGCGGCGAGAGCCGGCCGCAGCCCATGACCTGAGGGGGCCGGGTTTTCGGGCGCTGGACGTGGCCTTCCTGGTCCTCGTCGAGTCGGTAGCCGTCACGGGTCTGCTGCTTCTGGTCATGCGGGCGACGCCGGCGATGGGCCCCCTGCTGGTGGCGCACCTGGGAGCGGTCGGCGGCCTCTTCGCGACGGCGCCCTATGGCAAGTTCGTGCACGCCGTGCACCGATTCGCGGCGCTGCTGCGCGACCGGGCGGAGGCGCGCTGAACCGACGGCGCCCTGTTTCCGGAAAAGGAGCGATAAGGTGCAAGCTGGACAGGTCATGACCGACACGACCGCACGGCCCATCGACGAGACTTATGAGTGCAGCACGCCCGCTTCCGCGCGCCTTTACCAGGAGGCGCGACGCTACATCGCCGGCGGCGTCACCCGCACGACCGTTCACTTCGCGCCCCACCCGCTTTATGCCAGCCGGGGCGACGGCCCCCGTATCTGGGACGCAGACGGCACGGAGCGCCTGGACTTCATCGGCAACTACACCGCGCTGATCCTGGGACACCGTCACCCCGCGGTCGTCGCGGCCATCGAGGACCAGCTCGCTCGAGGCACCGCGTTCGCGGCGGCGAACGAGCATGAGATCGCGCTGGCGCGCGAGCTGTGTGAGCGGGTGCCCGGGCTAGAGCTCGTCCACTTCGCCAACTCCGGAACCGAGGCGACCATGTACGCGATGCGGCTGGCCAGGGCGTTCACGGGCCGCCGTGCCATCGCCCGATTCGAGGGCTGCTACCACGGCACCCACGACGCGGCCGAGGTAAGCGTGGCACCGGGCCTGGAAGTGGCGGGGCCGGATGACGCACCGCTTCCCGTCGCCGAGGGTCCAGGCATCCCGGCTCCGGTCCTTGCTGACACGGTGGTTCTGCCCTACAACGACCTCTCCGCCTCTGCTGCCATCCTGCGCAGCAACCGGCACCACGTGGCAGGCGTCATCATCGACCCGCTGATGAGCGCAGCGGGCCTGATCCCAGCCCGCCCGGAGTTACTGCAGGGGCTGCGACGGCTGACCGAAGAGCTGGGCATGGTGCTGATCTTCGACGAGGTCATCTCCTTCCGGGTTGGGACAGCTGGTCTTCAAGGTCTGTACGGCGTCCGGCCGGACCTGACCACCCTCGGCAAGATCATCGGAGGCGGGCTGCCGGTAGCCGCCTTCGGTGGGCGGCGCGACATCATGGAGCTGCTCGATCCTGACCGTGAGCCATCAATGCCACACGGCGGCACCTACAATGGCCATCCACTGGGGGTAGCCGCAGGTCTGGCTGCGATGCGGGAGCTGACCCCCGAGGTCTTCGAGCGGCTCGACCGGCAGGGCGACTGGCTGCGCGGCCAGCTCGAAGAGCTCTTCGCCGACCACCGCGCCCAGGCCCAGGTGACGGGCCTCGGCTCGCTGTTCAATGTGCACTTCACGGCTCGAGAGCTGTCCGACTATCGGTCGGTGCGGCGCGGGTCCGATCCGCGCCTGACACATCGGTTCTTTCTCGGGATGCTGAATCACGGTGTGCTCACGGCCGGCCGCGGATTGGGCGCACTCTGCACCCCGATGGGCGACGCCGAGCTGAAGGCGTTCGTCGCAGCCGCCGACAACGTTCTGCAGCAGCTATGGAGCCGCGGTTAACTCGCGGTCCGCAGAACCCGAGGCCCGCCGTTCGGCGGTTGGCGCGCAAACCGCAGAAACTATCCAGCGTGAGCTTCGATGCGGTTGCCAGTCCCGTCGCCGCAGACCGCCTCAAGAGCTTCTTCGAGCAGGCGTTTGACGGCGAGCTGCAAGGGCGCATCGACGAGGTGGCGGACGCGCTGGCTGCCGGCGCGCCCTCGGCCACGCTGGAGCTGATCAATGCGATTGCCGCCGAGACGGATCCCGGGTCCGGGGCACGCTCGCTGGAACGGCCTCTCCTCTACTGGGCAGCAGTGTCGACCAGGATCGTGCGCGAGGACTTCGCCCAGGCCATGGCCGAGCTGGACCAGCGAATTCACGAAGAGGAAGCTCAGGACGACACGAACTGGGCAGCCACGGATGACGGCCTGCTGTATCTGGAGGCGCTCGCGAGCGGCCTGGTACCTCTGGCCGGGCTCGATCTCGCCGCCACGCTGGATTACGCGAAGGTCTACATGGACAACTTCCCGCCCTTCAGCCGGCCACTGGGCGACGTGGACGAGCGCGCCGCCAGGTGGCTGGCCCAGCTCCTCGACGTGGGGGCGATCAGAACCACGCTGCGCGCGCTCATGGTGGCCCTCGCAGGAGCTTTTGAGGAGCCGTACCCACGTGCGTCGTCTCAGGTGGCGCGGTGGGCGGAGGAGCCCGTTCCGGATGATCCGACGCAGGACAGGCGCTGGATGCGGGCCCTCGTGGTGATGGCCCGCACCCAGGTGTAGATCGAGTCAGGTCTGGAGAGCCGCCTTGACCCGCTCTGCTGTGAAGGGAAGCTGACGCAGGCGTCTACCTGTGGCGTCGAAGATCGCGTTGCCGATGGCGCCTCCGATGACCGAGATCACCGCCTCTCCCACACCCAGCGCGGGCAGGTTGGGCCGGTTGACCAGCTCGATGCGAATGTCGTCCGGGAGCTCGTTGAACGTGATGATGGGGTAGGAAGCCCAGTCCACGCTGAGCACTCCCGAACGGTCGAACTTGACCTCCTCCTTCAGCGATCGGCTCAGTCCTTGCACGATGTTGCCTTCGATCTGGGCTCTGCAGCCGTCGGGATTGATGACGACCCCACAGTCCTGCGACGCCACCACCTGCGTCGGCCTGACCACGCCTGAGGTGGTGTCGATGGTGAGCGTGATCACCGCCGCAACCCATGAAGAGCTGCCTTCGTAGCGCGTGGCGGCGATGCCACGACCGATCCTGGTGGTCCCGCTTTGCGCGGGGGCGGGCGACGGCCGCGGCTGCCAGTTCGCCCTCCTTGCGGCGGCATTGATCACGTCGGTGAGCCGGAAGTCGTTGGTGTGAAGAAGCCTGAAGGCGACCGGGTCGGCGCCCGCCGCGGCGGCAAGCTCGTCCATGAAGGACTCCATGGCGAACGTGTTCTGAAGCCGGGCCGGCGAACGCAGCGGCCCTGTGAAAAGCCACGGTTGGTAGACGCCGTAGGAGCGGACGCGCTGGCTGGGAAACGTGTACCAGGGCAGCGAGTTGGAGCCGTCGTCGCCCAGGGGCGGGGAGGGAGGCGGGGAGGCCGGCGGTGGTGCTTCTGGGAACCCGGCCAGGACTCCCGCCGGAACGTTGCCCGGTGGTGCCGGACGGCCGCCGCGGTTCGCGCTCCAGTTCTGAAAGTCCCAACCGACGATCTTGCCGCCGGCGTCGAGTCCGGCCTTGAGGCTCATGACCATCGCATTGCCGTAATTCTCCCAGGACATCTCGTCGGCGCGCATGTACTGCACACGCACCGGCCTGCCGGTCGCCTGGGACTTCAGCGCTGCGCTCAACGACACGTCGTCGGCGCCGTTGATCCCGTAGCAACCAGAGCCCTCGACGTAATTCACACGAATGTTCGCCTGGTCGATGCTCAACAGGGTCGCCAGTGTCGTCCGAAGCGCGTACACGGACTGAGTCCCGGACCAGACCTCGGCCAGGCCATCGTGAACGTGGGCAACTGCGCACGATGGTCCGATCGACCCATGCATCTGGTAGGGGTGCGTGTACACGGCCTGGAGCACTTTGGCGGCGGAGCCCAGGGCGGACTCCACGTCGCCGGCGTTTGCGATCACGCGCGTGTTGTTCACTTTCGCCGTCTGGATGGTGTCAAACAGCGTCGACTGATCGGGGAGGGTGGCCGGGTCGTTCCATGTCACCTTGAGTGCTTGCGCCGCCGCGATCGCCTGTTCCTCACGATCCGCGACCACGCCCACAAAGTTGCTCTTTGTGACGACCTTGACGATTCCCTTTAGATGGGCAATAGAGGACTCGTCCACGCTTCCGAGAGTGGCATTGGCGAGTGTGCCTGTGATCACCCTCGCCATTGCCGTGGGGCTGGTGGTGAGCGGTGAGGGGCGTGTCGGCCGCACGATCCGCCCGTGCAGCATTCCGGGCAGCCTCACGTCCTGAACGAACGTGAACACGCCGGTCACCTTGGCCGGGATGTCTTCCCTGGGGATCGACTGGCCCACCACCTGGTAGGTGCTCGCGTCCTTCGGCTTGGCAGTCCGGGACAGCTGAGCACTTATCTTGCCTCCGCCGACCAGTTCGGCGTAGGACACCGACTTGCTGCTGTCACCCTGCACGCTGACCACACCGTTCTGGACCCTCAACTTGTCAGCGGTAACAGAGAGCTTTGTCGCCGCCATTCCGAGCAGGGCCTGCCTCGCCGACGCGGCTGCGATGCGGAGTCCGGTAGCCCACTGCGTGCGCATAGTCTGGCTGCCCGCAGTAACTCCCTGATCGACGGTCATGCCAGTGATGGCCTGGACGATCTCGGTCGCTGAGAAGGCGATGTCCAGCTCTTCGGCGACGATCTGCCTGGTGGCCGTCAGGGTCCCTGTGCCGAGCTCCACCTTGCCGGTGAAGATCGTGACGGTGCCGGTCTTGGCGACCTCGAGCCAGGAATCGAGCTGGTCCACCGGGACGGTCAAGGGACCAAACGGGGCTGTCCCAGGCGTGGGTGCAGCTGCGGCCGCCGGTAGCTGGCCCACGTAGGCCGGGAGGCTGATCCCCACCACAAGACCGCCGGCCGCTTTCATGAAGGCGCGGCGTGTCGGGGTGAGGTGTCTGAGCTCGGCCATCGTCATCCTCCCTGTTGCGCCCCGGCTCCGGCCTGCAGGGTCCCCGCCGCGGCCTGCACCGCTCGCACTATGCGATAGTGGGTGCCGCAGCGGCACAGATGACCGCCGAGGGCGGTCTTGATCTCGGCCGCAGTCGGCTTCGGCTTGGACCGGAGGAATGCTTCCGCCTCCATGATCATGCCCGGGATGCAGTAGCCACATTGCGCTGCCTGCTGGTCGATGAAGGCCCTCTGCAGCGGGTGCGGGTGGGCTATCGTGCCCAGTCCCTCGAGCGTGGTGACGGCCCGACCGGCAACCGCGCTGACCCTGGTCTGACAGGACCGGACTGCCCTGCCGTCCAGCTGGACTGTGCACGAGCCACACTGAGCAAGTCCGCAGCCGAAGCGGAGGCCCTGGAGGCCTACTTCGTTGCGGAGCACGTAGAGGAGTGGTGTGTCCGGATCAGCCTGAACAGCGTGGTCCTTGCCGTTCACCTTGATGGTGAGGCCGCCGCCCGGAAGCAGCCCGGCGCGCTCAGCCAGATAGGCGCCGGCGCCCAGCGCGACCACGGCGGCCGCCGCTCCGCCGGCGCCGATCGCTGCCCGACGGGATCGATTCGGGCTCTGGCCGGCTTCGGTGCGGTCAGTCAGGGGCCTGTCCGGGACTGGCCCCTCGCCATTGGACCGCCCATCAGTGTCGTCCATCGCATTTCCTCCCCTCGTAGTGACGGTGTTGACCAGATCATGCGCTCGCAGGATTTGTTTGACAACCTCGTGCTCAGTGCGTGCCGCGCGGCCTTCTGAACGCAGCTTTTGCGCTTGCTCAGCAAATTCACAGGCTCTTCCCAGCAAGCTGTAAGACGCCGCTGTTTGAGTTGGCTGGAGTGTCGACGCGAGCTGGCGAGCGCTTGAGGACAACGTGGTCGAACGGCTCGGTCGTCTTCATCGTTTTCGGCCTCTACATCACGGTGCTGACGGTGGCACTCATCGTCCTCGGTGTTGGGATCGAGCCCGACCGCTACTTCTTCATCCTCCTTCTTCCAGTGCTGTTGATGGGTCGAGCGCGACGCTATCTGATGGACTGGGTTCCCTTTCTGCTCTTGTTGTTCTCTTACGAATTCCTCCGCGGCATGGCTCCGATTCTCGGCGCCCACGTGCACTATCTTTTTTCAATCCGGACCGATTCTCTTGTGTTCTCCACCGTGCCTACAGTGGCGCTGCAAAGCTGGTTCTATCACCCGGGCTCCCCGCACGTTTACGACTATGTCGCCACCGTCGTGTACTTCATGCATTTCGTGACCCCGCTCAGCTTCGCCTTGCTGCTGTGGCTGCGCAGCTACACGCAATTCAAGAACTTCATGGCGGCGTTTGTCTTGCTGTCGTACGCGGCCCTCGTCACGTACGTCCTGTTCCCGGCAGCTCCGCCCTGGCTGGCTGCTCAGCACAGCTACCTCCCTCCGGTGCACCAGGTCCTGGCCGACACCCTCAAGGCTTTCCCGGCGCGGCTAAGCCTTCCGGGCATCTACCAGGCATTCAATCCCAACCCGGTGGCGGCAATCCCATCGGTCCATGCCGCGTACCCCACTTTGATGTTGTTGTTCGCCGTGCGGTACTTCGGGAAGCGAGGACTGGCGATCTTACCCTACGTGGCGTCGGTATGGCTGGCTGTCATCTATATGGGCGAGCACTACGTGATCGACGTGCTGATAGGGATCGTCTACAGCCTGATCGCGTATCTCCTGGCAGAGCGTGTCCTGTCAAGGGTGCTGGCGCCCACCGGCGGTTCACCGGAGCCGGGCGCCGCCGATGACCGATCGTCCACTCTGAGGCGTGACACAGCCTGGTTGACGGCGTCCCGCGCACTGTCGAGATCCGCCACGTTGACCACCAGCTCAAGGGTCGCGGCGAGCACGTCGCGCTCCCGATCTGGATGACAACCAGGCCTTCCAGATTCGACCACTGCTGCTCTCGGCGACACCCGGTCATTTCGTCCGATCTGGTTTCGACCTATGATCCTCGTTAGGAGCGTTGCTCTCAGCAGCACGACGTGGTGATCCCAAAGAGCCCGGTTCGATGGATCAGAGCGGTGTGTCTCGGTGCCCTCGCGGCGCCCTTGCCCACGTGCCCTGAAGGTTGCGGGTAGGGCAGGATGAGACGGAACCGGCCGTTCACCTACCTCGTGTTGCTCGTCGTCCTGGTCGGGGGACTGATCCTTACGTGGTCCATCTCGGGTGGCCAGCAAGCACCGGCGCTGAACTACTCAGATCTCGTCAACCGGGCGCAGGCGGGCAAGATCGCATCGGTCACGATCAACGGGACCGACGCAACTGTACTTGACCGCGATGGCAAGCGCTTTGCCGTGCAGCTGCCCTCGAACACGGCTACGCTTGCCCAGCAGCTGACGCTGGACGGCGTGGACGTCAGGTATCAATCGAGCGGCGGGACGTTAGGCTACTTGCTCGCCAGCTTGCTGCCGAGCTTGATCTTCCTGCTTCTGATCGGCGGGTTCATGTACTACATCCTTCGTCAGACGCAGAGCGGCAACAACCAGGCCATGTCCTTCGGGCGCAGCCGCGCCCGCATGATCGCCGGTGACAAGCCCCAGGTCACCTTTGCCGACGTGGCCGGGGTCGACGAGTCCAAGCAGGAGCTGACCGAGGTGGTCGAGTTCCTGAAGTACCCGGAGAAGTTCGTGGCGTTGGGGGCTCGGATCCCGAAGGGGGTGCTGATGGTGGGCCCGCCCGGCACCGGCAAGACGCTGCTCTCCAAGGCCGTGGCCGGCGAGGCCGGGGTGCCCTTCTTCAACATCTCGGGCTCCGAGTTCGTGGAGATGTTCGTGGGCGTCGGTGCCAGCCGCGTGCGCGACCTCTTCGACCAGGCCAAGAAGAACAGCCCCTGCATCGTCTTCGTGGACGAGATCGATGCCGTGGGCCGCCAGCGAGGCGCCGGCCTGGGCGGTGGTCACGACGAGCGGGAGCAGACGCTGAACCAGCTCCTGGTGGAGATGGACGGCTTCGACACCAACACCCACGTCATCGTGATCGCGGCCACCAACCGGCCCGACGTGCTCGACCCGGCCCTGCTTCGGCCCGGCCGCTTCGACCGTCACGTGACTCTGGACCGGCCCGACATCCGGGGCCGCCGCCAGATCCTGGACGTACACGCCCGCAACAAGCCGCTGGAGGCGGCGGTGGACCTGGACGTGCTGGCGCGGCAAACGCCGGGCTTCAGCGGCGCCGACCTGGCCAACCTGATCAACGAGGCCGCCATCCTGGCCGCACGGGCCAAC
>Ga0126383_10001708_pt1 | contig 13799 bp, 15 predicted proteins | sample PanSoiMetPlot_35_FD_96882 | JGI IMG/M metagenome (GOLD analysis project Ga0126383, IMG submission 96882) | Tropical forest soil microbial communities from Panama - MetaG Plot_35 | ecosystem: Environmental > Terrestrial > Soil > Tropical forest > Bulk soil | place: Panama | collected 2016-02-17
CCGATTCGCCCAACCGGGGTGATGGCTGTTATCTGATCGCGTAACTCATCCCCGGCGAAACGATCGAACATTTCGGTGTCGATCACCCCTGGAGCAATCGCGTTGATGCGAATGTTTTGTTTGGCGAACTCGAGCGCGACCGATTTGGTCAGGCCTTCAACGGCGTGCTTGGAAGCAATGTAAACGCTGACCTGCGGCAGACCAACATGTCCGGCCACGCTCGAAGTGTTCACGATTGCGCCGCCGCCATTCTTTAGCATGGCCGGAATTTCGTGGCGCATTGAATTAAGAACGCCCCAAACGTTGATGTCGAAAATGCGTCGATATTCGGCTTCGGTCGCCTGATCGAGCTGGCCTTTCCACTCGACGCCGGCATTGTTAAACGCGATGTCGAGCCGACCGAATTTGTCCACCGCGAATTTGACCATCGCTTTCACGTCGCCGTCTTTGGCGACATCGGCCCGAACGAATGCCGCATCGCCGCCGAGTTTCTTAATCTCAGCGACAACCTGCGCACCTTCTTTTTCGCGGCGTCCGCTCAAAACCACTTTCGCGCCGGCACGAGCGAATGCGATCGCGGTGGCTTTGCCGATGCCAGAAGTTCCGCCCGTTACCAAGGCAACTTTTCCATTTAATTTTCCGTTTTTCATTTTTGTTCCTTTCATTTGTTGAATTGTGTTCATGCAAAAATCACGACGCGTTCTTTCGGAAGCCCGCGTTGATTACTTCCTGAACAATGGCAGAACCGATGAAACCGGTAGCGCCAGTTACAAAAACTTTCTTCGTCATGTTAATGTACCCTTTGTTCCGACTTCGTAGCGATGGTGTTGAGTTTGGCGAGCGTGTCCGCCGGCAACGTGAGCGCGGCGGCCTGCAAATTCTCACGCAAGTGTTGCACCGATGATGTTCCGGGAATCAGCAGCATATTGGGCGAACGTTGAAGCAACCACGCCAACGCCACCTGCATTGGCGTTGCGCCTGACGATGCGGCGACAGCATCGAGCGCCGCCGATTGCAACGGATTGAATCCGCCTAACGGGAAGAACGGCACATAAGCGATCCCCTCTTCCGTGAGATTGTCGATGAAGGCGTCATCGTCTCGATACGCAACGTTGTAGAGATTTTGCACGCACACGATTTCCGTGATGGTTTGCGCCTCCGCCAACTGCTTCGGGGTGACGTTGCTCAGGCCAATATGGCGAATCAGTCCTTTGCGCTTCAGTTCGACGAGCACGGTCAGCGGTTCGGCAAGAAGCTCCTCGCCCGGCGCCTGACCGTTATTGCCCCATGCACGGAGATTGACGACATCAAGCGCGTCGAGTTCTAGATTGCGCAGATTGTCCTGCACCGAATCAATCAAATTCTGGCGTGAAACATCGTGTATCCACGATTTGTCCTGCCGGCGCCGGGCGCCCACCTTGGTCACGATGACTAACTCTTCCGGATAAGGATGCAATGCGCGGCGGATGATTTGATTGGTAACATGCGGTCCGTAGAAATCGCTGGTGTCGATGTGGTTCACACCGGCGGATACCGCGTCGCGCAGTACGGCCACCGCCGCGTCGGGATCCCGCGGCGGTCCCCACACGCCGGGACCAGCGAGTTGCATCGCGCCGTAGCCCATGCGGTTCACGGTCACTGATGTACCTGGAAAAGTGAAACTGCCGCCGAGGCTGGCTTTGTCGTAAGCCGTATTTGTCTTTGGCATACTCATGGATCATGCGGCTGGCAGCTTGTGGCTCGCATTATCGGCGGGCGTCGATGGAAGCGGGTATTCCGGCATCACTGCGCCTATCTCGTCGGAAGACAACAGCCTCACGCCATACTGCTCATGTACCTTGATTGTCTCGGTGAGGTCCGCGTTCGCATAGGTGATTGTGTCACCATCAGCAGGAACCTCCATGCGCTCTGCCGGAACACTCATTTTCTCAAGTGCATTAGTGAAGCCGGCAGGAGTGATGACGGCGATCATGTTGGCCTCCTCAGACGTAATGAGCCACGCGTGCGGTATTCGGCGCGGAAGGAATACGCATTCTCCGGCTGTCAGTGGGAAAACTTTCCCATCGACATAAATCCTCATCTCGCCCGCAAGAAGGTAGAAAAACTCATCTTCTCGTGAGTGGATATGGGGTGGTGGTTCCGTGCCCGGTCTCACCTTACTGACAACGAAGTCAAATGCTCCGTTATTATCGGCGGGCCCGGCCATCCGGCTAAGAAGAAGGCCCTTGTACCACCTCGAATTGCTTAGCTGAGGCGACCTCTTGTAGGCCCTCAATGTCTTAAATGACGCTACCTCGTCCTTTTGAATCATAACGTTAAGGCCTTCCCATCGCCCCCGAGTGTCTTAATTTCCGCGACAACCCGTGCGTCCTCTTTTTCGCGGCGGCCGCCTAAACCTACTTTTGCACCGGCGCGAGCGAACTCAATCGCGGTCGCCTTCCCGATGCCGGAGGTTCCTTCGGTCACCAGCGCAACTTTGCCTGCGAATGTGTTGTTCATTGTGTTCCTTTCATTGATTTGTGCTACCAGGGCAACGGTTGGCCCAGATGAAAGAATCCGCCGCTCGGGCCGTCGTCGGGAAGCGTGGCGAGTTGTGCGCTCGTCTTTCCGCCTTCTTTGGGCTCCATCGGAGCGTTTGGGCCGCCCATGTTGGTTTTCACCCAGCCCGGGTGGGCCGAGTTCACTTTGATTTTGTTTTCATCGAGCTCGTAGGCCAGGTGAATCGTAAAGGAATTTAGCGCAGCCTTCGATGCGTCGTAGGCAAAAGTCTTGAATGCGTAAATCGGCGATTTCGGATCTGAATGCAGTGTTAGAGAACTCAGAATGCTCGAAACATTCACAATTCGCCCTGCCGGCGCCTTTCGAATGAGAGGTAATAGTTTTTGCGTAAGCGCAACCGGCGCAAAGAAATTCGTTTCGAATGTTTCGCGCAAGGTTTCCAGAGAGACAGATGTGACCGGATTTGGCCCCGAACCAGTTGCCGAAATTTGGCTCTCCTTCAAAACGCCGGCGTTGTTAACCAGAATATCGAGGCGTCCGTATTTTTTAGCGAAGTAATCGTAAGCCTTCTGATGATCCTTTGATTTCGTAACGTCAAAGCCGAGGCTCTCCGCATCGATTCCCTCGTCGCGAAGCTTTGCCGCTGCGGCCGCGCCTTTTTTCGGATCGCGTGATCCCAGAACGACAACGATGCCCTGCTTGCCGATCTCGCGAGCGGTCTCCAAACCGAGGCCGCGATTGGCGCCAGTTATGAACGCAACTTTTCCATTTAGTTTTGTGTTACTCATTTGTTCCTTTCATTCCTGATTTCTTCTAGACCTGTGCAAAACCGCCATCGACGAACAATTCTATTCCCGTGACGTAGCTGGCGTCGTCGGATGCGAGGAATACCACCGCCTTCGCGATTTCGTCCGGTGTGCCGAGCCGACCGAGCGGGACCGTGGTGGAAATCATCTTCTTGCGTTCCTGGCCGGTTTCAGAAGAAGCCAGTAACTCGCTTAGTCCCGGCGTGTCGATGGGGCCAGGACTCACCGCGTTCACACGAATACGGCGATCTCTTAAGTCAGTTGTCCATGTCCGCGCGAACGAACGCACAGCCGCCTTGGTGGCACTATAGACACAATTCGAAGATAATCCTTTGCTCGCAACGATGGACGCGTTCAGGATTATCGAGGCGCCATCGGGCAACAGTGGAAGCGCCCTTTGTACGGTGAACAGAACGCCTTTGACATTGATGTTGAAGATCGAGTCGTAAAATTCTTCAGTGATTTTGCCGAGCGGCGCGTATTTTGCGACCCCGGCGTTGGCGAACACGATGTCGAGCTTGCCTTTGTCTTGTTTGATTCGGGCGAATAGCCGATCGAGATCGTCGAGGTTCGACACGTCGCCTTGAACGGCGGTCACATTTTTTCCGATCTCTTTTACTGCCCTGCCTAGCTCTTTTTGGCGACGTCCGGTGATGAACACGTAAGCGCCTTCTTTGACAAACTCCTTCGCAGTAGCGAGTCCAATCCCGCTGTTGCCACCGGTAACGAGCGCAATTTTCCTTTCCAGTTTACGCATTCGTCAGAGCGAGTCGGAAGTGTTGATGAGCAGTCCAATGTGGGTGAAATAATTCATTGCGCTAAAGAGGACGAGCAGAGCGCCGGCAACGCTCCAACAAATCGTGGTCAGATTCACGAGGTTCCGATCCCATTTAATGAGCGTGATCGGAGCCAAGAGCGCGCCGATCGAAATCAAACCCCAGAGCAATGCCAAAAACGCCGGCTCAACCCACGAATCAGCGAAGTAACCGCTGACCGGTTCCTGCGGCGGTGCATGTCCAAGTTGATAATAAGCAATAGCCACCACCAGCGAAGCCATCATCAGGCCAGTGGCAAAAATCCAGACGGAAACCGGACGCAGTACGTTGATGAGATAGGCCAATGCTCGGGCCGATTTCTCATTGCCTTGGCCAAGATCGACAACGACGTCGCGTTTGCGCCAGAGAAAAAACGCGGCGGCGATAAGCAATAACCCAAAAGCCAGCGCCGGCTCGCCCATCATAATGTTTGCGTGCAACACCTTGGTGTATGGCCACATCACCGAAATTGTTACGCCGAGTACGGTCTGTATGAAGCCGGTTATGCCAAAAGCCAGTGCAAAGCCTTCCGGGTGGATCTGCTCGGCGTTGGTGAATTGCTTTAATAGCGTGGCAACCAGGACTAAACCAACGCCGGCGGCTAGACCGACGATAGTGTTATATAGGATCATCGATGTCGTTCCTTCAATGGGATAACAGGTAGAGGCTCTTATTATATTTTGTTTCCGGCACTGAATAGTGGCGGCAAACCTACTTTCGCTAGCACGTCGCCGTAGCGGGCGTCGTGACGCAAGCCTTGCATTAACGGGTCGATCAGAAGGCTCAGCAACCCGGTGTCATGATTGTTCAGGGAAATTTGTAACCACTCGAAGGCCTTGTCCTTTTCCCCTCGCCAGGCATAGACCTCAGCGATTTGGTACGCCATTACGTCTCTGTCCCTGGCGATCAGCTCAGCGAGAGATTCGTCTGCCGCGGGACGGTCCCCGCGCGCATAGTGCGCGAGCGCAAGCTCGAAATGTCGGTAGCGTGCGTTAGGCTCAAGCTCAGCTTCGCGCAGGGCTGCTTCGCCATCGCCACGCTGAATCGCCACGAATACCTGCCATCGGCGGCACCCGGCGGCGGTTGGCTGCAGCTCCGCCGCCTTCCGGGCTGCAGCTTCAGCGTCATTCAGCTTTCCCTGGACAAAAAGGAGTCGGGCCAGGCTTTGCCTAGCTTGATAAGCCAACGGGTCGCGTTCAATCGCCTGGCCTGCCAGGTTTTCTGCTTCTTCAAATTGACCAAGGTAAACAACCACTGGCGCCAATAGATCGTTCGCGCTCGCGTTCCACGGTCCGAGTTGCTGCGCACGACGGAGTTCAGCCAATCCCTCGTCAAACCTCCATTCGGCAAAGAAACGAGCCCAGCCGAGCGCGGCATGCGCCTCCGCAAGCTTTGGTTGGATGGCGACAGCTCTCTCCCCATCGCTGGCTGCCCTTGACCATGCGTCCTTTTGCTTCTCGCTGCTTAGATCACCAATCCACGTCCACGCTTGCGAGCGTTCTGCATAAGCAAGCGCATACTGAGGATCGAGATGAATCGCTTGATCGAAGAAACTGACCGCCTCGAGATAACCTTCAAGATTCCGACGCTGGAAGTAAAAGTGACCTTGGAGATACGCATTATGTGCTTCTACACTTTTGGTCGCCGCGTTTTTCGCTGAGTCTTCCTCTGTGCCGAGTAATGTCAGCTCCAACGATGTCGCAACGGCCTCCGCGATTTCGGCTTGAACAGCGAAGATGTCTTTAAGTTCGCGATCGAAGGTCTGTGACCAAAGCTCGCTTCCATCCGTGGCGTTAACAAGCTCTGCAACGATTCGCACCCGACCACCATTTTTTCGGACCGTGCCCTCCAGCAGTGTGCTGACACCTAGCTTCTCACCAATGCTTTTGCTGTCCTCTTTCTGGCCCTTAAAACGGAAAGAAGAGCTCCGTCCGATTACCTTGAGCCCCTTAACCTGAGCCAGGGCGGCAATCAATTCTTCCGACAACCCATCAGAAAAATATTCGTCGTCCCGACTACCGCTTTCGTTAAGCAGCGGCAGGACCGCGACCGATTTTTGGGGAAGTGCCGAGGCGCCAGTAACTCGCGACAGAAACGTCGGTTTGCTGCGACTAAGATGAACCAACGGCACGCCCGCTGCGAGTATCGCGACGCTGATAATAAGGCCCACGAACCGCCGCGTGCTCCACCGAGGGATATACTCGTTAGGCGCGACATCATCAGCGCGCTTGAGCCCTTCCGGAGTCATTTCGAAAGCCCAGGCAACGATCAGGGCAGCGGGAAAACCGAGCGCGGTTACCAGCACGACAAGCCTGACGATCCAATTGGGAATCTCGAAGAACGGAAAGACTTGCGTGGCGATCTGGACGAACAGCCAGGCGACGACGCCGTAAGCAATGGCAACTCTGTAGATGTGGCGCCGCTTCAGCTCGGCAAAAAAGCTCCGCGGGTCGACTTTTTCCCAAGGAAATCGTTTCCTTTTCGCTCCAACGACTGGCGCAGGAAAATCTCGTTCGACGGTGTTACTCATCGGCATTTGCTGTGTTGGCTCCGCGGTTTTGCGATGGCGAAAGCTCAGGATCTGGATGGCAGTAGATTGGTTAAGCAACAGAGCGGTCTTCACTCCAGGAGGGAACCCGGAGGAGTTCTGCCAGGCGCGACTCGTAGAGCTCACACGTGGGACAATCGCCATTGGTTTGAACCCATTCGGGATGTTCCCTGCGCAATGCTTCGTGGATCTCCTGCTGAAGCTGAACGTATGCGTGGTCTGGGTTAGGAACGGATAGAGAAGTGTCCGTTTTCATCATCAACAGCATCGCCAACAATAAACAGCCGACGATTGCGCATGAGTGGGGTTTTCGAGTACTTCTCGAGAGGTGATTTGGACTCCCACTTTAGAGGTAAACGAATCGTCAGGGCGCACTCACTATACGTCACGGACGATCTCCTAATATCGTCCAACGCAAAGACAGGGCCCCTGTCGGTGCGCAAAATTTCGTCAACGGCATTCCGAACCCAGCCCCCGAGGTTCAGTTCCTCCGGCGGGTTGCTTCGAACAGGAACCAGGTGCGCCGCTCGGTTTCGTCGATCCATACTTCGATCAAACTCGTTGTCGCGAAGTCACGATGGTCGTCACACACATTGTGCGCTTCGCGCAGCCGCGCGGCAAACGTCTTGTTGTCGTCCGCCAGCTCGGCGAGCATGTCCAATGGCTCGACGTATTCGGCATCGTTATCGAGCACACGCTGAGTGCGCGCGATCTCTCCGATCGAATGCAGCGTGAGTCCTCCGATCTTGCGAACGCGTTCCGCGATGGCGTCCGTCATGGCGAAGAGTTGCTCAGCGTGTTCGTCGAGAAGCAGGTGGTAATCGCGGAAGTGATGCCCGCTCATGTGCCAGTGAAAATTTTTTGTCTTCAAATAGAGCGCGAACACGTCTGCAAGAATCGCGTTCATCGCACCTGAAATGTCCCTCGTGGCTTCGGATGTTAGGTCCGTTCGCGTTTCCAGTGGCGCGTCGCGTCTGTGAAGGAGCTCTGCTTTCCTCGGATTCGATTTAGTCATACTTCCGCCGTCTTTGGGGAGGGTTGTTTTCATCGGTCAACATAACAAACATCATTCGGGCGAACATTGCTCGAACGGGATAATGTCGAGTCCCTCTTTCAGGGTAGAGCGGAGTTCGTGCGTTTCACGTTTCGCTCGTTTGGTCATTCAACAGAAGGCATCCAAAGATATATTTGCCGGCGTTTTCATCGGGACAGTCGCGCTAATCGCAAATTGCGGAGCCGGAATGAGAAAGCGCAGCTTGGGTAATTCAGGATTGGAGGTCGGGCCGCTGCCTTTCGGCGGAAGTGTTTTCGGCTGGACGGCGGATCAGCGCACGTCTTTCAGATTGCTCCACGCTTTTGTCGCGGCCGGATTCAATCTAATCGGAAACCAGTAGCGTAATGACGCGCTGGGTAGGGATGCGGCGCCGCAGCGTCCGCTCGGCGCAGCGCGCCGATCCTACTCGTCATCCAAAAGGGATAGCGCGCAGCCACCCTGACGTTGCACTGTCGAATCTTCCGAACGCGCCATGGCAGATGGCTCCCACGCAATTAAGAATGCAGGCATGAATACGCGGGGACCGAATGAAAACTCCTCGAATGGGCGAATGAACCGCCATCAAGTTCGGACGTATGCTGAGTTACAGGAGCAACTGCATCGCGATCTGATGGCGCAGCATCCGGAGTGGATCGATGCAAACGGTAACTTGTCCGACGTGCGACTCGTATGAACGGCGGCTGGCAGAGCTCATAGCCGCTTTCGAATCGGCCAGTCGCGCCTCTATCGCTTAAGTGACATGACCACTAAAACATTGAATCTCCAAAACAATGAAATTGATGAGGCGCTTTGGGCCGCGTACCGACGGCACGACAAAGCTGCCGTGATGGATTACTTGTTTCGCCGGAGTCTGGTTGGAATTAGTCACTCCTCGTACCCGCAGCTTGTGATAAAAACCAGGCCGAGCCATGGCTTTGCTGTGAGACATTGATCTCGCAAAGATCAATCTCTTCTGGTAGTTAGTTTGCGACCTGCAAGGCAGAAGACTGTTGAAAAACCTGGGCGAGCGCCGTAGCGCGAAATGATCGTAGTACACCAAAAGCAAAAGCGTCGAAGCTCCGGCAGGCAATCACACCGAGCAAACGTGCTGCTCCGACGCAGCTTGGTCTTGATCTTATTGACCGGTCTATAAACATGGCGCGCCTCGGTCGCTATGACTGATCTGAAATTGATAGTAGCTTTAATGGTCCGGGATGCGAAACAGGCGACCGCTTGGAGCGGTCGCCTGCGAACCCACAGAAACAGAAGTTTAGTCGCTCGACACGTCCGACACACCGAGGGCCTGAAGCGTCGCGGCTGTAACTGTGCCAGTAACGCTCAGGTCATGATCTTCCTGATACTGGGCGAGAGCGGCCTCGGTTTGATCGCCGACAATCCCGTCGATCGCGCCACGATAGTACCCGAGCTTCGCTAGCTGCGATTGGACAGCACTTACAGTCCCGCTACCGGACTGACCTGAAGGAGCATAGCCGTTGTAATAGCTATATGGGTAAGAGCCGTAATCGTTATAGCTGTCGGACGGATACTCGTCGTAATTGTAGTAATCATACGGGTACCCGTAGGAGTAGTCATAGGGGTAATTGCCGTAGCCATAGTAGGGATAGTAATCCCACGGGTAGAATCCGTACCAGAAGCCGTTGACGAACACAAAGACGTTACCGTGGTCAAAATGTGCGCGCCGTTTGTTCCAGTCGCGGTGCCAATTTGCGTCGTGACGCGCAAACGCGTGATTCGTGTTGAATGATCCTCGATTTGGCGTTCTCGACATCCGCGGACTCGAAACTCGGTTCTGCGCTGCGATGGCGCCCGAGCGATTTGCCGCGAAACTCCTGGAACCCGAGGCATTGCTTCGAGCCTCCGGTGAGGCCACTTGAGTTGGTTGACGAGTGATCGCTGTTCGGTTACCGGCATACGGGCTCACCGATCGGGTGACTGAGCCAGTAAACCCGTGCGGTCTGACAGCAGACATGCGAGCGCCACCGTAGTACGAGAACTGCTGCGGCCCCCGACTCAATCCACCGAGACTTCGGCTGCTAAAGCGTGCCCCACCGGAGAACGCTGGTGCCGCGCGAATACCACCGGGATTACCGCCAAAATGATTGCCACCAAAGTGACCGCCGCCGGCAAAACCGCCTCCACTGCCGTGAGGACCTGCCCATATTGGCTGAGTAAGGCCCACGAGAGCGGTGCCTATCAAAGCAAATAATTTAGTCGTTTTCATATCCAAAGATCATAACAGGTAGGCAATGTTACCACGGCGCGTCGGTAACATTTTACGGTGTTACCTAGGGATAGATTCGCCATACCTCTTTTGAGGGGGCGTCAGTCAGCATCAGTGTAATCGATCGGACGCGGCCGCTCCTCCAAAATGGCAACAACAGCAAGAGCCACGAGGATTCCAATCGACACCTCGATAAAGCGAGGCGCCGCAATTATCCACGGTGCCCCAGTTCGTGGAATGAGTACGATGATCGTCAGAGTGACGCTGGCATATCGATAGCCGGTCTTTTCCAAGCGCAAAGCGAACGACAGGATTCCGAGTAGAAATATCGAAACCGCGAATACAAAGAGGTTTGAGGCAAAGTAAGTCGATTCGATTGCTCCGAGCGATGCGCCCAAAGCGCTGGCGACGATGCGCTCGATGGATAGTGTGAGCGTCGCGCCCAAGGTTGATTGCATCACGACTAGTGTGGCAATCGCCGCCCAGTAAGCCTCCGGCATTCCAATGAGCCGCGCTATGCACACCGAGACTGTCGCCGCACCCGCAGTCCGGATGGAGTGCATTGCCGAAGGAAGATTTCCCTTTTTCCAACTCCAGAGCTTCATAGCTGTAATCATCTCCGGCATTGCGTGCACGTGGCAACCTTGCGCTGGCGACTCAACCGAGTGAATCGCACCTTCGGCGCTTGATCATTTGATTGGTTAACCCCAAAGGCGCGACGTCACTTTGAGCCTGGGCAGGCGCTGGCGGGCAAGATGCCAACTCGGCGGAACAGCCAACATGGCTGTGTTACGGCTACAGCTGGATTAACCCGCGGCGAGTCGCCGTAGCCACGGCTTCGGTGCGGCTCACAACGTCGAGTTTACTGAAGATGCTTTTGACGTGTGTCTTAACTGTGCCTTCGCTGATAAAAAGCTCGGCACCGATTTCTTTGTTGCTCTTGCCGGCGGCGATGCGTTGCAGCACTTCAATCTCGCGTACACTCAGCGCTTCGCCGCTCACGCGCTCTGCGAGCTTCGCAGCCAGGGTGGGCGGTATGCAGGTCTCGCCGCTGTGGACCTTTCGGATGCATTCCATCAACGCTTCGCGAGCGGTATCCTTTAACAGGTAACCTTTCGCGCCGGCCTTTATGGCGCGGTAAATATCTTCGTCGCCATCGAATGTCGTCAGCACGACGATGTGTGCGGTTGGATCAAGCTCGCGAATTTCTTTGATCGCGCCGACCCCGTCCAGTTCAGGCATGCGCAAGTCGAGCAGCGCCACATCGGGGCGATGTTCTTTCCAAAGATCGACAGCCTCGCGGCCATTGCTGGCCTCGGCGACGACGGTCATGTCTGACTTGCGTTTGACTAACGAGACCAAGCCTTCACGCACCACGCTGTGATCGTCAGCGATCAAAATACGAATGCATTCCTTCTTTTTCCCCTTCATTGCCCGTTTGTGTTCATGTTTTCTATCTTTTGCGAATTTCACGTGAACCTCACGACTGTTGGTAGGGGCAAACAGCCAGGACGCGTGTCCCCACTCCAGGTTTACTTGATACCTCGACTGTGGCCCCAATCTGGTCGGCCCGCTCTCTCATTCCTATCAATCCGATGCCTCCGTCGTTGATTCCATCGACGATAAAACCAACGCCATTATCGCGCAGCTCAAGGTAGACTGCGTCAGAATCAAAATTGAGCCGCGCGTGAAACCTGGTCGCGTGCGCGTGTCTTAGCGCGTTTGTCAACGCTTCTTGTCCGATGTGCAGCAGGTTTTCCTCGACAGCCGGCTCAAGCTCACGCGGGTTCCCAGTTATTCGAAATTCCGTCCGCAGTGCAGTCCCTGCAGCTGTGTTTTTGATGATCGCCTGAAGCGCGTCAGTGAAGGCGGCTTTCTCGAGCGCCTGCGGTCGCAGCGCATGCACGGACCGGCGCGCTTCGCCCAAGCTATCGCGAGCCAATTCGCGTGCCCTGCGGACGTGTCCTACAGCCTGTTCCTGGTCATCGTCCAACAGTGCCTCTTCAGCAGCTTCCATTTGAACGATCACACCGGTGAATCCTTGCGCAAGCGTATCGTGAATGTCTCGCGCCATGCGGGTCCGCTCTTTAAGAATGGCAGCCTCGCGCTGTTGCTCTACAAGCTCCTGACCATGCGCTGCCAACATCACATGATGGGCCAGCGCCTGAGCAAGCTCGATCTCATCGCCGCGATATGCGCCTTTCTCGGAATGATGAATGCCGATAAACCCGCGAAGTTCCCCGGACACAAACATTGGTATGGCCATGAATCTCTGGACTCGGTGGCGCTTCAAATATTCTCGGAATTTCGGCTCGAGACGTGCGTCTCCATCGATGTCATCCACGACCACTGGCGATTTCGTAAAGAGCAACTCTTGAAGGAGAGGCCTCTTTTTCCACCCGCACGGCTTATTTACAAACGGATGATCTGAATGCGGAGCCACCTGGCGATCATCTTCGATGACGAGGTGCATCCGCACGGCGTCATCCTGTGGGTTACGCAAAAAGAGCATCACGCGAAGCGCGCGCAGATGCTGGCCAATTGTCCGAAGCATTTCGGCAATGAACTTTTCAGGCGCCGCTTCGGTTGCCAGAACGTCAAGGCTGCGCATCATGACTTCCACGTGACTGCGCGCGACTCGTTCTGAAGCGCGCAGAGCTTCCTGAGCACGATCGCGTTCAATAGCAACTCGCACGAGGTGCGTCGCCAATTCAATTAGCTCAAAATCTGGGGAGGTCGGTCTTCGCGGCTCGCGATAGTACATGCAGAAGGTACCAAGAACTTCTCCTTTCCAAGAGAGGACCGGATTCGACCATGACGCGCGCAGGCCGTGCTTCAGGGCGGCGGCACGATGTTCGGACACGTCCCACAAAGGGTCGGTGGCGATATCGGATACGATAACCGGTGAACCGCGATAGGCAGCAGTGCCGCAGGAACCGGCACACGGTCCGATTGGCAGCAACTCCATCTGCCGCGTCCAGGCACGCGGTAGATTCGGTCCAGCAGCCACGTCCAAATGGATGCGATCTCGATTCATTAACAGCACGGAAGCAAGCGTGCCTGGCCGCTGTTCTTCGATGATTTGGCAGAGCGCATTCAGGATTTGTTTTAGCGGAATGCCGGTAGCGATCATCTCCAGGAGTCGTTTCTCTGCAGCCAGCAACGCTTCCGCTTTCTTCCGCTCACTGATGTCGCGCAGGATCGCCTGGAAGTATCCACCGCGTATCGCGGACACGGAGACTTCTACGGGAACGATCTCTCCGTTTTTGCGAACAAATTTTCTATCGAAGCGTATCGTGCTTCCTGTCTTTAGTTTTTCGAGCCTGTCTCTAAAGAGTTGCCGTTCCTCCGGCAGATAGGTATCGGTCACTGGCGTGCCGACCAATTGATCTTCGGGAATTCCAGCCAGTTCAGCGCCCGCGCGGTTGCCCAAAACACAGAGACCATTGGCATCAACGACGTAGATTGCGTCAGGTGAAATCTCGATCAGGTCCCGATATTTCTCTTCGCTCTTGCGCAATTTTTCTTCCGCGGATTTGCGCTCTGTGACATCACGCAATGTGCAGACCGTGGATAAGAATTCTCCAGTGAGAGACAGACGCGGAACCGAAGCGCCATCGAAATGGACAATGGCGCCATCTTTCGTTCTCCAGCGGATTTGATATTGTTGCGTTTCGCCCTGCAGCAGATGTGCGAGCATTTCACGAGCAAACGGTCGGTCTTGAGCGAGAAGCAGAAGCTCAAAAATATTCGAGCCACGCAATTCCGGTTCTGAATAGCCGCTCAGTTGAACGCCGCGCTGATTGATGCAGAGGATATTTCCGACGCGATCCAGCGAAAGGATCACGTCATGGGA
>Ga0126383_10001709_pt1 | contig 13793 bp, 11 predicted proteins | sample PanSoiMetPlot_35_FD_96882 | JGI IMG/M metagenome (GOLD analysis project Ga0126383, IMG submission 96882) | Tropical forest soil microbial communities from Panama - MetaG Plot_35 | ecosystem: Environmental > Terrestrial > Soil > Tropical forest > Bulk soil | place: Panama | collected 2016-02-17
GCATTGATCGTCACCGGCGCGCTGGTCGGCTCTTCGGGCGCGATCCTGTCCTACATCATGTGTAAGGGCATGAACCGCTCGTTCATTTCCGTCATTCTCGGTGGCTTCGGCGGTGAGGTCGCGGGCCCGGCCGCGCAAGCTGGCGACCGGCCAGTCAAGATCGGATCGGCGGAGGATGCCGCTTTCATTCTCAAGAATGCCGGCAAGGTCATCATCGTGCCGGGTTACGGCATGGCGGTGGCGCAGGCGCAGCATGCGCTGCGCGAAATGGCCGACAAGCTCAAGGCCGAAGGCGTCGAGGTCAAATACGCCATTCATCCGGTCGCCGGCCGCATGCCTGGTCACATGAACGTGCTCTTGGCCGAAGCGAATGTCCCTTACGACGAAGTGTTCGAACTGGAAAACATCAATTCTGAATTTCCCCAGGCCGATGTCGCCTATGTGATCGGCGCCAACGACGTCACCAATCCAGCAGCCGAAGAGGATCCGAAATCGCCGATCTACGGCATGCCGGTGCTGCAGGTGTGGAAGGCCGGCACCGTCATGTTCAACAAGCGTTCGCTCGCGTCCGGCTATGCCGGCATCGACAATCCATTGTTTTATCGTGACAACACCATGATGCTGCTCGGCGATGCCAAGAAAATGACCGAGGAGATCGTCAAGGCGATCTAACCGGCATAACGGTACGGCCGCAGCGCGATCCGGGCTGGTCCGAACTGGCGCGAGCATGCCGCAAGACCTTTCGCCGCAAAGCCCTTCCTCCGCCCACAGCGGTGATCGATCTCCGCAACTGACGCCACGCGCTCCGCGCTCCCGCTTGGCGGCGCGCCTGATCATGATTCCGCTCATCGGCATCATCGCCGGCTTGCTTTACTACGGACTACGCGACCGCTTTTTCCTGCCCGAATGCGATTCGGACCGCGCCAAGCGCACACTCGCGGATGTGCTTAAACAGCTCAAACTTGAGCCTACCCGGTATGAGCCGATAACGACGGTGTCGAACAGCAAAACGCGGGTCGTGTGCAATGCGGTCTTGCCGCTACAGGATGGCGGCAAAGTCGTGATCGACTACAGTTTTTACTGGGAGGGCAGCCAGGCCAATATCCGATATTCGGTGACGCGGAAGTGAACGCCGCGTCGAAGCAGCGGCGCGGCGGACACATGCTGCGAAGCGGAGGCAACGTCATGCGTCGTGAGCGGGTTTGCCATAGCCGCCGGCGGTCGGCGTCTGGATGATGATCGCTTCGCCGGCATCGATCATGGTGGCGTCGCAGCCCTGCAATCGTTCCATGCGACCGTCCTTGCGCCGTACCCAGTTCTCGCCGGTCTGCCCGTCGCCGCCGCCAGCCAGTCCGAATGGCGGCACGCCGCGATGACCCGAGAGAATGGTGCATTCCATCTTTTCCAGAAACCGGATCGTGCGGCGGATGCCATCGCCCGCTTTCCACCGCCCGCGCCCGCCAGAATCTTTTCGGATGTGAAAGTCTTCGAGCAGAACCGGGTAGCGGAATTCCAGCACTTCCGGATCGGTGAGCCGCGTATTGGTCATGTGGGTATGGACGGCATCGGTACCGGGAAATCCGGGGCCCGCCGGTGAGCCCGAGCAGATCGTCTCGTAATACTGATACTGTGCATTGCCGAAATTGAGATTGTTCATGGTGCCTTGCGCCGCTGCCATGGCGTCAAGCGCGCCGAACAGGCAGTTCGTCACCTCCTGCGAGGTTTCGACATTGCCGGCAACGACCGCGGCAGGAAATTCCGGCGATAACAGCGATTTTTTCGGAATGATGATGCGGATCGGGCGCAGACAGCCGCCGTTCATCGGAATGTCGTCGTCGACCATCACGCGAAAGACATAGAGCACCGCGGCGCGCGTCACCGGCTCGGGCGCATTGAAATTGCTCGGCTGCTGCGGGCTCGTGCCGGTGAAATCGACGGTCGCCTCGCGCCGCTCCTGGTCGACCGCAATGCGCACGCTGACCCTGTTGCCTTGATCGGTCGCAACCGCAAAAGCGCTGTCATGCAGACGGTCGATGACGCGGCGCACGCTTTCCGCCGCATTGTCCTGCACATGCCGCATATAGGCGCGGACCACCGGAAGCGTGAAAGTGCGGACCATCTTGTGCAGTTCGCGCACGCCCATTTCATTGGCGGCGATTTGCGCTTTGATGTCATTGACGTTCTGCAAGGGATTGCGCGCTGGATATGGCCCGCCGGTGAGAAGCGCATAGAGCTCCTTCTCGCGGAACCGGCCGCGGTCGATCAGCTTGAAATTGTCGATATAGATGCCTTCCTGTTCGATTGTGGTTGCGTTCGGCGACATCGAGCCGGGTGAAATGCCGCCGACGTCGGCATGGTGTCCGCGCGAGGCAACCCAGAACAGAATTTTGCGGCCGTCAAAAACCGGCGTGCAGATGGTGATGTCGGGCAAATGCGTGCCGCCGTTATAGGGCGCATTGATGGCGTAGGCATCGCCGGGCCGGATCTTGCCTTTGTTCTCGCGGATGACGGTTTCGACGGCCCGATCCATCGAGCCGAGATGCACCGGCATATGCGGGGCATTGGCGACCAGCGAGCCGTCGCCGTTGAACACCGCGCATGAAAAATCGAGCCGCTCCTTGATGTTCACTGAATAGGCGGTGTTCTGCAGCGCGACACCCATCTGCTCGGCGATCGACATGAAGAGGTTGTTGAACACTTCGAGCATCACCGGATCGGCATGGGTGCCGATGGCGCGGGCGCGGGCAAGCTTTTGCACGCGCTTGAGCAGCAGATGATCGCGGGCGGTAAGCTCGGCCTGCCAGCCATTCTCGACCACCACGGTCTGGTGCGGCTCGACGATGATGGCCGGACCTTTGATCTTGTCGCCACGGGTCAACGCGGCGCGCATGTAAACATTGGCGCGCTGCCACTTGCCGCCGGAAAAGAAGCGCGTCCGTTGCGCCGGCGCCGGCAGTTTGCGTCGAATGGTCTTGCCGACTTTTTCCCTAAATTTGGCGCCGCCGCCGATCGCCTCCACCGAGATCGCTTCGATCACCAGATCCTTGCTGCGGTCGATGAAGCCGAATTGCGCTTGGTGGGCGCGTTCGAAGGCGGCTTTCATTTTTGGAAGCGAAGCCATTGCCGGAGCACGCTTCTTACCCGCAGCCGTAAAGCTTCCAGCGCCGATGATCAGTGGCGTATCAGTCCCGGCATAGCGAATGTGCGCACGGACGTGCAGCTTGATTTTTCTCGCTTCGACACCCTGCGTTGCGACTTCGCCAATGACCGTTTCGGCGAGCCGCCTCGCCACCTTTCCAAGCGTGGCATGCGCCGTTTTCCCGAACGGCTCCTCGATCGCCTGTTGCCGCACGCTGCGGATATCGGCCAAGCCCATGCCGTAGGCGGACAACAGCGAGGACAACGGATGAATCAGCACATGCGTCATGCCAAGCGCATCGGCGACCAAGCAGGCGTGTTGTCCGCCGGCGCCGCCGAAGCAATTGAGCGCATAGCGGGTCACGTCGTAGCCGCGCTGCACCGATATTTTCTTGATCGCGTTGGCCATGTTTTCCACCGCGATCGTGATGAAACCGTCGGCAACCTGTTCGGCGCTGCGCCCATCGCCGATCTGTTTCGCCAGCAGGGCAAAAGCGTTGCGAACCGCCTCGGCGTCCAGCGCCAAATTCTGCCGCGGCCCGAAGATCTGCGGAAAAAACTCCGCGATTAGTTTTCCCACCATCACATTGGCGTCGGTTACTGCCAGCGGACCGCCGCGGCGGTAGCATTTCGGTCCGGGATTGGCGCCCGCCGAATCCGGACCGACCCGGAAGCGCGCGCCGTCATAGTGCAGGATCGATCCGCCGCCCGCCGCGACTGTGTGAATGAGCATCATCGGCGCGCGCATGCGCACACCGGCGACCTCCGTTTCGAACGCCCGCTCGTATTCGCCGGCGAAATGTGACACGTCGGTCGAGGTGCCGCCCATGTCGAAGCCGATCAGCCGCGAATACCCGGCCGCACGTCCAGTCTCGGCCATGCCGACCACGCCGGCCGCCGGACCCGACAGGATCGCATCCTTGCCGCGAAACAGATCGGCCGCGGTGAGACCGCCCGACGACATCATGAACATTAAGCGTGGATTGCGAAGAGCCTCACCTGCCGCTCCACCGGCGGGTGAGGATTCTGCGGCTTCCCCGCGCAGTTCGCCCGCGACTTGCGCCACGTAGCCGCGCAGAATCGGCGACAGGTAACTGTCGACTACCGTGGTATCGCCGCGGCCGACGAGCTTGATCAGCGGCGAGACTTCGTGGCTGGCCGACACTTGCGAAAAGCCGAGCTGGCGGGCCAAAGCCGCCAGGCGCTGCTCGTGCTCGTGATGACGGTAAGCATGCATCAGCACGATCGCGACCGCTCCAATGCCGTCGGCTTTGGCGCGTTCGAGCTCGGCGCGCGCGGCTGCGACATCGAGTTCGCGCTCCACCGTGCCGTCGGCGCGCACGCGCTCGTCGACCTCGGCCACGCGCTCATACAGCATGTCTGGTTTGACGATGTGCTTGGCGAAGATTTTCGGCCGCGCCTGGTAGCCGATGCGTAACGCGTCGCGAAATCCCTTGGTGATCAAAAGCAGCGTGCGCTCGCCCTTGCGCTCGAGCAGGGCGTTGGTTGCGACCGTGGTGCCCATCTTGACGGCATTGATGCGCTCGCTCGGAATGGCGGCGCCCGGCGGCAACCCGAGCAGATGCCGGATCCCATGCACGGCGGCGTCGCGGTAGGCTTCCGGATTCTCCGAAAGCAGCTTGTGGGTGACAAGCACGCCGTCCGGCTTTCTGCAGATGACGTCGGTGAAAGTGCCGCCGCGGTCGATCCAGAATTCCCAGGCGCCGGACCCCGATATGCTCTCAGACATGCTAGCCGCTTCTGTGCTCGATCCTGCCGCGCTTTTATGAGACACTCGCCCTGTCACGAATCCCGCCAGCGATCCGTAAGACGATTGCAGTAGTAGAGGACGCAACGATGCACAAGATTGCAATCTCCCCGGCCGCTCTAGATCGGATGACGCGGTGCATGGGCAAATTGCATCCGTTCGACACTATGCCGCCGCGCAAGACCGGCTTGTTGGTGATCGACATGCAGAATTACTTCGTCAAGCCGGGGCATCAGGGCGAGATTCCGATGGCCCGCGAGATCGTGCCGAATATCAATCGCCTTGCCGCCGGCTTGCGGCGGGGCGGCGGCCATGTCGTCTGGATCCGCAATGGCACCAGGGACACGCGGGAAAGCTGGTCGACATTGCACGAGTGCCTGATGACACCGGAGCGGGTGGAACGGCGCTTGGCGGCGATGGACATCGACGGCGACGGTTATGCTTACTGGCACCTCAACGACATGTGGCCCGAAGATGCGCAGGTCACCAAGACTCGCTACAGCGCTTTCATCCATGGCGCCTCGATCCTCGAGCAACACTTGCGCGACCGCGGCATCGACACGCTCTTGATCACCGGCACTGCGACCAATGTCTGCTGCGAAAGCTCGGCCCGCGACGCCATGATGCTCAACTTCAAGGTCGTCATGGTGTCGGATGCGCTCGCCACTCATACTGACGAAGAACATAACGCCACGCTGTCGGCCTTCTACGGCCAGTTCGGCGATGTGCAGACCACCGACCAGGCGCTGCAATCGCTCGAGCGCGGTGATAACGCCCGCGCGGCGGCGTAGCCTGCATCCTCAGCGACATCCTTCCCCTCCCCACGCAGCGGCGGGCAGCGAGCGGCGAAACCCATCATTTTGTGAATGTCCTGGTAGGTTTCGCTGCGCTCAACGCACCACCCTACTTACACCCCGAACAGCTTTTCGGCATTGCCGTGAGCGATGCGTTCGCGATCGGCGGCGGAGACCGGGAGCTGCTCCAAAAACGCACGGGCCAATGTCATCGATTGATATGGATGATCGGCGGAGAACATGATCCGCGGCGTGCCGACCTCGAGCAGCAAATTGAGAAATGTCGTCGGGAAATTGAAACCGGACACCGTGTAGTGCACGTTCTCGCGCAAATACGCGGTGATCGGCCGCTGCAGCTTGGTCATTACCGGCGTCATATTGTCGAGCCGCGGAAACAGCGACATCAAGCCCTCGCCGAGATGGCCGATCACGAGTTGCAGTTTCGGAAAGCGGTCGAAAGCGCCGCCGAGAATAAGACGAATGACGTGAACCGCAGTCTCGATGTGCCAGCCCCAGCCGGGACTGCCGAACACGTCGCTGACCACCGGTGAGAAGCCGCCGTAATACGCGTCGAACACCGGCTGCGGCGGCTTGGTGGGATGGATGTGAATCGGCGCGTTGAGCGCCTCGGCGCATTCCAGAATCGGCCAGAAGAATTTGTCGTCGAGATAGCGGCCGCGCACGTGGCCGTTGATCACCGCGCCCTTGAATGCGCCGGAACGCACCCGTTGCTCCAATTCCGCCGCCGCTTTGTCCGGCATCATGGTCGGCAGCGCGGCAAAGCCACCGAAGCGCTTGGGGTGTTTTTTCACCGCTTCAGCGACCGCGTCGTTGGCATCGCACGCCAGCGCGACGGCCTCGGCGGCGTCCAATTGCTCGGTACCCGGCGAAGTCAAGGACAGCATCTGAAAGTCGATGCCGGCCGCGTCCATGGCGGCAAGCCGCTTGTCGCCGATATCGCACAAGGGCTCGATCAGCTTCATGGCGCGGCCTTCGAATTTCAACGCTGCCTTTTTCAGATCCTGGCCCGGACCGTCGAGAAACAAGGCCGTGGCAAAATGCTCTTCAAGTGTAATGACGCGCATGGTTGGGCTTTCGTGTTGGCGTTACAAAAATGATTCTTGATGTGACGTCATTCTGAGGTGGCCGCGAAGCGACCCTCGAAGGATGCTGCTTCAGCATTCGGGCCGTCGCCCTTCGAGGCTCGCTTCGCTCGCACCTCAGGGTGACGGAACGGTTCATTTGCTCCATATCACTCCACGCTGATATGCGAGTCCCGGATGAGCTTGCGCCATTTCGGCTCTTCGCTGCGCATGCGATCGGCAAGCGCCGCCGGCGAACCGGCGAGCGATTCGAAATATTGTGTGTCGAGAAAGTCATGCTGGACCTTCGGATCGGCAAACACGGCGCGGACTTCGGCGTTGATTTTGTCGACAATGTCGGGAGGAACGACGGCCGGCCCGAACAAGCCGAACCATGACACCGCGGTAAATCCCGGCACGGTCTCGGCGATCGTCGGCTCATCCGGCAACAGCGCCATGCGCTTTTCGGCACCGAGCCCGATGATCTTGACGGTGCCGGCCTTGGCCTGCGGCATCGCGGTGCCGGCGGAGACGAACATCAATTGAATGTGCCCGGCCATCACATCTTCCAGGGCCGGAGTCGCGCCCTTGTAATGTACGGCGACGAAGTTCACGCCGGTGACGGCCTTGAACATTTCCATGTTCAAGTGCCCGCTCGAGCCGACGCCATAGTCGCCGTAATTCAATTGCCCCGGCCCCGCTTTGCCAAGCGTTATCAGCTCTTTCACACTGTCGGCCGGCACCGAAGAATTGAGCGCCAGCGCGTGATAAATGCTGACGAGACCTGCGATCGGCGTGAAATCTTTTACCGGATCGTAGGCCAGATGCGGATAGAGCGCCGGATTGACGATGAAGGTCGTTTCCGGGCCGATGAACAAGGTGTAGCCGTCGCCCGGTTGCCGGGCGACATATTCGGCGGCGACCTGATTGTTGGCGCCGGGTTTGTTTTCCACGATCGCCTGCGCGCCCCAGTCGCTGATAAAACGCCGCGCCAGCATGCGGGCTAGCATGTCGGTGACGCCGCCGGGCGATGCAGGCACGATAACGGTGATCGTCTTGGAAGGATAATTGTCGGCGCGGGCCGAGGCGCTTGGGTTAGCGATTAGAGTTGCGATGAAGAGGGCAGCGATAAGCGATTTCCTTCGCCGCCCCCCACCCGGGCCGCGCTTGCGCGCGCCCGAGTGCAAGCTTGATGGGGGAGGCCGGCGAACGCAGTGAGCCGGGAGGGAGGTATTTTGTTTCGAACCCCCGTCCCGGGCTCGGAGCGCAGGCGCGATGCCACGAGCCCTGCCCTCCCCCTCAAGGGGGGAGGGGAAATATGTGGCTGGTCGTGCGAACAATTTCATTTCACGGGCACCGATCGCGAGCGACGTTACTTCTTCGCTGCGGCATAGGGATAGATCATGGTGCCTGACTTATATTGCGGCGGCCACAGGATCGGCTGCACGCTGCCATCGTGATTTGCGTGAACAGCGTGCGCGGCTGCGCCCAGGCGCCATCAGCGGCATAATTGATCTCGCCGACCAAGGTGTAGAAAGTGTGGTGATGAATGTAGTCGGCGAGTCTCGCGTGATCGAGGCTTTTGGTGGTTTCCACCGCCTGCGCCAGCACCTGTCCCGCCGCACAGCCGAACGGCACAAAGCCGTAACCGACCGGGTCGATCTTTTCGCCGGCGGCTTTGGCTTGATAGCGCTTAAGCACATTGGTGACGCCCGGAAAGTTGAAGTTCGGCGCCGGCACGAAACTTTCCATGATGACGATCCCGTCTAACAGCGGCCCGAGCTGGGTTTTGATCGGCGTGATCAGAAGACCGATCATGGTGCCGCCGAACATTTTCGGGGTGAGTCCGATTTCGGCCGCCGCGCGGACGATGCCGACCGTGTCCGGCGGATAGGCGGCGACGAACACGATGTCGAAATTTGCCGCCTGAACGGCGCGCATCACCGGCGCGAAATCGGTCGTGCTCGGCAAATAGCTTTGGTCATAGATGATCTTGAAGCCGCCGGCCGTCGCATTTTCGCGCGTACCGTCGGCGGAGGTTTTGGAAAATTCGGCATCGGCGGCGACGATCGCGACGGTCTACGGCTTCGGCTGCTGCGCCGCGGCGAGCTCGAAGAAGCCGCGCGAGAATGCCTTGGTCCCTTCCGGTCCAACGGGAACCATGTCGAAGTAGCGCGAATAATGGAAATGCCGATTGACGTCGATCGCCAGGATGCTGATCGTCGTCATGTTGTGCTGCATGATCACCGGCATTGCCGCCGCCGCCATGCTGGTGGCATAGGGGCCGAGCAAGAGATCGACGTTGTCGACGGTGATCAGCTTGGTGTAGATGCCCGGCACGTTGGTTGGATTGCTCTGGTCGTCGTAATAAACGAGCTCGACCGGCCGCCCGAGCAGGCTGAGGCGGAGGGAAAAACAACTAGAAATCACTTCATCATTTCGTCGCTCGGCAGAATACCCCACAAATTCGATGCCGATGGATCCTTCGCCCACACCTTCGGTCGCTGCGGATTGTCGCGGTGCCAAGGCCGCGGCTCAAAATAACCAAGCTCCTCATTCATGCGGTCAAGCTCGGCGAAAGTCTCGGTGATCAATCCATTCGGCGCGCGATGATAGGCGAACAGATTGTGGCCGATGCCGTGCCGTCCTGGACCCCACAACAGCTTATAGTCGCGCAAGCTGAGAAGATCGCAGGCCTGCTGCAGATGCGCCCAGTCGCGCAGCTCGAACGCGGTGTGAAAATGCCGGTTCGATCCGGTCTCCATCAGATTGATGGTGTGATGATCGGGGCCGCAGCGCAGGAACGAGAAGAAATCAGCCATCCAATCGGATTCGCGAAAGCCGAGCACATCGCAATAGAATCTGGTGACGTGCTTGACGTCGGTGACATGAAAGGCGACGTGGCCGAGCTTGTACGGTACGATGCCCTGGGACTCGAATTTTTGGTGCGAAAAGACGTCGCGCTTGAACACCTCCATGACCGTGCCTTTGGGATCGGCAAATACCAGCATGTCCTTGATCGACGGCTCGGAATCCTTGCGGCGCTCAGTTGAGATCCCGTGGCTGGCGACTTGCTTTTCGAAAGCGTCCAGATCGGCCGAGGGGGGAATCTGAAAACCAATGCGCGTGCATTGCGCCTGCGCACCCTTGCGCAGCACGATGGAGTGGTGATCGACGGTCGAGGCGAGATATACGGCGTCTTTCTCCTGCGCCACAAGCGTCAGGCCGATGATCTCGGTGTAGTATTCTGTTTGCCGCACCAGATCGGGCGTCTCATAAGCGGCATGCGCGATCTTGCTGACGCGAATCATGCGGTGTCTCCCACGGAACCTCAATCCTTGGCGCGAGGCAGCGCGCTGATCACATCGACCATGGCGGCGACATCCTTGTCGCCCAGACCCATCTCCATGCAGCGCCGATAGAGCGGCACCACGCAATCCATCAGCGGCGTGGCTACCCCGACGGCGTCAGCAAAATCAGCGATCATGCCGAAATAATGCGCAAGGGTGCCAGCCGAGCCCTGCACCGGCTGAAAGCGCCGCTCCGCCATCCATGGCGCGCGGATCGCGAACTGGGTCGAGCCGCCGCTGCCGTTGGCGATCGCCTTGATCATCAGCGGCACGTCAACCCCGGCTTTCAATCCCAGTGCCATGGCCTCGGCGGTCGCGGCAATATTGATGGCGACGAGAAGATTATTGACGAGCTTGACCCGGCTGGCGGCGCCGAATTCGCCGAAATAGAGACAGGAATCGGTAATACCCGCGATGACGGATTCAAGCTTCTTGCAGGCTTCGGCGTCTCCGGCGAGATAGACGACGGCCTTGCGTGCGACGACCATGCCCGGTGTGCCTGACACTTCGCCGTCGACGAACACCGCGCCCTTGTCGGCAAGGAGCGCAATCTGCCGGCTTTTGTCGGGCAGTGGATGCGAGCCGAGCTCCGCCACGATTTGTCCCTGCCGGGCCGAGTGAACGAGGCCGCGCGGGCCGTGCACCACCTCGTCGAGCGCTTCGGTGGACGGCAGGCAGGTGAGCACCACGTCGGCCTGGGCGCCGACATCGGCCGCCGAACGCGCCGGCACGCCGCCAATTTTTTCGAACTCAGCGAGCGAGCTGCGGCGGTAGCCGACGACGCGGTAGCCGCTTTTAATCAGATTATCCGCGATCGGCAGACCGATTTTGCCGATGCCGACGAGACCGACGGTGTTCATTTGATTTCCCAGTGGCGTTTCCAATTTTTGGCTTTCAATCGTCCACTGTCCGCTCGCGTGCTGTCAACTCCGCCACGCTCAAAAAAACCGCGACGACTCCAACGGCAGCCCGAGAAAGTGCCGCCCGATCACTTCGAAAATCGCAAATTGCGCTTGGGCCTGCTGCGACACCGCATGCATGTCGCGGAAGCGGCGCTCGAACGGATTGCTTTCGAAGACCGCGGTGGCGCCGGCGGCGAGATAAGCCGTCTCGGCGACTTGGCGCGCCTGCTGGCTCGCATGAATCGAGGCCATGCGCAACCGCACGCGCTGGCCTATCGTGACGGCATCGTCCTGCGCCGCGCGCCAGATCTCGTCCCAGGCGGCGAAGAAAAATGTCCGCGCCGCCGCGAGCTGCGACTCGGCGACGCCAACCTGCGATTGGATCACCGGATTATCGCGCAGCACCGTTTTACCGACCGCGGGTGTCTTGGTTTGCGCCAATGCGATGAACGCATCGAGCATGGCGCGGGCGATCCCGAGCGCAATCGCCGGGAAGGCCGATCCAAACAACTGATAGATATTGAACGAGTAAAGCGGGCCATGCTCGCGCCGTTCGGCGGGATCAAGCGCGTGATGGGCAATGGCGCAGTCCGCCGGCACGAATACATCGGTGAGCGTATAAGTATCGCTGCCGGTGCCTTTCAGCCCGATCACATGCCAGACATCTTTGATGGCGGCGCAGCGGCGCGGCACCACGAAGGTCTTTTGCACCGCTTGGCCGGCGGCATCATGGCGCAAGCTGCCGTCGCTTTCGTAGACGAAACTATGCGCGGCGAACCAGGTCGCATGCCGGCTGCCGCTGGCGAACGGCCATTCGCCGGTAACGCGGAAGCCGCCGCCGTCGGCGATCGCCTTGGCGTTTTTGCTGGTTGACGGGCCCCAGGCCAGCACGCCGCGGGGGTCGTTCTTGAAAATTTCCGCGGCGATGTTGGGCGGCAACGACGCGGAAATCGTGGAGCAGACCGACGTCTGTGCCACGCACCATGCCGTCGAGGCATCCGCCTTGGCGAGCTCCTCCACCGCCGCAATGAAGGCGATCGGCGAGACTTCATCGCCGCCGTAGGAGCGCGGCACCAGCATGCGAAACAGCCGCGCCTGATGCAGCGCGTCGACGACATCCGGCGGCAATTCGCGGCCGTCCTCGATGCGCGCGCCCGCCGCCGCCAGCGCTGGCGCAAGCACCAATGCATTGGCGACACAGTCCACCGCGACGCGCTGGTCCATTGATCCGCCCTTGTGCCGCCCTCGTGTTTTTTCGCATTCCCACTATAGCCGTCTCCCGGACGGGATGGCGACTGCGGAACCGGGCGGGCCATGGCTTTGTTCCTTTGGCGAGATTGCGCCAATTTTTGCCCGGAGATTCTATGCGCTCTCGGATCGATCCATTGCTTGGCATGAGCGTTGCCGGCGTCCTTGGTCTCACCATCGTGCAGCTCTTGGCCCAAACCGCCACCGGCGTTTTCGAAGGCCGCGCGGCGTTCGGCGATTGGCGCGCCGACCGACCGGGCGTGCGCCGTCTGATCAAGCCGCGCGATCTGCCGCCACCGCAGCCTAAAGACTCCGTCGCCAATAGGGCCAGAATCGCGCAGCGGACCGATGAGCAGCCCGTCGTTCCTTCCGGTTTTGCCGTCAACCTGTTCGCCTCCGGCTTGACCACGCCGCGGCTCATCCGCGCCGCGCCGAACGGCGACATATTCGTGGCGGAGAGTCGCGCCGGCCGCGTCAGCGTGTTGCGGCCCGATGGCGGCGTGGCGGCCAAGAAATCGGTATTTGCCTCCGGGCTGAACTATCCATTCGGCATCGCCTTCTATCCGCCCGGCGCCGAGCCACAATGGGTCTATGTCGCCGAGACCGGCGCGGTGGTGCGCTTTCCTTATCGCAGCGGCGATCTCGCTTCGCGCGGCGAGCCGGAAATGGTGGTGCCGCGGCTTCCAACCGGCGGCCACGCCACGCGCGAGTCGCGTTCTCGCCGGACGGCGCAACCATGTATGTGTCTGTCGGATCGGGCTCCAACGATGCCGAAGGTATGGGCCGGCTGTCCGGCACAAGCCTGCAAAACTTCATCGCCGACCATCCGCTCGGGGCGACATGGGGCAATGAGACCGATCGCGCCGATGTCCTGACGTTCGATCCGCAAGGCAAGCATAAACAAATTTTCGCGACCGGCATCCGCAACTGCGTCGGCATGGCGGTCGCGCCGGACGGCACACTATGGTGCTCGACCAACGAGCGCGACGATCTCGGCAACGACTTGCCGCCCGATTACATCACCCGCGTGCGCGCCGGCGCCTTCTATGGTTGGCCGTGGTACTACATCGGCGGCAATGAAGATCCGCACCACCGCGGCGAGCGCCCCGACCTTAAAGATAAGGTCGCGATTCCCGATGTTTTGATCGAAGCGCATTCGGCCTCGCTTGGCATGACGATCTATGACGGGTCGCAATTTCCGGCCGACTATCGGGGCAACATCTTCGCCGCCCAGCATGGTTCATGGAGTCGCTCCAAGCGCACCGGCTACAAGATCATTCGCCTGATTATGAAGGACGGTGCACCAACCGGTGAGTACGAGGATTTCGTCACCGGATTCGTCATCAACGACACCACAGTGTGGGGTCGGCCCGTCGGCAAGGATGGCGCGTTGCTTATCTCCGAGGATGGCAGCGGCACGATCTGGCCTGTCCTATTCCGGCCGCTCGCCGTCGACCCGGTAGCGATGCGTCATCTGGTATGACTTCCGCGCAACCGGAACAGCCTGCGCC
>Ga0126383_10001710_pt1 | contig 13790 bp, 15 predicted proteins | sample PanSoiMetPlot_35_FD_96882 | JGI IMG/M metagenome (GOLD analysis project Ga0126383, IMG submission 96882) | Tropical forest soil microbial communities from Panama - MetaG Plot_35 | ecosystem: Environmental > Terrestrial > Soil > Tropical forest > Bulk soil | place: Panama | collected 2016-02-17
AGTAGTGTGCATCCATGATCAACGCTACATAGGTGATGTAATTGCCTTCCCCAAGGTTTGCGGTTTCTTTGCGGTCGTCAAGCTTCTTGGGAATATTGGCGCTCTGCTGCTGTAAGTTGAGCAGTTCCTCGTAAGTAACACCTTGCGGATGGGCCATGGGAGCGCAGAAGTTGTTCTTTGCTGTGGCTTCCAGCTGGTCGGCGATGTCGGTGCCATCTCCCTCAATTCCGCAATGGTCATCGGCGGCGGGGTTGCGCACACCGTTGAACGGCAGCGTGCAAACGGGCGTGAACGTTCCCTTTTGCACCACGGCTGCGCCGGGGGCCGCAGTCGGCGGAGTTGGCGTAGGCGCCTTCAGCGTGGTTAGCGCCGTTCCGCCGATTAAGGCAGCCGTCATAATGGCAGGAGCAAGCGCCCGTGCCGTGCTAGCTGTCGTGGATTTTCTGCCGCGCGAGCTTCGCGTTCCTGTCGAGCTCGTTGTTCTGGAAGTGGTCGTCGTTCTTCTCGTCGCCATATATAAACCTCATCTCGTATTCGCAATTAGCCACGGGCTGGTACCGATCTAAAGTGGGTACGGCTTTGCGTCTTAAGACTTGGTTACCTTGGCTTGTTCGGCGGCTTGCTTAGCCTGGGCAGCGCTGTCGGCAGCCTGTTGCGCAACAGCTCTCTGCGCGTTTAGGGCTTCTTGTGCCTGTTGTGCAGCCTGTTTAGCGGCATCGGCGTGGGCCTTGGCATCATCGGCGTGAGTTGCGGCATCGTCGGCTTCCTCGTCACTATCATCACCATCGCCACTGGGCCCAGTCCCCATCATTACTTCGGGAGCACTATACGAGATTCCCTTGCCTACAGCGTAGGTACTGGCACTGATACCCAATAGAGTGAGAATGCCACTGGGAATGTCGGGAAAATCTTTTTTGGCTTCGGTGACTCCGAACAGGCTGATGGCGATCACGAAGGTAAATACCAGCAACTGAAAACGCGACATGCTGGCCTGGCCATTCGCTTCATTCAACAGGTCAGTCAGGTTGATTCTCCTTGTCCAGATCAACCAAAGTATGGTCAAACCCAGCAGACCCAAAAATGCAGAGAACAAAACGCCGTAAATCTGTGCCATGGGTTACCACCTCCTGTTATCTGCTCTTCTTGTGTTTCAGGGTATTCCACGCCTTGCCCAAGGCATAGATGCCGCTGCTGCCACCCATCAGGTAAAGCCATTGATAGCTGATGTCTGGTAGAGTTCCGGCCGGCGCACGTGCTACCTGGCCTAAATAATTGCTGGCCGCTGCCAGAGTAGCCAGCAAAAGCTGAACGCGCTCGGGGCTAGTATTGGGCCGGCCTCGCTTCACCTTCTTCTTCTGTGCTAGCAGGCCGGAAACATTAATCCTTCCAGTGAGCATCTGGTACGCGACGGTGCCCGCCAGACCATACAGGAAGATCAGGGCCTCGAGATGCAAGATCCGAGCGATCGACATAAATACGGATCGTAGGTTTGTGAGGGAGGACAGTATCAAACTTTGCCGGCAACTACAACAACTATTCGCGTAGAAGAGCCGGAACCTACTTTGAGCACTTAGGTGGAAGTGCGAATGAGACGCCCTAGAGGTTATCAGCAACCGTGGGCGAAAGCAGTGATTTGTTTATTTCTCGCGGGGGCGGCAAGCGGTCAGTGACAATAGACCACCAAGGTGGGTACAGAAATGTATCGAGGTCCTTTCTTTAGCCGAATCGTTTACTATTTGTCGTCTCTCAAACGAGGACCAGCGTATTTAGATAGACCATCGTTGGACGGCTTGCGCTCTGCGCGGTGTTGGCGTGTGTATGCGTTCTGTCGTCGGAGCAGATCAGCCCGGCGCCAGCCCGAAGACATTCCTCCACTGATCGCGCAAGCGCAGGCAGGTGATTTGCCGTCGCAAGTGCTGCTGTGGTTGGCGTACTCCGGCGGTCACGGAATGCCCAAGGACGTTAAGAAGGAGCTCCCGCATCTGCGCATGGTGGCCGAGCAAGGCAGTATCGAGAACGAGTGGGTGTTGAGCACGCTGTACGATTTCGGCCGCGCCGGACTCACCATCGATCATGCGCAATCCTTCAAGTGGGCTCTCAAAGCTGCACAGCGCGGACACATGATCGCGCAGCACAACGTCGCGACCGCCTACTTTCGCGGCTGGGAGTAGATGAGAGTCTGGAACGGGCCCGCTAGTGGTCCGCCTCTGCCGAGCAAGGCTTTGCCCACTTCGACGGCCGACAGGCGGGCACGGTGGCCAGCATGGTGAAGGAGCGCTGCAAGTGAGGCCGGGCATCTTTCGTAAGTGTTTTTTGTCGCTGCTTCATGCGCCCAAGGCTGGTGAACTGCCTGGTTCAAGATGATCCAGACAGTCTGCATGATCTTCACCGGAGAAGAATTCTTGAATCTGCACACCATTCGATCCTCGTAGCCACCCGGTATGCTACCTTCGATTTTCACCATGACCTCTGACCTGACTCTATCGCTCGACGGAAAAGTCGCCCTAATCACCGGAGGCTCGCGCGGGATCGGAGCTGCCACAGTGCGTCTCTTCGTGCGTGCCGGAGCTAGGGTGGTTTTCAACTACGTTCAAGCTGAATCGGAGGCGCATAAGTTGGTGGCCGCTTGTGGCTCCGAACGGTGTCATGGCCTGCAGGCTGATCTGTCGGGCACAACCGGCACTGAAACTTTGGTTGCCGCCACCGTCGATCGCTTCGGATCCTTGGACATCCTGGTCGGCAACCACGGAATTTGGGTGGCAGCGGATGTCGATGTTGACGCCATGGCCGACGACCAGTGGAGCAAGACCATCGCCGTCAATCTGGACAGCATGTTCGCGCTGGTGAAGCATGCGGTGGCGCAGATGAAGCGCCAAGACCGCGGCGGTCACATTGTGCTGATCAGCTCCACTGCCGGGCAACGTGGAGAAGCGGGCCATGTGGATTATGCGGCCAGTAAAGGCGCAATCATCAGCATGGTGAAGGGCTTGTCGACCGAACTTGCGCCTTTCGGAATTTATGTGAACTGCGTGGCACCGGGTTGGGTGGATACCGATATGTCGGCCGAAGCGCTCCGCGACCCCACGAGCGAAGGCGAGATCTTTGCCACGATTCCGCTGGGCCGGGTGGGCACAGCGGAGGAAATAGCCTGGCCGATCCTGTTCTTGTGCACACCCTACGCTGGCTTCATTACCGGTGAGGTCTTCAACGTGAATGGTGGGGCAGTACTGGCGGGCTGAAAAACCTTGTTGGGCCAGGGATATGCGTCAGGGCACTACGTCAGTCGTGCCTTAAAGCATTGGAAATAGAAGATTTGTCCGCCGGACGCGACCTACACTGCGACGGCCGAGGCTTCCGGGAAGCGCAGCTTGCTCTTGGTCAGCGCCCGATCCAGCAGGTCCTCGATCACGGATTCCTCGACATTCCTCGACATCGCCAGCTCACTGACCAGCAGGTAGCGAGTACGCTCCAGCATCTTCTTTTCGCGGAAGCTGAGAGGTTTCGCCTGAGCCAATAAGAGCAGTCCTTTCAAAACGATGGCGACATCGAGCAGGGACCCGGTGCGCATCTTGTCGGAGTTTTCCTTGAAGCGGTCTTTCCAGTCGGCACTGTTCTCACATTTGCCGTCGCTCAAGAACTCGATAATTTTCTGCACCTCGCCATTGCGGACGATGCGGCGTAGGCCAACGCTTTCCACACTATGGAAGGGCACCATGACCTTCAGACTGCTGGCTTTGATTTTTAGGAGGTAAAACTTTTCGACTTGGGATCCGATGGTGCGGCTGCTGATTTGTTCGATTATGCCTACTCCATGGTTGGGGTAGACGACCTTATCGCCGATACTAAAAGTGAGGTTACTCATGCGGGCCGAACCGCTCCCCAGCGGCAACTCCGAGGCCTTATGACAGCTACCACATCTATGTGCTTAGTATAAGCCTGAACCGCGAAAACCGTCAACGGATGGGCGTTTTCAGGGATTGAACTGCGCGCATTTGGCCCCACTTCACACATGAATCGCTCGCGTATAATTAAGAGATGTCTCCGGGATGCGATTGCAGCTTCGGACCGGTTTCTGAGTATGCCTGAGCACATCAAGAAGAAGCTCGAAGAGGAAATCCAGACCCTCGAATACGAGCTCAATCACGAATTACCTAAAGAACTGAAAAGAGCCGTGGCCCTTGGCGACCTCAGTGAAAACGCCGAGTACCACATGGCCAAGCAGCGGCAGGAATTCGTTCGCGCCCGCCTGGGTCAGTTAAAGAAACGGATGGCCGACCTGTCACTGGTTAACATGTCCAACATTCCCAAGGACAAAGCCGCGCTGGGCTCAACCCTGGTGGTCTACGACTCCACCAAGGACGAGGAGATCGAGTACAAGCTGGTGACCAGCGAAGAGTCGGACGTAAGCAAGGGCCTGATTTCGACCACATCTCCTATCGGCCGCGCGCTTTTGGGCAAAAGGGTAGGCGACATCAGTGAGGTGGTCACTCCCACCGGCAAGCGCGAACTGGAAGTGCTGAAGTTAACCACCATCCACGACGAGGCGTAATGACCTGGACGAGTGCCGTCGGTCGGTCTTGCAAGTGGCTGCTGTACAAAATTGTCCACGGTCTGGCGCTTACCCGCATTTCTCCCAACGCCCTCACCTTCATTGGCCTGTTGATTAATGTTGTTGCCGGATTTCTATTTGGCTACGCCAACGCAGAGAACCAGCGGCGCATGTTCCTGTACGCCGGGCTGGTCATCATCGCCGCCGGCATCTTCGATATGGTGGATGGCCGTGTCGCCCGTGCCACCAACCAGGTCACGCAATTCGGGGGCTTCTTTGACTCGGTCATCGACCGCTACAGCGATGTCGCTCTCTTCTTCGGTCTGCTGGTGTACTACGCTCGCGCCAATCGCTTCTTCTATGTGGTCATGACAGCGTTCGTAATGGTGAGCTCTGTGATGGTGAGCTACACCCGCGCGCGCGCCGAGTCGCTTGTACCGAGCTGCAAAGCTGGATTCATGGAACGTCCCGAGCGCATTGTGCTGATCATCCTAGGAGCCCTGTTCAACCGAATGGGCCCAGTGCTTTGGGTGATTGCGGTACTGAGCACTATCACCGTGATTCACCGCATTCGCTACACTCATCAGCAGCTCGCATTGATAGAGCCTCCTCCCGTTCCGGTCCGTCCCGACCCGCTGAAGTTCGAAGAAATCGTCGGCTAGCTGAGCAATTGCCGTACAGTGCCTGTTGAGCGGAGGCGGCACTCTTTTGGCTACCGGAGTCGAAGGGCCCCTTTTGGCCGGAACATCGCTTCGGGTTGCCTTCACGCCGTCTGCTTCACCAACGCTTTCCCGCAAGACGGGCAGCAAGTGTATTCCCGCTGCACGGTTTGGCCACAATGCGGGCATGCTGGAGTCAAGGCGCAGCCGCACTTCGTGCAATAGTGAAAACCCTTCTCCACCCGCTCACTACACTGCGGGCATCGCTCGATGATCGGCTTGCGCAGCAGGAAGTACGCCAGGAACCCGATCCCGTTGGGAATGAAGATCACCAGCAAGGTCCACAGCAATTGGCCCATATCGCGGCGCTTGGCGTCCTGATTCACGTAGCCCAGGAGCAGCAGGTAGGCCGCGGCCACCGTTCCAATCAGGAGGGCCAGAAGCGTTAGCCATGGCTGGTGTGGCGCCTTCGGGTCGTGCATCGGCATGTACAGAACGAACAGGCCCACGAGGCAGAAAGCGGTGACGACCGCCAGCAAGTACATGAACCACGGGATAATTGCGAACTCATCTCCAAAGCTACTGTTGCGTTGTGTCATCGCGCACCTCTCACGTGCTCCTTCAGGAATCTCTGCATCAGGCTGCCTTCAAATACTGTCGGCGGCATGGCCACCATAAGAACCGCAATTGCCACCGCGGGCAGAAGCCAAAACAGCAGCACGCCTGGCTCGATGATTCCTGACGGCAATCCCAGCTTGTCGGCGACCCACGCTCCGCACGTCCACCAAATCCATGCCGTCAGCGTTGAAGTCAGCACGCCCAGGCAGAACGAGACTCCCATCAGCACAGCGCGTGCCTGCTGCTCGCGCAGTTCCTGGGCGCGCGCATGCACCCGGGCGCGCGTCGTCTCGACCAGCGAGACCGGCGCCATCAGGGTGAACGAGCGCAAGGCTTGTTCAGTGTCATTCAGAGCGACCGCAAAGCTCGTGCACTCCTGGCACTGTTCAAGATGTGCTTCCAGCCAGCGAGCCTCAGCGGCGGAAATGCCTTCCACATTGCGCTGCGTAAGCAGGTCAATCGCGCGCTGATGTTCGTTTCGGTTCATTGACTGCCTCCCAGGAGTGCCGGACGCAGCGCCATCACGCCGCGATAGAGCCGTGTCTTTACTGTTGCCAGGGGGATACCGACCAGCTTCGCAATCTCTTCCAACTTCATTTGCTCCTGAAATCGCAGCACCAGCACCTCGCGAAAGATCGGCGGCAGGCCCTCGAGTGCTGCCTGAATTCTCGTCTTGTCTTCCATCGCTGCGGCCTGCTCAAACGGCGATGGACTTTGCGCCACCGGTTCCCATGGAGCAGAATCTTCTGTCTCACGCATCTGGTCCAGGCTGGCGGGTGTCTTCTTTCGCAGATGATCAATCGCCACGTTATGCGCGATGGTCATCAGCCAGGTGGTAAACTTGCTCTTCCCGTCGTACTGGTGGCCCTTTTCCAGCACCCGAATCCACGTCTCCTGAAACAGGTCTTCGGCTGTGGCCTGATTGCCCGTCATGTGCGCCAGGTAGCGCAGCAGCCGGTGCTGATACTGCTCGATCAGCGCGTCCAGTACATCGGGATCGCGCCGGCGTAGGCTGGTGGCAATTTGGGCCTCTTCCGTCTCCATCGTGACCAGCGGACTGAATGCGGCGGCGACCATACTACCGGGATATACGAGCCGGGGCGAGAAAAAGACTCACGAGATGGGGTCAGGACGCAATCCTCAGCGGCGGTGTGGCGGCCGCACTGTGCTTAGTCTTAATGAAAAAGAAGAAAGCCCAGCAGCAGCGCGCCACCAAAACTACAGTTTAGAAAGCCGATGCGCCACACAAAGATCGTGATCGGCAGAAAAGCCACCACTGCCCAAGCCACTATCCCATCTGCGATGGGTTGGATAGCCGTTAGCCGACCCTCGGATTCATATAGGTCGCCAGAGGCGAGCTTCGTTATATTCGGTATCTGAAAAAACACCAGGTTGCGCTGGGGCCGATCTTCGTCACGGAGCCAGTCTTCTCGTTGGTGGTGCGCCATCTTCTCTTCTTCCCTCCTCCAGCCACTGCTGCATACACACCAATTCCAGAAGTGTTCGGCTGAGGCCAGAAAAGCTCAGGCGTAGCGCCTGGAGGTTAAAGCCCTTAAGAGCTAAAGGCCAGTAGCTAAAGGCCAAAGACTGACGGCTGACACCTGAGAGCCGATAGCTGTTTTACAATCATCTATTCGTCTTGCGGCTCTTATAACTTTCTGTAGAACGGAGCATTCTCTGTGGCTGACACTATCTACGATGTGGCCATTATCGGCAGCGGTCCGGCCGGCTATACGGCTGCCATTCGCGCCGGCCAACTTGGGCTTTCCACGGCCCTGATCGAGAAAGATCCCTACCTCGGCGGCACCTGCCTGCACGTCGGGTGCATCCCGACTAAGTCCTTGTTGTTCAATGCCGAAGTCTATGACCACGTGAAAGACGGCGATGCGATGGGGCTAAACAACACTGCCGGCGTCACCCCCAACTGGCCCACCATACAGAAGCGCAAGCAGGGCATCGTGGACAAGCACGCCAAGGGACTCCAGTTCCTCATGCGCAAGAACAAAGTCGCCGTCATTGAGGGGTACGGCAAGCTCACAGGCCCGGCACAGGGCGGTATCCACACTGTCGATCTCGAAGGAAAAAGCGGAAGGTCCAGCATCAAAGCCAAGAACGTGATCCTCTCGACCGGCTCAGTGGCACGCCTGCTTCCGGGCCTGAAGCCTGACGACCGCATTCTCACGAACATCGAAGTCCTGAGCCTAAATGACATTCCCAAATCGCTCATCGTCATCGGATCGGGCGCGGTGGGCGTCGAGTTCGCGAGCATCTACAAATCCTTTGGGGCTGATGTAACCATTCTCGAGATGCTGCCGCGCTACGTTCCGGTGGAAGACGAAGAGGTTTCCAAAGAGCTCATGCGGGTGTACCGCAAGCGCGGCATTAATGGCTTCGTCAATGCCAAGGTCGAAAAAGTGGAGCGCACTAAAGACGGTGTTGTCGTAACCTTCACAGTGGACGGGAAACAGCAGAAGATCGAAGCCGACAAGGTACTGATTGCCGTTGGCCGTGCCCCTAACACAGACAACGTCGGGATTGAGAAGACGAGGATCGAGGTCGAAAGAGGCTTCGTCAAAACCGACGAGTACATGCGCACTGCCGAGCCGGGCATCTATGCCATCGGCGACATCGCAATGGGATACCCGCAGCTTGCACACGCTGGAGCCATGGAAGGCATCGTGGCCGTCACGCACATTGCCGGCAAGCCGGTGAAGCCGGTCAAGGTGTTGCGCATACCGAACGCGACCTATTGTCACCCTGAAATCGGAAGCGTCGGTCTGAGCGAAGCCAAAGCTAAGGAATTGGGTTACGACGTGAAGGTGGGCAAGTTTCCGTTCACGGCAAACTCGCGCGCCAGCATCGTCGGGCAGCACGAGGGTTTCGTGAAGATCGTGACCGACGCGAAGCACGGCGAGATTCTGGGCGTGCACATCATCGGCCCGACGGCGACCGAGCTGATTGCCGAGTCAGTCGTAGCACTCGAAATGGAATGCACAGCTGAGGACCTGGCGCATATCATCCACGCCCATCCGACATTGTCAGAGGCGATGCTGGATGCGGCAAATGCCGTCTTCGGCATGCCGATCAACACCTAGCCCTTTGTAATATTTCGGATGCCACGCCAATATCGTCCCTCTTTTGGACGAGAGGTGGGATCCGTGGTGGGTTTCCCCACTCCGCCTTCTTTTGGCGAAGTGGGTCTTTTTGCCTTTTCTATCCGCTAACCGGTGCTTTGACCCATGATGGGTCATGCGCTTTTTCGATTTTTTTCCGATTATCCTGCCAGCACTCCCATTCGGCCTCAAAGAATCCCTCCTAACTCCTTTGGTACTAAGATCTTGCCTATAAGTTTCACGCACTCACCAATATGCCTGCAAATCCGTCTATCTGCAAGAAAACAATCACTTTCCAAGGTGTCGGGAGGTCGCCAAGGGCCGGCATTCCCAATTTGGGAAATCCGCCCTTTGCTGCTGACTTCTTTCCTTTTCCTCGCCGCTGATTTACATTCCGCCTTCGCTTCCAGGAGGAGTAGCTTGCTCCACAAACCTCCATTCGTAGCATTGACGCTGCTTCTTGCTTCCACCGTGTTCGCCCAAGCGCCCGCAAACTGCTCGCCCCCGCAATCCGACACCAGCTTCATCGACGATGACGGAACAGCCCACATCACCCGCGTGATTCCTGTGCCGGACGCGATCAGTCGGGAAGCGCAGAAGGTCGTAGCCAAGCCGATGCTCGACACGGAAGCTCCGTACGAGGCTGCAAAAGACCGCGCCATGGCCGACGCATGGCAGGCGCATGGTGGCGAGACGATGCGCAAGGACTATCCCGTCAATATGGAGAAGAGCACGATTGCGGGAGTGCCGGTAAAGATAGTGACGCCTCTGAACGTTCCAGCCGACCGGCAGAACCGAGTGCTCATCAATCTCCATGGCGGTGGGTTCACTGCCGACTGGGGCTCGTCCATCGAGACGATTCCCATCGCCAATCTCACCCAAACCAAAGTCGTCGCTGTGCTCTATTCGCTGGCGCCGGAACATCCATTCCCGACCGCCGTTAACGAAGCGGTCGCGGTTTACCAGGAGTTACTGAAGACATACAAACCGCAGAACATCGGCCTTTACGGAACCTCCGCAGGCGCGGTGCTCACGGCAGAGGTTGCTTCAAGACTGCGCCAGCTAGGCCTGCCGCTGCCCGCCGCGCTCGGTATTTTTTCGGGCAGCGGTGATTTCGCCCGCTTCGGCGATTCCATATACATGTATGGCCTCTGGGGACTATCGGGACCCATCAGCCGCTGGACGGGCAAGCACGATACCTCTTACACCGGTACGACGGACCTCAAAGATCCCGTGCTCTCACCAATCTATGCCGACTTGAAGGGGTTTCCGCCGACCCTCTTCCTCAGCAGCGGACGCGACCTGCTGCTGAGCAATACGGTCAACCTGCACCGTGCCTTCGTAAACGCCGGAGTCAACACGCAACTGGTCGTCTTCGACGGCCTCACGCACGCCTTCTGGAACGACTGGAACCTGCCGGAGTCCAAAGAAGCAGACCGCATGATGGCCGACTTTTTTGACCGGAACCTGGGCAGGTGAGGTCGTTATGAGAAGAGACCGCGTCGACCACTTCATTTGTGGTCACAATGGCAATGGCGTAGCTCGAGAGATTGATGTCGAGAGCGGCGTGCATGTTGTCGGAAACGATCAGGTGGAGGCCCTGTGCCGAGCCAGGCGCGACCGACGTCATGTTCGTGCCGAACTGGACCGAGCAATTCGAGCTGGGTGGCATGAACTGTACGGCCCTGAAGCCGTTATTAAATGGGAAATCGGCATCGGGCTGCCACCCGAGCCTCCCCTGGAATTCCTTCGCGCTGTCGACATCCGAGAGGGAAACGACCACCACCTCGGACTTCATATCGATTTTGGCGACGCTCGTGCCGCCGGTCGCGTTATTACTACGGCCTTCTTCCTTAACAGCTCTCGATGTTCTTTTCCTTTGATGCGTTCACTTAAATTGAAAATCAGATTTGTTGAGTGCGAGGTTCAATCAACTCCGCTGCTTCAACCCCTGTTTTGCCAGGCAAGGACGATTGCTGGCGATTCGTTCTACTCCTGTTCGCTGAGAGTCTCGGCGAAAGTCTTACCGTAGGGGTAGAAGAGTTCCTTGCGGCCCTGCTGCCAGACCTCTTTCATTTTGGGAGTAGTGATGTCCCAGTCGGGACGGCATTTCTTGAGCACCGCACGAAGGTCTTGGCGGAGCTCTTCCATCGTGGGCCGCCCAAAGAACCAATAGCCGTTATAGATCTTGTAAACGACCAGGCCCGGCTCGAGGACAATGACGTGCGGGATCATCGGATTGTGCAGAGGGTCGGTGTACTCGGGGATGTCGAGATCTTTCTGAACCATGCGTCCCGGGTCGGACAGGAATGGCCAGTTGGCGCCGACTCCGGTGCGATATTCGCTTGTCTCGGTGAGGTTGTCGGTGCTGATCGTGACCAGCCTGCAATACCCAACTTCTAGTTCACGGTGAAATTGCACCAGCAGTTCCGACTGGCGGCGGTCTTTGGGGCAGAACCCTCCGCGGCTGAGTACGATAATTAGCGGATCGGTTCCTTGCAGCTCGGAGAGTTTTCGGCGTTTCGCAGTGTGGTCGGAAAGTTCGTAGTCAGGAAAGGTGGCCCCAGGGACGATGTCGGCTCGCATGGAAAACCTCGGACAGTTGGATGCCCCTTGTCGGGTGTGGTCTCAATTTAATACGCGCGGTAGAAGACTCGGAATCACCTCTACGCGGAAGAGTGTTGTCAGTTGAGACCGACGCCGGGGAACGTTAGTAACAGGGTTCCCGCTGCCAGTGAGGCCGATTTCCAGTGCACTGCGGTGAGGGGGCAATAACCTCAGGGCAGTCTGCTGGGCATCATCCCCGATCGGTGTTCGCGAATGGACGCATTCTGCCCAGGCGGACATTCGCGTTGCTAGGTTGATTTTTACAATTCTCCGATGTGATTGGATTGCAGGAACTTGCCGGCTGCCCCGAAGTGGCTATGTAGTTGCGCTTTCGCGGTACGGTCCAGCATCGGAGGCCGATATGACGAGCCTTTTACAGGATCTACGATTTGCGCTTCGCCAGATGCGCCGTTCGCCCGGATTTGCCACTACGGCTGTCCTTATCCTGGCGATCGGAATCGCCGCCAATGTCATCGTCATCGGCGTTCTTCAGTTAATGATCCTGCGCCCCCTGGACGTGCCTAATCCCGAACGGGTGATGACGTTCGCTCCGCACGTTGCTGATTATCCGATCTTCTCCTATCCAGAAGTGCGCGATGTGCGGGATGGCAATACCGTGTTTTCTTCCGTTGCCGCGCTCACCATACAGACTTTTGGCCTCGAGGCTGACGGTGTTACGCGGCCAGTTTGGGGATACATCGTGAGCGGTCAGTACTTCGAAGTCGTTGGTATCAAGCCGTACCTCGGGCGCCTGCTTGACCGCTCCGATGATAACCGTCCCGGAGCCGCAGAGGGCGCAGTAATTACCTTTCCAGCATGGAAGAACTATTTCGCCTCAGATCCCAACGTGGTGGGCAAGACGGTCCGCATCAACAAGCAGCCTTACACCATCGTTGGTGTTACTCCGCAGGGCTTCTACGGAACGGAAAAATTCTTGCTTCCCGACGTCTTTCTCCCCATGGCGAATCAGGCATCGCTCAACGGTGTCAGCTGGCTCGAGTCGCGGCGCCAGAAGATGGTCTTTCCCATTGCGCGCATCAAGGATGGAGTCTCCCTGGCCCAGGTGCAGGCTGAACTCGACACACTCGCTGTTCGCATTCAAAAGCAGGACCCCCTTGAAGAAGCTGGACTGGAATTCAAGCTGGCTCGTCCCGGCATGGTCGGCGACTTCCTCGGAGGAGCGGTGCGCCGGTTTATGTTCGGCGTCATGGTATTGGCCGGCATTGTGCTACTGGCGGCCTGCGCCAATCTCGGCGGGCTGTTTGCAGCGCGCACGGCAGACCGCACACGCGAGATTGCTATCCGCCTAGCGGTTGGGTCGAGCCGCTGGCGTGTTGTCCGCCATATACTGGCCGAGGCTTTGGTGGTTTCCATCTTCGGAGGCGCCTGTGCCTGCGGTCTAGCGTGGATAGCGCTCACCGCTCTGGCCAAATGGCATCCACCCAGCGAGTATCCACTCCGGTTCACTGTCGAGCCTCAGCCGAAGCTGCTCCTGACTGCGCTGCTGGTCTCGGTGCTCGCCGGCTCTCTGTTCGGAATCATGCCGCTGCGACAGATCTTCAACGCCGATCCTAATGACGCGATCAAGAGCGGCGGGTTCCAATCCGGCGCCGGGCGCCGCTGGGCGCTGCGCGATGTCTTGCTGGCGGCACAGATCGCACTCTGCTGTGTCACCATCACAGCTGCGTTTGTCTCATTGCGTGGCTTGCGCAGGACGTTGACCTTGGACCTGGGCTTCAACCCGAGGGATGCCGTCCTAACCACATTCGATCTAAGTCAGGCCGGCTACTCTGGAGTAACTGCCGACCATATTCAACGGCAGCTGCTCGAACGAGCGTCGAAACTCCCGGGAGTGGAAGCAGCGGGCTATTCGAGTACAACAAACCTCAACGGGGACAATCTGGTTCCTGAGGTGTTTTCTCAACAAACCACGGATTTCAGGCCCTCCAACGCAGCTTTTAACACCTTCGAGTATGACGTCTCGCCTGGATATCTAGCTGCGTGCGCCACCCCATTGCTCGCGGGACGCGATGTAAGCTTCAGCGACACTGCGACGACCCCGGCAGTTGCGTTGGTGAATCAGGAATTCGCCCGGCGTCTTTTTCACACCGAGAACGCTGTAGGCCGTTACTTCAAAAGCAGCTCCGGGACCTCTATCCGGATTGTGGGCATTATCGGCGACGGCAAACAATTCTTACCCAGTGAAACGCCGCGAGCCGCGGCGTACTTCCCCGTTTCACAGCG
>Ga0126383_10001712_pt1 | contig 13784 bp, 13 predicted proteins | sample PanSoiMetPlot_35_FD_96882 | JGI IMG/M metagenome (GOLD analysis project Ga0126383, IMG submission 96882) | Tropical forest soil microbial communities from Panama - MetaG Plot_35 | ecosystem: Environmental > Terrestrial > Soil > Tropical forest > Bulk soil | place: Panama | collected 2016-02-17
CCCTCTTGGCGGGAGATAGCGTCCGTTATGTAGGGGATCCGGTTGCGCTAATCGTCGCCGAGACTCCGAACCAGGCAAAGGACGCCGCCGAACTGATCGAGATCGAATACGAGACGCTTCCAGCGGCGATCAGCGCCGAAGCAGCGCTTGCGCCGGGTGCACCCGTTATTTGGGACGAGAACTCGGGGAACGAGGCGTTCTTTCACGAGATCGGCGACAAGGCTGCTGTCGACGCGGCCTTCGCCAAAGCCGACCGTATCGTCCGCCACATGATCCCGATCAACCGGGTCACGGCGAACAGCATGGAGCCGCGGGGCTGCCTGGCGCAATACGACCCGGATCAAGACCGCTATACGATCCGCTGCACGATCCAGTCGGTGCACGCCACTCGGGCGGCGCTGGCCGATCGCATCTTCAAACAGCCGCAGCACCGATTCCGGGTGGTTTGCGACAATATGGGCGGCGGTTTTGGGATGAAAGGCGGCTGCTACCCGGAATATGGGCTGTCGCTCTGGGCGTCCGAAGTGACCGGACGTCCGGTCCGCTGGATTGCCGAGCGCAGCGAAGGGCTGTCGAGCGACGAGCAGGGGCGTGGCAGCGTCGTCGACACGGAGCTGGCGCTGGACCGAGAGGGGCGGTTTGTCGCGCTGCGGGCACAGTGGAAAGCCGCGATCGGGGCCTATTTTTCGACCGACCGCCCGACGATACCGCTGACGATCGGGCTCGGCTGTCTGATCAACACCTACGGTGTTCCGCTGGTTCACGCGCAGGTCATCGCCGTGCTGACCAATACAATGAGCATTGCGCCGTATCGCGGCGGGAGCCGGCCCGAGCCGATCTATGTAATCGAGACGATCATCGACAAGGCCGCGCACGAGCTCGGCATCGAGCCCGCGGAGCTGCGCCGCCGCAATACGATCCCGGCCGAGGCGATGCCGTTCACGACGGTATTGCAGCAAACCTACGATAGCTGCGATTTCGTCAAGAACCTCGACGATTGCCTGGCTGTTGCCGATTACGGCCGCGTCGCCGAGCGCCGCGAAGCCGCCAGGATACGGGGCAAGCTGCTCGGCGTCGGCGTGGCGACGGCGGTAGCGGCCTCGGGCGGCCGCGATTACGAGCACGCCGAGATCCGCTTCGACCCTTCGGGCGGCGTCGTGCTGATGACCGGCAGCATGGACCACGGCCAGGGGCATGGGACGACGTTCAAGCAAGTATTGTCGGAAAAGCTCGGGATCGACGCCGAGCTGATCCGCTATCGCTATGGCGACAGCGATCTCGTCACGATGGGGATCGGCACCTTTGGGTCGCGCTCGGCGCAGCTCGCCGGCTCGGCGATCGCCGTCGCCGCCCATCGGATCATCGACAAGGGACGAAAGATCGCCGCCCACATGATGGAAGCCGGAACGCACGACGTAGAATTCGCGGACGGCAGGTTCGCGATTGCCGGCACCGACCGGTCGGTCGGTATCGTCGAGGTCGCGAAGCAATCTTTCGACGCCGCGCACCTGCCGGGCGACGTCGAAGCCGGCTTCTCGGAAAGGGCCAATTTCGGGCCGCCCGGCTGCGCGACCTTCCCCAGCGGCGCGCATTGCTGCGAGGTCGAGATCGACGCAGAGACCGGCGAAGTCGCGCTCTCCCGCTATGTCGCGGTCGACGATGTCGGCCGAGTCCTAAATCCGCTGCTCTGTGAGGGGCAGATCCACGGCGGCATCGTCCAGGGCGCCGGTCAGGCGCTGATGGAGAATCTGGTCTACGACCCGTCGAGCGGACAATTGCTGACCGGCTCGTTCCAGGATTACGCAATGCCCCGCGCCGACGATTTCTGTCGTTTCGATCTCGCCAACAACCCGACCCTGACGGACCGAAACCCGCTCGGCGTCAAAGGCGTCGGCGAGGCCGGCACGTTATGCGCGATCCCGGCCGTAATGAACGCCGTCAACGACGCGTTGGCGCATATCGGCGCTCCCCGGGTGGAAGGTCCCGCAATCTCGGAAAAAGTATGGCGGGCATTGCGCTCGACGCGCAACTGAGCGCGGATGCTTTTCATTTCATCTGTAAGGGCGCAGGATCGACGAGGGCGCGTGGATCGAACGCATTGACGTTGGACGCGTTGGCGTGCATGCGCCGCAGCAGTCCGGCCAGAGTGCGAACTTCCTCCTTCGTGAACGGCGCCAATAGCCGGCGCTCGCGTTCCTTTGCAATGATCATGATCCGGCCGTGCAGTTCGCTGCCGGTCTCGGAGAGTTCGATGATCCGTTGCCGGCTGTCTGACGGATCGGGCTCAATCTGCACGAGCCCGCGGCGCTCGAGGGCGGCAACAGCCCGGCTGACGGCTGCCTTGTCCAATCCCATGATCTGCGAAGCGCGTTGCGCGGTTATCTGCGGCGCGATCGCGAGGACCCACATCAGCCGCCATTCGGTTAGGCCGATGTTGTAGGCGCGGCGGTAGAGCCGCGAGCCGCCGATCGACAGAATGTTCGAGATGGCGCCGATGAGATAAGAGACGGACCTTCCGAAATCGCCGGAAGGCTCCGCATCGGCCGCCCGCGGCCTTCTGACACTCGACACGCCGCTCATCGCTGACCGATCACCAAACTCGTTGACACAGCAATTAAAAACTAGAATGTTTCCAACGTCTAGAGGGAGGAATCAGCCATGTTTCTCCGCAACTGCTGGTATGTCGCCATTTCCCCGACGACGGTTTGGTAGAGCGCACAATATTGGGCGATCCGATCGTGCTCTACCGCAAGGGCGACGGCGGCATGGTTGCCCTGGAGAACCGGTGCTGCCACCGGCTCGCGCCGCTGTCGCGCGGCCGCAAAGAGGGCGACGACCTTCGCTGCATGTATCACGGGCTCAAATTCGCGCCGTCGGGCAAGTGCATCGAGATCCCGCAACAGGACATCATCCCGTCGACGGCAGTCGTTCGCAGCTATCCGGTCGTCGAGCAGGATTGCTGGGTTTGGATCTGGATGGGCGATCCTGCGCTCGCCGAACGGGCGCTCATCCCGAGGGCATTGAACCACAACCACCCCGACTGGTTCATGCTTACCGGCGAGCTGGCGTATGACGCTAATTACGAGCTGATCAACGACAATCTGCTCGACCTCTCGCATCTCAGCTATGTGCATCAGAGCACGCTGGGTCGGAACAGCATGAGCTGGGGCGATAGCCGCCCGAGGACCACGCGGATCGAGCGCGGCCTGCGCATCGAGCGATGGGTCGTCAACCATCCGCGTCCGAATTATCTGGGGCTGCCACCAGGGTCACTCTCGGATATGTGGGCGGCATATGACTATATGGTTCCGGGCGTCTTCCTGCTCGCGACAAAGTCCTATCCGGCCGGCATCGCCGCGGAGTGTGGTATGCAGGCGCCGACTGCGGATCCCGATTGGGTCTCGTCCACCTCGCAGGCAGTGACGCCGATTTCGGAGAGCAAGACGGTCTATTATTATTCCAGCTGCCTCAGCCGAAAATTTGCGGACGCACAGCATTCGCGGCAGCAGATGGCGGTCATCGAGCGAGCCTTTGCCGAGGACAGGGCAATGATCGAAGCCCAGCAAGAGGTCATTGCGAACACACCCAAGACCCGGATGCTGCAGCTGGCCTCGGACGGCGGGCTGAACCAGTTTCGCCGCTTGATGGCCGGCCTGATCGAGGCGGAGCAGCGGCCCAGCCTGGCCGATAGAGAGGAGGCTTCTCATGCTGTTGCGTAATGCCTGGTATATCGCCGCCTGGGCGGACGAGATCGGCGGCGGGCAGCCGCTGGCGCGCCGGATCTGCAACGAGCCCTTGGTCCTATTTCGCGACGGCGCGGGCCGCGTCGGGGCGCTCGCCGACCGCTGCTGTCATCGCGCAGCGCCGCTCAGCATGGGCGTGGTCGTCGAGGAGGGCGTGCAGTGCGGCTATCACGGCCTCGTCATCGACGGTTCGGGTTGCTGCGTGCGCATCCCCGGGCAGAAACAGATCCCGGCAGACGCGCGCGTGCGCAGCTACCCCGCGGTCGAAAGAGACCAGCTGGTGTGGGTCTGGATGGGCGACCCGGCCAAAGCCGATGCCGCCAAGATCGTCGACTTTCCCTACCACAACGACCCTGGCAAATGGCCCAACAAACACGACGTTTATCCGATCAAGGCCAACTACATGCTGATGGTCGACAATTTGATGGACCTGACGCATCTCGGCTATCTGCACGCCAAGACGGTGGGCGGCAATCCCGCTGCGCATGTCGAGGCCGAAATGAAGACGGTGCGGACCCCGGCCGGCGTCAAATTCACCCGCTGGATGAGAAATTCGGTGCCGCCGCCGACCTACGTCAAAGCGGCGGGTTTCAAGGGTCGGGTCGACCGCTGGCAGGAGTTCGAGTTCGTCGCCCCGAGCAGCGTGTTGCAATGGACCGGCGCGGCCGATGCCGGCGCCGGTGCCGATGAAGGCAAGCGCGATGGCGGCTTTCAGTTCCGCCTGTTCCACGGTCTGACGCCCGAGACCGAAACCAGCTGCTATTACTTCTGGTCCGTCGCGAACGGCTATCGCCAGAACGAGCCCGAGGCGACAGAGCAGCTCTATCAGGAGATCGCCCCGACCTTTGTCGAGGACCGGGTCATGGTCGAGGCGCAGCAGGCGCGGATGAACGAGTTCGGCGAAGCGGGCCTCGTCGACATCGCCTCGGATGCGACGCGGATGCAGATGCGTCGCATGATGGAGCGGCTGGTCGCCGAGGAACAAGGCGAGCTCACCGTGCGCTTGTAGCGGTGCCGTCAGGGAGCCTATCCTCGCCCGCGCAAAGGAGGGCGATCCCATGGCATCCGACGGATTGAACGAGCGAGGGTCTTGTCTCTATCTCGGTTTGGCAGGCGAAACCGCACCGGGGCGGCCGGTCCATACCGGGCTTTGCCGGCTGGCCGACGGCAGCGACGAATGGGAGGTTCTGCGGCGCGGCCTGCCCGAGGCGCCGGCGGTTCGGGCGTTGGCGGTCCATCCGCTGCAGCCCGAGATCATCTATGCCGGCACGCAGGCCGGCCCCTACCGCAGCGCCGACCGCGGCGAGCATTGGGAGAAGGTGGACCTGCCGGACCACGGCCTGCCGGTCTGGTCGGTGCTGTTCCACCCGCACGATCCCGATGTGGTCTTCATCGGTTATGAGAATTGCGAGATCTACCGCAGCGACGATGCGGGTGAGCACTGGGTCAGGCTGCCGGTCAGCGTGCGCTTCCCCGAGATCACCACTGCTCCAGGTGCTAACCCCGCGAAGCGGGTGTTGCAAATCGACGCCAGCGCTGCCGAGCCCGAACTGCTCTACGCCGCCATCGAGGTCGGCGGCACATTGCGCTCGACCGACGGCGGCGAACATTGGGAAAATCTGAGCCACGGCCAATACGTCAACGACGACACCGTCGACATGCACGGCGTACTGGCGAGCCGCTGGCGGCCGCACTCGGTCTACGCTATCGGCCGGGCCGGGATGTTCCACAGCGCCGATGGCGGCGACCACTGGCGGAGCGTGCCGCTGGAGCCGCTCAATGCCAAAGGTCAGATCTATTGCCGCGACATCCGCGAGGTCCCCGGCAGTCCGCGCAAGCTCTGGGTAGCGGCGGGAGGCGGCTTTCAGAGCGACGTCGGCGTATTGCTGAAGAGCTCCGACGGCGGCGACAGCTGGACCCGCGTCGACATGGGGTTTAAGCCGCCGCATACGATGTTCGCGTTGGCCTTCGACGAGCGCCGGCCGGCTTGCATGTCGTGCGCCACCAACGGCGGCGAGGTCTACAGCAGCGGTGACGGCGGCGAGAGCTGGGTCGCTCATCCGCGGCCACCGGGCGGCACTCAGGTCTACGCTCTGGCGCGCGGCTGAGCGGGAGGTCGCGGCCGCTCGACCGTCCTCGTCAGCCGGGTAACACCCGGCGCCTCGAAAAGGAAGCGCTATGGCAGACAAGATTCGGCTGGGGCTGATCGGCGCCAGCGTCAGCGGCACCTGGTCGGCGCGTTCCCACCTGCCGGCATTGCAGGCCAGTGCGGATGTCGAGCTGGCGGCCGTCTGCACTACTAGAGCCGAGAGCGCCGAGGGTGCGCGCCGGGCTTGGGGTGCCCGGCTGGCCTTCGACGACTGGCGCAGGATGGTCGCCTCACCGGAGATCGACGCGGTCGCGGTGGTCGTGCGCGTGCCGTCCCACTATCCCCCCGCTAAAGCGGCCCTGGAGGCAGGCAAGCACGTTTATTGCGAATGGCCGCTCGGGCGGACGACGGTCGAGGCGGTAGAGTTGGCAGGGTTGGCCAAAACCAACGGGCTCGTCACGGCGGTCGGCCTGCAGGCCCGCGTCAATCCCGCCTTGATGCATCTGAAGGAACTCGTCGCAGCCGGCTTCGTCGGCGAGGTTATGGCGGTACATGTCAGTCTGCTGCGCGAGGGTGTGTTATCCCGGCCCTCGCACCGCACCTGGCAGCGCGACGCCGAGCTCGGCGCCAACACATTGACAATCGCCAACGGCCACGCTGTGGACGCAATGCGTTTCGTCGCCGGGGATTTCGCCCGGCTGTCCGCAGTGGTCGCGACCCAGGCCAAGCAGTGGCTCGACACCGGCACCAACACTTGGCTCGACGTGACCTCGCCCGACAATGTGCTGCTGAGCGGCCGGCTGGTGAGTGGCGCCGTCGCCTCGGTCCGCATCGCCGCCATTCCGTTCGCCGGCAGCGGCTATCGCATGGAAATTTACGGCCGCGACGGAACCTTGGTTGCGTGTGGCGAGGATTCGCCGCAGTTGAGCGACGTTGTCCTGCACGGAGCAAAGGGCGGCAATACGCTCGACCCAGTCCCCGTACCGGATCGCCTCAACTTCGCCTCGCCCGGCACGCCGTCAGGGGAGGCAGTCAACGTCGGCCAGATGTACAGTTTGTTTGCCCAGGTTATTAGAGATGGGGCGCTCCGCGGCGGCGAAAGCCGCCACCCAACCTTCGCGACCGCGGTCGATCTGCACCGCCTGATCGACGCCGTCAGGCAGGCGTCGGAGAATGGCCGCGAGGTGACGTTCGCGTGAGCTAGGCCGCCCGAGCGAACGCGGTCTGCACCGCCTGCTCGTAGGCCAGCAATTTCTGCACGCTCGGCCGCTCTTGCATCCGCTCGAAATGCGCCATGCAATTCTGGAACTGAGAAAGATCGAGATCGAACTGGGTCCCTCGCCGAAAACACCAAAAGAAGTGGGCATCGACGGCGGTGAAATGGTCGAAGAACCACTCGCGATCCGCGAGCTTGTCCTCGGCTATCTTATAGTTCTCGAATAACTGCTGCACCGCCAGCCGCCGTACGGCGTCCTCCGCGCCCGGCAGGTCGCACACGCGCGGCGGCGAATTGATGCGGGAAAGGAAGGGGTGAACCCCCGAGGCGCACCAGGACAACAAGGAAATCGCGTGCAATTCCTGCATCGGGTCCGCGGGGAGCAGCTTCGCCGCCGGGAAATTCCGGGCAATCCAGATTTGGATGGCGACGTTCTCGGTGAGCGGCTCACCGTCGATTACCAATACCGGCACCTTGTGCTTGGGATTGATCCGCAAATATTCGGGCGACATGTGCTGTGACTTGCGGAAATTCAGCGGACGGACGTCGAACGAGGCGCCCGCCTCGGTCAGCGTCACATAGGGTACCAATGAACAAGCGTTGGGAGCGTAGTAGAGGATCAGCTGCATGCGAGATCTCCTCAGCCAAGACGAGGGCCGCGGCCACGGTGCTTCGATGCACAGGATCGCGCAGCTCGCCAGTGACGGTCAACCGAGGTCAGGGCCGACGGGAACGGACCCGGCGCAGACGAGAGGCGGGTCTGCGCTGAGCGCAATGCTCGATGCCGATAGCTTGTGGCGCAGCGGAGGTATTGCCCGCACAATCGCCAGTGCAGACCCGCCACTTTCCGGAGAAGATCATGAGCGCGCATATGACCCCTGAACAGGTCCGGTCGAAAATCGACCACCCGATCGTCGATGGCGACGGGCATTGGGTCGAATACGATCCGGTGTTCAGCGACAAGATGCGCAAGGTCGGCGGCGACCTCGCCGCGGACGGCTTTCTAAAGGCGATGGGGACGACCCGCGAGAACCTCTCGATGTCGGTCGCCGAGCGCCGCGAGAAGCGCGTCGGCCAGCAGGCCTTTTGGGCGCGCCAGGCGGAAAACACGCTCGACCGCGCCACCGCAATGATGCCGAAGCTATTGTACGACCGCCTCGACGAGCTTGGCCTCGACTTTGTCGTCGTCTACCCGACCGCCGGGCTGCGCTTCCCGCGCATCCAGGACGACGCCACGCGGCGCGCCGTGATCCGCGCCTACAACATCGTCTCCGCGGATTATTTCAAGGGGCTCGGCGACCGGCTGACGCCGGCGGCGATCATCCCGATGCACACCCCGGACGAGGCGATCGCCGAGCTCGAATTCGCCACCAAACAACTGGGCTCGAAAGTCGGCATGTTCGGCAGCAACATGGCCCGCAAGGTGCCGGCTGCCGCCGCCAACGACCCCGACACCGCGCGCTTTGCGGTATGGTACGACGTGCTAGGGCTCGATAGCGAATACGATTACGACCCGGTCTGGAAGAAATGCGTCGAGCTCGGCATTGCGCCGACCTTCCACAGCGCCTCGAGCAATCAGGGCCTGAGGCTCTCTCCGACCAATTTCACCTACAACCATATCGGCCATTTCGCCGCCGCCGGCCATGCGACCGCCAAGGCAATTTTTCTCGGCGGCGTCACTCGGCGCTTCCCGGAGTTGCGTTTCGCGTTTCTCGAAGGCGGCGTCGGCTGGGCCAGCCAACTCTTCGGCGATCTGATCGAGCATTGGGAGCGGCGCAGCGCCAAGGCATTGGAGCGTATGCACCCGGACAAGCTCGACCGCCCCAAATTGATGAGCCTGGTCGAGAAATACGGCTACAGCGACATCGCCGCGGCGTTGCGCGAACGCGGCGGTCTGCCCGACCCCGAGCAGGCCTACCTCACCGGGAATGTCGAGAACATCGACGATTTCGCGGCCTGCCAGATCACCCGCAAGGAAGACTGGGTCGACCTCTACGCCAAGCCCTATTATTTCGGGTGCGAGGCGGACGATCGCATGAACGCGACCGCGTTTGGCCATAACAACCCGTTCGGGTCAAAGCTCAACGCGATCTTCAGTTCGGACATCGGGCATTTCGACGTGATCGACATGCGCCACCCGCTGCCCGAGGCGTACGAGCTCGTCGAGGACGGCCACATCACCGCCGGCGACTTTCGCGCCTTCACCTTCACCAACGCGGTCAAGCTCTGGGGTACACAGAACCCGCACTTCTTCGAGGGCACCCGCGTCGCCAAGGAAGCCGCCGCCATTCTCGCCGCAACCCAAACCCCCACCCTCGCCGCCGCCGAATAACCCGGCACCGCAGCGCCGCCCCCGGCGGCGCTGCTTCGCCCGAGCTCCTAGTCTGATTTCCCGTGTTGCGCCAGCAGCGCGTCCATAATCTCCGGGCGGTAGCGGAAATTCGTGGTCTTGAGTCGGGCAAAAGCCGCGCGGAGATCGATGAGCCCGCGCCGCCCAGCCAGATCAAGCACGCCCAAGGTTCCCGTCACGGTGAAACCTTGTTGGCGCGCAACGGCGACTCCGGAGCGGTCGTCCATCAGAACAAGATCGGCACCAACCGCGCGAGCCAATGCCAATGCGGCACTTTCTCCCTCATCGAGCCCGCGAGCTGGCGGATCGTCATTAGCAACGGTCGGGATTGACCGTATTTCGAGCCAGGCTGGTGGGCTGGCGGCCCAACCGCGCACCGGCGCCGGCGCCAGACGATGACGCAACTCGGCGTGCACCAACTCCGGCACCAACACCTTTCCGAACAGTTTTGGAAGTATTCCGCTCTTGCCGATCAGCACCAGGTAATTGAGCGGACCGGTATCGGCGACAACGAGCCGCATGCGGCGTCAGAAGCCGGCCTTTTTGAGGTCCTCTCGGTCACGTTCCAGATCGTCGAGGGTGTACGGCTCAAACACGTCATGCGCCTTCAAGAACCCGTCGAGCGCTTCGCGGGTGGCGAAGCCCAACAATCGCCGCAGTTCAGGCTTGGTTAGGTGGCCGAGCTTGAATTCTTCGAGCGCAAGGGCTTCGAGCGCACGACGCTCCAACTCACTGGCGGCGCTGAGCCGTTCAGCGAGATCGTCGGGAATGCGAACGGTGATCTCCATGATCGGAATTTACCCAGTGCGAGCAGTACGATCAGCAAAAAACGCGATCAACGAGGCGGTCACACATAGGGGACGATCGACGGCATGGCAAGCTCGGGGGTTCGATGGCCTTGGAGCGCATGCACCCCGACAAGCTCGACCGTGCCCGATTGATGAGCCTCGTCGATAAATGCGGCTACAGCGACATCGCCGCGGCGTTGCGCGAGCGCGGCGGCCCGCCCGACCCCGAGCAGGCGCACTTGACCGGCAATCTCGACAACATGGACGATTTCGCCGCCTGCCAGATCAGCCGCAAGGAAGACTGGGTCGAGCTCTCGCCAAGCCCTATTATTTCGGGTGCGAGGCGGACGACCGCATGAACGCGACCGCGTTTGGCCATAACAACCCGTTCGGGTCAAAGCTCAACGCGATCTTCAGCTCGGACATCGGGCATTTCGACGTGATCGACATGCGCCACCCCTTGCCCGAGGCCTATGAGCTCGTCGAGGACGGCCACATCACCGCCGACGACTTCCGCGCCTTCACCTTCACGAACGCGGTTAAGCTGTGGGGCACGCAGAACCCCCGGTTCTTCGAAGGCACCCGCGTCGCCAAGGAAGCCGCCGCAATCCTCGCCGCAGCGCAAACCCCCACGCTCGCCGCCGCCGAATAACCCCGTCGGCCCACCGGTCCGCCACGGCACCGCCCTAAGGGGCGGCGCTATGTTACGCGCTGTCCCGAGCTACGTCAGAGGCGTTTCCCGGTGCGCGAGCACGTGGCCCCGGCTTACCGCGCCTCGCCGGCAGCCAAGCGCAAACCGGATAGGTAAAACTCTCGGCTGACGGGATCGCGCCAGTGCTCCGCACTCGGTACGACGACGTTCGTCAGCGCGCGTAACCGTCGGACCATTTCCTGCGCCTCATCAAGACGTCCCATCTGCGCGCAACACGATGCAAGAAATCGATAGGTCGGGACCCAATTCGGCTTTTCTTGCAACGATCGAAGCAGTGCTGCCCTGGCTGCGTCGAGTCGCCGAGCGAAAAAGTGGGCGACGCCGATCCCCATGAACGGGTTGGCTTGGTGCTCGCGCGGATTGAGGCGCAGCGAGGTTTGGAAATGTTCAATTGCGAGCTCAGGCTCCCCGGCCCATGCCCTCAGCCAGCCGCTCCACTGCCACCCGCGGGCAAAGCTCGGATTGAGCTTGAGACCGCGGTCGAGCAGGGCAATGGTGACATCGATTTCCTCGCCGAAGTAGGCGAGGACGTAAGCCGCCTGACAGAGGACGTTGGGATCGTCCTCGGCCATCTGAAGGGCCTGTCGGGCGCGTTCCATGCTCGTCTGGCGATTCGCCTCCGGGCTTTCGGACCAGCCGCTGACGTGGATCTGCTGATGGAGAGATGACGCTTGTATTAGAGCAGTCCCGTAGCGACGGTCGCGTGCGATCGCCTGCTCCAGGAGTTCGAGCGCCCGGAAGATGGCATCCCTCTCCCAGGAAAAGGCGAGGGCAAGCGCCCGCAAGTATAAATCATATGCGGTGACGTCGCTGGTTGGCCGGTCGGCCGACCGACGGATCTCTGCAGCCTGCAGCGTCGGCTCGATGACGCCGGCGACACTGTCCGCCACCTGGTCCTGAAGCTCGAAGATGTCTTCCAGCGAACCGTCGAAGCGGTCGGCCCAGAGATGCGCGCCGCTCTGCGCGTCGATCAGCTGCGCGGTGATGCGCACCCGACCGCCGGCTTTCCGGACCGAACCTTCGAGGACATAGCGGACGCCCAACTCGCGGCCGACCCGCTTCACATCGGGAGATTGGCCTTTGTAGGAAAAGCTCGAATTGCGGGCGATGACGAAGAGCCAGCGGATGCGCGAGAGTGCGGTGATGATCTCTTCGACCATGCCGTCTGCGAAATATTCCTGCTCCGGATCGCCGCTCATATTCTGAAACGGCAATACCGCGATCGACGGCTTGTCCGGGAGCGGCAGCGCGGGTTGGGCTAGCACCGATGCGGCCTCGACCGGAGCCGTGTCGCCGCGAACCCGGTAGACCCGCACCGGCCGGGCAATGTTCTTGACCTGCTGCTCGCCCATATCGTCGAAGACGATCTCGAGCCGGTCGCGCACCTGGTCGCGGACCACCCGGCTGACGCAGATCCCGCCGGGTTCGGCCAGTGCCTCGAGGCGGGCGGCGATGTTGACGCCATCGCCGTAGATGTCCTCGGCCTCGACGATGACGTCGCCGATATTGATGCCGACGCGAAATTCGATGCGGCGGTCGGTCGGCGCACCCGCGTTGCGCTCCGCCATTCTGCGCTGGAGCTCGACGGCACAGCGCACCGCATCGACGACGCTCGCGAATTCGGCGAGGAACCCGTCGCCGGTCAGTTTGACGATGCGCCCGTGATGCTCGGCAATCTGACGAGCGATCAGCTCGCGCCGCAGCTCCGTTACCGCGGCGTGCGTTCCTTCCTCATCGGCGCCCATCAGCCGGCTGTAGCCGACGATATCAGCGGCGAAGATAGCGGCAAGCTTGCGTTCGACCGGTTGAGCAGGCACGCGCGGCCCCTCCCGGGGGTAAGCATAACATAAGATTTCGCCGACCGCCCGGCTTCGCGCTGCATGGGTTTGAGCATTGGGAGCGGCGCAGCGCCAAGGCTTTGGAGCGTATGCACCCGGACAAGCTCGACCGCCCCAAATTGATGAGCCTCGTCGAGAAATACGGCTACAGCGACATCGCCGCGGCCTTGCGCGAGCGCGGCGGCCTGCCCGACCCCGAGCAGGCGTACCTCACCGGCAATGTCGAGAACATCGACGATTTCGCCGCCTGCCAGATCACGAAGAAGGAAGACTGGGTCGAGCTCTACGCCAAGCCCTATTATTTCGGGTGCGAGGCGGACGACCGCATGAACGCGACCGCGTTTGGCCACAACAACCCGTTCGGGTCAAAGCTCAACGCGATCTTCAGCTCGGACATCGGGCATTTCGACGTGATCGACATGCGCCACCCATTGCCCGAGGCCTATGAGCTCGTCGAGGACGGCCACGTCACCGCCGACGACTTCCGCGCCTTCACCTTCACGAACGCGGTCAAGCTGTGGGGCACACAGAACCCGCGCTTCTTCGAAGGCACCCGCGTCGCGAAGGAAGCCGCCGCCATCCTCGCCGCGGCGCAACCCCCCACCCTCGCCGCCGCCGAATAGACACCGGCGCCACAGCGCCGCCCCCCGGCGGCGCTGCCGTCTTCGGCGAATTACGGCGGCAATATCCCGATTACCCCATGCGAACCGCGCGGCAGAATAAAATAAACTGTCACCGTAACGTCAAGCCCTATTGTTTCGGGTGCGAGGCGGACGATCGCATGAACGCGACGGCGTTCGGCCGCAACAATCCGTTCGGGTCAAAGCTCAACGCGATCTTCAGCTCGGATATCGGGCATTTCGACGTGATCGACATGCGCCACCCATTGCCCGAAGCCTATGAGCTGGTCGAGGACGGCCACATCACCGCCGACGATTTCCGCGCCTTCACCTTTACGAACGCGGTCAAGCTGTGGGGCATCCAAAACCCCCGCTTCTTCGAAGGCACCCGTGTCGCCAAGCAAGCCGCCGCTGTGCTCGCCACGGCG
>Ga0126383_10001713_pt1 | contig 13781 bp, 12 predicted proteins | sample PanSoiMetPlot_35_FD_96882 | JGI IMG/M metagenome (GOLD analysis project Ga0126383, IMG submission 96882) | Tropical forest soil microbial communities from Panama - MetaG Plot_35 | ecosystem: Environmental > Terrestrial > Soil > Tropical forest > Bulk soil | place: Panama | collected 2016-02-17
CCTCGGCGCGGTGCTCGGGCTGGATCGCCCGCAGCCGCTGATCGCGATGCCCCACCACGAGAACCACGCGTCGTTCTCCTACGGGGCCTCCCCATTCAATCAGTCGCCCGAGCCGGTGATGGTCACCGTGCTCGATGGCTTCGGCGACGACGGCGCGATCTCGCTCTTCCTCGTGCGCGGCGGCCGGATGGCGCGGGTGTACAGCAACGCGAGCTTCGCCGATTCGCTCGGCGTGTTCTATTCGATCATCAGCTCGACGCAGGGCGGCTGGACCACGCTGAGCAGCGAGGGGCGGTACATGGGCGCGGTCGCCTGGGGCGACCACGACCGGCTGACCAATCCGTACTACAAGCGGCTGCGTCAGATCTTCCACCTCGCGCCCGAAGGGCGGGTCTACGTCAACCGCGCGCTTGCGAACTGGCAGAACTCGGGCGAGCTCAGGCCGTACAAGCGGGCGCTCGAGCGGATCATCGGCGAGCCGATCCCGCCGGGCGAGATGTGGAACCCCGATCGCGTGCTGCGCGTCGAGGATGTCCGGCATCCGGAAGCGACGCGCGACCGGGTCGACCTCGCCGCCGCCACCCAGCTCGTGTTCGAGGACGCCGTGTTCCACATCGTCGAGCACTTCATCCGTGCGACGGGGAGCAGCCGCCTGGTGATGACGGGCGGCACCGCGCTCAACTGCCTCGCCAACATGCAGCTCCTTGAAAAGTTCGATCGCCGGTGGTACCGGCGCAACCTGGGCAAGGACGCGCGCCTGCACCTGTGGGTGCCGCCTACCCCGGGCGATGCAGGCGTGCCGATCGGCGCCGCGTACAGCTTCGCGCTCCGCGCGGGTGCGCAGCCGCGCGAGGTCTTGCAGCATGCGTTCTATTGCGGCCGCGCCGCGACGAGCGCCGAGATCCTGCGGGCGGTCGACGGGGCGTCCGCGGTCGGGTATGTGCGGCTCGGCAACATCAACGCCAAGGCGGAGCTCGACTCGATCGCCGACCTCGCGGCGCTCGTCGTCGCGGACGACGGGGTCGTTGGCCTGTACCAGGGGCCGGCGGAGACCGGTCCGCGGGCGCTCGGGCATCGCTCGATCCTCGCCAACCCGCGCAACCCGCGCACGCTCGAGAACATCAACCAGCTGGTCAAGTTCCGGGAGCCGATCCGCCCGCTCGCCCCGATGGTCACACTCGAGGAGGCAACGAGGCTCTTCGAGCTCGGCGAGGGCGCGGCGGACGACCGGTACAACGGCTACAACTACATGGTGCTCACGGTGCGGGCGCGCCCGGTCGCATACGAGCGCGTGCCGGCGGTAGTCCACCGCGACGGAACGGCGCGGATCCAGATCGTCCGCGCCGAGCACGACCCCTTCACGTACGCGTATCTCAAGGCGATGGGACGCCGCCTTGGGGTCGAGGCTTCGGTCAACACTTCGTTGAACGTCGGCAGCCCGATCGCGCAAACGCCCGAGCAAGCTCTCGCCGTGCTGCGCAAGGCGAAGGCGCTCACCGGGCTATTAATGCTCTCCGCCGAGGGCGACGCCTTTATGGCGTGGGACACGAGCGACGCGGCGCCGAAAGACGGCGGCAAGCGGCTCCGCCGCCTGATGCACGAGTGGCGGCCGCTGCGGGCGCCGGTCGGTTGAGTCGGCGGCACGCCGCCGCGCGGGTCACTTGCTGCGGTTGGCCGCGTTGCGGTCGCGCAGCGTGGGAATCAACAGCAGTCTGACCATCGGAGCGCCTTTCGCCGGGCGCGCGGAGCGCCCGCCTTTCCAGTCTGGACAATGTTACGGCGCGAGCGCCATCGAGAAGAACGCGCCGATCGCGCCCTGGATCTGCGGGGCCGTGAGAAAACCCCGCGTTGGCCCGCCCTCCGGCCACTGGCAGCTCATGGCGTAGCGGGACTGGTGCGGGTCCACGAGCGCGATCCGGGTCACCATCGCCGCTCTGCCCGTGGCGCCGACCTCGTTCTCGTCGTAGTCGACGCTCCCGACCGTCACGGTGCCGGGCTCGAGGACCCTGGGCATCGACGCACCCGTCGGCGTCAGCCGGCAGTACGGCAGCTCGGGAGCGACTCCCGCTGCGCTCACGAGCTGATTGTTCTGGAAGTAGAGCGTGTTCGCGCCCGCTGGGAAGGCGAGCGGCACGCGCAGGGTGAGCTTGGCGCCCGACTCGATCCGCAGCGGGTCGGCCGGAGTGACCACCGGCGGCGCGAGAAGGGGTTGCGGCGGCGCGGCCGGGGGCTTCAGCGGTCCGGGATGCTCGCACCCGAGCAGCGCTCCCGCGGTCGCGAGCACGCCCCACCATTTCACGCCGCTACCGGTCACTTGCGTTCTCTCCCACCCTCCGAGAGGCAGTGCGGCGCGCGCGGAGGGTTACGCGCGCCGAATACTCAGGATACGCGCGTAGGCGTCGCGCGTCTTGTGCGAGTGCGCCTGATGTGAGCCAGTCACGCGCGAGCGAACCGCATCCGCGCGCAGAGGCCGGGGCCGCCCGCGCGATCGAGGAGCTCGATCGCCGCGCCGTGCCGGCTCGCGATCTCGCGCGCAAGGGCGAGGCCGAGCCCGCTGCCCGAGCCCGTCGCGCCCGCGCCGCGATGGAATCGATCGAGGACGCGCTCGCGATCCTCCGACGGGATCCCAGGACCGGTGTCCAGCACCTCGGCGATCACCGCGTCGCCGTCCGCGCGCACGCGCACATCGACCTTGCCGCCTGCCGGCGTGTACCGGATGGCGTTGTCGACGAGGTTGCCGAGCGCCACGCGCAGGCCCTCCGGATCGCCATCGATCGAGGCCGCGGACGCGTCGAGGCCGAGGTCGATTCCGCGCGCCTCGGCTTGCGGCGCCTGCTCGACGACGACCTCGCGTGCGACCGCGGCGAGGTCGACGCGCGTGGCGGGCCGTGCCGCGGCCTCGTCCTGTCGCGCGAGGTCGAGGAGTTGCTGCACGAGTCGGGTCGAGCGCTGCACGCCCGCCTTGAGCCGAGCGAGCGCCGCCTCGCGCTCCGATCCGTCGGCGACGCGGTCGAGGACCTGAAGCTGCAGCGCGACCGCCGTGAGCGGCGTCCGCAGCTCGTGCGCCGCATCGGCGATGAACGCGCGCTCCCGGTCGAGCGCGCGCTCGAGCCGGGCGAGCAGATCGTTGAGCGCGACGACGAGCGGGTGCACTTCGTCGGGCAGCCCGGTCTCCGGAAGCGCGCCGAGGGCGCGCGGACCGCGCGCCGCGAGCGAGCGAGCGAGCCCGGTAAGCGGCGCGAGGCCCCGGCCCACCACGAGCCAGACGAGCGCCGCGAGCAGCGGCAAGGCGACCAGGATCGGCACCAGCACGCGCAGCGCCGCCTTCGCGGCGCGGTCGCTTCGCACGCGCATCGGCTGCGCCACCTGTACGATCTGCCTCTGCGCGTCGACGCGGTACACGCGCCAATCGCCGCTCTCGGCCGCCACGGTGCTCAAGCCCCGCGGCGCGAGCACCGGTGGTGCGACGCGGGCGCTCGACACGAACGCGACCGTACCGTCCGGGCGCCATACCTGGATCACGAAGTCCTCGGCGTCGAGCGCGCCACCGCCGCCCTCGAAGACCCGGTCGCGCAGCGCGATCCCCATCTGCTGGAGCTGGTAGTCGAAGAGTTCGTTCGCCTGCTCGTATGCGCTGCGGTACACGCCGAACGCGACGAGCGCGCCGGCCGCCGCGACCGTCGCGAGCAGGCCGACGAGCAGCGTCCCGCGGATCGAGCTCACGGCCGCTTCGCGATCATGTAGCCCACGCCGCGCAGCGTCCGGATCAGGTCGGCGCCGAGCTTGCGCCGGAGCGCGTGGATGTGCACCTCTACCGCGTTGGACTCGATCTCCTGCTGCCAGCCGTAGAGCCGCTCCTCGAGCTGGGCGCGCGAGAGCACGGTGCCGGGCCGCTCGAGCAGCGCCTCGAGCACCGCGAACTCGCGCGCGGAGAGCGCGACTTCTCTGCCCGCGACGAGCACCTGGCGCGCCGCCGGATCGAGGCGAAGCTCGCCGTGCTCGATCACCGGCGCCGCGCGGCCGACGCGCCGCCGCGCGACCGCGCGCATGCGCGCGGCGAGCTCGTCGAGGTCGAACGGCTTCACGATGTAGTCGTCCGCGCCGGCGTCGAGGCCGGCGATGCGGTCGGCGACCGCGTCGCGGGCGGTAATGACCACGACCGGGACGTCGGCGCGCCCGGCGCGCAGAGCCTTGAGCACGTCGAGACCGGACTTGCGCGGCAGCCCGAGGTCGAGGAGGACCAGCTCGTGGACGCTCGCCGCTAGCGCCGCCTCGGCGGCGCGCCCGTCTTGGACCCAGTCGACGGTGTAACCGGCGTGGCGTAGGCCGGCCACGACGCTCTCGCCAATCATGGCGTCGTCCTCGACCAGCAGCACGCGCATCGGGCCTCCAAAACGAACCGGGCGGCGCGGCTCGCGCGAGCCGTGCCGCCCGGGATTTTGACCGACGCGAGCGAGCGCCGCTCGCGCGCCGCGGACGGCTAGAGCTTCATCTCCCAGACGAACACCGCGCGCGCGGAGGCGTTGCCGACCACGCGGACCGTCCTTTCGAGCGTGTGCCCGAAGTAAGTCGCCTTCACGGTGTATTCGCCGTCCGGCAACCGCGCGAGGAGGTACGGACCATCGCTTCGCACCATCAGCACGCTCTTGCCCGCGCCGTCGACGACATTGACGTCGACGTCCGCGAGGGATTCGTCGGGCTGCGCCGCTTTTCGCACGAAATCGAGCGCGAGCGGAAAGCGCGACCGCGCCTGCTTGAACGCGTCAGCCTCCGCCTTGCCCAACCCGCCGCTGACATACTGGATCCGGCCCTGGGTCCTGAGCGCCGGCAGCGCCGCGAGTGCGCTGTCGGCGCCGCCGGGAAGCGTCCAGACGACCGCCCCGTTACGAGGCTTCGGCTTCGGGAGCGCGCGCTTCAAGCCTAATCTCCGCAGGAAACGCACGCTCCGGCTCAGCCGAGGTTGACCGGCACGTAAATGCGAGCGTCGTCGCGCTGGACGAGAACCGCGACCGATTTGCTGGCGCTCCCGATGACGCTGCGGAGCTCCTCCACGCTCTTCACCGGCGTGCCGTTCACCGCGAGGATCACGTCGCCTCGCTGGATGCCCGCCTGCGCCGCCGGGCCGGCGACGCTCTCGACCACGAGGCCGTCCCTGCCGCCCGCCTCCTTCCGCTCGTCGGCGGTCAGCGGCCGGACCGCGACGCCGAGCTTGCCCTGGGCGGCGGCCGCGGCCAGTCCTTCGGCGACTTTCGCGTCGTTCGCCTCGCCGATCGTGATTGCGACTTCCTTGGTCGCGCCGTCGCGCCAGACCTCGAGCGTCGACCGGGTGCCCGGCTTCGTCTCGGCGATGCGGCGCGCGAGCTCGCCCGAGCGCTCGATCGTCTTGCCGTCGAGCTTGACCACGACATCGCCTGCCTTGAGCCCCGCCTGTTCGGCCGGGCTGCCCTTCTCGACCGCGCTCACCAGCGCGCCAGTCGTGCTCTTCAGACCGAACGAGCCGGCGAGCGACTGGTTCATCTCCTGGATCGTGACCCCCAGGCGCCCGCGGACCACGCGGCCGTTCGCCGCGAGCTGATCCTTCACGTTCAGCGCGACGTCGATCGGGATCGCGAACGAGACCCCCTGGTAACCCCCGGTGTGGCTGAAGATCTGCGAGTTGATGCCGATCACCTCACCGGCCATGTTAAAGAGCGGCCCGCCTGAGTTGCCCGGATTGACGGCGACGTCGGTCTGGATGAAGGGGACGTAGCTCGAATCGGGCAGCGCGCGCCCGGTGGCGCTGACCACGCCCGCGGTGACGCTGTTCTCGAGGCCGAACGGCGAGCCGATCGCGACCACCCACTCGCCGGGCTTCACCGACTTGGGATCGCCGAGCTTCACCGTGGGAAGCCCGGTGGCCTCGATTTTCAGGAGCGCGACGTCGGTGCGCGGGTCGGTGCCGACCACCTTCGCTTTGAGCTCGCGGCGGTCGGAGAGCTTGACCGTCACATCCGCCGCATCGGCCACGACGTGAGCATTGGTGAGAATGTAGCCGTCAGCGCTCACGATGAACCCCGAGCCCATCGCATGCCTCGGCGCGCCGCCTTTCGGCATCGGCATCTGGAACCGCTTGAAGAACTCGAAGAAGGGGTCGTTCTCGTCAAACGGCCGCTGGGGCATCCCTTCGGCCGCTGGCGCCTTGCCGTTGACCGCGATGTTCACGACCGCGGGCCCGTATTGCTGGACAAGTCGCGAGAAATCGGGCAGCTGCTGCGCGGCCGCGCTGCGGGCGGCCGGCGCTTCGATCGCGGTCGTCTGGGCCTGCGAGGTCGCGACGAGCTCGCGCCCCGCGTAGCCGCCGCCGAGCGCGGCGATCACGGCGAGCGCGACGAGGCTGCGGTTCAAGGTCTGGCGTTGCATGCGGATTCCTTTTCTGTCGGTCGAGGGAGTCGGGCGCTGGGCCCGGATGCTGCGCGAGGGTAGGCGCGGAACCTTAAGGCCGCCTTAAGAGCGGCCGGATGCGGGAGCCCGCGTCCGGCCGCGCCCGATTACTTCGCCGCGGCCGGCTGGGCGCCGGATTTGGCGTCGGCCTTCGGGTCGGCCTTGGCGGGGGACATCGTCTGCTTCGCCTGCTCCGCGGTCGCCGGCTTCTGCGCCGCGGCGGCCTCCGGCTTCTTCTCGACGGCGGGCTTGTTGTCGGCCGCGACGGCGGCGACGCTCGCCGCGGCGAACGCGGCGGCGATCACGGTGGAAACGACTCGGTTCATGCGTGCATTCCTTTACGTAGGGATCGCGGGACGGCGGGTGCCGTGCCACAGGCGCACACGCTAGTGGGCGAGTCTTAAGGGCGGCTTAAGCGGTCGTCAGCGGCGGCTCGGTGCCTCACGCAACACGAGCGCGGTGCCAGCGAGGATCACTGCGGTCCCGACGACCATGTTCGCGCTGATCGGCTCGCCGAGGAGAAGCGCGCCGCCCGCCACCCCGAAGAGCGGCGAGAGGAAGTTCACCGTCAGCGTCTTCACCGGCCCGATGTTCGCGATCAGGCGGAAGTAGAGCAGCATCGCGAGCGACGACGAGAGCAGCGCGAGCGCCAGCACGGACGCCCACGCGATCGCGGACGGCGCCGCTACGGGCGGGGCGAAGGGTATGAGCGGCAGCAGGAGCACCGCCGCGCCGAGCTGGCTCCCGGGCGCCGCAACCAGCGGCGGGATGTCGCTCGCCTTGAGCTTCGTGTACACGCTCACGAAGCCGTACATCGCCGCCGCGGCGAGCGTCGCCGCGATCGCCCAGACGGGTGGGAGCTTCGCCCCTGCGGGCTTCCAGCCGACGAGCAGCGCGACGCCCGCGACCCCGAGGATGAGCCCGCTAACCTTCGGCAGCGTCAACGGCTCTTTCGCCCACATTGCCGCGATGAGCGCGGAGAACAGCGACGCGGTGGCCACAAGGATCACAGTGAAGGAGGCCGTCATCGCTTCCTCTGCCGCCGCGATGAGCACGAACGGCGCCGCGCCGCCGAAGAGACCGAGGACGAGGAACCGGGGCCAATGCCCGGGCCCGCCAAGCCGGGCGCCGCGCCGCCAGATGTAGAGCGTGAGCACGACGCCGGCGATCAGCGCGCGCAGCTCGGTGAGCACGACCGGCCCGAGTGGGGGCACTGCCACGCGGATGAAGACGAACGCGAGGCCCCAGACGGCTGCGAGCGCGACGAGCCGTGCGAGGTCGGCGGTGTGCACGCGCCTATTTCAGCGTCACGCGCGCGAACTTGCGCTTGCCGACCTGCAGCACGTAGGTGCCCGGTGCCAGCTTCACGGCCTTATCGCTCACCCGTTCGCCGTCGAGGCGCACGCCGCCCTGGTCGAGCATTCGCAGCGCCTCGGACGTGCTCGGCGTGAGGCCAGCCTGCTTCAGCATCTGCGTGAGGAGCATCGGCTGGCCGCCGCCGTTCAGCGCGATTTCGGGCATCTCGTCGGGCATCGCACCGTCGCGAAAGCGCGCCTCGAAATCGGCGAGCGCCTGTTCCGCGGCGCGCTTGCCGTGGAACCGCTCGACGATCTCTTCGGCGAGCGCGACCTTGACGTCGCGCGGATTGCGTCCCGCCTCGACCTCCCGCCGCCAGGCGTCCACGACGTCCATTGGCTCGAAAGAGAGCAGCTCGAGGTAGCGCCACATCAGCGTATCCGAGATCGACATCAGCTTGCCGAAGATCTCCCGCGGCGGCTCGGCGATCCCGACGTAGTTGCCGAGCGACTTCGACATCTTCTGCACGCCGTCGAGCCCCTCGAGGAGCGGCATGGTGATGATCACCTGGCTCTCCTGGCCGAACTGCTTCTGCAGCTCGCGCCCGACGAGCAGGTTGAACTTCTGGTCGGTGCCGCCAAGCTCGACGTCGGACTTCATCGCCACCGAGTCGTAGCCCTGCATCAGCGGGTAGAGCAGCTCGTGCACCGCGATCGGCTGCTGAGAGGAAAACCGCTTGGCGAAGTCGTCGCGCTGGAGAAGCTGCGACACCGTGTAGCGCGCCGCGAGCCGGATCATCCCCTCGGCCCCGAGCGCGCTCGACCAGGAGGAGTTGAACAGGATCTCAGTCTTCGCCGGGTCGAGGATCTTGAAGACCTGCTCACGGTAGGTCTTGGCGTTCTCCTCGATCTCCTCGGGACTGAGCGGCGGACGGGTCGCATTGCGGCCCGAAGGGTCGCCGATCATCCCGGTGAAGTCGCCGATGAGGAACTGGACGTGGTGGCCGAGGTCCTGGAAGTGCCGCAGCTTGTTGATGACGACCGTGTGGCCGAGGTGGAGGTCGGGGGCGGTCGGGTCCATCCCGAGCTTGACCCGGAGTTTGCGGCCGGTCTTCAGCTTCCGCACGAGGTCCTCCTCGAGGAGGACCTCGTCCGAACCCCGCTTGATCACTGCGAGCTGGTCGTCGATGTTGCGCATGCGTCTGTTACGTTTTTTGTGCTTGGCTGTGCCTCGCGCCGCTGCTACACTCCGCCGCGCAAGCGCAGGAAAAATAAGAGCATTTACTCTCGGAAAAGGATGCGGATTCTAGCGCAGACGACCGTGCTCCGCGACGCAGTGCGTAAGCGCCGCGGACTCATCGCCATCGGCTTCGCCGCACTCCTCGCGGCTGTCGCCGCGACCGGCACGGTGAAGGACTCGAGCCCGCCGCCCGCGCGGGCGACGATCGTCGCACCGCTCGCGGTCGCGCTTCCCGAACGCGGATCGGAAGGCGTCCACGTGTACTGGAACGAGACCCGGTTCGACCGCGGCGATACCTTCGCCGCCCTGCTCGGCCGTCTCGGCGTCGACGCCGCCGACGCGGCGAAGCTCCTCAAAGAGAACGGCGGGTCAAAGCCGCTCCGCAGCCTCCGTCCGGGCATGACGGTGCAGGCCCAGACGAGCGATCTCGGTGAGCTGCTCGCGCTCCGCTTCGTGGCCGGCGACGAGGCGAAGGTGCTCGGGTTCGAGCGCGACGGCGATCGGTTCGGCGTGATCGATCAGGTCGCCGAGATCACGCGCCAGACGTTCGTCACGTCGGGCGAGATCCGTTCCTCGCTGTTCGTCGCCGCCGACGACGCCGAGCTGCCGGACGCGATCACGATGCAGATCGCCGATATCTTCTCCGGCGACATCGACTTCCATCGCGACCTGCGGCGCGGCGATCGCTTCGCGGTGGTCTACGAGGCGTTCTTTTACAACGGTCGCGCAGTGCGCTCCGGGCGGGTGCTCGCAGCGGAGTTCATCAACGACAAGAAGGTGGTCCGGGCCATCTGGTTCGCGGACGAGGACGGCATGCGCGGGTACTACGCGCCTGACGGCAGGAACCTGCGCACGGCGTTCCTGCGCTCGCCGCTCGAGTTCTCGCGGGTCACGTCGGGGTTCGAGACGCGGTTCCATCCCATCCTGCAAGACTGGCGCGCACACAAGGGCGTGGATTACAGCGCGCCGGCGGGCACGCGCATCAAGGCGACGGCGGACGGCACGGTCGAGGTCGCCGAGGAGCAGAACGGGTACGGAAACGTCATCGTGCTACGACATCACAGCGGGATCACGACGCTGTACGCGCACCTCAGCGGCTTCGCGAGCGGCGTGCGGAAGGGCGCGCACGTGGTCCAAGGTGATGTGATCGGTTACGTTGGCGCGACCGGGTGGGCGACCGGTCCGCACCTGCACTACGAGTTCCGCGTGAACAACGAAAACCGCGATCCGCTGGCGATGGCGATCCCCGTAGCGGAGCCGGTGGCCGCACACCGCTTGGCGGCGTTCCGCGCCGCGGCGGATCGACTCGCCGCCCAGCTCGACCTCGCCGCCCGGACGAACCTTGCGGCGTCAGAGTAGCGCTCGCTTCGGTTCATGCTGCTTAGCAGTGCGGGAACGACCATCACGTCTGACCGCGCCGAGCAATTGTCAAAGATTGTCAATTCGCGCGCCTCAAGTGATGCGGCACCGCAAAAACACCAGCAGCGCTAGGGGGTTGGGAACGATGTGGCGCTTGGCGGCCGTAACGCCGCGCTGCGGGGTTGCCGCGGTCGCTGCCGCGCGCTAAGCGGCCAATCCGTCCTGGGGGGTGCCGGACCCGCCCAGAATACGAATCACCACCTGCTTCGTGAAAAAGCTGAAGCAGAGATATTCGTAGTTCCAACCGTTCTCGACGACCGCTTCCTGGAAGGCCTTGAACTCGTCTTCGCGCCAGTGTTCGTTGCCGATGTATTCGTCGAAAACGATGACGGTTCCGGGAACGATCCGCTGCGCGAGAAACCGAAGGACCGTTCTTGTCGAACTGTAGATGTCGCAATCGATGTTGGCAAAGCGGACCGGGCCAGCGTGTTCATTCAGAAATACCGGAAGTGTGTCTTCGAACCAGCCCGCGTGGAGAATCACGTTGCCCGGTACAGTCGGGATGATCCCGCTGGTGCTGTAGCTGCCCTGCGGTTCGTGATGCCAAGCCTCGGGAAGGCCCTCGAAGCTGTCGAACCCGTGCACTTCCTGATTCACTAGTGCGGCGATCTGGCGGATCGAGGTTCCGAACCTGACGCCGAACTCCAGCACCATCCCTGCGCTCGGCGCAGCGTCGAGACCCAGCCTGAAGCTCTGAATCGCGCTCCCGGTGATCGGGAGGGGCTTCGGGCTTGCGCTCTTCACGTATCGCCAGGCGTCCAGCCTTGCGCGATACAGGGCGTCGCCGCTCTCGACCCGATCGAAATGGTCTGCCGCTGCCGCATGATCGCCAGCGTAATCGAGGAGCATCCCTAGGAAGAACCGGTAGTTCGTCTTGCTCGGATCGATTGCGACCGCACGCTTCATGCTCTCGATGGCGGGCACCAGATCATCCTGATCGAGCAGCAGCGAATGCCGGTTGTAGTGCGCGTCGGCAAGATCCGGCTTGAGCCTGATCGCCTCGCGATAACTGGCAGCCGCCTCGTTCAGCTTGCCTTGCTCCTGGAAGGCCAAACCGAGATTGCTGTGCGCCTCGGCGTAGTCCGGCCTGAGCAAGAGCGCCTTGCGAAAGCCGGCGACCGCCTCGTCGAGCCTGCCCTGACCCTGCAACCCCAGCGCAAGGTGGTTCTGCGGAGCGGCATCGTCCGGCTTGAACCTGATCGCCTCGCGATGACTGGCGAGTGCCTCGTCGAGCTTGCCCAGGTGCTGTAGCGCCAGCCCGAGGTTGTCATGCGCCTCGGAATAGTCCGGCTTGAACTTGATCGCCTCGCGGAGACTGGCGGCCGCTTCTTCAAGCTTGCCTTGTCCCCGGAGCGCGTTGCCGAGATTGCTGTGCGCGGCGGCGAGATCGGGCTTGAGCGAGAGCGCGGCGCGGTGGCTCGCGATCGCCTCGTCCAGCCTGCCTTGAACATGGAGAGCGGAACCAAGGTTGGTGTGCGCCTCGGCTAACGTCGGCCTGAGCTTGATCGCCTCGCGAAAGCTCGCGACCGCCTCGTCGAGCCTGCCTTGATTCTGCAACACCAGTCCGAGGTTCGCGTGCACTCCGGCATCGCCCGGCGCGAGCGTGAGCGCCTTGCGGAAGCTCGCGACCGCCTCCGCGAGCTTCCCTTGACCGTGCAGCGCCCACGCCAGGTTGCTGTGGAAGGCCGGGTTGGATGGGCTCGCGCTGATAGCGCGATTGATCAAGGCGACCGCCGTTTCGTGCTCTCCCGTTTGGCAGGCGATCATCCCCAGGAGATGCAGCGCATCGGGATTGCTTGGCTGCAGCTGGAGGACCTGCCGATAGAGGGCGTCCGCCTCACGCAGGCGGCCGGCCTGATGGTGCGCAAGCGCAGCGCCGAGCGTTTGCCGAACGGACATTGTCTCGGAGCGCGCCGCACGCTCGTCGGCCGATGCGGCCGCCATGCAACAGTGCTTGTACTTCCTGCCGCTGCCGCAGGGGCAGGGATCGTTGCGACCGGTCTTGATTGTCTGCCCAGACATCCCGTGGGTCTCGCGACGAGACCAATCGTCAGGATAGGGGGTCTTGCCGTCGAGTGGAAGCCGGCAAAACGAAACGGGGGCCGCAGCCCCCGCTCGCTGGAATTCGCAACGATCTAGGCGGAGAACGAAGACCCGCACCCGCAGGTGCTGGTCGCGTTCGGGTTCTTGATCACGAACTGCGCGCCCTCGACACCCTCGGAGTAGTCGATCTCGGCGCCGACGAGGTATTGGTAGCTCATCGGGTCGATGAGCAGCGTGACCCCGTTCTTCTGCATCGCGGTGTCGTCGTCGTTCTGCACTTCGTCGAACGTGAAGCCGTACTGGAAGCCCGAGCAACCGCCGCCGCTCACGAAGACGCGGAGCTTCAGCTCGGGGTTGCCTTCCTCGTCGATCAGCTGCTTGACCTTGTTCGCGGCGCTGTCGGTGAAGACGAGCGGCGCCGGCATCTCGGTCGGGGCGTTCATCGGGTGCTCCTGCGATTCATTAAGCGGATTATCGGCCTAGCCCCAGATGGGGTCAATTGCCAGGCCTGCAAGAGCCCACCGCGCGCCGTACCCTGCGACACGCGGGTACAAACCCTGTTTCACCCCAGGGTCAACTGCTCGTCGCGAGCTTGAGCTCGACGGGCTTTTTCTCTTTCTCGGCCACCGCGCCTTCGTGCACGAGCCGGCCGTCGACGACCGCGCCGAGGTGCATCTCAAGCGAGCTGTAGTGGACGTCGCCGCTCACGCGCGAGCGCGGCTGCAGCTCGAGAAAGTCGCTCGCGTACACCGGCCCGACGAGCGCGCCGTTCACGACGAGATGCGACACTCGGATCTCGCCTTCGATCCGAGCCTGCTCGCTCACGACGAGCGTGCCCGTCTCGCCCTCGGCCGTCCGCACGTCGCCGCGGATCTCGCCGTCGACGCGCAGCCCCCCAGAGAACACCACGTTGCCCTCGATCCGCGTGCCGACGCCGATCAGACTGTCGATCCGGCTCTGCGGCTTGGTCGGCTTCTTTCCGAACATAGGACCCCTTTCCGGCGCAAGCGCCCTCGCTACGTCAGGCTGAAGCTGAGCGTCGCGCGCGGCTGGTCGACGCCGCGCTCGAACACCCGAACCTGCACCGACCGGATTGTCGCCTTCGGATCGACGCGAAACGACCCCTCTGCGCGGTAGAAGCGTTTAAATTGCACACGGTACGCAGCTTCGTCCGCGTTCTGCTCGGGGATGAGCAGCGTCACGTCCCGGCCGCCGAGCTGCATATTGACCACGAACTGCAGGCGCCCGTTGAATTCCCGCTCCTTCGGCCCCTGCGTGACCAGCACGCGGTAGCGATACTCGCCGGGCACCGCGTTGGCCTCGACCTTAAGGCCCGACACGGCGAGCTTGTCCTCGCCGGGGGC
>Ga0126383_10001714_pt1 | contig 13779 bp, 7 predicted proteins | sample PanSoiMetPlot_35_FD_96882 | JGI IMG/M metagenome (GOLD analysis project Ga0126383, IMG submission 96882) | Tropical forest soil microbial communities from Panama - MetaG Plot_35 | ecosystem: Environmental > Terrestrial > Soil > Tropical forest > Bulk soil | place: Panama | collected 2016-02-17
AACAGCAGGGTACTTGACGCTTATGTCATGTTTAGCTATTTTCATTATTCAATCCCTGAAGGGGAGTAGATCGTCCTTCGCGCATAGCGAGGATCTGAATGAGTCGTCAGGACGATCGCCTCGGAGAGGCGGTCCGGCTCTTCAGCGAGGCCGCTCAAGGCCAAAAGATCGAGACCTTTTGCGGCGCCTGTGATTGGCAATTCGCAAAAGGTCTTTTTTATTTGGCGCGCTTGTCGCGCCCGAGAGGAGAAGGAGACATGACTGGGAACCGATTGAAGACTTTGCTTCTGCTTGCCGCGCTCACCGCTCTGGTTCTATTCATCGGACAGGCGATCGGCGGGCGGGGAGGTTTGATGATCGCCATCGTGCTGGCCGGGGCGATGAACTTCATCAGCTATTGGTGGTCTGACAAGATTGTGCTGCGGATGTATAACGCGCAGGAAGTTACGGACGCCGAAGCGCCGGAGTTGTACGGTATTGTGCGTCATTTCGCCCAGCGCGCAAACATTCCGATGCCGCGCGTTTACGTCATTCCGGAGGAGACTCCGAACGCGTTCGCGACCGGGCGCAATCCCGAGCACGCCGCGGTGGCGGCCACGGTCGGGCTGATGCGAATGCTCGACCGCCGCGAGTTGGCCGGCGTGATCGGGCACGAGCTTTCACACGTCATGAACCGCGATACACTGATTATGACCGTCGCAGCGGCTCTGGCCGGCGCCTTGGGCTACCTCGCGCAATTCGCGTTCTTTTTCGGCGGCAGATCCGATGATGACGAGGCGCCGAATCCGATAGTCGTGATAGTGGGGATGCTGATCGCCATGATCGCCGCGCCGCTGATCCAGATGGCCATCTCGCGTTCACGCGAGTACCAGGCCGATGAGTCTGGAGCTCGGTTAACCGACGACCCGCTCGCGCTCGCCAGCGCGTTGCGCAAGATTGACGGCTGGAGCAAACAGATTCCGATCCATTCCGGTAACCCGGAGACCGCGCACCTGTTCATCATCAACCCGTTTTCGGCCGAAGGCGTCGCCAGGCTCTTCAGCACGCACCCTTCGACTGAAGAACGCGTTGCGCGCCTGGAGGCGATGGCGCGAGGCGGAGCGCCTCAATCCGCGCAATCCATTTTGACCTAAATCGAGCCAACAGATATTGGCGCCGCAACCGACCACGGGGGGCGCGCGCGAGCGCGGGGAAAGGCGATAAAGATAAGCCCCCGTGTTCGCGCGCGCTCCCCGTGGTCGATACAGGAATAAAACCCCCATATGCCAAATGTACGCACGCACGACGCAATCACCTACGCGATAATTCCCTTCACATTTCTCGCGGCGGAAATGTATTGGGGCGATCTAGCCACCTCAGCGATCACGACCGTCGCGATGCTCTTTTCGGGGTTGATGTTCGGGCCTGATCTCGACCTCGACAGCAAACCTTACCGCCGCTGGGGGCCGCTGAGATTTCTGTGGAAGCCCTATCAAGCCGCGATGCCGCATCGTTCGAAGCTTTCGCACGGCCCGATGCTCGGCACGATCATCCGCATAGTCTATTTTCTGATCGTCTTCTCCCTGTTCACGGCGACCGTGCTCTACGTCCGGCATCGCTACGTCAATGTCGAACAGACCACGTGGCAGGCCGAATTCGACGTGGTTAAGGCCGATCTATTCGCATTATTGAGTGAAACTGACCAGCGGTATTTGTGGGGCGCCTTCGGAGGGCTGTGGGTCGGAGCGTTGGCGCACACGGCTGCCGACGTTGTCTGGTCAGCGATTAAGCGCCGAAGGTAACTAAGCCACAGAGAACACCGCAGAACACAGAGGGACAAGGAGAAGGGCAGAGAGGGGGACAAGAAGAAAAACACCTTGTCTCCCCCTCTTCCTCTCTCTGTCCCTCTGTGTTCTGCGGTGTTCTCTGTGGCTTTCTGCAGCTAGAAGATCACGTCGAAGTCGAGTCTGAACTTGCGCTGGTTGTTTCCGAAGAAGACGCCCTTGTCAGGGTCGTCGGTATTGCGATGCACATCCAGCGCGTTGAAATGATTGGTCAGGTTGAAACCGCTGACCGAAAACCTGAGCGCGTATTTCTGCGAGACCTGGAAATCTTTCGAGACGCGGGAATCGAGCGAAAAGAAAGTCGGGAAGCGTTTTGAATTAACCTCGCCTACATAAGCCTGCCCGGAGTCAATCATCGAGAAAGGCAACCCGTTGCGGTATTCGAGAATCGGCGCAATCCGCGTCTTCCCTGGCAGGTTGAAGACTCCCCAACCCAGAAAACGATTCGGCAAATCGGCCGAGCTTCGCGCGAACTGGTTGAGGCGGACTACCGGGAAGGGAAAATTGCCGATGTAGGTGTTGAATTCGTTCACGTCGCTGCGCGAGCTGCTGTTTACATAAGAGAGGAACAACTGATGCTTGCCTTCCTGAAACATCATCTTCCCGACCAGCTCGAATTGTCGGTAACGCGACTTGCCTCCGCCGCCCAGCACCAGCGCGTCCCGATCCTGCACGACCTTCGGGTTGATGACGATGACGCCGGAAGAGTTACTGGTCAGATAGTTCCCGCGCAACCTGAGCCAGGGGGCGAATGTGTGTTCGACCTCCATGTTCCACGTCCCGCTGTAAGGAGCGAAGTTGCCGGCGTTCGATCCGCCGCCGATGAACGGGTTCTTGCGGACCTCGGCCCTGTCCGTGATGTTGAAGTAGCGGCGCGGCCCGTCAATCACCGAGCCGTCAGGCGCGAAGGTCGTCATCACCTGTTCGGGATACTTGTCAAAGGCGTAGACGCTCAGCGGCACGCGGTCGTAGAAGATTCCGTAGCCCGAGCGAAGGACCGTCTTATGGTTATCGAACGGAGTCCACGCCAGACCGGCTCGCGGCGCGAGGCGGAATGTTTCGGTGATCCCCTGGCGTTCGAATCTCAGCCCGTAATCGAACGCCAGTTTGGGCGTGACCACCCAATGATCCTGCCCGAAGAAATGAGTCTCCAGGTCTTCCAGGTCGAAAGGCGAGCCGCCTGAGAATTCGATCCGCCGCAGGAGCGTCCCCTGATTGTCGAGGATGTTGACGGGGCGCGCGACGAATTGCCCGTCATTGGACGTGCGCGCGATGATCGAGCCGAATTTCAGATTGTGCGCGCCCAGGCCCAGAATCGGTTTGAGTGAAAGCGTCTCCATGAATTCCGCGCGGCGGGCATCCCGATCCTGCCAACTGAAATAGTTTCCGGTGTTCCCGGTCGGAGTCAGGTTCATTTCGGCGGAGCCCTGCCCGTAGACGTTGACCCTGTAATCCTTGACTGCGACTGTGCTTTCGAGCAGGTTCTGTCCGAGCGTCAGACGGTCAATCAGCGTGCCCGTGTAATCCTTGCCCTTAAAGTTGGGCGTGACCGGGCGACGATCGAAAAAGTCCAGGCCGACGAAACTGTCCTTGCGCGGCGCCAAATGGAACGTGCCGGTCAACGTGTGGGTGCCCGAAATCAAGTAATCGAGCTGCGTGAATGAATTGATCGATTCCGACTTCGTCTCTTTGTTCGGATATTCGAGCGTTTGAACCGGGCGTTTGTTGAGCACGTACTCCGAGCCTTGAGAGATGTACAAACGATCCTTGATCAGCGGGCCGTTGAACACGACGCGAGGCGTCGCGTCGCGCAACCCGCGCAGATGGCCGTTGAGGAAACGAAATTCGGGTAGCGGATCGTTCAGCTCGAAGTTCCATTTCTCGCCGCCGCGCTTAGTTTCGACCGACACCACGCCCGCGGTGAACCGCCCGTATTGCGCCAGGAAAGGCGTCTTAAAGACGTTGATCGTTTGCACACTGTCAACGGGCACGGTCATACCGAATTGTCCTGTGGCCGGGTCGGTCACGTCGGCGGAATTGACGACGAACGCGCTGCGGTTTTCACCAGAGCCGGAGATTTTGATCTCGCCCTGCGGCGAACGAATCACACCCGGAACGAGCGGCAACGTGTCGCTGACGGTCGCCGGCTTTGAGGGAAGATACTTGACCTGATCGGCCTGCAATTCGGTCGCGACCGATGCGGTCTGTTCCGGCATCACGGCGGCGGACGCGCTGGCGCTGATATCAACCCTGTCGCTCAGCGCGATCTTCGGGACGAGCGTGATTTTGACCTCGATGGCGGCGTCGGCTAGCGTCACGTCCTGTTGCGTACGAGTTTCGAAGCCTTCTTTTGAGACCACGATTTCGTATTTGCCCGGCGCCAGGTTTGTGGCGACCGATTCGCCTTTTTCGTCGGTGCCGATTACGCTGACGATTTCGTTGTTACGCTTGATCTGTATAGTAACGCCGGAAACAGGATTATTGGCTTCGTCCTGAGTGATTATTCGAATCAGGCCTGATTGGACTGACTGGCCTGCCGGCGCGGAGATTGAAAACAGAAGAAGCGGAGCTACTACCCACAGAATGAACCTCGATCTGAACCGATCCGGCTCTAAACGCCCTAGCATATCTTTTACACCTTCTTTATTTTGACAGCTTTTGTTCATTATCGCAGCTTTTGTTCGTTCGGGAGCCGCCACAAACTTACACGAAAAAGCGACTATTTTCTACTCCCCCAACATTCGCGAACGCTCGCGGGCCAGCCGCTCCGCGTTCAACGCCCCTAAGTAGAATGCCAGCCGATAGTTATAGGCTTCAGCTTTGGCAAAGGGTTTGAACTTTACATTGACGAACGACGAAAATTCCTTCATCTCAACATCAGCCGTGTTGACATCGTCCGGACGCCACATGACAGCGAATGTTTCGGCGTCCGAAATCCGCGCGGCGACCCAGCCGCTCGAAACGCCGAGCGCGTGAGTCTTCATCGCCGCGAAATCGAAAGCGCCATCAGCCGCGACGAAACGGCGGGCTTTGACGACCGGATCACCAACGGTGATTGAATTGGACGACCAGAACGCCTGTTTGCCGTCCGCTGTTTTCGGCGTGACGCGATAATCAACAGTGAAATGTTCGTCGCCCGCGTTCAAAGTGACGATCCGCTGTATGCTCCCGGCGCTTGGCCAGGCGGTGTAAACGTCCGGCGCGTCGTAAACGAGACTCAGTCTGACGCGTTTGCCCATTCCCTCTTTGATCTCCGCGATGTACGGGCGGTTGAATGCGCCGTACATTCCACGTTTACGGCGTGGATTACGAATTGGATCACCCGGGTCGAGTTCGGTGAATTTGTCGCGCAGCCCGCCGACGCTCGTAAACACATTCGCGCCCGTGCGCTTGTTGATCAAAGCGAACGAGCGCGCGCCGGCGTTGGGCGAGATGATCAATCGCAGATTGTCGTTCTCCATCACGTAATCATCGAACCCGTCGCCGTCCATGTCGTAAGCGAACGCGACGGCTTCGCCTTTGCGCAACGCCACAAAATTGACTCTGGCCGTCTCGGTCAGCTTCCCATCGCCGATCGTGACCGCGAAAGGATGGACTGCGGATTTCGTTCCCGGAACGAAGCTGTAGGTGTAAGCGAACATATGCTCTTCGTCCGGTCTGAGTTTCAGCGGAAGCGAATCGCCCGGCATGGATTTGCGATTGATCGTGATCTCTTCGGCGGCATTATTGCCCACCTTCAAATTGAAGTTGGCCGTAGTCGCGTCGTCGTCGGATGGATAGATCAACGGCGGATGAATTGACGCCTGCGAGTCGGCGCGCAATGGCCAGGCGGATTCCGGAAAGACGCGCCATTCAAATCGCGGGTGGATTTCGGCTGTGACCGAGGGCGCATAAAAAGTTCTCTCAGCCGAATCGCCGACCAGCGCGGCTTTCAGAACCACCTGATCGCCGGCGACCGCTTTCGCGCTCAACGGAACTCTGAAATTGAACTCGCCGGACTCTTGCGGCTTAAGGTCAACATCCAGGCCGAGTAGCTGTGATTTGAAACAGCGCGAAGCGGTGAGAGTCAATTTGCCTTTGAGCGATTGCGCGGTTCGATTTGCGACCGCGACTACGACCGAGTTGTTTTCTCCGGCAAGGAGTCGCGCGGTTTTGATATTCAGCTCTGGAGGATTTTTTTCGTAAACGATCTCTATGTCATGCTCGTGTTCGCGCCGATCAGCCAGTTCGTCTTCCTCTTTCGCCTTCGGCCCCCGCTTCTGCGGGGCGAGTTTAAAAGCGAGGGTCTGCTCTTCATAGCCCGAACCGATTCCGACGCCGTCGACCGTAACCGCTCCCTCAGGAGAATGCGGCAGGCGCAACACAACGTCCGCCGGGTCGGGCGCATAAAATCGCATTCTGATCTTCCCGTTGGCCACCTCGTACTTCAGCAATTCAGCCGTCGCGTAAACAATCTCTTCCTTACCGCCCGGCCTGAGCGATAATCGCAAGGGCAGCGCCATCGAGTCGCGCGAGCGCAATCTGAATTCCGGCAGTTCAAGACGGCCGCCCGCGGCATTCGGCGACGCGACGGCTAAATTTACGCGCATTGCGCGGCGGCCATCGAAATTAACCACGCTCAAAAAGCCGTGACCACGCCCGCCCTCATCGGGGACCAACTGCGTGGCGACGAAATTCGGCTCAATCGTCGCGCCGGCGGACGACGGCGCGGATTGATTGTCTCCTTCCATCGCCACTCGCGCTCTCACACTCCTGCTCACGCCGAATCGCGCCAACCGGCTGACAAACTCGACCGCCGAATTCTGCACGGCATTAATCACCTCATCTCGCTTCGCCTTCCCCGGCTCAATCGGAATCGCGCGCCAGAAATCCGGTATGACGACAACGCGCTCGTTTCCGCTCAATTCGTCGATCTGCGCCGCCGTGGGTGTGCAGACCAAAATTCCGCCCGCATTCACAAAATCGACCAGCTTGCGCCGCGCAACCTCCGAAAGTCGCGGCTTTGCGCCTCCTCTCCCCCTCTCCTCATCTCCCCCTCTCGCGCTCGGCTCATTCGCCGCGCTGATCTCTTCACGCCCCTGCGCCGCCGTCTTCTTCAAAGCCTCTTCGTCATAGACCGGCAGCAGCAGCGCTTTGTGTCGTTTCAAAATTTCAATCGGTTGAAATTCCAGATCAAGGTATTCGACCGCGACCTGGTTCAACTGGCAAAATTGTTGTAGCTGCGTCTGGCCGCGCGAAATTCGCATGACGTCGTCGCGCGTCAACGCGGCCTGATCATAAGAGCTGATCGGGTAGATGAGACCGAGGTCGGCCGCCTTATGCGTCGCGGCCAGTTCCCTTCCCAACCCCGCGATCAGCCTGCCGTTGCGGTGAACCGCCGAGGCGCGCGGGCGTTCGTTGCGAGCGAGCGTCAGCGCCGATTCCCAGGTGTAATGGTGATTGGCCCAGGGAACTTCGTAACCCGCCGGATAGAGCGTGTCCTGAACAGGAAAATAATTCAGACCGCGTAATCCGTGGCCGATCATGACGCGCGATGAGAGCAACGTGTTGGTCGGATCGGCGGTCTTCGCGTAGGCGTCGTCGCCCGTGCCGTACCATCCGGCCTGGTACTCGATGATCATCGGCGGGAAATGCGGCTGGGTCTTCAGCGTCTCGGCGTAGAACTGCAAAGTGGCCGTGTCTTCCCAGCGCAGCGCGGGATCGGCGCCGAAGTTGAAATACCATTGCCCCATCGCGCCGATGTTGTGCGGCGCTCCGGCGGCGGAAACACGCATATCGGTGGGATTGATGTACAGCGGCGCGGTCGCGCCTGCTTCGCGCAAATACCCGGCGAGCGTGTTCATGTACTTCCAGAAGATCGGGCCGTTGTAATTCGCTCGATTGATCGCCTGGTCGTCGTCGAGCTGAATGGCGATCAGCCTGCCCCCATTCTCCGCCTGCCGGTCTTTCAATAATTCGCGCATCACGTCGCCGAACCATTTGCGGGTGTATTTCAAATGCGTCTCGTTCGCCATCCACTGCGCGCTCGCCTCTTCGGAATTGGTCGGGCTTAAACCCGAAAGCGGCGGATAATGCCCGTCCAATCTCGCCGCTTCGTTCATCTTGAATTCGGGCCGCGCGAGCAACCAGTCGGGATAACCGCCATTCTTCCATTCGTTCAAAATCACGGGGCCCGGGCGCGCGATGACGGCGAAGCCCATCTCGTCAATCATCTCGAGCAAGCCTTTCACATCGCGGCGCGGATTCGAGTGGCCGTCGAAATCGAGCTTGCCTTCTTCGGGCTCGTGCCAGTTCCACGTGATGTAGAGGTCAACAGTGTTGACGCCCATTGATTTGAGCCTGGCGAGAGACGCGCCCCATTCGGCGCGCGGGATGCGGTTGTAGAAGAAGGCCGCCGAGTGCGCAAAGAACGGCTGGCCGTTGAAATGGAACTGTGGATAACCGTTGACCAATCGCACAGGATGCGCCGAACCGTTCGATCTAGGCTGAGCGAGCATGCCATCTTTTTTGATCGTTGCGGACGAGAAGATTATCAAGGCAAGGAGCGAGAGCCGAAAGAGAAAGTGTGATTGAAACATTGCCTTCAAATGGAGAATTGAGAATGCGCTGTCCGGTCTCAATTTTGAGTTTTCGCCGCGCTGTTGCTCTGCCTGCCTGCGTCTATTTGTTTGAGCAATTCGCTGACGGCCGCGTCGAGCTGGCTATCTTTGCCAGTGCGACTCTCGCCGATCGGCCGCGAGACCGGTATGTCGACCCGCCGCGGATTCAACTCCATCACCATTCCGGCGCTGTCCTGAATCTTCTGCCTCGGCAGGCTGAAGTTCGATCCGTCAATCAGCGTCGTTCCCCAAGTGTATATGATCCATCCGGCGGTCGGCTCGCCCACGACCTTTCCGAGCCTCAACGCGCGATAACCTTCGGTGAAGTCCTCCGCGTCGGAGAGCGAGTGCTGATTTGTGACCAGAATCGTCGGGCGTTCGAGCGCGCGCTGGCCGAGCATCGTGCGGGCCGGCGCCGGCGGATAGCCGCGCACGGTCATTGTCATATAGCCACGCCGCGCGAAGACGTCAATCGCGTAGGCGTTGACGAATCCGCCGTTGTTGTTGCGGATGTCAACAACGACGCCTTCGCGCGATTGATTGTCGGCGTCTAGATCAACGTAAAGCTGCGTCAGCGAGTTCGACGACATGTCGGGCATGTGCGCGTAACCGAGCCGCCCCTTGCTGATCTTTTCGACGTAGGCGCGGCGCTCATTCACCCACTGGCGATAGAGCAGCCCTTTCTCCGTCCCCTGGCTGACGGGCTGGATGATCACCTCGCGCGCGTTCGCGCCGTCGCCCCCCGTTCCGGCGCCGGAGGACGCGATCTTCAGCGCGACGCGGCGGCCGACTTTGTTCGCGAGCAATTCGTCGAGGTTGGTGTTCAAGCCAAGCCGCTCGTCATCGACCGCGATCAGGTAATCGCCGGTTTTGATCTGGCCGCTGATGGCCGCGGGGCTGAGCGCAATAACCTCGCTGACGCGCAAATGACCTTTGGTCTCGTATTCGACGCGGTCGAAACGAAGCCCCAGCCGTCCTACCGGCTGAACGGGCGATGCGGTGGTCGGCGCAAACGGCGCCGAGATTCCCAGGTGCGACGCGTTCAATTCGCCGACCATCAGGTTGATCAGGCGCCGCATCTCGTCTGGTGTTCGAGCGCCCGCGACCTGCGGTTCGTAAACGGCGCGCACCGAGTCCCAATTGACGCCGTGAAAATTGGAGTCATAGAAATGATCGCGCAGGTAGGACCACGCCTGATAGAAGACTTCCATCTTCTCTTTGGCGAAATCAACATCCATCTCAGCCGTGACGCCGAGCGGGCGCGTCTGCCTGGTGTCGAGATTGACGAAGTTGATGCGCCCCTGTTCGAGGTAGAAGACCTCTTTGTTGTCGGGTGTGAACTGCGCGGCGGCTTTGAAGCCGGGGGTCGAAGTAAGCTGCCGCGCGACCGCAGGCTCACGCGACAATTCGTCCAGCGAGTAGATATAGAGGTTCTGCTGCCCCTCGGCGCTCGCCGTCATCAAGACCCATTTGCCGTCGGGGCTGATCACCTGCGATCCGGCGTCAACGCCCACGGGCAGGAAGCTCAACCGCTGGCGGATGTTTTCAAAGACGATCTCAACTAGTTTCTTTTCGTCCTTTGCCACATCGTCTTTTGCCTTGTCTGGCGCGGGATGTGGCCCCTCGCGCTGCGGTTCGGGCGTCCCGGGTCTAGGCTCCTGGCGCTGCGAAGGCGGAGTCTGGTCTTTGAAGAGATCGCGGAATTGATCTTCGCGGAATTTCGGCGTCCGCGGGATCAGGTCGACGCGGGCCAGGCGGCCGTCCTCGGTGCGCTGATTCGTGTTGAACAAGACGTATTTGCCGTCGGGACTCCACGAGACCGAGCCGCTGAACGCGTTTGCGAGGAAGCTGGCCTGCCGGCTTTCGCCGCCCGCCGCCGAAACCACGCTGACGTTGGTGAACGCCCGCTCGCCCACGGCCAGATAGGCGATCCATTTGCCGTCGGGCGACCACGTGAAAGACCGATTAGAGGCAAACGGCCGGCGTTCGAGATAGGCAGTCGCCAACAACCGCTCCTGCTTTGTTTCGAGATCGACCGCGCGCAGCTCGCGCCCGTCGCGGATGAACGCGAGCGTCTTGCCGTCGGGCGAAAACGACGGCGTGTAGTTGTTACCGACGCCGCGCGTGAGTGGCGCTTCAGCGCTGGTCGCGAAATCATAAGAGTAGATGTTGAACGCGCCTTCGCGGTCCGAAACGTAGGCGATCCTTTTGCTGTCGGGCGCCCAGACGACCTGCGATTCGGCCGCGTGGGTTCTCGTCACTCGCGCCGCGTCGCCGCCGTCTTTGGCCGACGCCGCGAAGACCTCGCCGTGCGCGATGAACGCGACCTTCTTACCGTCGGGTGAGAGCGCAAGCTCGCTCAACTGGCTGCTGACGTTGACTCGTTCGACGGCGGGCCCGGCGGGCGCGCCGCGACGAGTGATTGGAACTTCACTCGCATTGCCGCCGCCCGTGTCCAGCTTCCAGATCTTGAAATTGCGCTCGAAGACGATCAGCTTGCCGTCATACGAGATGTTCGGCCAGAGGACTCGGCCGTCTTTGAATTTGGTGATCTGTTTGGCGGCGCCGCCGATCGGCTTGACCCAGATGTTTTGCGCGCCGCCGCGGTCCGAAACGAAATAGATATGTTTGCCGTCGGCGCCCCACATCGGCCACATCTCCTTCACGCCGCCGTCAGTGAAGCGTTCGTAACCGGAGTCGCGCAGTAACCAGATTTCGCATTCGTCAAGATGGCTGCGTCCGTTGCGCCACCATTGCGACGATGTGACGCCGCGCGCGGTGAAGGCGACGCTGTTTCCGTCGGGCGCGGGCGCGGCCCAGTATTCGTTGGCGTAGCGATCGGCGCTGAGGAGCATCGGGGTCCCGCCGTCGGCTTTGACGCGGAAAAGATCGTTCATTCCCGAAATGTCGCGGCTGGTCGACGAGAAATAGATGAACCGCCCGTCGCGCGACCACGCGTCCAACTGTTCGCTGGCGTCGTCGAAGGTCAGTCGCTTCAACTCGCCCGTTTCAAACGTCAGCGCGTAGATGTCGCCATTGCCGGTCCGCGTCGAGACGAAAGCCAGTCGTTTGCCGTCTGGCGAATAGAGCGGACGCGATTCGTTCGCCGGATGCGAGACGAGCAATCGAGCCTCGCCTCCATTAACCGGCGCGGTCCAGATGTCCCCACCGGAAACGAAAGCGATCTCCGAACCTCCGGGCGACACAGACGGCTCCGTGAAATAAGGCAGAGCGTTCGTTTGTGACGATTGGACTGACTGGACGGAGCCGTCGTATCTGAAGATTAAGAGGAGCGTGAAAAGAAGCGGGAGAATGGGAAGTTTTGCGATTCTGGTCATATTAGTCACTGCGACTCAGGCGGTTCAGGACGCGGACCAGCCCGATGATCGCGCTGGTCAGCCCGAGAATGATTCCGGTAATGACCATCCACGGACCGGTATTGAGCCACCGGTCGAGAAGATAACCGACGAGGATTCCGCCGAGGATGTTCGACGAAAACAGCGTCACGACTGTGAGGGCCAGCGCGAGTTTCGATTGTTCAGACCCGTCGTTCATTTCCTGGCCGGTTGTGGCGAGGGCGAGGGCAATTTTTGCATGCCCATAATTCGCGAGCGCACTTCGGGCGGCAATTGCTGCAGGGCTTTCTGCATCTCTTCGGGGGTCATCGCGCGCTTCATTGATTCAGGCACATTCACGGGCGCGCCGGGTTGCGCCTGAGCCTGCTTGATCATCGAATTCGGCGTCGGCGACGCCGCGCTGTTCGCGCCGACGGACGGCGCGGGCGCAGCGGCGTTCGGCGCCGGACTTGACTGAGCGGGAACCGCGCCCGCAGGTCGCCCTGACGATGATGAATCGGAGACCCCTCCGCTTGACTTGCCACAAGCGGACAGGGCAAAAGATAAAGTCAGGACGAAAAGAAACCCATAGGTCGGACGAAAACGGCGAGCAATCACTTTTTCTCTTACCTCACAATCGAGCTGAAATTCATTGTCTGATCTCGACCACCACGCCGAGTGTCGTGGCCAGATCGCGCAGGTCATAATCTTCTTCGAGAGTGTTTTCGCGGTCCAGAACCATAAACGTCGCTGATTCGTCCAGCGGAAACGCGCTGGTGTGCCACGCGCCACGGTGCAGCTTGAACGCGCACGATCCGTCAATCAGGAAGGCTTTCATGCGTTCGATGTTCGGAGCCGCCAGGCCGTTTTCGCACGGCGGCGCGACGGCGATGATTGATTGGCTTCCACCCAGCGGAACAAAAACCTGTTCGGTGCGCTGGTGACGTCCGAAGAAACTGAACCGGAGCGGGCGCTCTTCGACGGTCTGCGCCACGAAGCTGGCTTTGCCGCCATCCAGGTCGAGTTCGACCTGGCCTCGGTCGCCGATGATTTCGCCGTAAGGCTCAAACGCCTCTGGCGTCATTCTCTGAACAGTGAGTGTGATCGCGCGGATCAGTCTCTCTCCGGTCTTCCGTTCGGGCGCTGTGGCTGTTGCTGTTGAATTCATTATTTGAGACTCTACTTTCTTTATTTCTTTGATTGGTCTTGTGGAACGCCGGCGGCTTGCGCTTGCGGCGAGGGCCGCCGGCGGGCGAATGACCGACCTATGTAACATGCCGTCTCGATTCAGTCAACTTTTTAAGTGAAATCTACTCACACCTCAGCGCGACAATCGGGTCCACCTTCGTCGCCCGCCGCGCCGGTACGAGCGCGGCCAGCAGCGCGACAGACGTCAGCAAGACCGCGATCGCGGCAAATGTCGAAAAATCAGTCGCGCTCACCCCGAACAACAACTTCTCCATCAATCGGGTCAACGCCACTGACGCGAGCAGTCCCAGCGACACGCCCACCAGCGCCAGTTTCATTCCCTGCCCCACCACCAGCGTCAACACATCTTTGCGTCGCGCGCCCAACGCCATCCGCAAACCGACTTCGCGCGTGCGCTGAGCGACGGAATACGACATCACGCCGTAAAGCCCGACGGCGGCTAGCGCCAACGCAAGGGCGGCGAAAATTCCGATCAACTGCAAGTTGAAACGCTGTTGCCAGAGTGTGTCTACAATCACCTGTTCCATGGACGCCAGATTGGAGACCGGCAGGTTGCGGTCGAGCGATCTGACCGTCTCTTGGGCGGCCATGGCCAAACTCTGTGGCTCGACAGTAGTACGGATGACCATCGTCATTGAGGCGAAATGTCCGGCGGTTCCCGCGTAAAAGCCCCGGCTTTGTTGGAAAGGCAGATAGATTTCATTCAATGGCGCGTCCGTCCAACTATTCTGTTTGACGTCTTTGACCACGCCGACCACGGTGAACCACTGCGGGGCCCGCGAGTTATCGCGCGGGTCATCGAGCGTGACGCGT